>Ga0315280_10001204_pt1 | contig 45306 bp, 45 predicted proteins | sample YL17G06_40_MG_FD_203697 | JGI IMG/M metagenome (GOLD analysis project Ga0315280, IMG submission 203697) | Sediment microbial communities from Yellowstone Lake, YNP, Wyoming, USA - YL17G06_40 | ecosystem: Environmental > Aquatic > Freshwater > Lake > Sediment | place: USA: Wyoming | collected... | reverse complement strand
CACATGTGCCCAGCCACAACATTCGTCTGCATGGCACCACGCATTTGTAGTCGTGTTCATGAATGAGTAGTGAGCGCCTGCTATGGGACTTCTGGCAAGGCCTTGTGTTCGCGAATCTTCCCTCTACGTGAGGCTAGGTGGCGAAAGGGTTCAGTGCATCTTGTGCGAGCGCAGATGCATTCTCAACTCGGATCAAGTCGGAGTCTGCAGAACTCGACAGAATATCAAGGGAAAACTGTACACGCTCGTCTACGGCGATCTCAGCGCCGTTGAGAGTCGCCCCATCGAGATCAAACCTTTCTACCACTACTGGCCTGGGTCAACGGCACTGACTTTCTCCACCTGGTCATGCAACTTCGGTTGCCCTTGGTGCCAGAACTACAACCTCTCCAAAACCCCGCCTGTACCGGAGGCATCCCGATCCGTTATGCCCGAAAGAATAGTGCAGATGGCCATAGACTCGGGCGACGAGGGACTCTGCGCCAGTTTCCAAGAGCCCACACTCCTCACTGACTGGGCGGTAGACCTATTCTCCCTGGGAAAGACGCGTGGTCTCTATTGCTGCTATGTCTCAAACGGGTACATGACTCCTGAGGCGCTCAACCTACTCCGACAGTCGGGACTTGATGGGTTGAAGATCGACATCAAGGGAGACGAGTACGCCTACCGCAACTTCTGTGGTTCCGTGGATGAGAATGTGCCTTGGCGGATTGCTGAGGCCGCCAAGAAGATGGGCATACACGTGGAGATAGTGAACCTAGTCATCCCGGGAGTCAATGACAGCGATTCTACTATCGCCTTCGTAGTTGACAAACATGTGAAACATCTCGGTCCGGACACACCAATACACTTCACTCGATACGCTCCCGCATACAGATACGATTTGCCTGCCACCAACATTCGGACCTTGGAACGTGCTCGCGAAACCGCTCGTAAAGCGGGAGCACAGTACTCATACATCGGAAACGTCAGAGGTCACATCTACGAGAATACGTTCTGTCCTCAATGCGGCGAATGCATCATAGCCAGAGACGGCTACAGCATTGTCTCATACGGGCTAACTGATGGAAACGCTTGTCCTAGATGCTCAACCAGGATTCCGATTGTTGGGAAATACGTAGGCAGTGCATGAAAAGCAGCTTAGGCGCAGCACGGGTGCACACCACATCGTATCACCGTATACGTTTGGTACAAGGTTTTGTGCGCTTGAGGCTCCGATCAAGAACGAACAGACTGTCAGATGCTGTGAGGGGAATGGGAGTTTGTAGCACAACCGATTGAGAGTATTCTCCGAGGCCGAGTTGGGTCAGATACACGAGGCCACAACGGACGTACTGTCGAACACCAGGATGAATATTAACAGCAAAGAAGCTTTGGCAATTGACTTAGCTTTCGAGGCTTGATGTTGGGCAGTTAAAAGCCCGAAAGTGCTAGAATCGATCGGAGCGGCACGCTTGAGATCTGACATCATCAAGAAGGGTGTTGAGCGAGCTCCGCATCGAAGCCTTCTAAGGGCATGTGGACTGAAAACAGAGGATCCCTCGAAACCATTCATTGCGATAGCGAGCTCGCAGGCTGACATAGTGCCTGGTCGCGTCCATCTGCGTGAGTGCAGTGAGAGCCGGGATTGAGATGATTGAAAAGGATCTGAGAGAGCTAAGGGCAGACATCGGTACTGTTGATTCTGAACTCGTTCGCCTGCTGGGTCGAAGGCTCAAGCTCGCCCGGAAGATCGGACGGCTGAAGAAGCAACTGAACCTAGGGGTTATCGATCCGGTAACTGAGAAGATTGTCATTCAGAACTTCGTCACCTCTGCGGCCAGGGCAGGAATCGACAAGGCCTACGCTAGGCGTCTAGTCAATCTTGTCGTTGAAGGTTCCGTGGAGGTCCAAACGCAGTCGAGACGACGTGTGATTGGCGGAGACTCCATGCTCAAACAGCTCTCGGAAATGATGCTTAGGGCCGAAAGAAAGGGGCGCAAGCTGATCAGGCTCGACATAGGTGAGCCTCGCTTCAGAACTCCAAGAGCTGTGATCCGCGAAGCGAAAAGGTATCTTGACCATTCCCCTATGATGCTCTACGGATCAAGCGCTGGCCTTCCAGCTCTTGTGGACGCAATCGCTGAACGCCTGAACCGTCAGTATGGAACTAAGCTCGGCCGATCCAACATACTCATCCTTCCAGGCGGTCGCTTCGCAATCTTTGCTGCAATACTCGCTACCGTGTCAAGCCTCGAGAGAGTGGCGATATGTCGACCCGCATGGTCGGCCTACGAGTCATGCGTCGCCTTCGCCGGCGGGAGAACTTTTGCTGTCTCGGCGCGTTTGGAGGATCAATGGGACATTGACTTGACCGCCCTTGAGGAAACGCTGAGACTCGGCGCGAAGATGATCGTCCTCAACAACCCAAACAACCCTACGGGAAAGGTGCTTTCGGCAGAGATGTTCCAAGAGATAATGGGCCTCGCGAGAAAGTATCATGCCGTTGTCCTTTCAGACGAGGTCTACGCAACCTACTCCAGTGTACCCGTCCCGAGTGTGTTTGAATACCCCGACACTCAAGCGATCTACGTAAACAGTTTCTCGAAGGAGTTCAGCATGACGGGCTGGAGAGTCGCTTACGCAGTCGCAGACGAGCAGAGGATTGCCCGAATGCACAAGGTCGTTGAGACCTCACTGACCAACGTACCCGAACTCATACAACGAGCCGCACTTGCCGCATTGAAGGATACGAGCGGAGACGCAGCAACTGGCAGAGGCAGGATCAGGAAGCGCCTGAACATGGCATGTGAGGAACTGAGAAAGGGTGATTTCGAGTTTCATCCCCCGGAAGGCGGATTCTACGTCTTCCCGCGAATTAGACGAAGAGGTATTGACGCTGAGAAGTTCGCGAAGCATCTGTTCGTGAAGTATGGGGTAGGAGTTTTGCCGGGAACCATTTTCGGCGGATACAAGAACTTTCTGAGACTAGCGATCACTGAGCCGGAAAACGCGGTTAGAACAGGAATTAGACGGATCGTGAAGGCGATGAATGAATGGTGACCAGAGTGGCTGTCATCGGAGCGGGAGGAATGGGCGCATGGTTCGCCCGTTTCTTCAAGTCACGTGGAGACCACGTCACTATTTCTGATCGTGACTCCAGCAAGGCCAGGCGTCTGGCTTCAAAGCTTCATGCAAAATGTGCCCCAAGCAACGTCGAGGCGGCGCGGAGAAGCGACATAATCATTCTCGCCACTCCAGCCAACGTGATTTCGAAGGTCATCAATGAGATCCTCCCAACCATAGGCAGGAACGCTCTCGTCTGTGATATCTGCGCGACAAAATCGGCCGTCATGCCCGGTCTGCGAGCCGTTCAGAGGCGAGGGATTAAGGTTGCCAGTATCCATCCCATGTTTGGCCCTTTAGCACGTGGCATTCGCGGGAGAAAGATCATAGCGATCAGGACCGGGAAGGACACGCGCGGCTCCAAGATGATGAAGCATCTGCTCGAAGGTGCCCACATCTTCTTGACCCGCCAGGACATCCATGACACGCGCACTGCGGTAACGCTTGGTCTACCTCACTTTCTCAACATGGCATTTGCCATGACCGTTACCAAAAGAGGGGACCTTGCCGAAATCCGGAGATTTGCCGGCAGGACATTCAACCTGCAATTGTTGCTTGCAGAAGCAATTGCGGACGAACCGGAGACCACCGCAGACATCCAGACAATGAACAGGGAATTCAGTGTGGTTCTGCGAGACTTGCAGCGAAACATTCAGGCGCTCGCAAAGATAGTGAACAAGCAAGATAGGGCGAAACTCGTCGCCAGATACAAGCAAGTTAGAAAAGCCCTGTCCGTTGATCCTGAATTCAGAACCGCACGGACAGCGTTTGAGAAGGTTGCAGAGACCCAATCCGCAGTGTCAAGAAGGTAGAGTCAAGAGGTTCGTGTGGTCGGGAGGTAGTTGAGCTTGCCTAAATCTAGGATACGCGTTGCTTTCCAAGGCGAAAGAGGGAGCTATAGTCACGAGGCCTGCGAGCGCTATTTTGGAAGTCAGGTTGCAGTTTGGCCGTTCAGAACTCTTAGGGAGGTTTTCCACGCCGTCGAGACCAGGCAGTGTGTGTTCGGTGTTGTACCGGTCGAGAACTCGTACGAGGGAAGCATCAACGAGACACATGATCTGCTGGCCAATACTACGGCGAAGGTTTGCGGCGAAGTACAAGTCCGGGTGAGGCACTGCCTCATCGCTAAGCTTGGAATCAAGACTCGCCAGATAACCACGGTCTACTCCCATCCGCAGGCCTTAGCACAGTGCGCGAGATACTTGCGCGCTCACAAGATGGATGCCGTGCCGACCTACGACACAGCGGGTAGCGTGAAACTGATCAAGGCTATGCGATCGAGGAAGATAGCCGCAATCGCGAGCAAACGCGCCGCAGAACTCCATGCCATGCAAGTCATCGCAGAGGGAATCGAGGACAGTGATGTCAACTATACGAGATTCCTCGTTCTCGGGAAGAAGATTGCTCCTCGATCAGGAGACGACAAGACATCAGTTATTTTCGGAGTGGAACACAAACCCGGATCTCTGTATCGAGCCCTCAGAGTGCTTTCGAGAAAGCGGGTCAATCTAACAAAGATCGAATCAAGGCCTGTGAAGAATACGCCGTGGCAATACAACTTCTTCGTAGACTTCCACGGGCACATACGAGACAAGTTGTGCCAAGAAGCGCTTAGAGGCTTGCGCCAGCAATCGACCTTCGTGAAAGTCTTAGGCTCATACGCAAGCGCGACATCTAGTTAGCGCTTCTTCAGGACAGGTCCGACCAACCTTGCTCGCAATGAATGATCGGCCAGAACAATCGCTGTCATGGCCTCTACGACGGGAATCGCCCTAGGGACGACACAAACGTCGAATCTACCTTTGATCAATAGTGGTTGCTCCTTCATCGTCTGAAGGTTGACAGTGGTCTGTGGCATAGCTATCGATGATGGCGGCCTGAAGGCAATCCTGCATACGATGGGTTGACCGTTGCTGAGGCCGCCGATGACTCCTCCGGCATTATTGGTTAAGCTTTGGACTTCTTGGTCATGTACCGTTAGAGGATCGTTGTACTCCGAACCCCGCATCCTCGCGGACTGGAACCCGACGCCCACTTCAACTCCCTTGACGGAGGGGATCGAGAAGAAAGCCTTGCTGAGATCGCCATCGAGGTTGTCGAACACCGGCTCTCCCAAACCAATCGGGACTCCGGTCGCAACAGCCTCAACAACGCCTCCGAGAGTATCCCCATGTTTCTTGCCGTCTGCAATCGCTTCAGCCATCTTATCCGCTGCCTCAGAATCGGCACAGCCCAATGTGTTGTCACGAGATGCCTTCGCCCCTTCGTCGGGCGGGACTCTTCTTGCACGTATGCCCGCGATTTCCACAGTGTGGGCGTACACTTCCATGCCGATTGTGCGGATCAGTTTCTTCGCGACGCTGCCAGCTGCCACGAAACCAACGGTGATTCTTGCGGAGAACCGGCCGCCGCCTCTATAATCCTCATTTCCACCGTACTTGAGTCTGGCAACCAAATCCGCCTGTCCGGGCCTCGGAGTATGCCTCCTCTCCTCATAGTCCACGGATCGTGTATCCAAATTGGAGACCGAAAGATGGATCGGAGCACCCGTTGTGTGGTCGTTGAATACTCCTGACGAGATCTCAACCTGATCGGTTTCTTTGCGCTCGGTCGAGAACAACTCGCCACTAGGTCGCCTTCTCTGCAATTCGCGTTGAATGTCACCCGCAACAAGTTCGAGTCCGGCTGGGCATCCATCTATGACGACTCCAACCTTTGGACCATGGCTCTCCCCAAAGCTTGTGACGACGAATCTCTCGCCTAGAGAATTGCCCGTCAATTTACTTTCACCCTTGCTCCTAGCGACTGGAGATCAGACCAGAACGATGGATAGGATTTTCCTACACATTCAGCATCGACTATCGTCACTTCCTCGGTCAATAGGCCAAGTACGCCGAACGCCATCGCTATCCTGTGATCGTTGTGTGGATTGATGACCGCTTTGCCCGTCTTCCCTCCGTGAATTGTGAAGGTATCTTCCGATTCCATGGTTTGAATATTCATTTCTTTGAGTCCCTCGGTCATTGCTTCAATACGGTTGGATTCCTTGATTCGGAGTCTCCGAATGCCTATGATCGTGCTGGTGCCGCGCGCCGTTGCACACAAAGCACACATGACCGGGAAGAGGTCTGGGCAGTCTGATACATCAACTTCCACTGGCTCAAGTCTCGATCTCTCTGCAATTACAGAATCAGCATCTCCCTTCACTCGGGCCTTCATTCGTTCTAGGATATCTACGATATATCGGTCAGGCTGCCGGCTTTTCCCGTTGAGGCCGAGGATGCTCAATTCGCCGCCGGCAATTGTGCCTCCTGCCAACAGGAACGCTGAGGATGACCAATCACCCTCCACTTCCAGTTCAGCAGGGCGGTATGCCTGATTATGCACTCGAAAGCTCGTTAAGTCATCATTGGCGCTAACTAGAACGCCGAAATTGCGTTGCATATCAAGAGTCATCTGAACATAGGATTTGGCCTCTAGACGCCCTTCCACGTTGATCTCGACGATCTTCTCCGCCATAGGCGCCGCCAGTAAGAGTGCCGAAACATACTGGGAACTGACATTGCCAGGAATCCTCACAGATCCGCCTTTGAGAGGTCCCTTCACCTGGACCGGGGGATGACCGAGATCGGACGTGCAATGTGCTCCAAGTTCCCCGAGAGCAATTGCTAGATCCTTCACAGGTCTCTTGAGCAGGGAAGGCCCCCCCGAGATTTTCATCTCATAAGGGGTGGTTGCACAGATGGCTGTCATGAATCGGAGCGTGGTCCCCGATTCCTTACAGAAGATTGCATCTGATGGTTTCTTCAATTCGCCGCGTCGAGAAACGCGGGCAGTTTCGCCGTTCCATTTGGTTGTCACCCCGACCTTTGAGAGTGCGTCAGAAGTTGCAGACGTGTCGTCGCATAGAAGCAGCGAATGCAGCGTGCTTTCGCCTTGAGCCAAGGCTGAGCAAAACAGGGCCCTGTGAGTGTAGCTCTTCGACGAGGGTGCTTTCAACGAACCATTCAGGCTACTATTGCATATTGTCATTCTCAATCGTGGTGTAACCTCATGGTTGCGCACTCAGCCGCAGCAAGGATGAGCGGCTTCTCGTCTTCGTGACTATTACCTCCCCGTCGTGTCTTTTCAGGACATCCAAGACCGGATCCTTGGATTGGCCATTCACGACGAAAGCATAGGCTGGACCTTTGCCTGAGATACCCGCCGCTATTGCGCCTGCTTCGACAGCCTCTATGATTACATCTGAAGGAAGTCTCAGGACGTGCGAGTAAATTAGCCCGTTGAGCGTCATAGCGTTCCAATACCTACCAGCAAGAGCCTCTTCATGAGCGGTCTCCACCTGTCTCGCAACCGTCTTAATTCTCCTGACATCGACATCCGTCGTGTACGCCTTTTCTCTCGGCACCAGCAGCAAAACCTGATGATCTTCAACTGAAAATGTCCGTAAGACCTTTCGAAGAGTGTTATCTGTTATAATCACGTTGCCATAAAGCGAGGCTGCAGCATCGTCGAAGGCACCGGTCACACTGACCTTCGCACGTAGACTTGCATCAGCCACCAAGTTCAGGATCTCGTTCGGTTCCAAGCTTTTCTGAAGTGCTGCAAGGGTAGCGAGAGTGACTGCATTACCTGCCACACTGCTGCTCTTCAAGCCTCTTGCAATCGGGATGTTGGACTCTGTCACGACTTTTGCTCCGAGCTTGGGTGTCGCAAAACGCTTGAAGACCGCTCGCACACATTCTTCGGCGAGTAACGTTCTTTCTTCATTGTCGTTGAGTATTCTTGTCTCGACAATCGCGTCTTCGGTCAACGTTACTTTGGCCTTGGTCCACAAGTCAATTCCGAAGGCTGCTCCTCTTCCAGTGGCCATCGCGTTTACAATAGTCACAGCGCCGTATGCTGTCGCTTCTGCACTCATCTCGTTTGCGCCTTCTTTGCCTCTAGTGCCGCTTGATACATCACGTTAATGGGAGCGCTTCGACCGGTCCACAGTTCGAAGGATAGAGCTGCTTGACCGACCAGCATCTCTAGGCCGTCGCTGACTTTGGCTCCGGCTTGTTCCGCTTTGGCCAAGAAGTCGCTCTCGCGGTCATAGTAGTTAGCATCAAACACGATCATTCCTGGTCGGATTAGTCTTTGTTGAGTCAGCGTTGTGGCAAAGCGTGAAAACACGTCGACAGGCAATGTATTGATCAGAATGTTGCTTTCGCTTGTTTCCTGCCGCAGGTTTGCTTCGTTCAGCCGGTATGATCGGCATTTGGTTCCGCTCCAGCGTGTGACCTCTCTTGCCAGTCTTAATCCCTTGGCGCCGGTACGATTGAGAACTGATACGCGCTCGACCGCCTTGGAGAGATAGTAGGTAATGGCTCGTGAGGCTCCTCCTGCGCCAAGCACTGCAACTCTTGCGCCCGATAGCGATCCGCCCAGCTTCCGTAGTACTTCCAGTGCTGCTTGACCATCGGTGTTGTATCCTCGAAGTCCGGCGTCCGATCTGACTATGGTGTTGACTGCGCCGATCTCGCGAGCGGCCTTCTCGATTGTATCCAGAGAGCGCATCACGGTTGCCTTATGAGGCCTCGTCACATTGAGACCCGCTATTCCAAGAGCTCTAACGCCTTCTATCGCCTGTGCCAGCTCTCTTCTTCGAACACGAAAGGCAACGTAAGTGAAATCCATGTTTAGCGATTTGAATGCAGCGTTGTGAATTGGCGGAGATATCGAATGCTCAATAGGGTCTCCAATGACCGCGCATACTCTAGTCCCTCCACTAATCCCAGGCAATCCCGCGAACATGGCAGATGACTCTGAGGCGTCGTTCAAGCTACTCCAAGCTCCTTGTAAAGTGTCCTCAGTTCATCAATCGGAATCTGCCCTAATGCCGTTTCCCGGCCAGAACGGAGTGAAGCGAATGTGAAATAGCAGCCAAGAATCGGGGACAGAATTCTCGACGGAATCCCAAGCTTCCCCATGCAGAAGCAGACCAACTTCGTTTCTTTCGTGTGTTTCTCGAGAAATCGCAAGCACCGTAGGTTATCAGCGTAGGTTCTGGCTGTGCTGACTATCTTGCAGACATCGGCACCTGCCCCTGCCTCATTTTCCAGAATGGATTCAAGGGCTTGGTCGGTGGGAGTGAGCTTCGTATTGTGGTATGAGACGATCACTTTCGCTCCGTGTTGCTTCAGCTGATGAACCTTTGTAGGGTCATCTTTCGTATTCAGTTCTACATCGACATAGTCGAAACCATCTCGAGCCGCCTGCGTTAGGGCCTCCAGACTCGTCGCCTCGGTTCCGCGAAACAGGCCCCCCTGCGCCTTGCTTCGAATTGTAGCGATCAAGGGGTGCTCCGTGGCGGATCTTATTTCGGAAAACCCTGCTGGCGATTTCATTGAATCAAATCGTATCTCTATGAAATCCGGGTCATGACGTTCCAGCAAACGAAGAGATCTGACTACCCTGCTGACGCTATTCTCCATCACTGGGACACAGATCTTCATCCGCATTAGGCCTCCGCCTCCTTGGTAGTCATATTCTTCAGAACACGCGGAACCACGTTGAGAGGAACCTCATCGGTGAGAAAGACTTCACCTATGGTTTTGGGAAGTACCCATCTGGTCCGGCCGGCCAGTCTCTTCTTGTCTTTGGCCAATTGATGGACGATGCTCTGCCACCCGAAGGAATGGTCTATTCGGGTCGGGAGGCCCGCCGCGCTGATCAGGCGCTCTTGAATATCGACCGTGTTCTGATCAGTTGCGCTGATTTCATGAGCGATTCTCGCAGCTGCAATCATACCGATCGCTATTGCTTCGCCATGCGTGTAATACTTGTAGTCAGTCAGAGCCTCTAATGCGTGTCCAACCGTGTGGCCATAGTTCAAGATCGATCTCACCCCGTGCTCCCTCTCGTCCTGTCCGACTATCCGGGCCTTGATCGAACAGGACCGAGAGACAATCTCAACTAGTGTTTCATTGGAAGCTTTCGAAAGCGAGCGAATGCTCCCTTCAATAGCGTCAAGGAGTCCCGGATCGGCGATGACCGCATACTTAATCACTTCAGCCAGACCAGAGCGAAGCTCTCTCTCCGGGAGAGTTCTCAGGGTTGATACGTCCGCCCAAACCAGTGACGGCTGATAGAAGGCTCCGACGAGGTTCTTGCCGCTTGGAAGGTTGACACCGGTCTTTCCTCCGATGCTGCTGTCCACCTGCGCAAGTAGCGTTGTGGGCACTTGAACGAGATGTATTCCTCGCATGAATGTGGCCGCTGCAAATCCCGCAACGTCACCGACAACTCCTCCTCCGACAGCGATTATCCCCGAGTTGCGATCAAACTCGTCCTCCACAAGTCTGTCGTAAAGCGACATCACCGTCTGGACAGACTTTGATTCCTCGTCATCATTCATGTGCGCGACAGAGATGTCGAAACCCCTCGCTGCCAAGGAATCCTGAACGGTTCTTCCATAGAGGGACCACAGTCTCGTGCTCGTGATGATCATCATCTTCGGCCCGAGTCCGAGCCCCCTAACGGTGTCTCCGATCGCACTGAGAATTCCAGATCCAATCACGATCTCATAGGAGCGCTCGCCGAGCGAGACTGGAACTCTCTTCAAATGCTCAGACCGCCTAACGGACAGAGCGACCGACGGCTTTGGCGATGACATCGAGCTCTTTCATCAGGTCAGCAAATTCCGTCAAGTCGAGCTGTTGCTGAGAGTCCGAAAGTGCAGTCTCCGGTGTCGGATGCGTCTCAATCATTAGGGCATCAGCTCCCGCAGCTATGGCCGCTTTGGCCATTGGAGTTATGAGTTCTCGGCTCCCTGTGGCATGACTTGGGTCAACCATGACAGGAAGATGTGTCGCTTTCCTCAAGATAGGCACGGCAGCAAGATCCAGTGTGTTTCTGGTCGCTCTCTCGAATGTGCGTATGCCCCGTTCACAGAGAACAACATTCTGATTGCCCTCCAAGAGAATGTACTCTGCAGCCTGTAGCCATTCATCGATCGTGGTCATCATTCCACGTTTCAAGATAACTGGCGTTCTCGATTTTCCAACAGCCCTAAGTAGTGCAAAGTTCTGCACGTTTCGCGTACCGATCTGGAGCATGTCAGAGTACTTGGCGACAAGATCCACTTTCTGTGGCTCCAGGACCTCTGTCACTACAGGAAGTCCCGTTTCTTCGCGTGCTTCTGCCAGCAACTTCAGGCCTGCTTCTCCGAGCCCTTGAAATTCGTACGGGGAGGTACGCGGCTTGAAAACTCCACCTCGCAACAAGGACACGCCAAGTCTCTTGGCAGCCCGTGCCGTCTCCAGCAGCTGTTCTCGTCCTTCAACAGAACATGGCCCTGCGACGATTACGATCTTTTCTGCTCCAAAACGAGCATTTCCGACTTCGACTATCGAGGTATCATTCTGGAAGTCCCTACTGGTCAACGGAGCCTTTGACGAAGAGACCACGATTCTCTCGGCGATGCCTGTCGCTTTGAGTTCGTTCATGTCTGTTGAAGTGAGATTCTGCTTGGTGACAAGCATCGTTTGTCTCCCCCAGGCTACGGATCTTGTTTCAATCTGTCTCTTGTGCAGATAATCAATCGCTTGGGCAACTCTCTGACTGCTCGGTGAATCAGAAACTACTACTATCAAACGATCTCTCTCCCGATCATCGGCGCGTGCCGTCCTTCAGTTTGATGACTTTCTTAGCTGCATTTGCTACGTGGTGCGCGGTGAGTCCATGAATCTCCATGAGTTCGCGTAGGTCGCCGGACTCTCCAAATCTGTCATTGATTCCAATCATTTCGATTGGAACAGGCTTGCCTCTACACGCGATCTCTGCGACAGTACTGCCTAGCCCGCCCATGACATTGTGGTCCTCGACAGTGACTAGTGCACCTGTCTTTCCTGCAGTGTCGGTCACTGCTGACGCGTCTGCAGGCTTGACGGTGTGCATCTCAACTATGGAGGCCCTAATCCCCTCTTTCCGCAGCAATTGTTCAGCCTCAATTACTTCTTGCAGGAGGAAACCTGCGGTCACTATCCCAACGTCCGGCCCGTCACTGATGCGCCTCGCTTTGCCGATTCGAAACTCGTCATCATCAAAGATCTGTGGGATCTCACCCCTCCCGAGCCTGATGTAGAATGGTCCGGGGTCTTCCACGGCTGAGCGCACGGTCTGTCTCATCTCCGAGAGGTCAGCGGGAAGCACGAGAGTGGTCCCGGGGATGGTCCTGATGAGCGCGATGTCCTCGAAGCATTGATGCGAGGCTCCGTCAGCGGACGGCGAGATGCCCGAGTGCGACGCGATCATCTTGACGTTCAGATGGTCGCGAGCGACGGTGTTTCTGATTTGTTCCCAAGCCCGTCCAGCCAGAAACATCGCATATGTGCTGACTACAGGTATCTTTCCTGCTGACGCGAGTCCGGCGGCAGTTCCTATGATGTCCTGCTCACTGATTCCAAGATTGAAGTATCGCTCGGGAAATGTCTCGAACGCGCTCACTCCGGTGGACTTGCCGAGATCGCCTGTGATCACAACGAGGTTCTTGTATTCTATGCCGAGTTCAACAAGAACCTTGCCGAGTTCTTTCCTCAATGACGGCATTTCAATCCCTCATGCGATGTGTCGCTTTCTCCACGTGCCAAGCCAAGGACTAGCTCAATTCCTCCATTGCCCAGTCCAAATCCTCTTCACTGAAGGAAATGTTGTGCGAGTTCGCGTCTCCTTCTAGGAAAGAGAGGCCCTTGCCCTTGACCGTTCGGGCAATTATCACGGTCGGACGGTCAGTAGTCCATTCAGCGACATCAAAGGAATGATGAATCTGCATGAAATTGTGGCCATCAATCTCAAGAACTTGCCAACCGAATGATCGCCATTTTCGATCAAGGGGTTCTTTCTTCTTGATCCTCTCTGTGGCGTCATCGGACTGGACTCCGTTCCGGTCAATAATCACTGTGACATTCGAAAGGCCCAGGTGGCTTGCAGTCATAGCGGCCTCCCAGATCTGGCCTTCGTCACACTCTCCGTCCCCAGTTATGGCGAACACTCGGTAGTTCTTGCCATCCAGCCTTGCGGCAAGAGCCATGCCGTTAGCGATCGACAGGCCCTGGCCGAGCGATCCCGTCGAGACATCGACTCCCGGAGTCACTCGCGTCGGATGCCCTTGCAGTATGCTCCCAGTCTTGCGAAGGGAGGCGAGTATGTCTTGATTGAAGTATCCCGCATGCGCCAGCGTCGCGTAGAGCGTTGGGGCCGCATGACCTTTGGAGAGTACCAGTCTGTCTCGATCTGGCCAGTTCGGCTCGTCGGGTTTGTGATTCATCCGATCAAAGTACAACGATACTAGGACCTCTACGCAGGACAAGGAGGGTCCCAGGTGTCCGGTCTTGGCGCTCTGTATCATAGCGACGACGTCACGCCTGACTTGTTGGGCTATCTCCGTTAGGGACTGAAGTCCATCGTTTGAGACCTCGAGGCTTGCAGACAATCCATTTTGTTTAGTATCTTTCATGATAACCACCTTCACCGCTCGTCCAATTGGGGTTGGGCGAGCTAGTACCGATAATAGAAGGCAAAGCTCACTACATGCGCAAAGAATGCAGACGCCGCATCTGTTCGCATGAGCTTCGCCCTTGGTCGAAAGTTGGACGGCTAGACGCGCGTTTACGTACTTAAAGGCATTTGTCGTGATCCGATACGTGGCCGTCAGTGGCTATTTTTCGTGCGAATCTTTGGGAGGGTTCCTCCAGTTTATGAGCGAAAATGCTGCATCTCGCGGCCAGTCGATTGACTTTGGCGTGGATCAAGACAGTTTCTGAGGACAAGGCCACTGGTGACTTGAAACGCACATACGAAGAGGTGTTCCGAGCACGTGCAAGATTTCCAACATCATGCGGGTACAAAGCCTCAACCCCAATGCATTGGGGTCTTTTCTCGAACTCTACGTGAGCCTAGTGTATGGCAAGTCGGGTTTGAGCAGAGGCGAGCGAGAGATGATCGCAACGACCATTTCCGCTCACAACCGGTGCGATTACTGTGTATCACACCACGGGGAAGCCCTGAGGTTCTACTTGAAGAATGGAGATCAACTGGGAGCCTTCAAACAGGGCGAGCTACCTGAGAGAATCGAAAAAAGAGCCAAGGCTCTGATTGATTATGCGCTGAAGCTGACCATCGAGCCCCGATCAGCTGTGAGTGAGGATCTGGAGGCATTGCGAAGAATCGGAATCAGCGATTCCGAGATCCTCGATCTGGTCCTACTGACGGCATACATGAACTATGTGAACCGAATAGCACAGGGACTGGGCGTCGAACACGACGAACAAGAAGCTCGAGGATACAAGTACAAAGCAGCAAAATCCTTTTCACGTCCGTCCCTTTTGATCAACGGCAGGGCCCGTAGCTCAGTCAGATCCCAGAGTCTGGATCCTGAAAAGGTAGAGCACCGGAGAGAAGAGTTCGGTGAAGCTTTTACCTGCACGGAGGAGACCCGGGGGTCCCGGGTTCAATTCCCGGCGGGCCCGCCACACTTCTTGGGCGAGTCCTGAGAATCGGCCCCTTCACGGCTTTCATGGCGATCAGAGAGGAGGCTCGAGGCCGCGCAGGATGGTGCATAAGACACGTTTGGAGAACCCGCATGTCCAGCGACGGTACGATAGCGCGAGGCGCGGGTCGGAGCTGACAGCTGAGGTGCGCCTTTGCCGACTCGGTGTGTTCTGCAAGAGATTGCGCCTGATTTCATTGATCTCAGATGGCATCAAGATTTGAACCGGCATGGGAGCAGTTGATCTGTGTGGGTAGCTTGGTGCGGCTATCGAGACTGGAACAATGAGGTGCGTTAAGGCGACGTTCATGGGACGCCGACGCATGAAGCTGGCAGCAAAGCAGATGCGTTAAGAGCCTAGGGGCGCTCCTCCTTTTCTTCTTCTTCGTCGTACTTGCGGGTGATGGTCTCTAGTCGCTCGACGAGATCCTCGACATAGAAGGCGTCCTGTTCATGCAGCACGGCAAGCTCTGCCTTCACAGCATGATTCAGAAGTTCCAGCACCTGCTGGCGCTGTTCCGCGTTCTTTGCTGCTTCCTCGTTCTTCGAGTACTCGACGATCTCTTGGAGAGCCTGCCACATGATCTTCTCCAGCTGCGCTCGTTTCTCCGTCGCGGGAAGCCCCGCAATCGAAACCGAGCGATAAAGTTGAATCCACTCTCTTACCAGCTCAACGAACTCTTGAAAATGAGATTGGTTCCTCACGGATCTCACCTCCGACCATCATTCTGGCGTAGGCTCGCTCTGAAGTTTGCAGCCTCGAGGCTGTCAACGAGTCCCCGCTCGGATGTCAGGTAGACAAGCAAGCCTGCTCGTAGAAGACGCGCGTACGTATGTGAACGCAACCTGCCAGACAAGTTGGAATACGCGACAAGCAGGTGAGCCAGACGCCCTGGCAGACAGACCGTCATGAGTCGCGAGCGTTTCCCAGTCCTAGGAGCATACATCCGTCTCCCCAAGTACTGCTTCAGCACACTCGGAAAGGAGCTCTCTGACGCCAACTCTCGGGACTTGGACGAGCGCAATGTCAGAAAGGATCCACAAGCCCCAAGCAGAATCAAGCCGCGGTAGAGGTCTCCGAGCTCCCATCCTTCATTGCGGACAAGATGTCTGCAGGCTTGCTCGAGGTCGGCGGGAATCCTGGCCACGATTCGGCTATACTTTATCTTCTCACGAAATTGTATGCGCTCATGCATACAGTCCACTCCGATGATGTATTCTGTCCTGCGGAAAAACAGTTGAGCCGTCGCGTGAAGGTGGAGACAGTCAATGAAAAGTGTCTGAGACCTTGAAACATGTCGTCAGGTCTGATTGCTTCGGCTTGAATGCGGAACCGCGTGGCATGTGTGCAAAGAGGCATTGATGGTGTCCAGAGGGAGGCTGGAATTCGGGGTTTTTCCGTCGCGCAGACGGATTTTGACTCTCCGTCCCCGGTGGCGTGGCAACTTGAATACGAGTACCTGCTGCGGCGCGAAAAGACCGATGAAGAGATAGGGCTTATCCCAGATCGGATCTTTGCAAGTTGCTTGTGCCTGCTGTGTTCAATGTTCAATGTTCACCAGCACAGGGTGCCGCTGCCAATCAAAATGCAGAGAGAAAGTCGTCGCTTGTTGGCAACATTCGACCTGCGCTCACACGCAATTGGTCAGGAAGTGGATGAGGAAGGCAGAACGATCACATGGGTCTCAGGCTACGTTCCGCAAGAAACAGTGAGTTGCGTGATTGGTGTTACAGTCATGAGCAGATTCAAGGGAAAGACGGTTCACAAGAGATGTGCCTCGATTTACCTCTCTGGCTTTCCAGGTGGAGTGAGAACTCTATAGTCTTGGTTCTGATGAGACTGGGGGATGTAGACCGGTGGGGTACCAAGTTCATCCGTTTCCAAAGGTAAGGAACCTGATTGTCGACTCTGGCGTGATGGGTCGTCGTAAGCATATGATCCATGCCTTGGTCGAGGTCGATGAGTCGTGCTCCCATTGATTTCTTAACAAAAAACGGATACGGCTCGAAGTATCGTATTCTATATGAAACTCCGGCCGGTTCAGTGTTTTTGGCGCGTTCGAACATCTCGCGGGAAGTCGTCGTTCGTCTCACATAGCGCGTTTTGTTGTCTTCTAGCCTCGTCAATCTAAGACCTCAACGGTCGGAGAGGAAGAGGAGTTCAAAGTAGCTGTCGAATCATTCTTGCAACGTTTATGTAGGATGCCCATCGGAGCCCCCAGGTTCCCATGTAGAGCCCGCCCACCAAGAATACAAGGAGGACAGCTGTCGCTAGGTAGTCGTTTACAGAATACTTCAGCTGACGAACGAATGTACGCTTCGCGATGTCGTGGCTGAAACCTCGGGATTCTATGGCGATTGCTATGTCACCTGTCCGACGCATAGAGTTGAAGATTGCTGGTACGAACATCTGCTTCAGGAGAGCGTTGAACCTCTTGACCGGATTCTTATACTCGTATCTCCATCCTCGTGCTTGCTGTGCCTCCCTGATCTTAGTATTTTCGTCAATAAGTACCGGCACGTAAGCGAAGCCTATGCTCAATGCGAGAGCGAATTCAGGTGGAAGCTTTAGCTTCACGAAAGTGATTATGATGTCGCGAATTGGTGTAATCATCAGGATCGTTCTTATGACGAGGAGAATCATAAGGAAGCGAAGAACCGCGCCGATCGTCCAGATGCACGCTTCGAGTGATATAGGAAGAGTCTTGGGCGGGATCAAATAGAAGAATATGTAGGGATTGCTAACGTCTGTGGCTATTGGCGGAAAGAGAAGGTTGAAGATCGCGTACATGACGACGACTGGTGCCATACTCTTCAGGAAGGAGGTTACTTTGTTGAACGGTATCTTCGCGAGTCGCATAACCACAAAGATTGAGATAAACACGACTCCTAAGTAGATGGGGTCTGTCCCCAACCCCACCGTCAAGATCACTACGACTATCCACCAGAGGAATTTCACCCGAGGGTCGAGTTTATGGAAGAAGGTGCTACCCGGGATATACTCAAATGCCAAGCTCTTAACCCCCTATTCTCTCCGTGACTTCACGATACATCTCATCTACAGTCAACACGTTGGGCGGGAAACCGAAAGACTTCAGTGCTTGCGCGAACCGCGTGATCTGTGGAGCTCTAAGGTAGGTCTTCTCAATCTTTTCTGATTCAGCGAAGACTTCGCGAGGTGAACCGCTTAGCAAGACTTGGCCATTCCACATGACAAAGACTCTATTTGCGTATTCCGCGGCCAGATTCATGTCATGCGTGATCACAATCACGGTCTTACCATCCTCATCGTGCAGCTTCCTATAGAAGTCCATCATCTGCCTAGCCATTCGATCGTCCTGTCCCGTAGTTGGTTCGTCTACCACCAAAACATCTGGTTTCATCGTAAGAACCGATGCGACGGCAATTCGCTGCCTTTCTCCCTTACTTCGATTGAACGGGTTATCGTCCAACATGCCTCGTAGGCCGATCGCGTCCGTTACCTCATCCACTCGTTTCTGTATTTCATCCTCTGGCAACTCAAGATTTCTAGGCCCAAATCCCAATTCCTTTCTCACGCTGTCAGTGCAGATCTGGTGATCGGGATTCTGGAAACAGTATCCGACTTTGGTCGAGAGTTCCCGAATGCTCGTCTGCGAGGCGTCTAATCCGAAAACCGTGACTTTCCCTTGGGTTGGTCGCAGCAGACCATTAAAGTGTTTCACAAGGGTCGTCTTCCCCGAACCGTTTTGTCCTATGATGGCTAAGAAATCGCCCCTTCGTATCTCTAGAGTCACTCCGCGAAGAGCAACGGTGCCTGCCTCGTATACGTGCACAAGGCCTTCACTACGGATTATGGTCTCCCCTTGGGCGGCTCCTTTCGGATCAGAGGCTACCGCTGCCGAAGATCGCACGATCGCGGTACCTCTTGTGCGGGGCTTTAGGAAAGCGGACATCTCCGAGACAGCTTCATCGAATGTGAGAGGCATTTTCAAGGACGGGTCGAACTTTCTAAGTCTCGAGAAAAGGAGCGCCGTCTGGGGCGTTTTTAGTCCGAGTTTACTCAACGATTCCGCGTCTTCAAGCATCTTACGAGGCTCCCCTTCAGCGACGATTCGTCCTTCTTGCATAACGATGAGACGGTCCACTAGATGGAGAAGTTCCTCCAGCTTGTGCTCTACTATTATCGTAGTTGCCTTCTCAGATTTTGACAATTCCGAAAGATGGCTGAGGACTCTCATGCTTCCGATAGGATCAAGATTCGATGTTGGCTCATCTAGGACGTATACCTCTGGACGCATTGAGACGATCGCAGCTAACGCACACGCCTGCTGTTCGCCTCCTGACAGTGCGTGAGGACTTCTGTCTTCGTACCCATTCAACCGCATCGACTCGATCGACTCCTTCACTCTGCTCAGGATCTCTTCTCGGGGAACTCCATAGTTTTCAGGTCCGAAGGCGATCTCGTCAAAGACTGTGGGGTTAACGAGTTGGCTAGACGGGTCTTGAAAGAGCATGGCCGCAACGTGAGACAGTGCGGAAATCGACGACGCTTTTGTGTCGATACCTCCGACTAGCACTTTCCCCTCAAGGTGCCCACGGAAATAGTGCGGGACAAGTCCGTTAATACAACGACATAAAGTCGTTTTACCTGCCCCTGCTGGTCCAGCAATGAGCACAGTCTCCCCTTGATGAATCGTGATGGAGATGTCTTTCAACGCCGGCTCTGAGTCACCGGTGTAGGTGAAATTCACGTTCTGGAAAACTACGTCGACCACGGTCAGACACGTCGTCGTTAGACATCAAACTTACTTTTAAGCTCAATGACCGAGAAACAGAAAGTGCAGAATACAAGGACATATTGCACAACTCTGAATCGACGAAAGAAAGAGTCGTGCAATCTTAACGCCAGCAGAAGTCTACCACGCCTGACTTGTGCAAAATGTCTCTGTATCCCGCACCTGCAACCGACTCCGCTCGCGTCGACAGTTCAAATTTTTTTGCGAGAGAATCGGTTTGTTGAAATGAGCCTCTATATACTCTTCATAGCCAAGTCTTAACTCGTGTAGTCGATGAACTCTGCACTGCGAGAAACCTTGAGCAAAAGCGAATCAACGACAGGTTCTAAAACAAGAACACCTCGACTAACAGCAAGACAGGTCGGAATGGTAGCGGCCCTGGGCGGACTTGGATTTGCTTGGAGGGCGCTAGGTCTCGTAATACCTCTCTACCCTCCCTTCGTCCTCGATGTTAGGGAAACATTGATTGCGATAGTGGCATTTGCGGGAGGACCTTACGTCGCCATCGCAAGCGGCATTCTGATGGGCATTCCATCATCACTGCCAATGCTAGATCCTTGGTACTATCCGATCGTCGGCCTATTCTTCTGCCTTGTGACAAAGACAGTATGGAAACATCGTGGCCCGGTTGGATATGGCCTTCTTCTCGTGACAGCCTTAGTCGCTGAAGGCGTCGGGCTGACACTTTACAATGCTGCCATGGCATTCGGTCTGCAAATAGTACCCTTCTGGCCGGAAATGGTCGCAACATTCGCAGGTGGAACCTATTTCGTCTACGCCCTACAGCAATGGATACCAATGGTCATCGTACTACGGTTGTTCCCAGACTTCATGAAGCCACGCTGGCGATGGTCGGGCGGAGAAGCCTTAGAATAAGGGGGCGGTATGACCATGAGTAGAGGAAAACTCTACGGTATTCTCGTGCTAATATTTGTCATCGCCTTCGTGATCGTTATTCTTCGATCAAGCCTACAAGGACTGGAATGGACACTGTTCCTCAACGATTACCTGCCGAAGACTAGACCTGCCCGGTTGTATCTTCCCGAGGTAGTTCAGTACATACTGATGGTTGTCCTGATTGTCGTGGGCATCATCGCACTAGTCGTCTTGGAACGAAGAACACGCAAGAGCAAACAGTGACGTCCGTTACTCCCCTTTTTTCTTGTAATGAATTCTTGGCACCAGGAGGCGAATTTGACAGTGCAGTTAGACCAGATGATATGGCCGGAAGTCAAAAGCTACTTGGAGAAATCGAATATTGCGTTTGTCCCCGTTGGATCGACGGAACAACACGGAATGCATCTGCCAGTAGACAATGATTGGTGGACTGCTAACGAAATAGCCAAACGAACTGCCGACAGAGTGTCAGAGAAGAACATCAGTGTCGTCGTCACACACCCCGTAGCCTATGGCGTTTCACAACACCACATGGTCTTCCCAGGCACCATAACGCTGCGAATCCAGACATTCGTTGACGTCATAAAGGACATTTGTGTAAGTCTTAGTAAGCACGGTTTCAAGAAGATCGTGATATTCAACGGCCACGGCGGAAACGACGTCGCGCTAGGTGTAGTGATACATGACCTAGAGGAGCAGATCGCTAGCGAGGTCTACGTCTTAAACTGGTGGGATCTCATAATAGATGAAATCAAGAAGACATGTGATCCCCCATTCTTCCATGCTTGTGAGACTGAAACCTCCATAGCTTACGCATTAGATCAACGCGTTGACAAAAGCAGAATCAAAGGTGAGATACCACACCTCAAGCCAACTTTCGTGAAGTACGACTTCCTTGCTGGTGGACCTAAGGTGCAAGCTGCCACCCCACCAATGAACAAGTTAACAAGCACTGGATCCGTCGGCGATCCATCTAAGGCGACGAAAGAGAAAGGCGAGAAGTTGCTTTCAGCCATTGTTGACAGAGCCGCCGAATTTGTCGGCGAGATAGCTAAGAAGTAACACAGCATGAGAACTTCCTCCCAATAATCCGCCTCTGACATAACGTAACGGAGTTAGGCCCAAAAACGGGTCTAACCCTAATTCCTTGTTCTCCTGCAAATTCTGGAGAGGGAAATTTCTGTGCTGGCGAGCGACTCAATCACTAGTGGATAGTAAACGCTAGCTTCAGGACCTGGATTTCACATTCTCTACGCAGGTAGTCAGGTAGTTGATGTCTTTCTCCTTGTGTGCATAGCTGGCTGCGCCGTGCATCATTTCGGGTATTAGGATCACGATGCCGTTTTCGAGCAGGTAATTGAACCTCCTCTTGGACTGTGCGAGGTCGCTGATGAAGTCGCTGATGTCCTTTAGCGGCTTCTTGTTGGTGAGATGTATTGCAAATAACGAGCCGACGCCGACTGCTTGCGCTGGAAGATCGGCATCTTCGAAGATGCGGCTCATGTCCTGACGCGCCGTGTTGCCCAGCTTGGCAATATGCTCGTAGACTGGGGAATGCTCGAGCACATTGATTGTCGCGAGGCCTGCGGCCAAAGTAATTGGATTCCCGGCAAAGCTCCCTCCGTGATAGAAGTACTCCATGCCTGAATATTTCGTGTGGTCCATATGTTCCATCACATCTCGCCTTCCACAAATAGCGCCTATTGGGAGACCTCCGCCGATGATCTTACCCAGAACGGTTAGGTCTGGTTTTACGAAGTGTCCTTGTGCACCGCCTAAGCCGAGTCTGAAGCCTGTGACTACCTCATCATAGATTAGCTGGGTTCCAGTTCTGTCGCAGTATTCTCTCAGTGCTTTGAGAAATTGTCTATCAGCGGAAATGCTCCCCCAGCCGTCAGGACTGGCTCCAGTAAGACGCACGCCAACTGCTCTTGCTTCACACGGTCTTTGAAACCATTAAAGTCATTGAACGGGACGACGATCGTGTCTTGTTGCGAGCCTTTCGTAATACCTCCCGATGGAAGTTTGTCGAAGGGGGGGGTTCATGGCGATATGCAATGGGTCACAAGGGCCGTGCCATCCTCCTTCAAATTTGGCAATCTTTGTGGTTTTTGTGAAAGTTCGAGCGAGACGGACGGCAAAGAAGTTAGCCTCACTCCCCGAACTCGCGTAGCGAACCATTTCTGCGCTTGGCACATGTCTTGTTATTGCTTCAGCATGAGTGACTTCAAGTTCGTGAACAAAGCCATGATGCCAACCTTTCTCCGCCTGTAGTTTGATCGCTTCCAATACAGTGGGATGCCTGTGACCTAGAATCACGGCCAAGTGTGTACACCAATAGTCAGTGTACACGTTGCCGTCAAGGTCGGTCAGCTTCGCCCCTTTAGACTCCACAAAAAAAACGGGTAAGGCTCGAGATGGCGGTTCTTGTAAGAGACGCCTGCTGGTTGAACCTTTTTAGCGCGTTCGAACATGGCACGTGGCGTGTGCCTCCGTTCCTCGTATGCAGCAAGTTGCCCCGCGAAGTAACCTCAACCTCCGGCCTCAAGTCTCGAGGGGAGAAAGTTACCAGATTTCACGGCTTTTCTCGTCTACTAAATCTCGAAAAATGCTACTCAATCTAGCGCAGAAATTCTTTAGGCTCGGTCGATACGGCGATGGGATTTCTTCTAGCCGACTTCCGAGAAATTTCGAGCCCATGCGTCATGACAACTTGAGAAGAATACGGTTACGGTTCAGTCTGAGATCATGCCAATATTGATTAATGCATAATGCAGCCCTTCTTTGATGATTCGAACCTTCTGCATTGCTGTGAGGAAAGTGAATTGAGAAACCGGTTCAAAATGGGCAAGAACACGACTATAGTCAGTTCAGTCGTTCTGGTTGGGGTATTGGTTTTGGGTGCAATCTACTTCGCTTGGAAGGGAAATATCGTTTGGACTGTTCTGTCATTTCTTACATGTGCTTTGCTAGCTGAAGCGTTATACCGTGACTACAAGTTGAGATTCCGCGTCTAGTCTACCTTTGCGACAGATCACGATAGGCCACCAAGCAGTGTCATAGATTGAGGAAGTGTGCTCTTCGACGGCAGTTTCCCAGTTGTGTCGATCTTTTCGATTCTGATATAGTTTCGTTTCATCGCGATTGTACCATTAGCCATTAGCAAAGGGGTAACGCAAGGTGAGAGCTTCTCCCACATGATGGACCATTTCATAACACTCGCGAGGTTAGGCGAAAGAGCCCTTAGCTAAATTCCTCTTTTCTCTCATGCTTGGCTCGCAATTGGTCAATAACTTAGCTTCAGGAAACCTTGCTCACGTTCCTGCTGTGTTTATTCAAGCAAGAAGCCGTTTACTAACGGGTCATTCTCATCAAAAACGAGTTTGTTGAAACCTGTGATGTAGGCAGAACCCGTGATTTCTGGAACAATCGCGTCATAATCACCTACCTTCGTTTCGCTGATAATTCTGCCTTTGAACTTAGTTCGGAGTATGCTTTCATGAACGAATGCGTCCCCGACTCGAAGCTCCCCTTCTGAATGAAGCAACGCCATTCTAGCACAGGTTCCTGTTCCGCATGGTGATCGGTCCAATTGCCCTCGTCCGAAAACAACAGCATTCTGTGCATGCGCGTCCTTGCTCTTAGGAGGGCCCGCGAATTCTACGAGTTCCACCCGATTGATGTGTGGAAGGCTTGGATGGACGACCTTCCCTTGAGCATTCACGATCTTCTTGATTTCTATGCCCAAATCAATTAGAACGGTTTTGTTCCAAGGTTCTAAATCAGCACCAAGTTCCTTTGCCTTCACATGCGCGAAAAAGTCTCCGCCGAAGAGCAGATCCACGCTGATCAATTTGCGTCCCAGTGTTACGTTTACGGTTCGTAGTCTGAATGCGGGAACGTTTTCGAAACTTGCTGTTTGGACGCGGTTCCCTTGGTACCGCACTCTTGTCTTCACGACACCTGCTGAAGTGTCAATCAAGATTTCCTCTTTGGGTTCAATGATTTTCGTTTGGACAGCATAGGTGACAACACCTATCAGGCCGTGCCCGCACATATCCAGATAGCGTCCATTGTGCATCCAAAAGGCCCCAAGATCGCACCCTTTCCGTTTTGGAGGACAAAGAATGGCTCCGAACATGTCGCTGTGCCCCCTTGGTTCTTCCAGTACGAAGCGCCTAAACCAATCATGGTTTGTTTGCATGTCGTCCTTGAGTTGAGCAATCGTTTCGCCACGGAGCGGGAAATCCGTCACGATCCGGGTAGGTTCCCCAGCAGTGTGCGTATCCACGACAGAATATTCGCGTTGGGACAAAAGCATCAAGACACCTAATCGTTTACCTTCCTGAAAATCCTTGCGAAGACTCCGAAGTCCTCATCTTTACAAAACTCGACATCAATCAGAGCGTCGCTCTCGGAATTTTCCATAGTCAATTGAGCTCGGTCCGAGTACCACGAGTTCAAGTGTTGTACGTTAAGCTGTTCGAATGCAACGGCCGTCCACCTCTTTTCACGCACTCGCCCGCGACTACTCCCGCACCGTCTTGGAGTCTGCCCGCTAGCCAAAGGTGAGTGAGATTGCGATCCACCAGATATGGGGGATCATCCACCTCCTCAATGAGGAGAATCTTCCCCCTTGTGTCGATCTCGTAGGGAGTCCCAAGAGTGGCGACCATAAGTGCGAGATTTCCACCGACGAGAACTCCTGATGCTTTTCCTTCGTTGATCGTCTTGACGATTGGTGCGTCAACTGGATTTGCCACCTCGCCGAGGGATTCACAGGTGGTCACGACTCGCAGGAACCACTTCTCGGTGTAGTCGGTGAGTTTTGTCCCCATGTCAGCTATCATCGGACCATGGAAAGTCACCAGGTCGGCCTTCCGGTTTATCGCAATGTGAAGGGCAGTAATGTCACTGTGTCCGAGAAAGATCTTCGGTTTCGTCCGCATCAAGTCATAGTCAAGATAGGGAAGTATCCTAGGCGTGCCGTAGCCTCCAGTCACGCAGAACACTGCGTCGACGTTGTCGTCACGGAAAGCCTCATTCAGCTCTTCCGCTCGTTCATTGTCTTTTCCCGATAGGTAGCCGTGAGTTCTCAGTTTCCTGACGCGATCTCCCAGAGTAACCTCGAAACCGAGTTCACGAAGCCTCAGAAGGCCTTTGCTTAACTCGGATTGGTCCAGCTCGCTACTGGCAGGAGCGACGGCACGAATGACGCTTCCCTTCCTGAGAGCAGTTGGTTTTTGAGCCATTGTTGTAACACGCAAGAGGCTCGCGCCTTATTCAGTGATTTCCAGCGCATATCTAGTCTTCTTAGCTGCCTGTCCCATAGCTTGCCGATTTGCCGTTGTAACATGAAAGGGCGGCCGCACGAAAAGTGGTTGCCACAGGTATCTTGTATTGTTTCATGCCTTCTTGATTAACTGTCCTAGATGACCGAACCATGCAGACGGCACTGGCAGGTCCTTCATTGTAGTCAAACCTGGTCGTGCATTTGTGACGCGGGCAATGCAGTTCACTACCACTGCTGAAGTTGCGACATCCCCGTGGATGCCACCCTTAATTGTCAGGTCGATTGGTGGGTGACCCTCTATCACAATCGACTCTCGAGGATCACGGCAGCCCAGATATGCCTGCAGATTCAAGGTTATCAACTGCTCGCCGCCGCTGATACCCCAAGCGTACTGATCCACCCCCGCAACCTGTCCCGGCTCGACCTTCACATAGTCACTTGCAACAGTTTCCTCGGCAATCTTCGGTTCAACTTTCTCTTCGATTTTGTCGAGCTTCCACCCCAGAGCTGACGCGATCATGGCAACTGACTCCGCAAAACCTACATGCCTTATTGTTCCTTCCTCGACCTTTGCCTTGAACTCGGCGGGAGTCAAGCCAGCACCGATCTTCTTCTGAAAAGGAAGCCTACGAACTGACGCATCCTGTATTCTAGTCGACCGGATCTTTTTCACTTCCTAGCAAACCCCAGTCGCGGTGACTAGCAGAGTATCCATCACAAATCCAGGGTTGACTCCGGTTCCCAGAACGGTCACCCCTTTCTTGCGCGCTCTCGTGTCGAGCTCTCTGGAAAGCTGCGGATGCCTCAAGAAGGGGTACGCGAGCTCTTCACAGGTGGATACTAAGTCTGCTCCAGAGTTGATTATCTTCAACAGCTGAGGCTTGACATCCTCCAGATAGGATCCGGTCGAGTGCAACACAACGTCAGGCTTAGTTCGGCTCAGAACAGCATCAGCATCGTCAGTTATGCGCACTCCGAGATTCCTTCCGACCGTAAGCTCTCCCAAGTCTTTTCCAACTTTGTTCTTGTCAGTGTCAATAGCGCCCACGATCTTGATTCCTTCCTTTCGAAGAGCATACCTAACGACCTCAGCGCCTATTGGACCAACTCCGAATTGGACAATCTTGATCTCCTTCATATCGGCGTCTCCTCGATCGTTCATCCCCTCCCTTCAACATCTTGAAGCCTTGCTGGGCGCATGAATCCAACGAATGCTATCGCAAGAACGCAAAGATCCTTTAGACTCTCAACTCTTCAGAAGAGATGCAACGCCAGTGATCGATTCACGAAATACGGACCTCGCGTGAGGATTCGGTTTCGCCGCATACTATAATCAAACAAAGAAAAGAGGAAAAATGGGCCTAGAGCCGCCCCTGAACTCACAGCTTATTTCTTGTGCTTCTTTTTCGATTTTTTCGACTTCTTCGGCATTTTTCGTTGCTCCGAAGCACTTCCGAGCAAGACGCCCGAAAAGCGCTGCTGTTCTGGTCGTATGCGTCGGTCGGATTTAACTCTGGCGTTTTCGCCTAGAATGGGGCGCGAACTGGCCGGGATCAGCATTTCAGAGGCGGATTACGCACACATGCGGTGATTGTCGGCAAACTAGAGCTTAGGGTAGTTGAGATAGGCTCCGGACTCGACATCGAAGGCACCGAAGTGTTGTCCACCAAGATTGGCAAAGAAGAGGCGCGTCCCCTTGGGTTCAAATGCAACATTCGTCGGCTGGTTCAGAACCTCGCCCGTTGCATCCTCGACCAAGAGTTCGATGTTTTGGTCGGGAAAGATTCTGTAGATCCGGTTTGGATAGTAGCACGAAACATAGAGGTTTCCGTTCCTCGCAAATGCCAGTCCGTCCAAGACGTTGCCTTGAAGCTGGACGTGGATCTCAGGAGCTCCGACAGTCCCATTGTTCTTCGGGATGCGAAGTATGTCTGTCGCCGTGCTCTCGATCATGAACACAGCGCCGTCTTTCGGTGATACGGCGAGTCCGTTTGGAAAATGCCAGTTCCCACCAATCAGTGACTCCGACTGGTGATCTGGTCGAACGCGTACGAGTCGCCCGTTTGGTTTCCAGTAGTCTCCGGAATCCGAGAAGTAGTAGTTGCCATCGGCGTCGAATGAGCCATAGTTGGGCATGATCAACGGGCCATCGGGGGCCCTGTCACAGAATACCGAAACGTCACCTTTCTGGGTCACGCGCATTACACTATGCTTTGTCGCATTACAGGCGTAGACGTTATGGTTTCAATCGGCTGCGATGCCTCCCACGAAGCCTTGGGTATTCACCAACTGGCGTAGCTCGAATTTTGGCGGGTTCATGACGTAGAGCTGGCCCGCGAATCCGCCCGCATACAAACGGCCGTCCGGTCCGAAGTTGACACACTCTGGATGATCTAGCCCCGTCCGAATCATCTCGACTTGGTGAATATTGTGGCGTGGCATGCCCGCTCACTATCACGGCAATGGGACATGCAGTGTGTGGATTTGAGCCTTCTCAGGTGCATACTCGCCTGCGATAGCACCCGATGTGTCTCTACTTTCACAGTTTCTCTTCTGGATCAGTACACTGCTGAAGAAGGATCATCCAGTGCCGGTGTCTGGATTCGAGGAGTCCGGCAGGACCGGGCCGAACTTTGATTCCAGCTTGCGTGTCACTCCCGGCATGCCTCTGGGGTCGAAGCTCAAGACAACCAGATTGTCGTCGACATAGAATGCCGTGAGATACACGCGCGAGTATGAAACCACGACTGAGTTGAGGTTTCCGGATTGACCGACAAGCCGCCCCCAAAGTAATCCCATGATCGTTGGGAATTCGCGTAGAGTCAGCTCGTCTGTCGCTGGGTCCGTGTAACTCTCGACACCGGGTCGTTGGGCATTCTGTAGAATATGCCCCTGTTGATCCACGACTCCGACCCAGCGTATGTTCCTGTCTAGTTGAAACAGTTCGTCTACGAGATCTTTCGGATTCATGTCTGGAATCGGTCTTCAAACGGGAGATCGGGTACTTAACAATGTGGCAGTCATTTGTGTCAACATGGGCGGTCTCTCCATTCATCAACGTGATGTAATGCATAATAGCATCCTGAAAAGCGAATGATTTGCTCGGGCATGAATCGATGATCACCGACAGCCGCCAATCCGCCCGGACTCTCCTTGACGGGGCAGTCGATTTCCACGGGCACCTAGGCCCTTTTCTGATACTTGGAATGCGAATGGGGGTAATCGCTCGGTCCATACTGAAGCCACAGAGTCAAGACGGTCTGAATGCGGTCGTGTTTGTCAGATCCACCCCTCCGGCATCCTGCACAATCGACGGCATCCAAGTTGCGTCGAAATGCACCCTTGGTAGAGGCACGATTCGAGTCGTGGAGGCTTCCGATTGTATTGTTGGCAGATTTCACCTCGAAGGCCGAACATGTACAATAACAGTTAGACCCAAGGTTCTGAGCCAGTTCTTCGAAGGCGTCAACACAGCAGCTGGCGGGGCGTTCGTCAAGATGGCTAGTGATGTGATGACAGCTTCGGATGAAGACTTGTTCGAGATTGAGTCAAGCAAATGACCTTCCTAGGCGGGAAAGGGGGGTCAGGCATTGTCAGGAGGTCCTTGGTAGGAATCGGATCTCTTGTGTGCTCCCATCCCCTACCCCTCTGGCGTTGAGGAAGGCCAAGGTTGAAAAGCGATAGTCCAAGACGAGCATGTTGAGCTTCTCCCGTTCCTTCGCTCTGAACGAGTCTCTCTTCACGAAGTATTTGCAGGCAAGCATCATCATGTCGTATCGTCCAAGTCTGAGCGTCTCTCGGATGTCTTTCTCATTCTTCGCAAGATAGTCGAGGAGTTTCTCGGAGTCCAGCCTGATGCTTCTTGGCCCGAAGTCGATGCGTTTCCAGAGTCTGTTCAGTTTCGGCCAAGCTGCGTTCGCGCCTAGATGAAGCTGATGTACAATGTTCTGTGATAGGGCACCATTGTCGGGGTTTGCACAGTCGCTCTGCAGGTCAACCCCTGCTTCAAGAAAGATGCTGTTGAACGAGTCCCAATCATCCAGTCTTATGTAGATTGAATCACCGGTCTCATTGAGATATGACCATGGGAACCCGTCTCGGCCGAATGCCCACTCATATATGTAGGTCCTGTCAGTGGAGCCAAGCGGTCTGGTCACGTGAGCGTACTTGTAGAAACCCTTCTTGAAGAAGTAATCCTCCAACTTCTTGATCAATGTATGCCGTAGGAACATCTCATGCCCTATGCCAGGAGCCGTGCTGAATTCGTTTCTTCGCGCAACCGCAATGGCCTGGTATGTGTCTATGGTTCCGCCTATTCCAGGAAACCTCGTTCGGAGTTCCACGTCTACGCGTGCTTCGCTGCCTGTCCCGCCTTCGTAGATAAACTCGACACCGCTTTCCGAGTTTACGTCAATCTCCCCTGGTCCCGGCATGATGAGCCCTCACGAACACAGTGAAGCAATTGCATCGCTAATACAAAAGGCTAGACTGACTTCGCTACAGCTGGGCAGAAGAACAGATCTCCTGCTACGCTGCTTCTTGGCGCACTCCTTGAAGACCTGCAAGCATTGCATTCAGGATTCTCTCATTGTCTTCTCCTGAATGTGCTGCAACTACGCCATGGTGAGATAGTGCGGCTCAGTTTGATCTCGCATATCGCTGAAGAATATGTGCCTTGGAAGAGGACGATTCTGCAAGGCTTCAGATCAGGTAATGGTCCAATCCGGCTACTTCGAACCTCCGCCATTTCCAGAAACCGGCAGTTCTAAGGACGATACGAAGGCCTTTTCTTGATACCAGTTCGGCAAGTGGTTCCTGCAGGAAGATGTCTGCGTCGTTGGATGATGTTTTGACATAACCCTTCGCAGGCGTCTGCTGCGACAACATGACTGAGACGTACGGGATTGGTTTGCAGAACGCAGAGTCACACGTTGCGGGGCGATATCTGAGCTGGATCAGCACACTGATGTTTGGATGGAGTGACTCCAGTAGCTTGCGCGACTCAGGGGTCGCCTCTACCTGAATGTACTGGGGCATTTTCGATATTATCAGCCCTTCTCAGATATCTTTAGCGTTTGAGATGTCGGGTGCGTCCTTCCGTTTCCGGCTACTCTGTTTGCTTTTTTGGCGTTTGGACAGGTTGAGGAGGCGGAGCAGCTTGGTGTCTTCGGAAGTTGAGCAGTACCAGTGCTACGCCTAGGGCAACGGCGATCACGACAAGAACATATGTCACGGTCTTGTAGAGGCTTAGCTCAGCTGCTGCTGCGTTGTAGCTTGATTCAAGTTGCGCGTACTTGGACAGCGTCTGATCGTAGTCTGCTTTGAGCGACTCGTACTTTGAAGAGAGTTCGTTGTGCTTCGCTACCAGTGCGTTGTAATCCTGTTCCAACTGCTCGTGCTTTGCCAGCAACTGCTCATATTCAGGAGTGGTCGCCGTTACGTATGTGAGTGGTATTGTCTGCTGCGACGATTTCTCTGTAACCATGATTGACGGCTCATAGACATAGTAGATTGTGTAGTTGTATGGATACGGAGGATATGGGTAAGGATAGTATGGGTAGTACCCCCAAGAGTAGTATGGTGAGTAGTAGTCAGTGGTCTCTTCCCAGCTCTCTGTCACAGTTCCGATCATTGCGCTTCTGTCAGCATTGGATGGTATGGTTGCCGTGAGCGTGGTCTGCCATGCATCGCCCGAACGGATCTTCTGGTCTCTCAGGATTGTTGTTGATGCTACCTTGGTCAACTGCTTGCCGGCATAGATGAAGACCTCGGCAGATAGCGAATTCACTTTCTTGTTTGCTTTCGCAGTGGTGATCGCTGATATCGTGACGGTGTTTCCGGGGTCTGCCGACTCGGGGAATGTGAATTGAACTGTGAGGTGATCAGTTGAGATTGCCACAGTGGTCTGAGATGTCGGTGTCATCGCGGTCGGAGACTGGACAGTTGGTTCCACAGCTGGAAAAGTGCCGTAGATGCCCGGATAGCTCGGGCCTACGGCCGAAGAAGGTGCCAACATCTGTACGCTTTGGACCGCCAAGAGTGACAGTATCAATGCAGATGCGACTAGTGGAACCCACGACTTGTCTGTCGGTCGAGTTCTAGCAATCTTCATACGTTCAGGTTCCGGGCACCATCGCCAGAAAGCGTAACGTCTCTCTTTCATGCAGATCCCTCCATTATTGCCTTGAACAAATTGTCAGCGAGGTGAGACGGGTTAATCCTCGCCTTGTCTCGAGGAAGCGCGATTCCTCGCTCCTCGCTCTCTCTTATGAGTGCTTGTCTACAGCTCTCAGTTTTCGAGCACTCGGAGCAGTCTCCTTCACCTTTGTACCAGACTTGCATCCCGTTGGCTACGGAGAATGTGACTAGGGCATCTGTTTTCCAAGTGGGGCTGTAGCCCAGGGCATATCCTTTCTTCAGGTCGACTCCACGTATGTCAAGTCTGTGAAGCTGTGCAGCATCTGTCAGTGCCCGTGAGATCTTCACATCTATGGCGTTGAAGGTCTTGTTGGTTGTCTGTGGGGTGACGCCGATCTTCCGTGAGACCTCTGCCTGCGTAAGACCTTGTCTCCGGAGATTCCAGAAACTCAGCTGCTTATCCGTAAGGTATCCTGCTCGCATCATGAGCTATGCCAACGTAAGCAGACGTAAGCCTATTCACACCTATAACTCTTGTCCACGTCTCACAAGCTGACTTGGTCAGTGCCATTCACGACAACTCGTCAGGTCATCCGTCAGATCGGCTCCGCAGATGGTACTGCCTAATTCAGCAGTCTGATTTTCGCGTTTGAATCGACAAGTCTTTAAGCGCGACTTGGCTGCAGGTGAGTTCGGCGAAAGATTTGGCAATTGTAGGGTACGAATGGATCATCGTGCTCGTGATTGTAGTCGTGCTTTTTGTTTGGGGTCCACAGAAGCTCCCTGAGTTTGCTAGGTCAATAGGGTTGGCACGGAAGGAGATCGACAAGGCCTACAAGGAGGCAACGAATCCAGCGTCCCCTCCGCCCTCTCAGGAGACAGATGCACTAATCGAAACCGCAAAGAAGCTGGGCATATCAACCGAGGGAAAGACCAAAGCACAGATCTCAGACGAGATTGTGAAGGCAAAGAGCGCCGCCTGACAATCCGCCGTAGAGCAAGTCAGTTCATCCAAGACGCTCCATAGATGATTTATCCCCCTCCCAGAGGGTTTACAGCGGTCCCCAGAGGAGAGTGGGTGTGACAGAACCTGACAAGACAAGCAGCGTGGCCATGCCCTTCTGGGATCATGTCAGCGAACTGGCCAAGCGCCTGAAGGTCGTCCTGTACGTCCTAATCGTCAGCACAATCCTCTTCATGGCTCTTCCATCAGACCTCAGCTTCCTTGCAAATCCGCTCGAATTCTACGATCCTCTTGTGGCACTGTTTCTTCGACAGATAAGAGCGCAGGTACTGCCACCGGATGTGAGGCTCATTGGTTATGAAATGACCGCTCCGATGGAGCTCTACCTTATGGCTTCATTCATCTTCGGATTCGTCGTGACTATTCCCGTGGTCGCGTATGAGATCTACCGATTCATTGATCCGGCGTTGTATCCTAATGAACGCCGCGCGGTGTATCCGTTCGTCCTGTCTTTCACAGTGTTGTTCCTTGCAGGAGCCGCCTTCGGTTTCATAGTCATAATGCCTCTTACCCTTTGGGCGCTATTCAGGTTCTTTCCTGCAGTCGGTGCGGAGCAGATAATCTCCATCATGGACTTCTACAACATGGTGTTCGTCTCCACAATCTTTTGTGGGCTTGCATTCACTTGGCCGGTGTTCTTCGTCCTTCTTGTCAAGTTCGGTCTCGTTGGGACATCGATGATCAGCAAGAACCGCAAGTATGTCTACGCCGCGTTGTTCATTGGCATCATGTTCATCACGACAGACGGAGGGCCACTTGTTGACGCGATGCTTCTACTACCAATGATCGTGCTCACTGAGACTGCGGTATACTTCGGAAGACGATACGAGAAGTCGAAACCAACTATTTACGTACCTGCGAAAACGACCCCGAAGTGTAGGTTCTGTTCTGCAGAACTTGAGACTGGAAAGGTTTTCTGTGATAGCTGTGGAAAAGCGCAGTACTGACCACGTTTCCATGCTCATGGTTGTAGCAAGAGCTAAGTACGCTACGTCTCTTCTACGCTGTCCAATACTTGCGGAATGATCAGGATTGGGAAGGCTACGATTTATCCAGGGCGCAGCAGGAATCGTCGCGGGATTCTTCGTCTACCAGTACGGATTCTTCTTAACTCTGGACTTGTCACCCAGCCTTTCCGGCTGGAGTCTCTCCTTCGTTCCTTGGATGGGATCGCTCGCAATCATGGGAGCTGCACTTCAGCTTGTTGGAGGAGTAATTGCCATCGCAGGACTTCTGCTATGTATCGCATGGGTGGGGTCCCAGCCCAAGGCGAAGTCAGCACCAGGGGAACGGTCTCCGAAACCAGCTCTTGCTCCCGTGCGAACGTGCAGGTTCTGTGATGCACCTATGGAGCCTGACGCGTCATTCTGTCCTAAGTGTCAGCGCTCACAAGTGTAGCTCCCCTGATGCCGGCCTGAGATCGATGGAAGCGGTCAGCTCTGCAACCAGCGAACTCAGGCGCATCAACCTGTCGGTGTTCTTTGCTTCGCTTGGCCTGGCAAGCGTCTACTTGATACCTGCCTACGCAGAGGGTCTCGGCGCAAGCTACCTAGAGCTTGGTTTCATCGGAACAATTCGCTCGCTGCCCTACATGTTCCTTCCCGTGATAGTTGGTTATCTAGGGGACAGATTCGACAGACGGGGTCTCTTCTTGTCAAGCATATTCATTACAGGTGCAGCAACGCTGATGCTTTCTGCTACGAACACCGTCGGCGGTATAGTCCTTGTTCAAGTGCTGCTCGGAATAGGCTTTTCGTTGTTCTGGCCTCTCTCAGAAGCGTTAGTGTCAGAGACTGCGCCATTGGATAGGCGCACAGCGGCGATGGGAGCGTACGGAGTTGCTTGGGCTTCCGGATTTCTGATAGGTCCGCTCGTCGGAGGGTTCATGGCGGACGCCATTGGCTTTCAGATTACTTTCCTAGTCGCTGGAATCATTGTCGTGGCGGTCGCAGGGATCTCCATCCACGGGATTCGTGGATCAAAGAAACATCCAGATCTTGGGACGAAAGCCTCTCTCAAGCCGGAGTGGGCTCTTGCATCAAGGCTTCTCCCCATGCTGATGGTGCAGATCCCGTATGGGATTGTGTTCGCCTTCATTGTCACAATCTTCCCTGGATATGCGATTCAGTCCGGCCTGACGACGTTTGAGGTTGGAGTGCTTGTTTCAGGTTTTGGTTTTACTCGTATAGTCATGTTCTCGTTGTCGGGCAGACTTGAGAGGCTCGGTGAAAGAACGAGCACAGCAATCGCTTTCATTGGTCTCGCAGTTGTTCTGCTCTTGATACCAATCAATAGTAGTTTCGCCGCGCTGTTAGTGGACATGTGTGCATTGGGAAGCTTCATCGGAATAATCTACCCTCAAACGATTGGATACATATGCAAGCGCTCGCCCTCCGCGAACATGGGGTTCGCCGTAGGACTCTACGAAGCAATCTTCGGGATCGGGTTTGCAGCCGGGCCGGTCGCATCCGGTCTTATTGTTCAGATGGCTAGCCCGGCCCTAGCATCTCTGGTTCTCGCAGTTGTTGCGCTGGCAGCGATTCCTATGCTTGCTCTATCGAAGAGGTCTGCATCAAGTACGCAGCTGACACAGAGGAGACTGGGATGTTCTGCATCCCTTGGATGCAGAATCTTGGATGATTGATCCATTTTCCTTTTATCTGCCTGAAGCCGTCGCGGTTCGTCGAAATGAACGGAGGTGAATTGTTCGGCTCCACCTATTGGCCCCGGGATTGTACTCGTCGAATTGGTTAGGCTCGTGCTTGCCCTGCTAGTTTCTGTAGGGTTCTTCTACCTACTCATCAAGCTTGCAGGCTTGGTCGATGCGATGACAAAAGCTAAGCAGGCTTCACAACAATCAGCTGGTCACCAGGCACATTCCGGATCAGTGACGAGCTAGATCCTACAAGGCGTCCTCTGCGACTGTCTCCCACATTTTTCCACATTTTTTTCAATGCACGCTCGTGTGCGCTTTCATGAATTGCTCGATTCTGTCAGCGGCTTCATCGATCAAGTCTATTGGTGGTAAGAAGACAACTCTGAAATGTCCTGCACCGTAGGTTTCGTCGAACCCCGAACCATTGACAACTAGCACGCCGGTCCTCTTCACGAGATCAATCGCAAAGTCCTTGTCAGATTTCCATCGTTCACGCAGTGATATCTTCGGAAACAGGTAGAACGCACCCCGGGGCGTGGTACAGGTGAGTCCTTGGATACGCCGGATCCTTTGCAGAAAGTGATCTCTACGCTTCTTGAGAGTACGCACCATTGCAGCAATGTGCCCTTGCGGTCCCCTGAGAGCTTTCACGGCAGCATACTGAACTGGCGTCGGTGCGCACAGGCGTATCCTGCTCTCCTTCGTAATAGCCTCTTTCAGCTCCCCGAGAGCGTTTGCAGGATCGTGAAAATAGAGATAGCCAAGTCGCCAACCGGTCATCACGTAGGTCTTCGAGAATCCGTTCAAACCTACGATTGGGATATCTTTGGCCAAAGCGGCTGTGCTTGTGAATCTCGAATCGTATACGAGCCTATCGTAGATTTCGTCCGATGCCACAAGCAGTTTGTATTCGGCAGCAATGTCCAGCATCTGCTTCAATGTCTTCTCGTCGTAGAGCGAGCCTGTGGGGTTGTTCGGATTCACGATCACGAGTGCACGTGTCCTCTCCGTGATCTTGTCACGTAGGTCATCTAGGTCCGGGAGCCAATCGTTGTCCTCAACTGTTCGATATGCGACCGGTCTTCCCCCGAAGAACTTGACAAAGGAGATGTAGGGCGGATATGTAGGGCCCGGTACTAGGACTTCGTCACCAGGCTGCACAAGTGCCCCGGTCAAGAATTGGATTCCTTCAGAGATCCCTGAGGTTACTATCACGTCCTCATCTGAGATTGGCACCGAATTGGTCTTCCTCTCTTTGTCTGCAATTGCCTCTCTAAGAGCCTGGACGCCCTCTGACGCGGCATAGTAGTTGCGGCCAGCGTCCACAGCCTCGGTGAGGGCCTTCCTGATGTGAGCTGGAGTCTGGAAATCGAAGCTGGCTGGGTCGCCGGTGTTGAGGTATATCACTTTCTTGCCTGATTTCTCAACTTCTCTTGCAACGCCCAGCATGTCTCTGATCGCATATTCAATTCCGCGGGCTCGGTCTGCGACATGTATTGCGCCCGGAATCAACGTCTCATGCCCTCACTAAGCAAAGCCGACCTTGTACTTGTTGCTTTTCCTAGTGTGCGCTCTCTCGCCTGCTCAGCAAGTCTAATTGGCCGGTTCATGTCCCGTGAGCAGAAACAAGCACGGGAGGGAGTGGGCATGTCTGACTTGAATCGGGAGCGACAGCCGGCCCGATTCCGCGCGGTGATAGTCGTATGTTCGCTATTCTTCATCATCTACTTGGGTAACTCGCTGTGGTTGAGCCTGTTCCCGAACTACCTGCTCAGACTTGGTATGGATTCATTCATGATCGGCATCGCGCTCATGATCTACAATGCATCATTGAGCATTACGTTCCTCCCTTCCGGTCGACTCTCCGATAAGCTAGGCAGACGCCCATTGATCGTGGCTGGATCATCATTACTCGCCTTGAGCACCGTCTCGCTCAGCCTGAGCCACCAAGTGGAGACAACGTTGCTGGCTGTGATCGGTGAAGGGATCGGACTAGGCCTATTGACTCCTTCAGGAAATGCGATGATATCAGATGCCGTCCCAGGCCGGGGTTCCGGAGTCGTTTTCGCAACATATCAGATTGCAACGCTTGCCGCCGCCGTTGTTGGATCCTTTTCAGCTGGAGTTCTTGCGGAGTGGGTGGGTTTCCAGAGCATGTTCCTTCTCAGTGCAATGCTTGCGGCTGGGACTGCGATCATCAGCTACTTCGTCGTCCCGGAGACGCTGTCAGAAAAAGCGCATGGCTACGCTTCGGCGGTCGGTGAGAGCATCAGCTCATCGATATCAGGTACTGTGAGAATGCTGCGGTCCAACAGGGAACTTGCCTTTCTTGCTGGTGCGCTAGTAATCCATGCGATAGGATTCTCGATGATAAACCCCTTCATATCGCTGTACGCCGAGAAGGGCATTCACCTTGACATAGCTCAAGTGGGCATAATCATCAGCGTATGGAATGCTGGCATAGCGATAGCACAGATACCCTCAGGCCAACTGACAGACCGTTTCGGTGCCAAGCCCTTGCTTCTCGCTCACTTCATCCTCTCCAGTATCATTTGGGTGATCTATGCATACTCATGGAATCTCGAATCAGGAATCATAACGATTCTCCTGTTTGGAATTGTTGGCGCTCTAGACATGCCTGCTAGGCGGACAATAATGGTTGAGTACGCAACAGAGAAGACGGGAAAGGCCACAATAATCGGCTCACTCGATGCCGTCACAGGTGCCACTGGAATACTTGGGCCACTGATTGGGGGCCTAGTCTGGGCAGAAATGGGTTATGCGGCTCCTTTTCATCTGGCCGGTCTCGTCAACGCTTTCGCATGTGTGCCACTGATTGTGATCATGCGAAAAAGGGCAAGACATGGATCAACATCGCCCGTGCCAAGCGGCACCTGACAAGTACAAGATCTGGCTGGAGGAAGCACAGACTTTGGCCAAGTCGGATGCATGGGCCAAACTGCACGCGGAGATCGTTTCTTGTGCCCGCTGCCCGCGGTTGACGAGATATCGTAGGAAGGTGTCCAGCGAGAAGAGGAGACAGTTCATGAATGAGGAGTATTGGGGGGCGCCGCTCGTTGGTTTCGGCGACACCAACGCTAGGCTTGTTATGATTGGACTGGCACCTGCGGCACATGGTGGCAACCGAACCGGTCGCATGTTCACCGGAGACGGATCCGCGAACTTCCTGATGAGGGCACTCCATCTCGCAGGATTTGCCTCCCAACCGACATCTGAGCACAGACATGATGGCCTGAAGTTGAATGATGCCTTCATGACCGCAGTAGTTCGATGTCCTCCTCCACAGAATAGGCCTACAGCAAGCGAACTATCGAATTGCAGCTGCTATCTTGATAGAGAGCTCGGCCTCTTGTCGCAAGCCCGTGTGATTCTGACACTTGGTCATGTGGCTTTCAGAGGCAATCTTGGTCACATCAAGCGATGCGGCGCCCGCGTCAGACACCTCGACTTCAGGCATGGCAAGACATACTCGTTGCCGCAGGGTTTTCCGGTCCTAGTCGCCTCATATCATCCCAGTAGGCAGAATACCCAGACCGGAAGACTGACATCCGCCATGATGGACCGCGTTATGGCAACTGTGAAGAGGGTTCTCGCAGAAAGCGCACCTTGAGCAAATTGAAGTTCCGCGACATTCTCAGTGTTGGACGAGCATGTCTCGCGGAACTTGCCAGATCATATATGAGGCGGTTGGCAACTCTTTTATAGAGTCCAGAAGATGTCTGGACTCTCATTCCCGTGGTCAGCATGGAACCATCAAGAAAGCCACTGAACCTCCTAGTGAAGAAGCTGAACTCTGACATTTGCATCAGACTGAAGAATGACATTGAGTACCGCGGCAAGATGATCGACTGCGACAGTCACATGAACATAATCCTTGACGGAGCCACCGAGTACAGAAGCAATGCGCCCACTGCAAACTTCGGAAACCTGATCCTGCGTGGAAGCAACATTCTCTACGTCTGCGTAGATCAGGCACGTCAGTAACCACATTGTGTTGGGTCTCCGCAGCCAGATGCGACATGGAGTATCGGAAGATATCGACGAGACATCCGCCTCGTTTCTGATTCCGGTTTGTGGGTTACCTTACTTGATGCGCACCGTGTTCTTGCAGTCGACTTTAGCAATCCTAAACAGTTCCACTTGCGTCAGATAGCGATCAAAGGCTGAATCGGAGCCTACGGAACATGCTCACAGCTCTGCCCGAAGCAGAACGTCAGCGGCAAGCGTGCAAGGAAATCATCCGTAGACTCCTGTCAGATCAGGATGAAGCCGAAGGCGCAGAGGAGATCAAGCTGGTTGTCTCGAGGAGCTATCACCTAAGCGCAATCCCTCGCAACTCGGACCTCCTCTCCGTCGCTTCAGCTGAGGAGAGACAAGTTCTCTTGGAGAGACTCAGGCTGAAACGTGTCAGGAGTGTCTCGGGGGTCCACGTGATTGGAGTAATGTCGTCTCCGCAACAGTGCCCGCATGGAAGGTGCGCATACTGTCCGCAGGAGCACGACGCACCGACCAGCTACACCGGATACGAGCCCGCCGCAATGCGAGCAAAACAGAGCAACTTCGATCCTCACGCCCAGCTCACAAGCAGACTAGAACAACTGCATGCCATCGGTCACAGAACATCCAAAGTTGAGATCGTTATCCAGGGTGGCACCTTTCTCGCCCGCTCTCTGGAATATCAGCAGTATTTTGTGAAACGATGTCTGGACGCCCTAAACGGCAGCGAGAGCCTCACTCTCGAGGAGGCGAAGGTCAAGGCTGAGTCAAGCAAGATCAGAAATGTTGGACTGACCTTCGAGACTCGACCAGACTGGGCGACCAAGAGACACGTGGACCTGATGCTGTCATACGGCGCAACACGCGTTGAGATCGGGGTCCAGACGCTTGACGAAGCGGTTCTCAGACTAGTTGAACGAGGTCATTCAACACGTGAGGTCGTTGACTCATTTCGCATCGCCAAGGATGCCGGGCTAAAGATCGTCGCCCACATGATGCCGGGACTACCGGGCTCGACTTCCAAACAAGACCTGGAAGGATTCAGGAGGCTAGTCTCTGATCCTGAATTCCGACCTGATATGCTGAAGATCTACCCATGCCTCGTAGTCCACGGAACCAAGGCCTACGACTGGTGGAGAAATGGTGCGTATTTGCCTCTCAACTCTGAAGAGGCTGCAACTTTCATTGCTCATGTCAAAGAGCTCATTCCTCCATGGATGCGGATAATGAGGGTCCAGCGTGAAATACCCGCCAGACTCATCCTCGCTGGGCCGAACAAAGGGAACCTACGGGAACACGCGCTGACATTATTGGCAGGAAAGGGAAGACGATGCAGGTGCATTCGCTGCAGGGAGGTTGGGCACAGAAGAATCAAGGACGGCGTGGAACCTGACCCTGAAGAAGTGAGGCTAGTAAGGACATACTACGAATCATCGGCCGGTACTGAGGTCTTTCTATCCAAAGAGGACCTCATAACTGATACTCTGATCGCGTATCTCCGCTTGAGAGTTCCTTCTCCATCAGCTCACAGGACGGAGATCAACTCCGAGCCATCAACCATAGTGAGGGAGCTTCATGTGTATGGGCCTGTTGTCCCCGTAGGCGAACACGATCCGGTTTCTTGGCAACACAAAGGTCACGGCGCCTCGCTTCTCAGAGAGGCGGAGAAAGTATCAAAGGACGAGTACGGCGTAAGGAAGATTCTTGTCCTCAGTGCGCTTGGCACCAAGGAATACTACACACGGGCAGGCTACGTTCACGATGGCCCATACATGAGCAAGCGTTTACGGTAGAGCTCGATCATTCACGCAGGTTTTAACTCTCCGTCTACTCCTCAGGTAGCTAGACAATCACCTCGGGTGAACAACGGATGAAGGAACTGGGCGGATACAGAGGCCGAGCCCTCGATCTGATCACGGCCGCGGGCGCATCGATCGGAGACAAAGTCGAACTGACGAAGAACGGTGAAGCGATCGACGGCCTACTGATGCCCCGGGCATCCGGAAGGGACGACACACACATCGTCCTCAAGCTTGCAACCGGCTACAATGTCGGGGTTGCATTAGGCGAGAGCACACAAATCCATGTCATCGGCGCCGGCACAAAACCATCTCTCTCAAAGCCACCGAGACCAACGTCCTCCAAGAGTCTCCCGAGAGTGACGATCTTCAGTACAGGCGGGACGATCGCCAGTCGGGTCGACTACCGAACAGGCGCAGTTGAATCTGCCCTAACAGCTGAAGATCTCTACAGTTTCGTCCCAGAGTTGGCATCTGAAGCAGACATAACCGCAAAGGTTCTCTGCAGTGTTTTTAGCGAGAATTTCACTCCGAAGCATTGGAAGGAAATAGCGGAATCAGTACGCGATGAGATCCGATCCGGGGTGTCCGGTGTTGTTATCGCTCAAGGCACCGACACTCTCGGTTATTGTGCGGCCGCACTCAGTTTTGCGCTCCAGTCAAGCCCGGTTCCAATAGCATTCGTAGCAGCCCAGAGGTCCTCCGATAGACCAAGCTCAGACGCAGCTTCAAACCTGATCGGGGCGGTCAGTGTGGCAGCAAACGCTCCATTCGCCGGTGTGGTTGTAGTTATGCATGAATGGATGTCAGACGAGACCCTGCTCATCCACAAAGGAACGAAGGTCCGGAAATGTCACACTAGTCGACGCGACGCATTCAAGTCGATAGGTACGAACCCAATCGCACGTTTCCATCTGGTCACGAAGAAGCTGGAGATGCTGGAAAAGGACTATCCTGCTCGCGGATCGACCAGACTAGTCTGCAAGCCAGACTTTGACGATCGCGCCGCTTTGCTGAAGTTCTATCCGGCCATGAATGCCGGCGTCATCGGCTGGCATGTAGATAACGGCTACCGCGGCATGATCCTAGAAGGGACGGGCCTCGGTCACGTCAGCATGAGCTGTTATCCGAGCATTGCGCGGGCAGTTGAGAAGGGAATCTTCGTCGGCATGACTTCACAATGCCTCTGGGGAAGGGTCGACATGAATGTGTACTCGACCGGCATTGACTTGCAGAAGATCGGAGTTCATCCCTTGGAAGACATGCTGCCCGAGACCGCGCTTGCGAAGCTCATGTGGGTGCTTGGCCAAACAGATGATCCTGCGAAGATCGCAGAGATGATGCGAACCAATCTGGTCGGCGAGATCAGCCCAAGAAGACTAGAAGGCGAAGACGATGGCAAACACGAGTGACTACGAATCCATAGGACTCAAAGTGGGCATAGAAATCCATCGCCAATTGGACACTAAGCGGAAACTGTTCTGCGACTGTCCCGCCACAATGTCAGAGACAGAATCGTCTACCCGTTTTCTGAGGCGGCTTCGCCCTACTCAGAGCGAACTTGGCCAGGTGGATCCTGCCGCTCTTTTCGAGTTCCAGAAGGGGCGTGCCATAGTGTACGAGGCTGACGAGGCCACATCGTGCTTGGTTGAGATGGATGAAGAGCCCCCAAAGGATTTGAACCCTGAGGCCTTGGAGATCGCCCTTGCAACTTCAATCCTGACGAATGCGAAACCTGTTGACGAGATCCACGTCATGAGAAAGATTGTGATTGATGGGTCAAACACAACAGGATTTCAGAGAACCTGCGTGGTCGCTGTGAATGGATGGATCACCGTAGACGGAAAGAACGTACCCATTCAACAGATCTCCCTCGAAGAGGATGCTGCAAGAAAGACAGGTGAATCCGGCCTTACAGTGAACTATCGAATAGATCGATTGGGCATTCCTCTGGTTGAGGTCTCAACTGGCCCCGTGATTGCATCCCCTGAAGAGACCGAACGTGTCGCGAAGGCGATCGGGAACATACTTAGAGACACTGGTCGAGTCAAGCGTGGACTGGGAACGATCAGGCAGGACCTCAATGTCTCGCTCAGAGACGGAGCATTGATCGAAATCAAGGGGGTCCAAGAACTGGATCTACTCTCCAAGGCTATCAGCTATGAGGTCTCAAGACAGCTACAACTACTGAGAATCAGGGGCGAACTGGAATCCCGCGGGATCAAGCAAACCCAGCTTTCTGACAAGTTCGTTGACGTGTCTTCAGTCTTCGCCCGAACGAAGTCCAAGGTAGTTCGTGAAGCGCTTAGTTCTGGAGGAGTCGCGCTTGCCGTGAAGCTGCACGGATTCCATGGTCTCCTCGGCAGAGAACTAGCGCCCGGACTTCGTCTCGGAACTGAGATGGCAAGCAGAGCCACCTTTTGGGGGCGCGTCGGAGGCATCTTTCACACAGACGAACTTCCTGCATACGGCATCTCAGACGAGGAAGTTCTCTCTGTTCGCCAGAGGCTTGACTGCAGTGAACATGATGCTGCGGTCTTGGTTGCCGATTCAAAGGACAAAGCAAACGATGCTCTGACCGCGGTTGTCGAAAGGGCGCGCGAGACACTCGTGGGAGTTCCAACAGAAACGCGAATGGCTACAGCAGACGGAACAACACGATACATGCGGCCACGACCCGGCGCATCCAGAATGTACCCTGAGACAGATGTCCCTCCTGTAGAAGTAACACAGGAAATGCTTGCCAGTATCAAAGCCACACTGCCTCCTCCACGTGAAACAGTCATGAAGCAACTGTTGACTGACTACCAATTGAACAAGAAACTCGCAGATCAGTTGATCGAGTCAGAATATCTGGAAGTCTTTAGGCGTGTCTGCTCGAAAGGCGGAGTTGCGCCGAGTTTCGTGGCCACCGTTCTGACTGAGAACCTCAAGAGTCTCGACAGAGACGGTGTTCCAGTTGACCAGCTCACCTCTGATCATCTGGAGTCAGTCTTCGCATCTATCCGTGAAGGGAAGGTGGCCAAGGAGGCTGCGGCCTCCCTTTTGTCCTGGCTGTCAAAGAACGTGAACAGAACTGTCGAAGATGGGATCCAGGAACTGGGGCTCCGCATGCTCTCAGAAGATGAACTCCGCAGAATAGTGGATCGTGTCATTGACGCGAATCATGGTCTCATCGACAAGAAAGGGGAGGCAGCGCACGGCAAGATCATGGGCATGGTCATGAGCGAAGTCCGGGGTTCAGCAGACCCCGCAACAGTGACGAACATAGTCAAAGCTAGAATCGCAGACAAATCGCAGAAGAAGTGACTGCAGTAGGCGGGTCTACTATTTCCAGAGTACCTCTTCGTCTTTCAATACATTGAATCCGAGCCGCTTGAACCGCTCGACGTCGTGTTGTAGGAAGAGGGTAAGAGCTGTCTCATTGTATCCTTCAAGGAATGGCTCTCCACAAACACTGCACACCATTTCATTCATCTTGTTCATCACTTGCTGTCCGTAGAAACCGTTTGTGAGGATGGCGACTCCCACTTGGCTGTCGTCTGGATGGTTGTCAATGTTTGAGCATTCGAATGTCATCCACATGTTCCATCTTTCTTCTCCCAAGAACCTCGACCTTCAGATCGTATATGTCCATGACGTAGGAATAATAATGCTTGCGCTTCATCGTCTGAAAGGCTTGCAGTAAGATGACAGGTTCATTCAAGGAACTCTACGTCATCGATTATTCCATCTTGGTTGGCGTCTACTCCTGAAACCACTCGCGCTACGATCTCGCGGTTGAACACGTTTCCTGCGGCAATATCCTCCGTGTATTTCACGAAAGCCATTATCGAAGCCTGAGTTCCTGTGATCTCATTGCCAGCAAGAACAATGACCTTCGAGTTCGGGTTCATTGGATTCTGGATCATCTGGACAGCGCCGTCATGTGGCTCTGCGTATGTTCGCTCTGAGATCGTGGACATTATCACGTCTGGGCCGGCAAGCTCGTAGGTGATCGGTAGAAACTCGTTCATCATCATGGCGATTGTGTTCAATCTGGGGTTTCCGACCAGAATCAGGTTGTTCA
>Ga0315280_10001202_pt1 | contig 45353 bp, 42 predicted proteins | sample YL17G06_40_MG_FD_203697 | JGI IMG/M metagenome (GOLD analysis project Ga0315280, IMG submission 203697) | Sediment microbial communities from Yellowstone Lake, YNP, Wyoming, USA - YL17G06_40 | ecosystem: Environmental > Aquatic > Freshwater > Lake > Sediment | place: USA: Wyoming | collected... | reverse complement strand
CCCATGCGAGCTTCCTGGCTTCCGGGCGAATGTAGTTCGTCCCGGCCCCAACCAGAACCGCAGCAATGATCAGGACAGTAGCTTCAGCCGTTATCCTTTTCCAATTCATCGCTAATAAAATATCACCGCAGGCAGCGGACGGGACGCATAAAAACGGGAGTTTTTCTCTGCGCTCGCAGCCGTGAGAAGTTACTTGGCGTAGCCGATGGCGTTGACGGGCTGCAGCTTCGCTGCGCGATGCGCAGGATACAGACCGAAGAACATGCCGGTTGCGACCGAGAACATGACGGCCAGCGTAATGTAGATCGGAGACAGGCTGAAGGGAAGCCCGGTCATGAGCGACACGCTAAATGCGGCCGAGAGGCCGAGTATTATGCCGACGATGCCGCCGAAGCCCGTCAGGACGCCGGCCTCGATCAGAAACTGCCACAGGATGTCCTGGCGTCTGGCCCCCACTGCTTTGCGGATGCCGATCTCGCTGGTGCGCTCGGTGACAGAGACGAGCATCATGTTCATCACGCCGATGCCTCCGACCAGGAGCGCGATGGACGAGATTGCCGAGAGAACGACGGCGATCGGATCCGTGATCTCGCTGATGAACTGAAGCGCGGCATCGGACGTAATGACCGCAAAATCATTGTCTTGGTTCGCCTTCAGTCTCCGCTGCATGCGCATGACCCGGATGATTTCATCGCGCGCCACATCGACGGGAATTCCTTCCCTTACGGCGGCTGCTACAACGTGCGTATCCCGCTCTGTCCCCATGACGGCCTTGAAAGTTGTGTAGGGGACCATGGCAAAGTTCTCGCCCATGCTGCCGAACAAGGTCTTGCGCTCGGCGAAGGTCCCGACGACCGTGTAGTTGTCGTTTGCGATCCTGATTTTCTTTCCTATCGGGTCGACACTGGGGAACAGGTCGCGGCGCGGGCTGTGACCGAGAACGACTACCCTGGCACTATGGAAGACCTCCTCGTCGGTGAACATCCTGCCCTCCTCCAGATCGAGGCTTTGGATGTAGAGCAGTGAGGGCTCGGTTCCGATCACTTGGACCATGCGGCTCTTTTCATCTTTATAGCGCAGCGTGGGCGGAAGTCCCGCCGGCTCGACGACAAATACGACATGGCCCAAGGATGGGCACTGCTCGCGTATCGCTTGCGCATCCTGCTCGGTGATTTCTTTGCGGTGGAGCATCGACTCGTCGAACCCGCCGACGAAAACATCGAACTTCTGCACCTGGAGCACTGTTTGCTCGGAGCTGCTGATGTCTTTGGTAATACTTTCTTTCAGGCCGATCAGAATCGAGACCATGCCCATCAGCGACGCCACGCCGATCGCGACCCCAAGGATAATCAGCCCGCTCCTCAGCTTGTGCGCGCGGAGGACGTCGACTGCGATCAGGAGGCTTTCGCCGATAAATCCTGCTCGTTTGCGATCACTCATAGCGCAATGCCTCGATTGGGTCGAGCCTGGCCGCTTGCACGGCCGGATAAGCCCCGAAAAAGACGCCTACGGCGAAGGTTACGCCCAGGCTGATCGCGATGGACCACAGTTTGATCGCGTACGGGAGAGGCGACAGCAAAGCGATGGTAGCGGCGATGACGAAGCCCGCCGCAATGCCCAGAATTCCGCCGACGCTCGAAAGCGTGACCGCTTCCACCAGAAACTGCCAGAGAATGTTCATGCGCGTCGCGCCCACGGCCTTGCGGATCCCGATCTCCCGCGTGCGTTCGGTAACCGACACGAGCATGATGTTCATGATGACGATTCCGCCGACGACCAGGCTGATGGAGACGATCCCGATCAGCACCTGGAAGATCCTCGAACTGATGGAACTCCAGAGCTTCAGCAAATTGTCCTGGGTGACGATCGCGAAATTATCTTCGCGCTTGGGCCCCAAGCGGCGCAAGGTCCGCATAGCCATGCGGGTCTGATCCACACAAGCAGCAACCTGCTCGAGGTTTGCCGGCTTTATTGCAACCGTCAAGGATCGGTGGGCCCCGAACATTTTCTGGAAGGAAGTAACGGGAATGACGATTCTCAGGTTGGGATTGCCGCCCAGTCTACTGGGCTGTTGGGCAAGAACTCCGATGATGCGATACGGCAAACCCGCAATCCTGATCTCCTTGCCGATCGGATCGACGCCGGAATAGAGGCGGTCGGCGACATCGAAGCCGATTACAGCCACGTCCTTGCTATGCTGGACGTCCTGGCCGGATAAATGCCGCCCATCCTTGAGGTCCCATCGCCCCAGTAGAGGGTAGTTCTCCAACCTTCCCTGGATAGGGACCGACTTGACATTCAGGGCGCGGTTGCGCACCTCAACGCTGGTTCCCAAAACTGCGTCCATGTATTCTGCGAGCGTGACGTGCTCGCGCAGGTAGGCGAGGTCGGAGAGCGTGATTTTCGGGTTGTGCAGGGATTTCAGGAACTTCTCAAAATCCGAAAGGATATCGAGGCTGTCAACCTGCTGTAGCGAAAAAACCCCCGAGCCTTGGCCGGCCACCTGGTTCTTGATATAGGAGTTCGCGCCGTCGATGATGCTGACGACGGCGATGACGGACATAACCCCGACGATGTTGCCGAGCAGCGTCAGTATAGTCCGCAGCTTGTTGGCCCAAAGAGCCTCGAGCGCGACCAGTACCCCCTCAAGCAGTTGCATGCGCGTCGCTTCCCCAATTATTTGAGCGAACCGATTCGAACGGTTGATACGACCGCGAAAGGGAAAAGGTTAACAGCTACGGTCGAACACGTCTCGATTGTCCGCCCAATCCGCCGGCATCGGCAGCGCCGTCGGCCCTGGGGTTGCCATGATTCCTGACCGCAATTCCTACCCCGATTCCGACGCCGATCTAACATGCGCCCATAGCTCGCAGAAATTCATCCGGGGAGTCAAACTGCATATAGGGATTGCTCCGTTTCTGCTCCCCCAGGGTGGAGGTCGGCTGGCGCCCATAGTTGTGACCCGGATAGAGGATGATATCGTCTCCAAGAGCCCGCAACTTCCGATTCAGGCTCCACCACATCTTTTCGACGTCGCCTCCCGGCAAATCGACGCGGCCGCAGGCGTCGACGAACAACGTGTCGCCCGAGAAAAGAGTTTTCCCAATAAGAAAGCATTGGGAGCCGGGGGTGTGGCCGGGGGTGTGGAGGCAGCGAACCAGGATCTTTCCCACCTGAATCTCTTCATCGTCCGAAACAAGCTGGATATTGCCAGCGCGGCGTTTTAGAAAATCGACAGACACCTGAAAGAACTTGCCCATCTCGCTCAAATATCCCAGTTCAGCCTCGTTCAGATAAGTCTTTGCATCCGTAACATCGAGCAGTTCCTCGAGCCCGTTAACATGATCGGGGTGCCCATGGGTAACCAGAATATGTCGGAGCCGGAGGCCGAGTTCCCCGGCGGTCCTGAGGATGGCAGACACATCCCAGGCAGGGTCAATAACGGCGGCCTCGCGGGTTTCCGCGCATCCGATGATGTAAACAAAGTTCATCATCGGACCCATCTCGATTTGTTTGAGGATCAATCCAGCCGAGGTCATGTTCATTTTCAGGAGACTTGCTCGGGGTGGTGATTGTTTCTCAGTATGGCAAGTACGTCTTCCGCCGTGTCCGCCAGCCTCAAGATCTGTCTGTCGCTATCCGAGATCAAGCCTTGGACCATGAGGCTCCCTTCGATCCAGCCGAGCAGAGGCGCCCAGAAAGAACGGCTCACCAGAATGACCGGGAATGGCTGGATCTTGTGGGTTTGGATCAGGGTAACCGATTCAAACAACTCGTCAAGCGTGCCAAACCCTCCGGGCATGATGATAAACGCCCGCGAATATTTGACAAACATCACCTTGCGCACAAAGAAGTACCGGAAGTTCAGCAGCGTCTTGATATAGGGATTGGGGCGCTGCTCCGCGGGAAGAGCAATATTCAGGCCGACGGACTGTGCCCCCGCTTCACAGGCGCCCTTGTTGGCGGCTTCCATCACCCCCGGTCCTGCCCCGGTAATGATCGTATATCCGGCGCTGGCAACCGCTTTGGCCATCTCATAGGTCATCTGATACTGCTCGCTGCCGGGCAAGCTGCGCGCCGACCCGAAAAAGGAGACACCGGCCTGGATGCGCGAGAGTGCTTCAACGCCCTCAACAAACTCGGCCATGATGCGGAACAGCCGCCACGACTCGCTGGCGCTGATCTCGTCGACGACATAATGTCTCTCCATCAAATTCCTCCGTCAGGTTCCGTGAACACCAGATTCGTCTCGCTGCTTATCGGCACAAGGGGAAGAGGCAACAGCCGTCAGCCGGGACGAGTCGCCTCAACGAGCCTGAAGACGCAATTATAGTCTCTTGGACTCCATGATCCAATCAGGTGTCACGCGCATCAATTAAAGGGGTGCACGCGTAAGCAAAGTGCTCTATATGAAGCTGCGTGCGGTATCATATGCGGTAGCAGGGGGTGTCAGGAGAACATGCCTTCCATCAAACGAAGCATTCCGCTCTTTGCCTTTCTGCCCATCGGGGCGCTTCTCTGGTTCCCGTTGAGGCAGGCTCAGAAGCCGAAGCAGACCAACGACCAAGCGATTCGGGTCCAGGTCGAAATGGTCTCATTGCCCGTGGTAGTCACGACTCAGGACGGAAAGCGGGTCACCGACCTGAAAAAAGAAGACTTTGAGATATTCGAAGACAAAGTGCCTCAGCAAATCGCAGGATTTGCTGCCACGGACGAGCCGATCTCGGTCGCCCTGCTGCTGGATACCAGCGGCAGCATGCAGAGAAAGCTAGGACTCGTTCAAGACAGAGCGATCCAATTTGTAGACCAGCTCCATCCGGATGACTCGGTGGCCATTATGTCCTTCGCCGACGACGTGAGCCTCCTGGAGGACTTCAGCATCGACCGTGATCGTGCCGCCTATGGCATCAAGGAAACCAGAGCGGGCGGGAGCACGGCGATCTACGAGGCGGTTTGGCTGGCCTTGGAACAAGTGCTCAAGCCTGTCAATGAGCGCAAGGCGCTGGTGCTGTTTACCGACGGTGTCGATACCGCCAGCCGCCGCGCGTCGATGAAAGAGACGCTGGAACTAGCCAAGGAGACAAAAGCCACCATCTACTGCATCTATTTCAACACGGAAGGCGACGTGGATTCGATGCAGAGACGCAGCGGCAGGGTTGGCGGAATCCCGCCCCCGGTGATAGTGCCGCCCAGCATTCCCGGTCTGGGCACTTCTTCGGCAGAATACATGGAGGCGCGAAGCTATCTCTCGAAGCTTTCGGAATACAGCGGCGGAATGAATTACGACGCGCTCAAGACGGAAGATTTGGAAAGCGTTTTTGCGCAAATCGCTCGGGAGCTGGCGAGCCAGTACAGCATCGGATACTATTCGACCAACACCAAGCACGACGGGAAATTCCGCAATGTACAGGTGAAAGTTAACCGGCCAGGGCTCGTAGCCAGAACAAAGAAGGGGTACTACGCACCTAAGGCCGGCAAGGGTCAGGTGCCTTTTCCCGCATCGGGTCCAAGTAGATCTGCATCGCGCTTGCCAAATGAGGGGTGGATTTCCGGCTGGGAATTCACCTGGTTCACGCAGCGAGCCAGCACAAAGCACAGGTCGGAGACCCGGTTGAGATAGCGGATAATCTGGGGGTCAACCTGTTCGGCGCGTGCCAGTGTGACGCATCGCCTCTCAGCGCGCCGGGCAACCGTCCGGGCCAGGTGGAGCAGAGCCCCGGGAGCGCTGCCTCCAGGAAGAATGAAGCGCTCCAGCGTTGTCAAGGATGCCTGGCAATCGTCGATCTCCTGTTCGAGAGCCTGGATGTCCCCATCCTCAATGGAAGGAATACCCCGCTTGCTGCGTTCCATCCCTGCCGGGAGCGCGAGGTTTGCGCCGATGCTGAACAGGTCATCCTGCACCCGATGTATGGTTCTGCGCACTTGTTCCGGCAAGGGAAAAGCGCCAGCCACTCCCAAAACGGCGTTCAGTTCGTCGACACAGCCGTAGGCTTCTATGCGCGGGGCATCCTTGGACACACGCTTCCCACCGATCAAGCCCGTGGTGCCACCATCACCGGTTTTGGTGTAGATCCTCGTCATATGTTGACCTCCGACATCGGACCTCGGGCCACCGACCTCAGACATCAGTCATAGGCCGAGACCTAATAGCAGGCAGTAAGATAACCATTTGGGCCGGGCAGCCATACGGACTTGCCCATCGTCATTCCATCCGGGTGAATGGGAAGTATACTGCATCTTCGCGGCAGGTCTCGGCAAAAGCAGCAACATGGATCGCGAGGAGCCAGCAGTTGAAAGAGAAGGAAGGAGGTGCTCCCCTCATGCCGGGCGCCTTCCCTGGCGCATCGGCTGCGGGATGTCAGGCGGTCTTCTTTTCCTTGCACGCAATGCAGAGGGACGTCCAGGGCACTGCCTTGAGTCGCGCGACACTGATATTCCCGCCGCACATCGAGCACACGCCATAGCTGCCGTCATCGACGCGACTCAGCGCCGACTCGATGGCGCGCAACAGCTTGGCATCCGTTTGCAGCAGCCGGATATTCACGTGCACTTCGTTGTCGTCGCTCGCCTGGTCGACGAAGTCGCCATGACGCGTGTTCTCCATGTTTTCCCAGTGAGTCTTTTTCCCTGTCGAGGAAGAAACAATCGCGTCGCGCTTGCTTTCCAATATGGATTTGAATTTCTTGAGTTCGGTTTTCTTCATGATGCGACCCCGGTCTGCGGAAAACCGGCTTCCTCAAAAAACATTGATTTTACAACGGAGATCGTCTCCAGTAAAGAAGGGATTTCCGCAGAATTTTATGAAATGAGATGTGGCAAAGGCCCGGTCTTGATGGTAAGAAGGTGTTCAACCAAGATCATTCCGAGGGGGGTCGTCATGAAAAAAAGTTGCCTGAGTGAAAAGCTGTTCGCAATCCCGCTGGTTGCGCTTGCGCTCTCTTGCGGCGTGGTGCCGGCGCAAACGTTCCAGGTAGGATCGCTGCAAGTGCCGCCGGGCCAGATGCGGTCCGGTTTCCTGGCCGTCCCAAGTGGGCCGGACGGACAGACACAGATCCCAGTGACTATAATCAATGGCGTTGCGCCCGGTCCGGCTCTCGCCGTCATCGCCGGAATTCACGGCTATGAATACCCGCCTGTTCTGGCGGCACAGCGACTTGCCGCGAGCATTACACCCCAGAAGCTCCGGGGGCGCGTGATCATCGTGCAGGTCGCCAACATGCCGTCATTTCTCAAGCGGACCGTTTATTACAGCCCGATCGACGGCCAGAATCTGAACCGTGTCTTTCCAGGCAAGAAGGACGGAACCATCTCGCAGCGCATCGCTTTCGTAATCACCAAAGAGGTGATTGAGCACGTGGACTACCTGGTAGACATGCACTGCGGTGACGGCAACGAGTCGCTTCGTCCTTATAGCTACTGGATGCCGACCGGAAACCCGAAAGTGGATGAACCGGCCAGGCAGATGGCTATGGTTTTCGGACTCGATCACATAGTGATCGACCGCAGCCGGCCCAAAGACCCCAATGCCAGCATGTACTGCTCGAACACGGCCATGACGCGGGGAAAGCCCGCGCTGACGATTGAATGCGGGGGCGTGGGAGTGGCCAGCGACGACAGCGAAATCAGCCCGATCGAACAGGGGGTGCAAAACCTGATGCGCCATCTGAAAATGGCCGACGGAAAAGTTGAACCGCCGGCCAAGCTCACATGGTACGACCCAACTGAGGTTTTCTACTTTCCCACGGCACTCCAGGATAAGGCGGGTCTCTTCTACCCCAAGGTTAAAAAGATGCAGATGGTTGAGAAGGGAACGCTCCTCGGTGTCGTCACCGACTTTTTCGGCAAGCAGATCTACGAACTCCGAGCGCCCTTTGCTGGCGAGGTGCTCTACGTCATCAGCACCCCTCCGATCAGTGCGGGCGAGCCGCTCGCTTTCATCGGCGCCATAAAGGCCAATTGACGAATGCCGAGTGACGAGTTTTTAATTTGTCTCCCGTCACTTTCCGCTCGTCACTCGAAGATTGTGGGATCGATCTGCTCAAAGAAGACTTCGTGAAGGCGGGCGATGACATTCGCCACCTGGCTTTCGGCAAGCACGAGGTTCATCACGATCGGCGATGTCCCGTGCAGGATGATCCCTGGGCGAAGATCCTCGATCGCTCTGAATACGCGGCCCGCAACGCAAGTATCCCGATAAAGCTCCCTGCCGACGAGCGAAATAACAGCCTTGTCCGCTTCGACGCGTGCATGGCCGAAACGCGAAACCTGCTGAAGCAGGTCGCGCTCACGTTCTTCTCCCAGAGAGTCCGCATCGACGGCAAAAACCACGCTCGAAGCCGACGAGGCGGTAATCAGCGGCCAAACCCCCTGGCGTGCGCAGGCCCCCAGCAAGGATTGAATCAAGTCCGTGGGCGCCAGGTCGCCTGCTCCGCCCTGGTCTTGCCCGGCATGAGCATGGAGGACCTTGATCGGCCGCTTATAAGCGATAGACTTGATCAGATTGACGCACGCCGGCACTTCTGCGGAAATCGCCGTTCCGGTGGCTTCCGGGCGCTTGGAATTGTAAATGTGTACTGGAATGTTCTTCTGCGCCGCCGGATAGATTGCCTTCGGGTGGAGCACCTTGGCGCCAAAATAGCTAAGCTCCGCTGCCTCCGCGTAGGAGCACAACTTCACCGTACGCGCGCCGGCAAACATGGCCGGATCAGCGGTCATGAGACCCGAAACGTCCTTCCAGATCTGAATATCGGAAGCCTCGAGCGCGGCCCCTACGATCGCCGCGCTGTAGTCGGAGCCCTCAAAACCAAGCGTGGTCGTCGCACCGCTGCGCGTTGAGCCGATGAAGCCCTGGATGACCGGTACCTCGCCTCGATCGAGAACCGGGGCAACCTTGGTCCAGATGTTGTGGTTCGTGATGTCGAAGATCGGAGCGGCGGCGCCGTAGCAGTCGTTGGTTTTGATCAACTCACGCGCGTCCACGAGGTGCGCATGAATGTCTCTGGCGGCCAACGCGTCGGCCACGATTGCCGACGAGATGAGTTCCCCGTAGGAGAGGATCTTGTCAAGCCCGCGCGGGGGCACATCCCCCAAAATGGCCAAGCCTTCGAGCAACTTGCCGAGTTCGCCGAAATACTCATCGATGCGGGTAAAGATCTCACGCCCGTTCTGGCAGAGCCGGCGCGCTTCGCTCTTGTGCCGCGCTTTCAGGTCAATAACAAGGGAGGCGCAAGTCCGGCTGTCTCCGGCGGCTGAAGCAGTTGCCGCGCGGAGCAGTTTCCGTGTCGTCTTGCCCATGGCGGAAACCACGATCACGGGCTTCAAGAACAGGCGGGCGCGGATGATTTCCGTGACACGCTCGATGGAACTCGCATCTTCGACGGACGTTCCGCCGAACTTCATCACAATCATCGATAGCCCAAGAAAGGTGACGACTGACAAGTGACGGATGACGAGTGAACAAGATCATTGTCAAGCAGCTGCTGCTCTACAGTCTGCATGTGGCAGCGGCCGGCCTGCGGCTTGGCTCTGTCTCGCTCGTCATTCTTCGCTCGTCATTTATAATGCAAGGGATTCGCCAAGGTGCGCTTTCGAAGCAGCCTGGTAGATTCTGCCCGCGAGGGCGACATCCTCCAATGCTATGCCGTTGGATTTGAACAGAGTGATTTCCCTGTCGTCCTCGCGCCCAGGAAATTCGCCGACGACAACCAACCCGAGTTCCCGGGCATCCTCCCAGTAGAACGCTTCCGCTTCGACTGCGCTTGCCAGATCGCCGGACTCCAGCATCGACTGTTCGACCGAATCGACCACGACACAGGCACTGCGGCGCACTGTCTCCACATCGATCTCTCGCCTGCTAAGATGGTTGCAGCCGATGGCGCTTATGTGGGTCCCCTGGGCGAGCCATTCTCCGTTAAATACCGGCTCCTTGGAGGTGGTGGCCGTAATGACAATGTCCATATCCCTCACGGCCTGCTCAGGACTGGAGGCCGGCTCGACCCGAATTCCCAGCATCTCACTCATCTCTTGGCAGAACTTCTCGCGGCGCTCCTGGTTGCGCCCGAAAGCCACGATAGTCTTGATGGGACGAACTGCGCAGACTGCGTCAAGCTGGGAGCGAGCCTGGAAGCCGGTGCCGAAGATCCCCAGTCTGGATGAGTCGGGCCGCGCCATATACTTGGTTGCGACGCCCGTGGCTGCCCCCGTGCGCAATTGACCCAGCAACTCGGCCTCGATCATGGCCAGAAGCTGGCCTCCTTCGCCGCCGTAAAGGAGGATATGGAATTTCGTCTTGCTGTCGATTGTTATGTAGCTCTTGAGCCCGGCCAGGCCGAGTGTCGGAAGCGATGCGCTCATCACGTGCAGCAAGCCGCGCTCCAGGCGGCACCGGCGTCTGGGCGCATTTTCGGTCCTCTTTTCCCCTTGCAGCCGGAACACCTCCTCAACGGCTTCCAGCGCCATCTCCATAGTCGCGAGCTTCTTGACATCAGATTCGCGTAAAAGAATTGCCATGAACGTCCCTCACCGATAGTGAACCGCAGGCCTCACACTCATTGCAAATCAGTTACAGCCTTCACTATACTGAACCCGAACTCCCTGTCCAAGCAAAGATTATTCGAACTATGCAATGCCCGAAAGAACTTCCGTATGTTTTGCAGTTCTCCGATGCAGCCCGCAGGAGTTCTTCGTGTCACTTTCCGAATCCTGGATATACCAGTTGAATGCTGGGTACCCCGGAGATATACTTTTAGTTGGCCCGAGAGGGTAATGCCGATCCAAGTACCCGCATTAGGACCCTCGAGCGGGGGCGTCAGGAATGCCGGCTACGGCCAAAGAGCATAATCCAGCAAAGCTGGAGCGCCTGGTCATGTGGCAACTCACTCGGGCTCTTCGTGTCTGCACCCATCTGAATCTGGCTTATCAAGCATTGCTGAAAAATGATCCGAACGATCCACATCGCCAAGTACGTCCTCGCTGAGGCAGGAATGGTGTTGCGGAACGCTGCCGTCCACGTCTCTGACCCGGGACGCATTTCAAGACTGGAGCCTTGGCAGAGTCCGCCGCCGAACTTGGAAACCAGGGTTGTCGACTGGGGTTCTGCGATCATACTTCCAGGCCTGATAAACGCTCATGCTCACCTGGAGTTGACCGGGCTGCACGAGCGGGGCCGCAGGCCTGCTTCCTTTACCGGCTGGCTTTCCATGGTAATGCGGGAAAAGCAACAATGGACAAGGGAGGACTGCCTCGAATCGGTCAGACGGGGCGCCCAGGCGTCCCTGGCCTCAGGCACCACGTTGTTGGGAGACATCTCGGCCAGCGGCATCACCTGGGAGGTGCTCAAGACGGAGAAGCTGCGAAAAGTAGTCTTCGAGGAAGTGATTTCGCTCTTGCCGGAAAAGGTGAACGAGACCCTATCTGCCCTGAAATCCCGGCTTGAGAATGCGCAACCCGACGGTTTTCTATCATCCGGCGTTTCGCCGCATGCCCCCTACTCCGTCTCGCCCGAACTGTACCGCGCAGTGGCTGACCTTGTGCGTCATCGGAACGTGCGTCTGGCTACCCATGTCGCCGAAACAAGACAGGAGTTGGAGTTTCTAGAACACGGGTCCGGGGAGTTCAGAGATTTTCTGTCCGGACTTGGCGCACTGCCCGACAGATGGGCGCCACCGCGGCTGGCTCCTGTCCCTTACCTGGAAGGACTCGGCGTTCTCGAGCGCCCTGCCATCCTCGTCCATTGCAACTATCTGGACGGAGATTCGATGTCTCGAATTCTGAGCCGAAGCTGCAGCGTCGTCTACTGCCCGCGCAGCCACGCCTTCTTCGGCCACGAGCCTCATCCGGTGCGGCAGTTGTTGGATATGGGGATCAACGTAGCACTGGGCACCGACTCGCTGGCCAGCAACGATTCCTTGAGCATTCTGGATGAAATGCGCTTCCTGTTCCAGACCCGCAAGGACTTGAAGTGCGACGAAATCATGCGCATGGCTACGCTGAACGGCGCGGTTGCGCTCGATTTCGGCGGCGTGCTCGGCCGCCTGAGAAGAGGCTACTGGGCCGACATGACGGTGCTTCGGCTGCCTGAAAACGTGAGCGACCGTAACGTGGTGGCGCAACTTCTGGAGGGCGCCGGCGAGTGCCTCGCCACCATAGTCCAGGGCGAACTCGTCTGGACAAAGGGGCCAGGCCTGCAGACGATTAAAGAATGACAAGCGAAGAACTCGTCACTGGTCATTCGCCAATCACTTTGGGAGATTCGCATGTTTAGAAAGTCGATCTTCTTGGGCTTGATGCTCATGCTCGGAGCCGTGCTTGTATGGCTCATCCTCAAGGCACGCAAAGAAGAAGCACAGACGGCGCGAGCGCCTGTTGAGATCGTCAGGACGGCTAGGTTGAGCCCCACGCGCGCAATTGGCCCGAAGGATCTCGATGCTACAGAATCCCGTGTGGAGATTATTCCTTCCGGCCGGGGGCAGACGAAAACCGCTGGGCGCAGCGCCCACGCTCACGTCGTGATCCGCAACCACGGCACTGTCGCCTACCATGACATCATGCTGAAGCTGACGTGCCTCGGGGGCAACGGAAAGGTCATCGACACTCGAACCCGACTGGTGCCCGAAACGATCCAACCCGGTCAGACTTTGACCGTGAACGATATGGCTATTGAAAACCTTCCTAACGACACCGTGCGCTGCCGCATCAGCATCCTCTACTCCGATCTGGGCCCCGCCGCGAGTCATTGATCCGGGTTGCACCCCTGTGTTCGCGCAAGCGCGAGCATCTGACGCTGACCAGAAGGCCGCGAAGAGACTTCTTCGAATCTTGGTGCGGTTGGAGATTTCATGTTGCGATGCGCGCTCACCGCCGCAGCCCTTGGAAAACCATCTCGCCGCCAGGCTTTATCTGAGCTGACCGAAAGAGTTGCGCTTGTTGACATGCTCGTGCCTGCATGATAATCTGCTGTCCAGATTGGGTCCGCGAACCTTGTGGCCCGGGACAGCCAGGACAGAGATTTATGAGACGATCTGCCCTCACCCTCGCTCTGATTATTCTGGCATGCACCGCAGCAGCTCCTTTCGCCGCCGCGGCCAAAGGAAACGGAGCGCTCGCGGGAACGGTCATGACGGCCGAGGGTCGCTGCCTTGTTGGCGCCGTAATTGCACTGTTCAAACAGGATGATCGCGGCGCGATCGTTTCACTTGCGAAATCCGACCAGCTCGGGATTTACAGCCTCAACGATATCGCACCCGGCTCCTATTCAATGCGGGTAAGCAGATACGGCTACCAGGTGCTCAATTCACCCCGTGTGACGATAGATTCCGGCAAGACTACAACCGCTAATTTCGTGCTCCAGCAGTTGCTTGACTTCATCTCCGCAAGCAACGATCCGCGCAACTGGGATCTCAAGACCGTGATGCGGAGCACGTCTGACCGCCGCCTGATTTTTCGCGATCTTCCGGGAGTAGCAACGGCCGAGGAACGCGCCGATGTCTTCCATCGCAGCGGCACTCTTAACATTGTTTCCAGCGAGCTTTTGGGCGAAAACAATTACGCACAATACCCAAATCGTGGCGACACCGGCATCGCTTCCAACTTCGCCTTTGTCGAACCGGTCAGCCAGCGCGGCCGCATCATCTTTTCCGGGCAGCTTAGATCCGGCTCTGACTCGCTCTGGAGAGTGCGCAACACTTTTGACTATCGCCCGGATCCGAACCAGGACTGGAAGCTTTCGGTCGGCTATGGTCGTCTGAACCTCGGGGGCCTCGGCATGCGAGCGTTGGCTCGCCCCGCGGTGTTTTTCGATCAGGATCCCGCCCTGCGCGATTCCGGGGTGGAAACGTTGGCCGTGGGGTTTCATGCCAGCAAAGGGTTTTCCGACACGCTTGCGCTAGAATATGGCTTTGATTTGTCCCACATCAACTACGGCTCCACAAAAAACGTCTGGAGCCCCTACTTTCAGCTTGCCGTTGCTCCGCATCATGGCTGGCTCCTGAAGACCCTGATGACGTCCCAGCGCGTCAGCGACAATAACAGCGTTGAGCTGCCGGACGGCGAGACGATCAATCTCCTGGAGCCCGCGCACATTTCCGAGATCAACAGCCAGATCAGCATCAGTCAAGTCAGACACTCCGAACTCTCGGTAGCCAGGAAGCTGGCCGAAGATACGACTCTGGAAGTATCGGTTTACCGCGACCGTACGGACGGGCCCGGCACACCCTTCCTCATGACAATCAACACCAAGAACGGCGAAAAGTCGAGTGCGGCTCAACTCCAGGGCGACCAGGATGCGCAGCAGGGTCTCAGGATCGGTTTTGCCCGCGTGCTGATGGACTCCGTTCGAGGCTCGGTCACTTACGATTACGGCACCGCAGCCGGTCTCTCCAGCCTTAATCGCTTGGTGCCAAGCGACTTTATGGCGACGCGCTTGCTGGATTTCATTCAACGCTCTTACTATCACTCGATCAGCAGCCAACTGGAAGCCAAGATCCCGCAGACACGAACACACGTGCAGGCAACCTTGCGCTGGTATCCCGGGAATCCGATCAGCCCTATCGACCTGTTCGCAGACAGGATGGATGCCGTTTCGAAAGGAATGAGCTTCTCTCTCAGGCAGGCCATACCGGTGCCGGAATTCATGGGTTGTCCGGGACGGTGGGAGGCTCTCATCTACGTTCGCAATCCGTTCGATCAAGGGGGGAACCACATCCCAACCAGTGATGGGGAACTCATCCTGACCCGTGACCAGCGCACCCTTCGTTTCGGCTTAAACCTCAACTTTTTCTAGCTCCGAGCAAGCCGATCAGCTTATTCTCTCCACCGTTAGGATGCTCTCTGAAATGTGTCGAGTACAAGAACATCCCAGTCGAAGTCCAAGTCTAAGTCCAAGTCCACGAGGAGGCAGTGGCTTAAGTTAGCGCTTATGGAGACTCGCACGTTGGTAACGCGGTCTCGCTCTCTGCGCCAATTCTCTCCCTTTGTCTGATTCAGGGCACCTGTAGGCCCCCTCTTGCCTCCAACTATTCAATGGCTTTATACTTGTCCTGACAAGGATCTTGGCATCCAAGATGTTGGATTTCAATCCAAACACTTGAAGTCCTGCGAGACTGGGCCGAGAACTTGCGCTGGCTCCTATGAGCAACTCATGCATCATCAATGTTTAGGGCGAGCGCGGGCCTATGGGCTCACTCCAGCCCTGGTATGAATATTGCTTATCGCGACTTTGGGCTGTCTACCCGCTTACCAGAGTTCAAGATGAATACGTTCCCCGTGCCCTTCAAGACCGTCGCCATAACACTGCTGACGATCTTTATGGTGACGATTGGCATTTTGAACTTGCGCGATCGCGCTTCCTGGAAGGACCCGACCGACGGTGTCTTCTGGGTGGAGTCGGAGTCTGGATTGAAGGCGGCCGAGGTAGCTCCAGGCGGCCCGGGCGCAACGGCGGGCATCAGACCGGGGGACGTACTGTATTCTCTTGACGGCAGTCCGATTGTCAACCTGGGCCAATACTCTGACAGTTTGTATCGTACGGGACCGGATGGGTCTCTCGTCTACGGGCTGATGTCCGGCCCCAGGATGCACGAGGTAACGCTGCAACTGGCTCCCGAGGCATCTCTGAAACCCCAGGACGCACTCCGGATTGTTCTGGCTTTTCTCTACCTGGGCATAGGAATATTCGTTATCAGCCGCGGCGGCCGCCTGTCGCGCGCATTCCATTTCTACCTCATTTGCGTGACTGCCTTTGTCCTGTACTTGTACAGTTACACGGCGAGAATTGGGCTTCTGGACGTGTTGGTTTACGCGCTGTCGGTCTTAGCCATACTGCTGATTCCGGCTCTTTTCCTCCACTTCTGCCTGCGTTTTCCGGTCGATCCCAAACCTGCACGCAGCCAGGCGCCGCTTCTTTATGTCCCGGTTGTCGTCCTGGGTATCATACAGGTGCTATGGTGGACCGGCCATTTGGCGAATGTTGGCCTGCCGCGCAACGCCCGTTCGAGTGGGATCATCGACCGCATTCACCTCGCTTACCTGTGCGCCGGCCTTTTGATCGGCGCATTTATTCTCCTGCGCCGGAAGCTGGCGGCCCAGGATCTGACGACACGCCAGCAGATGAAGTGGGTCAGCTACGGGACGTTTGCCGGCATTGTGCCATTTGTCGCCATCTATGTTCTACCGGTGCTCGTGGGCGCGCGCGCCAGCTTTGCGATGCTTTGTTCGCAACTTTTCCTGGGCGTGATTCCTCTGTCGTTTGCCTACGCCATTCTCCACTACCGGTTGCTGGACGTCGAGGCTATCGTGCGCCGCAGCGCGGCCTACCTGGCGGCCAGTTCGCTTTTGCTCGCTCTCTATCTGGTCTTTGTGCTGGTGCTGGGAAGATGGCTGGCGTCGATCGTTCCCGACGCCGATTTCGTGATTGTCTGCATCGCCGCTCTGGCAATCGCCATGTTGTTCGCGCCGCTCCGAAACTCGATTCAGCGGCGGCTGGACCGCTTTTTTTACAGAGAGCAGTTTGACGATCGGGCCAGCCTCCTCGATTTCGCCCGCACGCTGAGCACCGAAATCAGCTTGCCGCACCTGACCCGCAGGATTCTCGAGCGCATTGCCAAGACCTTTCAAATCGACAAAGTCGCCTTGTTCCTCGTTGATCCTGCAAGCCGCGAACGTTTTCGCCTGGCGGACGCGATGGGACTCCACATGGCTGTGGCGGACGAATGGTGTCTGGAAGAAGCGGATCTTGGCGCCGGCACGCCGGCGGGCGACACGGTTCCCGCGCAAGGAGGAAACAGCCTGCGACGGGCGCCCGCCGCTCTGGCCGCGAAAGGGCTGCACTTTTTCCAGGACCTGAGATTGCGGGGAAGGCGCATCGGTGTGATCGGCCTGGGACAGCTCCCGCAAAACGGGCATTTCTCGACGGAGGATCTTGACCTTCTGGATGCCCTCGCCGGCTATGCGAGCATCGCGCTAGAAAATGCCAATCTCTACCGCTCCGTCGAAACCAAGGCACTGGAGCTCGAACGGCTCAAGATTTACACGGAAAATATCATCGAAAGCATCAACGTCGCGGTGCTCGCGCTCGATTTGGACGGCAGGATCACCTCCTGCAATCGGGCGTTTGAGGAGCTCTATGGGATCAGCCGCAAGCAGACTGCCGGCTGCCATGTCGAGGACCTGCTGGGCAGGGACGTGGTCGCCTCAATGCAAGAGGCTGCTGGAACAACAGGCTGGGAACTCAAGTCGGCCGGCAACATTTTCAAGCAATACGTCGAAAACCGCAGAGGCGAGAAACTGATCGTCGACCTGAGCGTGATCCCACTGCTCGATTCCATGGATCTGAACTCCGGCTGCCTGATCGTGATGGACGACATTACCGACAGGGTTCGTCTCGAGGGCCAGTTGCTGCAGGCAGAAAAACTGAGCTCCATTGGGCTGCTGGCCGCCGGCATCGCCCACGAAGTCAACACTCCGATTACGGGCATATCGAGCTATACCCAGATGCTATTGAAAGAAACCCCTGCCGGTGACGCCCGCAAGCCGATTCTGGAAAAGATCGAGAAGCAGACGTTTCGGGCCGCTGAGATCGTAAACGGGCTATTGAATTTCGCCCGCATGAACGGGAGCGAGTTCGAGGATCTGGATCTGAACCGCCTGATTCGCGAAAGCCTCTCCCTACTGGAACATCAGTTCAGGCTGAACCATGTGGATGTCGTGTATTCCCCCGACGAATCCATCCCGACGGTTTATGGAAACGTAGGCAAACTGCAGCAGGTGTTTGTGAACCTGTTCCTCAACGCCAAAGATGCCATGCCATCCGGAGGCACACTTAAAGTCGAAACTTCAAAAAATGATGGAATGGTCGTCGTGGACATCCACGATTCAGGCGTCGGCATCACTGCTGAAAACATCCGGAAGATTTACGATCCGTTTTTCACCACCAAGAGCACCGGCAAGGGCATGGGACTCGGCCTCGCCGTAACCTACGGCATCATCCAGGAACATGGCGGCAGGATCTCCGTCGACAGCGTCCCAGCCAAAGGAACCCATTTCAGGCTGAGGTTGCCCACCCGGCAAGCACTGCAGCAATGAACGACACAGGCCGCATACTCGTGGTCGATGACGAGGAGGTCGTGCGCGACGTCCTCTCTACCCTGCTGAGCGCAGAGAAGTATCTCGTGGATCTGGCGGAAACCGGCACCCAGGCGCTCGAAATGGTGCAGGAAGGGGACTACGATGTTGTACTGCTGGATCTCATGATTCCGGGCATAGACGGTTTGCAGGTGCTCGAGGCTTTTCAGAGCAGAGAAAACAGCCCGGCGACCGTCGTTCTCACGGCTTTCGCATCGATCGAGAAGGCCGTGCGTGCCACCAAGCTCGGAGCCTTCGACTTCATCACCAAGCCGTTCAAGAATGATGAGATCCTGGTGGCGGTCAAGAATGCCATCGAGCAGCGCCGCTTGCGCGATGAAAACGCAAGGCTGAGGAACTCTCTGCAACAGCGGTTCAGCTATCGGAACATCATCGGCAAGAGCGCGCCGATGCAGCAGATCTTCACTCTCATTTCTCAGGTGGCGCCGCGCCGCAGTACCATACTGATTCAGGGGGAGAGTGGAACCGGCAAGGAGCTGGTTGCCAAAGCGATACACGCCGCAAGCACCCGGGCCGATGCTCCTTTCGTAGCGATCAACTGCGGAAATATCCCGTCCGAGCTTCTCGAAAGCGAGATCTTCGGCCACGTCCGGGGCGCCTACACGGGCGCCACGAGTGCCAAGAAAGGGTTGTTCGAAGTAGCGGATGGAGGAACGATTTTCCTCGACGAGGTCGCAAGCATCTCGCTCGAGATGCAAGCCAAATTGCTGCGTGTGATCCAGGAGCGGGAGTTTCGCCGCTTAGGCGGACTGGAGAACATAAGAGTCGACGTGCGCATCATCGCCGCCACGAACAGCGATCTGCAGGCGGCAGTCGCCAATGGGACCTTCCGCGACGATCTTTACTATCGGCTCAACGTGATTGTGATCAAGCTGCCGCCCCTGCGCGAGCGCACTGAGGATATTCCTCTGCTCGTCGATCACTTCATCAAGAAGTATTGCGATGAAAACGACAAGGGCCTGTGCCCCGTGGATCCGGCAGCCATCAAGATTCTCATGGACTATGACTGGCCCGGTAACGTACGGGAGCTCGAGAACGTCCTGGAGCGCGCCGTCGTCCTCTGCCCCGGCAATGTCATCAGCGGGGATCTTTTCCCCAAAAACGTCACCACGGCCCAAGCGCGTGTTTCAAGCGCTTTTCTCGAGGACAATCTTCCCCTGAAAGAACGCGTGGGGGACTTCGAAAAGACCCTGATTATGACCGCACTGGAAAAGACGGATTGGAATCAGAAGAAGGCGGCGGAGCTGCTTTCGGTCAATCCGACAACCCTCAGCGAAAAGCTGAAACGCCTGAGAATCAAACCTCGCTGACCGCCTCACGCTTGACGAATGACCATTGACGAATGAAAACCCTCAATTCGTCAATCGTCAACTGCATCAGGGTTGCTTGACTTGTCTCACGGTGGTAAATACATTCTAGCCGCGAGCCTACGCCGCTGAAACCTGGGGGCGGCTACTGTACTCTTTATAGCGGGAGAAACCGATGTACGTATCGTCATTCCGCGGGGGAGCTTTTGCATGGGAACGTGGCCAATGAAAAATGTGCATTTTAGCGTGTGGGTTGCTCTAGCTGTATGCGTGTTCCTCGCAGCGTCGCCGGCAAGGGCGGACTACATAAAGGCAGTCCAGTACTACAAGCAAGGCCAATTCGATAAGGCGCTTCAGGAGTTGAAGCCGGACCTCGATAAGAGCCCCGACTGGGAACCCGGCCACCGCCTCGCCGGGCTCTGCTACTTGAAGCTGAAAAACAACGCTTTGGCTATTTCCGAGTTTGCCCGCGCCGTTCAGCTCAAGTCCACGGAATTCGCCACGTATGAAGGCCTGGCGGTTGCCTACCTCAACAGCGATAAACCCGACAACTGCATCCAGAGCCTCCACCAAGGGGAGCAATTCGCCAAGGAATCAGACGACCTCTACATGTTGCACCATGTAAGGGGAGCGGCGTATTTCCGCCAGCAGAAGTATGACCAATCGATCGACGATCTCACGGGTGCCATCCGCATCAAAGCCACCGACTGGGCCGATCACTACCAACTCGGCGTGTCTTACTACAACCTGAATCGCTACGATGAAGCCCTTCAGGCGCTGCAGAAGGCACTGACGATCAAGCCCAACGACAGCTTCTCGACCGGATTCCTTGGGAAGATCTACCTCAAACAGGGCGCCTCGGCCCTGGCGGCCAAGCAGTACAGCCAGGCTCTCGACTTGCTGGCCAAAGCCGGAACGTACACTCCGAACGACGGTTATGTGTATTACAATACCGGCGAAGCCTATCTTTTCCTGAACAAGTATCCCGAAGCAGAAAAAGCTTACACCCAAGCCCTGAGTCTTTTGCCCAGCAATGCAGGTATCCTCGAGCGGCTGGGTCTCGTCTATGAAAAGCAGAAGAAGTGGGGTCTGGCGTCAAACTCGTACCAGAAAGCCAATGAGCTGAGTCCGTCGCCCACCTTGAAGGAGGCGATTGCCCGCGTCACGGACCAGATGAAGAAGAAGCTAGCGCGCCACTGAATAGAAGGCTTCCCAGTTGCGGACGTTCCCCCCTTCGTCCACTGCGACTATGCGCAGCCTGTACCGCCCCTCCTGGCGCGCCGCATCGATGGGAATCTCAAACTGCGTGCACTGGCCCTCCGCCGCTCTGGCTTCACGCCCCTGCAATACCTTGCCGCTCGGTTCATCGATGACGAAGATTCCTGCCGCAGAAAGATCGTTAAAGCGGTCATGCGTGAAAAGCTGCATTGCGAGAGGCGAGCCGGGCTTCCCGCGGTCCGGAACGAAGACGACTCGATCCAGCGCCGGCGCCTCGTCCTCTGTTGTAATGGAGACATCAGCCGGCTTGTAGCTACGCACTCGATTGAGCCACTCAGTCTCCACGGCAGCGCGAGACTTCAAAGCGGCAGCCAGACTTTCTTCCAGGTTTTTTCTGGCCAGCGACTCGAACAATTTCAACACCCGCTGCCGCCCGTAAAGCTCATGGCAGACCGTGAGCAGGGTGATCCCGGGCGCTGCGGCGCGGAGATCATGGTTACTGCCGGATAGTTCGGGCCTGCCGGACAATTGCGTCAATCCAAGAGGACTCATCCGGTCAAGGTAATAGCAGATTGCCCATGCCGCACCCAGCCTTTTGACCGAATGGGAGAACTCACGTGCAAGCATCTCCGACATTCCTGCCAGCAGAAAACGGTTTTCCTCTCTGGAAGCGCCGTTGCCCGAGAGGTTGATCAGGGCCAAGCGGGCCAGTTCACGAGTTGCACTGTGAAGGAGAAAACCCTTCATGTCCGCCGCAGCAGCCGGATTGCTCATGCCGATCGAGATGGTGCTGTTCTCCGAGTCGACAGACGCCGTGTCGTCTTGCCACTCAATCACAATCAAAACCCGGCCCGGCAGCCGTCCCCCGGCTGCAGCCCGGATGAACTCCCAAGATCGTTCCAGATCGCTGATGGAACTTCTCCCAAGCCACTGGCGCTCGACCGGGATGCGGATGCGCACGTGTTTTGCCACAAGGCTGTCGTCCATCCGCTGGGCCATCAGCATCGGGGCAAGAAAAGGATGACACCAGCATACCGTCATCCATACGAGTGTTGCTGGCACGAGGCCCACGGCAGAGATACGCAGCTTATTGGCAAACATCTTTTTGTGGATCAGATCCGAAACAGTGGATGCCGGGGCGCCTCACGAAGTCGATTTCGACACAAAACTGCTGAGGGCACCCGATTCTTGATTATACCAGTCAAAAACGTTGACCAGTTTGGTGACGGTGAGGAGATCTATCACTCTTGGGTTAGGGGACAGGAGCTTGAGCGCCCCGCCCGCTTTCCGGATGGCCGTAAAACATCGGATGATCTGGCCCAGGCCTGCGCTGTCGATGTAGGGGACCTTCGCCAAGTTCAGGAGGAAGTTTTTCCGCCCGTGCGCCAGCAGTTCGTCCACCGCCTGCTTGATCTCGATGTCGCCCTCGCCGAGAAGGATCTTCCCTTCCACGTCAAGGATCGTGACCTCGCCCACTAACCGGGATGATAGCTTCATGAGCACCTCCGGCAGATGAGGCAGAAACTAACACAGCCCCCCGCCGCTGTCAAAGCGAGAGTGTCTGAAGCCCTGCTGGGGATTTTGAATGTTGCAGATGCAGCACCCGTTGACTATGCTATAGGTAGCAGTTCTAGAAACAACCATCGGGGCAGATCCCGCTTTCATCCGGGAGCGAGAAATGATAAATCCTATCCGTTCGATTGCAGCCAGGGAGATCCTGGATTCCAGAGGCAACCCGACGCTCGAGGCGGACGTCACGCTCGACGGAGACTTCCGCGGCCGTGCTGCCGTGCCCTCCGGCGCCTCTACAGGTATCCATGAGGCGGTGGAGCTTCGCGATGGCGACCAGCTTCGGTATTCGGGCAAGGGCGTGCTCCGGGCCGTCGAAAACATCAACAATATCATCGCCCCGGCCCTGATCGGCGAGAATGCCTTTCCGCAAAGGGCCATCGACCAGATCCTGGTCAACCTCGACGGATCGCCGAATAAAGGCCGTCTGGGCGCGAACGCCATCCTGGGTGTGTCCATGGCCGTCGCCCGCGCTGCCGCAGCGGCGCTCGGGATGCCGCTCTACCGTTATCTCGGCGGCACCAATGCCTGCATCCTCCCCGTGCCCATGATGAACATCATCAACGGCGGGGCGCACGCCGACAACAACCTCGATCCCCAGGAATTCATGATCGTGCCTGCCGGCGCAAAGAGTTTCGGCGAGAGCCTGCGCATGGGCGTCGAAACTTTCCATGCCCTGAAGGGTGTTCTCAAGAAGAAGGGATACTCAACCAGCGTCGGCGATGAAGGCGGCTTCGCGCCCAACCTGAAATCGTGTGAGGAAGCCCTCGACATGATCATGGAAGCCATCGAAAAAGCAGGATTTAAGCCAGGCAATCAGATCTATCTGGCCCTCGATGTTGCCGCAAGCGAGATGTACGAAGAGGGAAAGTACTTCTTTAGGAAGTCCAGCGGGGCACGTCTGACGGCCGACCCGATGATCCAGCTGTACGAGCGCTGGGCGCAGCAATACCCGATCGTATCGATCGAGGACGGCATGGCCGAAGACGACTGGCAAGGTTGGATTGCACTGACCGAAGCACTCGGCGAGAAAATTCAGCTTGTGGGTGACGACGTCTTCGTGACGAACTCCCAGCGCCTCGCGGCCGGCATCGCCGACGGCGTGGCAAACAGCATTCTGATCAAGCTGAACCAAGTCGGCACGGTAAGCGAAACGCTGGATACCATTGAGCTGGCAAAGAGCGACAGCTATACCACGGTGATCTCGCACCGGTCCGGTGAAACGGAGGACGCCTTCATCGCCGATCTTGCCGTCGCCTGCAACGCGGGACAGATCAAGACCGGATCTGCCAGCCGGACCGATCGCGTGGCGAAGTACAATCAGCTGCTCCGCATCGAAGGTGAGCTTCGGGGCCAGGCGCGCTTCTTGGGCAGCCAGCTTTTTTAGGTCACCAGGACCTCCAAGACCACAAAGGACTTGAGGAAATCTCCTGGAGCTCTTTGCGCCCTTTGCGGTGCGCGGCCTCGGTCCTGGTTTCGAATCCGCAATCCGAAAGCGACATGGCTCTTCTGGAGGTCGAAAAACTCTCAGTCTTTTATCACACTGCTTCGGGGCCGATCCGCGCCGTGCGCGATCTTTCTCTCGAACTGGCAGCAGGTGAATCGCTCGCCCTCGTTGGCGAAACCGGCAGCGGCAAATCGAGTGTCGCGCTTGCACTCCTCGGGTTGCTGGAGAGCAGCGGGCGGGCCGCAGCCGGCGAGATTCGCTTTGAAGGATTGCCGCTTTCACTGGCGAATCGGCGCTCCTGGAATGCGGTGCGCGGCAGAAAGATCGGGATCGTCTTTCAGGACACCCGCGGTGCGCTCAACCCGATATTGACCGTCGGTTCCCAATTGACGGAGGCGTTGCGCGCGCATCATCGGATGAGCAGGAAAGCCGCCCGCGAGACGGCGGCTGCGCTGCTTGCCGACGTGGGAATATCTGAGCCCAGCTTTTATCTGCGCCGGTACCCGAGCGAGCTGTCCGGTGGCATGTGCCAGCGGGTCGCGATCGCAATCGCAATCTGCAATCAGCCCAGGCTTCTCATCGCGGACGAACCCACCAGTGCGTTGGATCCCAGCATTCAGGCGCAGATACTGGAGCTTCTCCGTGAGATGCGGCAACGCTATGGTCTGGCCCTGCTGCTGATCAGTCATGACCTGGCCCTTGTGTCCGAGGTCTCGGACCGCGTGGCGGTCATGTACCATGGTCGCCTGGTCGAGTCCGGCAGAGCACTGGACGTTTTCAGACGGCCTGCGCATCCTTATGCCGCGTCCTTGATTCGGTGCCAGGCGGACCTGTATCACCGGTGGGATCAGCAACCTCTGGCCGCCATCGCGGGTTCACCTCCGGCGGGTGGGCAGGAGTTGCCAGGATGCTGCTTCGCGCCTCGCTGTCTAAAAGCGGACCCCGCTTGCACCATAAGCGTGCCGCCACCCGCAACGATCTCCGACAACCACTGGGCCGCATGCCTGAAACCGACACGGGATTCGTAATGGTGCCTATCCTCGAAGTCCGAGGTCTCCGGAAGAGCTTTGGGACGGGCTTGCTTCAGAAAGGTCGCAGTGTCCGCGCCCTGGCCGGTGTCGATCTGACGGTTGAGCAGGGCAACACGGTGGGGCTGGTGGGAGAATCCAGCTGTGGGAAGACAACGCTCGCCCGCTGCGCCCTGCTCCTGCTGATGCCTGATGCCGGCTCCGTTTTCTTCGACGGCTGCGATCTGCTCCGCCTTTCGCCGGCTGAACTGCGCGCCCGGCGCCGCGAGTTTCAAATGGTTTTCCAGGATCCCTTCGGCTCCCTCGACCCACGCATGAGGGTGCGCGAAATTCTGGCGGAGCCCTTCGAGGTTCACAGGCTGAGCGGTGGGCCTAGCCGTGAGGAGCGGGCGCTGGAGTTGCTCGACGAAGTGGCCCTGGACCGCAGCCTGGCCGACCGTCGCCCCGCGGAACTAAGCGGAGGACAACAGCAGCGCGTCGCGATCGCGCGGGCCCTGGCACTCAAGCCTCGGCTGCTGGTCGCCGACGAACTGGTCTCAGCTCTGGATGCCTCCGTTCGGGCGCAGATCTTGAACCTTCTAGGAGATCTTCGACAGCGCCTCGGACTTACACTGATCCTGATCTCACACTCGCTGCCCACGGTTCAGTACTTGTGCACACGCGTCGCCGTCATGTATCTGGGCCGCATCGTCGAAGAAGCTCCTGCGGCGGAGTTTTTCCGTGGACCGATGCATCCCTACAGCCAGGCGCTGCTCGAGAGCATACCGGTCCTGAATCCCGAGCAGGGCAGCAAGAAACCGGTTTTAGTCGGTGACGTGCCTTCCCCTGCCGCGCCGCCTCCGGGATGCCCCTTCCATCCGCGCTGCCCGAAGGTGTTTGCCCGCTGCAGGGAGGAACGCCCCGCGCTTCGTTTAAGCCAAACTGGGAAGGCGGCGTGTTTTTTGTATACGGAAGATAGGGAATTGTCGTACAAATGTGACAAATCTTTGGAAGGAGGATTTCATGGATAGCCCTGAGACAAATGCGAGCGTTGCTGCCGATGCCGGCACAGCTCAAATGAGCTTCTTTCAACGGCTGTCGGGCATCTATTTCGAGCCGGCCAAAACGTTTGAAGACATCAGCCGGAAACGATCATGGCTCGGCATGCTGGTTTTGGTAAGCATTGTGACCATTGGTGCGAATTATACGCTGATGTATCGTATGGATCCCGCCGACGCGGCGGTCAAGGGCTTGGCGGTGATCAAACCCATTATGAAGAAATTCGTGAGTGCGGACCAACTCGCACAAATGGAGGAGCAAGCAGCGCAACGGGCATCGCAGCCGCGCGGCTTCCTGGCCAAGCACTCCCAAATCGTCACCACCCCCATTGTGCTATTTGTTACCTATGTCATCTTCGCGACCATCTTCCTGCTCGTCTTCTTGGCAACAGGGGCGGGGATTTCCTTCCGGAAAGCGCTCGCAGTGACTATATGGGGAACGGGACCACCGGCAATTGTGGTGACGTTGCTCGGTATACTCTTCATGTTTGTGAAGAACCCGGCGGATCTCGACATTGTGCCTGCCTACAACGTCGTAAGCAATCTAGGTGCGTTGGTCGATTTCGTCACGCACCCCGTGCAGAACAGCTTGCTCTCCTCGATCGACCTGTTCTCCATCTGGACGATTGTCCTCCTATCGCTGGGATTTGCAGCGGTGTCGGAGAAGAAGCTCACGGCGCGGAAAGCCGCGATTCCCATTGTAGGTCTATGGATCCTCTGGGTTCTGCTGAAAATGGGGTTTTGGGCAATCCTGAGCTAGGCAACGAGATGTTACCGCGGAGTAGGAACTATTATTTCCGTGAGTGCTTGCGGCGATCTCTGCGATGATTTCTGTTGAATCTCAGGAACCCTAGCAAGACGCAAGCGGCAGCGAACAAGAGCGGGCGTCCCTCGGCAAGTGCGCGCAAGGGCCGCCCGCTTCTTCGTATCATGGGCTGGTATGTTCGCCAGTGCTAGTGCGGAACAGCTTCGTCGCTGGATATTTGGCCGTCGAGCAGCCGGATCGCGCGATAGGCGTGCAGCGCGATATCCGGCTCGTGGGTGACCAGAATGATCGTGTGACCCTTCTCGTGCAGCAGGTCCAAGAGTCGCATGATGTCCATGCTGGTTGCCGAATCCAGGTTCCCGGTCGGCTCGTCCGCCAGAATGATGGAGGGATTGTTCACAAGGGCGCGGGCGACGGCGACACGCTGTCTCTGACCTCCGGATAACTCGTTTGGTCTGTGGTACATGCGCTCACCGAGCTCGACCGACTGCAGCGCTTTGATGGCGCGTTCCTTGCGCTCGTGCGCCGGTGTGCCGTTGTAGATCAACGGGAGCTCCACGTTGTGAAGCGCGCTGGCGCGTGCCAGCAGATTGAAGGTCTGGAACACGAAGCCGATTTCCTTGTTGCGAATATAAGCCAGTTCGTCGTCGTTCATTTCCGAGACCAGGCGCCTATTAAGGTAATACTTCCCTTTCGTCGGCGTATCCAGGCATCCGATCAGGTTCATCATCGTGGATTTTCCGGAACCGGACGGCCCCATGATGGCCACATATTCCCCACGATAGATCTCAAAGGTTACGCCGCGCAAGGCATGGACCTGCTCGGTGCCCATCTGGTAAATCTTCACAAGATCTTCGGTTCTAATTAAAACGTTGTTCTGTTTTGTGTCTCCGTTGCTTCCACTCATGTCATTCCTCGAAGCGCTATAGCCATTGCTCAGCTTGGCGATTTGGTTGTCTCCGGCTTGGTGCTGGTCTCGACTTTAACGAAAGCTCCGTCCTTGAGAGTGCGTAAAGTCTGAAAGCTCCCTGATACGATAACCTCCCCTTCCTTGAGGTTCGATTTTACCTCAATTTCCGACTCTCCGGTTATCCCCGTTTTTACGGGACGGAATCTTGCACGATTGTCTTTACTAATTACGAAGACCCCCTCGAGTTCTTTCTTGTTAATTTTGCCTTGTGAGGCATCGGCCTGGGCAATGGATTCCGTTTTCTTCGGCTTGCTGAGATCCGGCTCGATGTAATTGCCGTTTTTGTCCACCTCAACCTCCCGAATCGTCAGCGCCTGGATCGGAATCGCCAGGATGTTGGTTCTGGTATCGCTGATGATGTCTGCGGTGCACGACATTCCGGGCCGAATCTTGTCGGACGGGCTCTTGACCGTCACGATCACCTTGAAATCCTTCGCCTCCTCCTGCGCAGCCCCAGCCGCCTTGATGGGACTGTTTCCAATCTCTGTGACTTCCCCATCGAACACAACATCTGGAATCGCATCCACCTTAACCTGCGCGGCATTCCCAATGGCCAGGCTGACGATGTCGGTCTCATCCACCTTGAGCTCCGTCTGAATCACGCTCAGGTCAGAAATGGTCATGAGGGTTGCCTGAGGAGAATTCAGGGTGCCGGGCACTGCCCGCTCACCTTTGTGGACCAGCAGCTGGGTGATAACGCCGCTTAGAGGAGATGGAATGGTCGTCTTCCTCAGATTATCGGTCGCCTGGTCCAGGTTCGCTTCCTGTGTCCGCAATCGGGTCTGGGCTGCGTCATTGTTGTTTTTCATCTGCTGCAGACTGTTCTCCGAGATCTTGATCTGGGTCTCCATCTGCGCAACCTGCTCCTTGGCCACTGCATACTGCGACTTTGCGGCGTTCAGGTTGTTCTGCGCCTGCTCGTACTCCTCACGTGAGATGAGGCCATCTTCATTGAGCTGCTGGCTCCGGTTAAAACTGTTCTGGGTCCGAACCAAATCGGCCAGGGCTCTCTCCGCCTGTGCGCGGGCCGATGTCAGCTGAGATCTCGCATTGGCGATGTTGTGCGCGGCATTCGCAATCTGAAACTCTTGCGCCCGCAGGTCTTGCCTGGAAGCGTCGTATTGCGCTTGACTGGCGTTGGTTACCGCTTCGCTCTGCACAGGATCGATCTTGAGCAGGACGTCGCCTTTCTTCACCTTGTCGCCTTCGTGCACCGGGAGATCGGTCACAACTCCGGCAATTTCGGCCTGAAGGTCGACGTATTCCTTAGCGCGGATCTGGCCGCTCGCAGAAACCTGTGCCTTCAGAACATCCTTGCGGATGACCTTGGCAGTTTGCACAAGCACATCATCCGTGCGTGTGGCGCGGATGCTGAAAAATACAATGAGGACCAGCGCAACGCCCGCACTGCAGACGATCCATATCTTCTTTTTCTTGCTCATCTAACGCCTCCAGCAGTATCGCCATTAGTACGAAATGCGGCCGAAAAAGGTTTCAATTAACTACCCCATCCCCCGCCCGGGCGCCAAAATCGGTCAAAAACTCGCTGACAGGCACCGAATTGCGGAATTGGTTTTGCGCGGAGGCAGCCTTCTTCAGGCAATTCGGTGCCTGTCACCGAGTTTTTGCAATGATTTTACATGGCATGAGGGGAAACAGGAATCGCAACTCCGCCATGGCAGTCCTGTGTTAATCTTATGGGAACTGGTCTACAGAGCCTTAGCGGTCCTTGCGGTTCGTTTGGTTGGGAGAAAAAAAGATGATGCTGATCCAGGAAAAGGTTGCGCAGGCTGTCGCCATCCTGAAGGAGCAAAACATCGACTGTTGGATAACGTTCGTCCGAGAGAGCGCGATCAACGGCGATCCGGCCCTTGACTATCTGCTCAGCGCGGACGTCACCTGGCATACGGCGGTGATCCTGACCTCTGCCGGGGAAGCGTACGTGATCTGCGGCGAGTACGATCGGAGGACTATCGAGGACACGGGGGCTTACCGGCAGGTCGTCGGATTCGTGAAAGGGATCCGTGAGCCATTCCTCGACCTCATGCGGAGACTCAACCCGTCCTCCATAGCCGTCAACTACTCCGAGGGAAGCGAGATCTGTGACGGCATCACGCACGGCATGTACCTCACGCTCATCAGCCTCCTGAGCGAATTGGGATGCGAAAATCGCGTCATTTCGGCAGAAGCGATCGTATCCGCGCTGCGGGAGCGGAAGACTCCAACAGAGCTGGCATGGATACGGCAAGCCATCAAGAGCACCGAAGAGATCTTTGCCAGGGTTGCGGGATTCATCTCACCCGGGAAGACGGAACGTGAGATTGCCGCTTTCATGAAGTCCGAGGTGGATCGGGCCGAGCTCGAGTGCGCTTGGGAGCCGTCGCATTGCCCTGCCGTTTTTACCGGACCCGAAACAGCGGGCGCTCATTACGCACCCACGGACCGTCGCGTCGAAACCGGACATCTTCTGAACATGGACTTCGGAGTGAAATACCAGGGGTACTGTTCGGATTTGCAGAGAACCTTCTACGTCTTGGAGGAGAGGGAAGCCGAGCCGCCGCCGGAGGTAAAGAAGGGATTCGAGACGCTCGTCGATGCGATCGAGCACAGTCGCAAGGCTATGAAGCCAGGTGTGCAGGGGATTGAGATCGATGCGGTCGCCAGGGGCAGGATCACCGCCGCCGGCTATGCCGAGTTCCCGCATGCCTTGGGCCATCAGGTCGGACGTTTTGCGCACGACGGCACAGCGCTTCTGGGTCCGGCGTGGGAAAAGTATGCGCGCAAGCCTTTTGCGCGCCTCGAGCCGGGCATGGTATTTACCATCGAGCCGCGCCTGGCGGTTCCCGGCCGCGGCATCGCCACGATCGAAGAGATGGTCGTTGTGACCGCATCGGGCGCAGAGTACCTCTCCTCACCGCAGAGGGAGCTGATTCTGATTCGATAATGAAGAGTGGCAAGTATGCCTCCGTCATTCTTCATTCGTCCGTCGTCACTCGACACTGATTTCAAAGAGTCACAGATTCCTCGTAGACGCCGAAGACGCTGCGAAGGCAATCGGAGATTTCGCCCACCGTGGCCAGCACTTCGACCGCCTGAAGGATGGGGGGCATGAGGTTTTCGGGTCCACAGGCTGCCGTGCGCAGCCTGTGGAGCGCTCGCCGCGTCGCGGCCCCGTCACGTTCCGTGCGCAACTGCGCGAGCCGGCGGCACTGATCCTGGCCCACCTGCTCGTTGACCATCAGGATCTCAATGGGGTGGGATTCGGAGCTGGCGAAGCGGTTCACGCCGACGATGACATTCTCGCACGACTCCACTCGCTTTTGAAGGAGATAGGCCGATTCCTGGATCTCGCGCTGGACATAGCCGCGCTCGATGGCTTGGAGCATTCCGCCCATCGAGTCTATCTTGAGAAGGTACTGCGCTGCTTCGGCTTCGATTTCGTCCGTCATCTGCTCGATGGCATAGGATCCTCCCGCCGGATCGGCGGAGTTGGCGACACCGCTTTCATACGCCAGAATCTGCTGCGTGCGCAGCGCCGTGCGTGCCGCCGTGGCGCTGGGCAAGGCCAGCGCTTCGTCCATCGAATTGGTGTGCAGCGACTGAGTCCCACCCAGGACGGCGGCGAGCGCCTGAATTGTGACCCGCACGATGTTGTTCTCGGGCTGTTGCGCCGCGAGCGTGCTGCCGGCGGTCTGCGTGTGGAAGCGAAGCATGCAAGAGCGCGGGTTCTCTGCACCGAAGCGCTTGCGCATGATCCGGGCCCAGAGGCGGCGCGCTGCGCGAAACTTGGCGATCTCCTCCAGGAAATTGTTATGGGCATTGAAAAAGAAGGAGAGTTGGCCGGCAAAGTCGTCGACCCGCAGGCCGGCATCGAGCGCGCTCTGAACGTATGCGATGCCGTCGGCCAGAGTGAAGGCGACCTCTTGCACCGCGGTGGAGCCAGCCTCGCGGATGTGGTACCCGCTTATGGAGATCGGGTTCCAGTTGGGAATCTCCCGGCAGCAAAAGCTGAGAATGTCGGTCGTGATGCGCAGCGAGGGGGCGGGTGGATAGATGTACGTGCCGCGCGCAATATACTCTTTCAGGATATCGTTCTGAATCGTTCCTCGCAGCGCAGCCCAAGGGACGCCTTGGCGGCGGGCGAGGCTGAGCAGCATCGCCAGAAGAATCGCCGCAGTGCTGTTGATCGTCATGGAGATCGAGACGCGGTCCAAGGGGATGCCGCCCAGCAGGGTCTCCATGTCGCGCAACGAGGCGATCGAGACGCCCACCTTGCCTACTTCGCCGGCCGCCAGCGGATGGTCCGGATCGAGCCCGATCTGGGTGGGAAGATCGAAAGCAATGCTGAGGCCCGTCTGGCCGTGCTCGAGTAGGTAGCGGTATCGCAGGTTGGATTCCTCTGCAGAGCCGAAGCCGGCATATTGCCGCATGGTCCACAGGCGCCCGCGATACATGTTGGGGTAGATGCCGCGCGTGAAAGGGTACTCGCCGGCCTTCTCCGAGATCTCACCCCAGTGCGGGTGAGGATGATACATGTCCTTTTGCTCCATTCGATGTTCCTTCTTGACAGCACATGCGCGCTTTTCTAAGATGGTGGCACGCGCAGCCATGATGCCATCGATCCCTGCGAAATATCAAAAATATTGGCGCGGGGTTCGGGAGTGCCAGATGCCGGACGCTGAAATCAGACGCCTCATGAAAAACCTGGAGGAGGCAATCAACGAGACCCTGAGTGAGTCTGCGAGAATCAACGATTCCATCCGCTGCATTCACGAAGCTGGCTATGAGGCTTTCCTGATCATCGATGCGACCATCGGGTTCAACCGCAGGGGGAAGGGCGAAGACGAGATCATTTCCACAGCTCCGAGAGTAGAGGACCCGGTGCGCCTGCGCATTACCTCTGAAGATGCCAAGTTCTTGAAATCATTGAAGATAGCCGTAGATGTAGGGGGGTAGTTCCCCGCCCTACTCCACGATGATTTTCACATCCTGAGCTGCTTCGACGCCTCCCACACAGGCTGCGTTCACTCCCCGGCACGACAAGTCTTCAAGCAAAGGGTCCAGGTCATCCGGGTGCACCGCCGTGAGCAATCCTCCCGAAGTTTGCGGATCCAGCAAAATGTTCCGTAAGGGCTCCGCGACCGAGGCGCTGACGGCGATCTTGGGCGCCAGGAGTTTCCAGGTCTTGGCAACCAAGCCGGGGAGCACACGGGCTTCTGCCAGAGGGTAAGCCTCGGCGAGAAACGGAACCGAGGAAGCGCGGAAGCGGAGAGTGACATGGCTTGCTTCGGCCATCTCGCAGCCGTGGCCGAGGAGACCGTAGCCGGTGATGTCGGTGGCGGCGTGACAGCGGAAGGAGAGCATCGCTTCCGAAGCAGAGCGGTTCAGCGCAGTCATGACCTGGACGGCTTTGCGCACGGCTTCCTGGCCCACTTGGGCGCGTTTGATGGCAGTGGTGATGATCCCGATGCCGAGCGGTTTGGTGAGGACCAAGGCGTCGCCGGGCTGCGCTCCAGCATTGGTGAGTACTTTCCCGGGATGAACGAGCCCGGTGATGGAGTAACCGAACTTGATCTCGGGGTCGGATACGGTATGGCCACCGAGCAGAGCGACGCCCGCTTCGCGCAACTTATCGGCGCCGCCGACCATGATCCTGGCCAGAATCTCCAATTCGTCCGGCCTGTCGGGGAAACAAGCGATCGCCATGGCGGTTATGGGGGTACCGCCCATCGCATAGACATCGCTGAGTGAATTGGCGGCAGCTATGGCGCCATAAAGATAGGGATCGTCAACAATGGGAGTGAAGAAGTCGAGAGTCTGAACCAATGCTCTTTGGTCATCGATCCTGAAGACACCGGCATCATCTGCCGTCTCAAAGCCGACAAGCACGTCAGGATTCATCGATTTCGGGATTTGATCCAGGACCTGGATCAGGCTGCTCATGCACAGCTTCCCGGCTCAGCCTGATCCTGATGCCATTTCCGTCAGTCTCTTACTTTCAGGCACGTTCCTCGCTTCTGGCCTCAGCAGACGATGCTGCTTCACCGGTCTCGGCCCTTTGGGATGGAACGGCCATGTGTTCATTCATGTTGCACTTCCCCTCGAAAACGGCACCCGCTTCAATAATAAGGCACGGCGTGTAGATATCGCCGTACACTTTTCCTTCCTTATGAATCTCGACCCGGTCGGATGCATGGATGGTGCCGCGAAACTCTCCGCTGATGGACACACGTCGAATCTCAACCTCGGCTTCCACTTTCCCTTTGGGCCCGATGACGAGGGAGGATTCTGAACGGACTTTCCCTCGGACGATGCCGTCCACCCTGATCCCATGGTTGAAGGAAAGCTCCCCTTGGAACTCTGCCCCTTCCCCCAGAAGACTCACGATTTCATCCGCACTGTCGCTCTTGAATTTCATCGCACACCCCCATCATGACGGCGTTTCTCAGTGATAATACTATAGATACGGACAAGGTCTTCCTGGCTGAAAAAGTAGATGCGGATCTGCCCCGCCTGTCGCCCGCCACGCCCTCCGAGGATCTCGACTTTGGTGCCCAGCAGCAGGCGCAAACGATCGGCCGCAGCCGTGATGTTCGGGTCTTCCCGACTGGGGGATCGAGCCGACGCCGATTGGCTCTTCTTTGCCCAGCGCTCGGCGTCGCGCACGGACCATCCCCTTTTGACCATGACGTTGGCTGTCCGGACCATTTCTGCAGGGGAGACTTCCGCCGAAAGCAGAGCGCGGGCGTGCCCTGGCGAGAGCTTTCCCTCGGCGACCAAACGCTTGACTGCCGGAGGGAGCTTCAGGAGGCGAAGGGCGTTGGCGACGGTGCTCCGCTCCTTCCCAAGCTGCCCTGCCAGCTCCTCCTGAGTGGTCGTCAGGGTATCGAGGAGGTTTTGATAGGCTTGGGCTTCCTCGATCGGATTGAGCTGCTCCCGCTGAATGTTCTCGATAAGGGATAGCTCCAGGAGGCGATTGTCCGGTACATCACGTACGAGGGCCGGAACCTTCAACAGGCCGGCTCGCTGCGCTGCCGTCAATCGTCTTTCTCCTGCCACCAGCTGATACGCATTGCCCAGGGGACGGACGAGAACCGGTTGCAGAACGCCGTGGGTGCGAATCGAGTCGGCAAGCTCGTTCAGACTTTTCTCATCCAACTCCAGCCGCGGCTGATGCGGATTGGCAGTAATCTGGTCGATGTCGATCTCGCTGGGAACCGGCTTCGGATGGCTCGCTTCCGGTATCAGCGCCTCCAGTCCTCTACCCAGCACCTTTCTTTTCATGGTTGAGTATTTCCTTGGCTAAGCTGATGTAGCTCTCTGCTCCCTTGGAACGTATATCGTAGAAAAAAATAGGCTTACCAAAGCTAGGAGCCTCTGCCAGGCGTACATTGCGAGGGATTATGGTGGCAAACATCTCTCTGGGGAAGAAGCTCCTGAGGTCATCTCTTACTTGCGCGCTCAGGTTGGTTCTCTCGTCGAACATGGTCAGAAGGATTCCCTGGATCGCCAGCTCGGGATTATAGCTCCGACGCACTCGTGCCACCGTGTCGAGAAGCTCCGAAATCCCCTCCAGGGCGAAATACTCACACTGTATGGGGACCAGGACCGATCGTGCCGCTACCAGTCCGTTCAGTGTCAGCAGGTTCAGTGACGGGGGGCTGTCGATCAGGATGAAATCGTAATCCGCTGCCACTGGTGCCAGCAAACGCTTCAGGAGGAACTCGCGGTCGGGGAGTTCGACCATCTCGATCGCGGCGCCCGTTAGATTGCGGTCTGCCGGCACGAGCTTGAGGCTGTCGAGGTCGGTGTCGAGGATGACATGCGCCAGCGGTTCGCCCAGAATCAGACAGTCGTAGATGCTCTTGCGGACCGAATCCCGGAGGACACCGAGACCGCTGGTGCAATTGGCCTGGGCGTCGGTGTCGACCACAAGCACACGCATTTCAGCCATGGCCAGCGCTGCGGCCAAGTTGATTGCCGTGGTTGTCTTGCCGACCCCCCCCTTCTGATTCGTGATCGCAATCGTTCTGGCAGATGTACGCACAACGGTTGGCAGAATAGCACAAGAGATTTGCGCGCCTCAAACCAAAAAACCGACAGGCAGTGGGAAATCGGCAGTACGGAGATTTCGGCATCAACGGCCAATTGCTTCCCGCCTGCCGTCAGGAGAGTGTGTCTTGTTGCACGTGAAACGCAGAGGGTCCATTGTTTCACGTGAAACACTCTGCCAGGAATTCATAGATGGACAGCTGCCAGATGAGGCGGCCGGGAAAATGTTCTCGCTGCACCAATCGAAGAGACTTCAGAGCCGTTGCAGGCTCCTCTAATGGTAGCTCTGCGCCGTGGAACAGCCAGAGACGGGTCTCGGGCTTGCTCGCTGCCAGCAGCCCGTCCAAGGCCTCAGAGCTGAGCTTCAGCCCCTTCCAGGAAACGATATCGAACTGCGGCAACGGCTGCGAGCGCAGGTATTCCTCGGCACGCCGACAAACTACTTCCGTGCCGTGTAAACCCAGTTCCTTGGTCACGGTCTCGAGAAAGACAGCGCGCTTGGCGCGGCTCTCCACCAAGAGTAGCCGCATAGCAGGCCGCAGGATGCGCATGGGCACGGCGGGAAAACCGGCCCCACTGCCAATGTCGATATGCGTAACCCTCGCCTGCGGGTAGAGCCGTGCTGCCCACAGCGCCTCCTCGAAGAATCGTGCGAGTGAGGACCATGAGGTGGAAGCCGTGAGATTGATGCCGTCGTTCCATTTCTCCAGGAGCGCCAGATAGGCGAAGAGACGCCGAGCCTCCTCGGAGCCTTCTCTAATACCATGGCGCGCGATCAACTCGCGCAGTCCATCGGCAGAATTCATTGCGTTCCTTCTCCGCGCCCAAGTCGCGCTAATGCTCCATACGGCGTCTCTCATGGCGCAACTCAAGCTGCATGTTAAGGATAGAGACTGCAGCGGGCGTAACGCCTGGAATTCTCCCCGCCGTCGCCAGATCCTTGGGCCGCACTCGCGAGAGCTTCTCCCTCACTTCCTTGCTCAGGCCGCTGATGGTGGCGTAGTCGAGGTCGTCGGGGATGCGGCGCAGGCTCAGATGACGGATTTTCTCAGCATCCCGCCGTTGCTGCTCTATGTAGCCCTGGTAGCGCACCTCGATCTCCACGGAGCGGCGCACTGGCTCTGAGAACCAAACATTGCGAGCGCGCATGACAGGCTCGAATTCATCCAGCGTAATGCCGGGGCGACGCAGCAACTGCTCCAGACTGAGGCCTTTCCCCGTCGCCGGGTCCACGCCGTGCAATGGGAGCGCTGCCGGATCCCACCGTTGTTCCTGCAGGAAGCGGCGCAGCCGCGTCGCTTCCTCGTACTTCCTCAGGCAGGCAGAGTAGTCGGCATCGGAGACGAGCCCAAGCCTGTGGCCGATCGCAGCCAGCCGTGTGTCGGCATTGTCAATGCGCAACAACAAACGAAGTTCCGAGCGAGACGTGAACATGCGGTACGGCTCATCGACGCCTCGCGTTACCAGATCGTCGATCAGAATGCCGATGTAGCTCTCGGTCCGTGGAAAGACCACACCTTCCTTGCAATCGGCGCGCAGCGCCGCATTGATCCCGGCCACCATTCCTTGCGCCGCCGCCTCTTCGTACCCCGTTGTTCCGTTAATCTGGCCGGCATAGAAGAGGCGCGCCACGCGCTTGGTTTCGAGCGTCGCCTCCAGTTCGGTAGGATCGACGAAGTCGTACTCGATCGCATAGGCCGAACGGACAATCCGGGCATGCTCGAGGCCCGGGACCGCGCGCACCATTTCTTGCTGGATATCGGCAGGCATGCTGGTCGACATCCCGTTCAGATACACTTCGTCTGTGTCCAGCCCTTCCGGCTCCAGAAAAATCTGGTGGCGCTCTTTATCGGCAAACTTGACGACCTTGTCTTCAAGGCTCGGGCAATAACGAGGTCCGATTCCCACAATTGCCCCCCCGTAAAGCGCAGATCGCTGCAAGTTACTGCGCAAGAGGTGGTGTACACGCTCGTTGGTGTAGCCGACATGGCAAGATACCTGGGGAAGAGACACTGTTCTGGTTCGAAACGAGAAAAAGGTCGGCTCCGCGTCCCCTTTCTGCTCCTCGAACTGAGTGTAATCGATCGTACGACGGTCCAGCCGCGGCGGCGTGCCGGTCTTCAGTCTCCCAATGCGAAACCCGAGTCGCCTCAGGTCTTGAGCCAGATGAATCGAAGGCGCTTCCCCGCTCCTGCCGGCGGCAGTGCGTTGATCCCCGATATGGATCAGGCCGTTGAGAAACGTCCCTGTCGTGACCACAACCGCGAGAGCGCCGACGCGGGTTCCGTCTGCCAGCTCGACACCGCGCACTTGGCTCTCTTCGACCAGGATTCCAATTACCTCCGATTGCCGCAGCAATAGATTCGGCTGCGACCGTAGCCTGGCTCGCATTTCTTTGCGATACCTCGCCTTATCAGATTGACAACGCGGCGCTTGTACTGCGGGACCGCGGCTGGCGTTCAGTAAGCGAAATTGAATTCCAGTTTTGTCTGCCACTTCCGCCATGATACCGCCCAGAGCGTCGATTTCGCGCACCAGGTGGCCTTTGGCGATTCCGCCAATCGCCGGATTGCAGGACATCTGCGCGATCAGGTTGAGATTGAACGTGATGAGAACCGTCTTTGCTCCCATGCGAGCCGCCGCGCTAGCGGCTTCGCATCCCGCGTGTCCGCCCCCGACCACGACCACGTCGAACAATTCCTGAAACTCACCCATAAGCCAAAACCTGAACCACGAAGACCTCAAAAACCTCAAAGAAATTACCTCAAGTCCTTTGCGGTCCTAAAGGTCTTTGCGGTTAGATTATTTGCCGATGCAGAAGCGTGCAAAAATCTCGCCGAGCAACTCCTCGACACTGGTTTCACCGGTGATCTCGCCCAGTTTCCTGAGCCCGCGGTGCAAATCGACGAGGACAAATTCCTCAGACAAGCCGTTACCCAAAGTACAGGCAGCCGAGGTCAGCGCTTCACGCGCAGCTTCCAAGCACCGGCAGTGCCGCAGGTTTGTCACAAGCAATCCGTCGCGCTCCGCGGCACCATCCCCGAAAAGATGCTGCTGAATTGCCAGTCGTAGCGATTCGATGCCGGCGCCCGTCAGCGCTGACACGTCAATGCACGGCCAGAGTGCTGCATATTCGGCTTTTTGTTCCGGCACCCATACTGACGGCAGATCCCATTTATTGAAAGCCGCAACACACGACAGGGAACTCAGCCGCGTGCGCAGGTGCTCGTCTTGCTCGCACCAGTGCCGACTTGTGTCGAGCACGAGCAGAATCGCATCCACGTCCGCCATCACTCTCATGCTGCGGTCAACGCCGATCTGCTCGATCTTGTTTTCGCCGTCCCGCAACCCGGCAGTATCGATCAGCCGCACCGGAATCCCCCCAACACTGGCGAACTCCGAGACCAGGTCTCGTGTCGTGCCCGGCATCTCCGTGACGATGGAGCGCTCCTCTGCCAGCAGCGCATTGAACAGACTGCTCTTACCCACATTAGGCCGACCCATGATGGCAAGGCTGAAACCGTTGCGCACAATCCTGCCGCGCCGAAAAGAATCTATCCACTTCGAAAGTTCCTCCAGAACCCCTTCGAGCTTTCCAGCAAGCAGCGTGCGCGACTCGATTGCGAGATCTTCCTCCACGAATTCGACCGCAGTCTCGAGGCTGACGATCACGTCCGCCAGCTGCCGCCTGACGGGCCCGAGCTGCCGCGACAGTTCTCCCGACCGCTGCCTCGCGGCAACCTGCAGCTGATACAGCGTATTGGCCTCGACCACATCGCGCACCGCTTCGGCCTGTGCCAGATCCATGCGCCCGTTCAGAAAGGCGCGCAAGGTGAATTCGCCCGGCTCGGCCAGGCGCGCGCCCTCGCGGCAAAAGAACTCGAGCAGATGCGAGACCACTACGGGACTGCCGTGGACCGACACCTCAGCGACATCCTCGCCGGTATAGGAGTGGGGAGAACGGAAGCAGGTAACCAGGGCCTCATCCAGCTCGCTGCCGGTGTGCGGATCGCAAACGCGTCCGAGGACGGCGCGGCGCGCGGGCATCTCCCGCTCGGCCCGATGGGGCGTAAAGACTCGTGCGATGATCCCAAAACAGCTGGGGCCGCTCAGCCGTACCACGGCGATTCCTGAGCGCCCCGGCGCCGAGGAAAGGGCGCAAATAGTATCCCTCAGATCGACCATTTCTATCGCGGCTTTGCGTCATGCGGAAAGCTCTTAATCCGCCGGATAAATGGTGACGTTGCGATTGTCCCCCTCACCATCGCTCTGCGAGCGAACCCCTTCGATCGGGGCCAACGCCAGATGCACGATCCGGCGCTCTCTCGGAGTCATCGGCTGAAGGCTGAGCGGACGCTGCTGCGCGATGACTTTCTGCGATGCTATCTGCGCCAGCAGTTTCAACTCAGCTTCCCGATGCCGCCGGTAGTTCTCCGAGTCGAAGATAATTGTGGCGATCTTTTCGTACTTTCCGGTCCGGAACGCCTTGTTCACGAGGTACTCGATGCTGTTGAGCACAACCGCGGTGTTCGAGAGGAGAATCGGGCGGTCCGGGCCCGACAGATCCACCAATACGACACCTCCGTCCGCGCGCACGTCGAGGTGCAGATTCAGATGGAGACCGACGATCAGCTTACGGCAGAAGCACGCGATTGCTTCCACCGCATCCCCCGCGGAAGCAGCATCAGCCCTTTGGTTTGCGTACTGATCGTTTGTCACCTACCCACCTTTCCGCAATCTTCTGGAATGCGATTTGAAAAACGTTACTGCACAGAAAATAGAGGTTCAAGCCGGCGGAGAGCCACAAGAACATGTAGGTAAAAAGGAACGGCATGATCAGCATCATCTTCGCCTGCGCCGGATCCGCGCCGGGCGCCATCGGCGCCATTTTCTGCGAGATCAGCATGGTGACCCCCATGACTATTGGAAGGACAAAGTAAGGGTCTTTCGCTGAAAGATCGTGAATCCAACCGAGAAAGGGAGCCTGACGCAATTCGATTGAGTTGGCCAGCAGACGATAAAAAGCATACAGCAGGGGCATCTGCAAGATCAGCGGCAAGCAGCCCCCGAGCGGGTTCACCTTGTGCTCCTTGTAGACCGCCATGATTTCCTGGTTCATTTCGGCGCGCTTTGGGTCGGTCTTCTTGTACCGCCGGTACTTCTCCTGGATCTCCTTGATCCTAGGCTGCAGCACCTGCATCTTCTTCATCGAGACCACCTGCTTCAGGCGGAGGGGAAACAGCGCCAGCGTCAGGACGAAAGTCAGCAGGATGATGGCAAAGCCGAAATTGTGCGTGTATTGATCGATGAACCTGAGGCCCGCGAGCAGCGGCGTTACCAGAAAGGAAAACCAGCCGTAGTCGATGACGCCGGCGAGGTCGGCGCCCGGCACGGCCGCAAGCGGAGACTGGAGCTTCGGGCCGAGATAGATTCGATAATTGGCCGACCCGTCGGCCGGAATTGTGAGCCGGATGAGGTCGCGCGCCAGCTCGTGCCCTCCCAAATCCACGGCCTGCACGGGCCTGCGCTGGATCTCGAAGGCCGGCACCGGCGGGGCAGGGACGGCTATCTCTGCGAAGTACTGCATGTCCAGACCAACCCAGCGCACATCGCCGGTGATGGTCTGAACCTGGTTCTGATCCTTTGGCGCCGTGTATCGCTGCACCTTGCCGCCGAGGTAGGCAACCGCCCGCAGCTGGACCGAACGGTTCAGCAGGTGCTCCTGCTCGGGTCCTATGTCCTGGGCCAGATATAACCGTCCGCGCAACGACTGATTTCCGCACTGGAACGTGGTTGAGAAATCGACCAGGTAGTTCGCGGGCTCGAAATGAAAGCGCTTCTCGATCACCAGGTCGCCGCGCCGCAGCCGCATCACAACCGTTGCGGGCGGCGTCAGTGTCTTATCCGCGCTGCTACTGCCGCTGACTTCGACGCTGTAGTTTTCCTCGTTCGCCAAGGCTGTCAAAGCCGGGTCCTCGAAGATCAAGGATGCCGGGTACTGCCGCTGCTCCAGATGCGTGGCGGCAACCATGTCGAAGGCATCCCCATTGGCCGCCTTGTATTGCTTCAGCAGCCAGCTGGTGAGGACGGCCCCGCGATTGTCCAACACTGCGCGATACAGGCTTCCATCGACCACAACCTGGCACTCCGGAACGCGTGCCTCGACCGGGAGCGGTGCGGGTGGGACCGGTTTCGCCGGCAACGGGGCTGTCGGCGGTGCGATTGGCGGCTGATTCGCGGGGACCTGTTGGATGGTCGGCGGCCTCTGCTTGGCAAGCTGAGCCAAGCGGCGCTCTTCAAAGTAGCGAAATGCGAAAAGTATCGCAATCGCTAGGGCTATGGCAATTACCACTCTTTTTTCCATGTCTCAGCTCAGAAGGTCACGGCACCGGATCAAAGCCGCCGGCACAAAAAGGATGGCACCTCAACAATCGCCTCAGGCCCAGATACAGTCCAGTCAAGATTCCTTTCTTCTCAATTGCCTGATACAGATAAACCGAGCACGTAGGCTCGAACCGGCAGGAGGGAGGCAGCCACGGAGAGACATAATGCTTGTAAGTCCGCAGGAGCCAGAGTATCCCGCTCTTCATACACGCTCACCCGACCGGGCATCCTCCTGGTACAACCCGCCCAATTTCTTCACCGGCAGATTTTTCGTGCCGCGGAAAGAAACTCATCGCGCAGGACTGCGTACTCAACTGTCGCGCACTCGCGCTTGGCATTGACGACGAAATCAAAATGGCAAGGGATGTCGGCAGAGAATCTGCGAAAGACCTCCCGGAATAAGCGCTTGATACGGTTTCGCAGTACCGCACAGCCGACTTTACGCGAGACCGTAAGTCCCAGTCGATGATATCCCAACTCATTGGGCCGTGCGAAAAGTACGAACGTCCCGGCATCGAACCTCCGGCCGGTGTTGTACAGCGCCCGGAAGTCCGAGTTTCGGACAATTCTTCGTTGCCAGGGAAACCTCTCGTCCGCCTTCCTAGCCACTCACGCTCAGCCTCTTCCGACCCTTTGCCCGCCGCCTTTTCAGCACCAGCCGGCCACCCTTGGTCGCGATCCTCGCCCGAAACCCATGGGTTCTTTTGCGCCTTGTGTTGTTGGGCTGAAACGTCCTTTTCATGATCTATGTGTCTCCGGCATAAAGACTTCAAAACCATAGATTTTATTGTTACCAGCGTTCGAAAGCAAGGTTCTTTCGCCTCAACAGCTGGAGTTGGGGATTGACTACCGATCAGATTTCATCGGCGCGCGCTGTGACGACGGCCATGAACTCGTCGATGGCGGCAAGGATCCGCTCGTTTACAGCGAGAAGCTGCAGAGCCTGGGCAGTGTCGCCCACATCGGTGGATGTCAGTCCCCAGTAGATGTAACACGAGCCCGGCCCTACATGCTCGGCACGCTCGTCGTTAAGGCGATGAGATCATGATGGGTAATCTGCTCGATCTCCCGGATACGGGCCAGCGAGAAATCCGCTTTTTCAACGATTCTGGCGAGCGCCTCCTCGGGAATCCAGCCTTTTTCAGCCAGGACCCTGCATACCTCCAGCTCAACCCGCAGCCACGTGCGGAACTTGCTCTCTTCGGACCATATTCCCCCGACATCCTTCGGGAAATAGCGATCAATCACATCTGGCCAAATCACTCGGGGCGTGATTCGCAGTTGCTCGATCGCATGGACAGCCTAACGGCCAGGTTTCAGCCGCGGCGGCTCATTTGCCGCGCTGTCCACCGTCGGCTGCAAACCGTGTTATGCCGCAGCATCTCTTGGCAGCTCCCAGCCGGGAAAGACGAGCACTCCCGGATGGCACTTCAACGCACGAGCAAGGACCTTAGCCCGCTCGACACCGAGGCGCACCCGATCGTTCTCGATTGCGGAGAGGGTGGCCTGAGGGATACCTGTCAGCTGAGCCAGCTGATTCTGGCTCAGCTCTTGGAACTCACGGATGATTCGTACCGACTCGCCAACAGAGACGGAGATACGTTTCCTCGTGGGACGATACTCCTTCATTTAGGACCTCCGGTAATCGTGAGGCGTAACCGAAGCGACCTGAAACAGAAGTTCTTCGGCGACCACGCGGTAGATCACCCGCCACTGCAACCCAAGTCGAGAGGAGCGGTACCCCTCCCATTTCCCGGATAGCGCCTCATCATGGAACCCTTTGATCAGACGGATGCCAGGCGGCCCAGAAAGGGAAGCGATGTCTTTCCATTTCTCGTAGCGCTTCAGAATCTCCTCGGGGGCGCCGGAGAGCCGCCTGTCAACCCGCCGGTGCTCTTCGATTCGCCACATGCCATATTGTACCTATACCAAAGATGGTATGTCAACCGCGATCCCGATTGCGGCATAACGCTGCGCTTCAGCCGCGGCGCGTCACGATCTCACTAAGCGCCGTCGGCTGCAAGCGCTTGTTGGGCGGCGCCGAGCGGGAATAGCCGCGGATAGGGACTATTCTCGACGTTTCACTGAACCCCGCGAACAACGGAGCCGTTACTCATGCGCTGCGTGCCCGCTTTCGTAACTGCTTCGCCCAGAGTGTGAGCCAGAGAGCGGCAAGCACGAGCAGCCACAGCGTGAGCTTGAGGAAAACGAGCGCCTGAAACCAGACAGTGCGAATACTCTCCCAGGTCGCCCCAGGTCCCCAGAAGGACACAACCCAGAGAGGCTGCGTGGCCATGACCCCGAGGTACGTAATCCATTGAAACGCGAAGAATGCGGACGCGATAAGGAAGGTCCACCATGCGGCTACCGCCGCGGCGTGAACCCTGATCTGAAACGTGTCATCCATGGCACCCTCCGGCCATATAGAAGCTTACCGCCGATTCCTTCTGCGTGGGTCGAAGCCGCCCAACGCGCCGGTTAGCGCGCGGCCGGCGTCGATTTGGATCGGTTTCTGTCTTAGCGCGTTCCGCGCCGGCCGCCGCGTTCAACCGGATGTTGGGCAGCCCTATCTGATGCTCCCTTCCAGAACTCTGCGTGTCCAATCCCCTGGCCGGCCTGGATGCTCGAACGGGCCTCGGAGAGAAGCGCCCGGAACCGGGGCGAGCGAGACAGCAACAGTCGCTCCAGATCGTCATCGTCGGAAGGAGCAAGCAGGACCGCTACGGCTCGACCATTGCGGGTAATCACAACGGGGCCGGACTGCCCCGCCTCGTCCAGGAACGCGCTCAGCTTCGCTTTAACCTCGGCCAAACTCACGATTCTCACGGTACAAACTCCTCGCCGGCGATGAACAGCCGGTCTCTATCCTTCAAGCCGATCGCCAAGATCCAGACTTCTCGGGTCTGGGAGCTGAACTCGTAGAAGACGCGAAACTGATTCCGGGCCCCGCACCGAAGCTCCCAGGTCGCTCCATAGGGACCGGGCTGATCCTCCAATGGCTTGCGATTCCGCGTGGGCGCCCCTGGCGTGAAGGACAGCTGCTCTTCGATCGTCCGGCGAATCTCGCTATGCAAGTTGAGTGAGATGGCGTCGACATGACGGCTCACCTCGGGCGCGTAGATGATCGCAAACCGGGTCCGGCGTCCCATCGACCAGAATTATAGTCACCCTGTGGCAGGCGTCAAGCCCTCGGTACCCTGGGAAGAAGCCACTCGCCTGCCCAACGCTGCGCTTCAGCCGCGGCGCGTCACGATCTCACTAAGCGCCGTCGGCTGCAAGCGCTTGATACTCATCAAGGCCCCCCTGAGCCTACCAACGCGCGTAGGCTTGTGGTTGACAATCATCACTTTCCAAACAGGAGGGCCTTGACGATGAAATTCTACACCAAACAGCATCAATTCTACTGCGGGATCGATCTCCACGCCCGCACCATGTTT
>Ga0315280_10001201_pt1 | contig 45365 bp, 39 predicted proteins | sample YL17G06_40_MG_FD_203697 | JGI IMG/M metagenome (GOLD analysis project Ga0315280, IMG submission 203697) | Sediment microbial communities from Yellowstone Lake, YNP, Wyoming, USA - YL17G06_40 | ecosystem: Environmental > Aquatic > Freshwater > Lake > Sediment | place: USA: Wyoming | collected... | reverse complement strand
CGACGGCTTGCGTCTGAAGACCTGTCGGACGAGCAGCGGGCCGCAATCCGCGAGGACGTCCTCGGCAAGTCCTGTATATGCCGCGATCTGGCGGGTGGGGCTGCGCTCAAGAACGGCATTGACGCCGCGGCGACGCCCGCCGTCTGTTGCGGCCCCAACATCGTGAACTTTTCCAAGATCGCGACGTTGGAGGAAATGGTCGGGCACATCTACGGCCGGGGTTCGCTCCTGACCAATCCCGACCGCCCGCACATGTTCCTCCGGGAACTCGCCCTCTACATCGACTATCTCCGCCACTCACTCAGCAAACGTGAGCTAGGGCTCTCTGCGTGTACCCCCGAGTACTTCCGTGAGTTCAAGGAAAACCTGTTGCGCGGCATCGACTATTATCTTCGGCTGGCCGACGAACTCGCCGGGGAGGCGCGGACTAGGTTTCTCGACGACCTGGAGAACTTGCGCGAGAAGCTGGAGGCGACGGCGATCGTGGCGGCTTGCTGACGCCCCCTCCGACGACGCCATGCGGTACACGCCCCTGTTTTGGGCTTGACTCCCCCGCTCGGCGGGAGTATATCACCGCCCTCTTCGTCGGCCCGGATTATTGAGGGCCAGCGAAAGTAGCACAGGCATCTTGCCTGTGTTGGCCAAACGGCAGGCTGGAGCTGCCCTACCACAGTCCTTTCAGGGAGAAACGGTGATGAAAAGCGCCACGCTCGTGGGATTGGTCGTTGCGGTTTTTGGAGTTCTGGTGCGGTGTGCCGACGGGCAGGAGCCGGGCCCCGCGCCGCAGGTCCTGGTACGCATCAAGCTGATCGAGGCATCGCGGACGAAGCTCGATCGCCTGGGTCTGGATCTTGCTGAGGTTCGCGGCGGCCGGGTAGACCGCGTAAACATTGACCAGGGGCTTCCCGGCCTGATCCTCACCGACCGAAAACCGGGCGACACGCCCGAGCAAGGGAAAGAAGCGCTTGCAACGGCCGCTCGGTCCATGGCCCGCTTCCGCATTGTCGAGAAGCAAGACAAGTTTCTGTCCGTGCTTCAAGCCCTTCAGAAAGACGGTCTGGGTCGCGTGCTGGCGGAGCCCAGGCTCGTCACGGTGAGCGGGCGGCCGGCGTTCTTGCAGGTCGGCGCGGAAATCCCTATTGGGAGCGAGGGGGAAGACAGGTCGCGCGAGGTCGAGCGGAAGTTCGCCGGCACGCGCGTGGACATTGTTCCGACGGTCCTCGACGGCGGACGGATTCGCCTCGAAGTCCGTCTTCGCGTCACGGAGGTCGATCCGGCGCAAACCCCGTTGGCCGCCGGCCGGCAGAACCCCGTGCTGCGGACTTGGGCGGTGGACACGGCGGTCGAGATGCAGTCGGGCCAGACGGCTGTCTTGGGCGGTCTCGTCCAGAAGCGGCTCGTGAAAAGAACCGCGATTACCGCGGACTCTGCCGGCCAGGACCAGGACCGCAGCGGAACGCCGCCCGCCAAAGAGGTCACGGAGCCCGAGGACTTCGAGTGCCTCGTCCTGATCGCTCCGGAAATCGTCGAGCCCAAGGATCGGGTCCTCACGGCGACGCCGGGAACCAGCCGTCGGTGAGCCGGCGGAACTTGGCAAGCGACTCCATCACGAGCCAGGAGGGCAGGCGTTCTTGCCTGCCCTGAGCCGTCTGTGTACTCTGCCGAACGGGGTTCGCCGGGGTATAATCGGCCCATGCCCTTGGACGCCCCACCCGATCTCGATGCCGAGCTGCGACGCTTCGGGCTGAGCACGTTTCGGCGCAAGCAGAGGGAGGTGATCTCGACGGTGCTGGCCGGGCGGGATTGCCTCTGCGTGATGCCGACCGGCGGGGGCAAAAGCCTCTGCTATCAGTTGCCCGGCGTGATTCTCCCGGCCCTGACGCTGGTGGTCTCGCCGCTCATCGCGCTGATGAAGGACCAGGTGGACCAGCTCCATGCCCTGGGGCTGCCCGTGACCTTCATCAACAGCACGCTCTCGCTGGCCGAGCAGTACGCCCGGCTGGACAACATGGCCGCGGGCCGCTACCGGCTGGTCTACGTGGTGCCGGAGCGGTTTCGCAGCTCGCGGTTTATTGATGCGGTGCGGGCCGTGGGGCTGAGTCTCCTGGCCGTGGACGAGGCCCACTGCATCAGCGAATGGGGGCATGATTTCCGTCCCGACTACGCCCGGCTGGGCAAGTTCCGCCAAATGTTGGGCCGGCCCACCACGATCGCGCTGACGGCCACGGCCACCGACGCCGTGAGGCGCGACATCATCGAGCAACTGGACCTGAACGATCCGCAGACGTTCATCACGGGGTTCGCGCGGCCCAACCTCTGCTACGAGGTGCTTACCCCGCGCACGAGCGACCAGAAAGCCAGGGCGCTCTTGGAGTTTCTCGCGGCGACCCCGGGGTCCGGCATCATCTACGTTGCCACGCGCAAGCGGACCGAGGAGGTCGCCGCGCGCATCGGCGAGGAACTCGGCCGCCGCGTGGTGGTCTACCATGCGGGCATGGCTCCCGACGCGCGTCACAAGGCCCAGGACGCCTTCATGGGGGGCCGCGCGGAGATCGTCGTGGCCACGAATGCCTTTGGGATGGGGATCGACAAGCCGGACGTGCGGTTCGTGGTCCACTACAACATCCCGGGCACGCTGGAGGCGTATTACCAGGAAGCGGGCCGCGCCGGCCGCGACGGCCATCCCTCACGCTGCCTCCTCCTGTATAGCGCGGTAGACCGGAAAATCCAAGAGTATTTCATCGAGAGCGCCTACCCCGACCGGGAGTACGTGGCGCGAGTCTACGAGTTCCTCTGCACCGAGGAGTCCGACCCGATCGAGGTGACTCAGCAGGAGATCAAGGAGCGGCTGGGGCTGCCGATTGCGGCCGAAGGGGTCGGGGCGTGCGAGCAACTGCTGGAGTCGGCCGGGGCCCTGGAGCGGCTGGTGGCGGCGAAGAACATGGCCAGCGTGCGTCTGGACAGCGATCTGCCCACGCTGGTCGACCTCCTGCCCAAGCAGGCCACGGTGAGGCGGCGCGTACTCCGGGCGGTGGAACGGCTGGTCGGGCCCCGGCGGCACGAAATGGTCTACTTCCACCTCCGCGACGTGCTCAAGGAGACGGAGCAGGACCACGATGCCCTGACACACGCCTTGCGGGAGTTGAACGAGCTGAGCGGTTTCACTTACGTGCCGCCCTTCCGCGGCCGGGCCATCCGCATGATCCTCCGCGACCCGGCGTTCGACGACCTCAAGATCGACTTCGACGCCCACGGCCGGCGAAAGCAGGCGGAATATGAGAAGCTAAAGCGCGTCGAGCAGTTCGCCCAGAGCCGCCGCTGCCGCCAGGAGGAGATCATCCGCTACTTCGGCGAGGAGATGGAGCGCCCCTGCGGAGAGTGCGACAACTGCAAACGGCGCCGCCCCGGGCCGGTCCGGCAAGCCGCGCCACCTATTCCGCAGTCAGCCGAGCCGCCAGCTACTCCGCGGCCGGCCAAGCCGCCGGCCCCCCTCCAACCATCCACACCCCAGGCTGCCCCCATGACGCCGGGGCTCCTCAAGGCAGTCCGCATCGTGCTCAGCGGCGTCGCGCGCACGCAGTCGCCGGTTCGATGCGGCAAGAACCTCATCGCCCAAATGCTCTGCGGCTCCGCTTCCGCCCGGATGGAGAAGCTCGGGCTGAACCGATTGAGCACCTTTGGCTTGCTCAAGGGACTGACGCAGCCGGAGGTCGTCACGCTGATCGACGCCTTGATCGCCACGGGGCACGTGGAACAGGTCACGCTGGAGCAGGGGAGTTTTGCTGCGAACCGGCCGGTGCTGCAACTGACGCCCGCGGGCACGGACGTGATGAAGGGGAAGGCGGAGCTTGCCGGGGGGCTGCCGATTCCGCAGTATTTGCTTGTCAAGCTGCGCGACGAAATGCCGAGCCGGCCGGCGCGGCGCCAGGAGGCACGGGCAGACCGGGCGTCTTCGGAGTCGCTGGAGCCGGCACGTCCCGCCAAGGAGATGACAAAGACCGCCCTCCACCCGGACCACTACTGGACTTGGCGGCTCCTGGCCGCCGGGTTCCGGGCGGACGAGTGTGCCTTGATCCGCAAGGTGGCTCGCCCGGCAATCCTGGACCACGCGCTTCGGGCTCTGGAAGACGGGTGGCCGGTGCGGTGCGAGTTGTGTCTGGGGGCTGAGTTGATTGCATCCCTTCAGCAGGTCGATTGGCCGCGGGAGCCGGTGCCGATCCAATCTATTCTTCCCAACTTGCCACCGGGGACGACCTATCAAGAGGTTCAACTCTTTCTGAAGTGTCGCGCCCAGCGGCCCGGGGACTGAAGCGGCCGGCAATCCGAGGGGTACGTCGCCGACGCATCGAAAAGTCCCTCCCCGTGCGGTAGAATAAAGGACAGACTACTTGCAGGTCCCCACCGAAAGGCCCCCGATGGAGAATCAGCCGGATCGACCGCGATCCTCACCTCCCAAGCCGGCCCCCCGGCCGCGGTTCAGCGCCTCGTCGATCTTCGTTCTCGTGATCCTGGCGACGTTCGCCGCCATCCTTCTGACGAGGTACAACACGGGGAACCGGTCGCAGATTTCGTTTGGTCTGTTCTGCCAGGAATTGAACCGGCAACCGAGCAACATTGGCTCGGTCGAGGTCAAGGGGCTGAAGATCTACGGCGAGTTCAAGACCCCTCCGCCGATCCCCGATGGTACCACGGACAAGGAGGGGAACGTCGAGCGCTACCAGAATAAGTTCTTCACCGTCGCCTTTCCCGCGGCCTTGCACGACCCACGCTTTGACGATCAGCTCCGCAAGGCCGTGGGCGCGAACTACTGGGTCTCCGAGGCCGGGGACAACAGCGGCTGGGTCATCGGGACCTACGTGGTGGTGACGCTGTTGGTGCTGGGCGCGTTTTGGTTCATGCTGCGGCGGACCCGGGACCAGGTCATGGGCGGGGGGATCCTCGGGGGGTTCAGCAAGAGCCCGGCGCGGCGGTATGAGGGTGGCGACAAGCCGGTCACGTTTGCCGACGTCGCCGGCCTGGAAGGGGTCAAGAACGAGTTGGAAGAGGTGGTCCAGTTCCTCAAGAATCCGGCCAAATTCCAACGCCTCGGGGGACGTGTCCCGAAGGGCATCCTCCTGATGGGCCCCCCGGGAACCGGCAAGACCCTGTTGGGCCGGGCGGTGGCCGGCGAGGCGGACGTCCCGTTCTTCTCCATCAGCGGCTCGGAGTTCATCCAGATGTTCGTGGGCGTGGGCGCCAGCCGAGTGCGCGACATGTTCACCACGGCCAAGGAAAACGCCCCGTCGATCCTCTTCATCGACGAGATCGACGCCGTGGGCCGGCATCGCGGCGCGGGCCTGGGCGGCGGGCACGACGAGCGCGAGCAGACGCTCAACCAGATCCTCAGCGAAATGGACGGCTTCACCCAGACCGAGTCGGTGATCGTCGTGGCCGCCACCAACCGCCCCGACATCCTCGACCCCGCCCTCCTGCGGCCGGGACGATTCGACCGGCACATCACCGTCGATCGGCCCAATCAGAAAGGCCGCCTGGCGATCTTCAAAGTCCACTCCCGCAACATCCCCTTGGACGACGACGTGGACCTGCATCGCCTGGCGGCGGGCTCGGTCGGACTGACCGGCGCCGACATCCGCAACCTGGTCAACGAGGCCGCCATTTGGGCCACCCGGCGCGACAAAGACAAGGTGGACATGGACGACTTCGAATACGCCCGGGACAAGCTGATCATGGGGGCTAAACGGGAAGAAGTCCTCACCGGAAAAGAGAAGGTGATGGTGGCCTATCACGAAGCCGGCCATGCCCTGGTCGCCTGGCTCACGACCAACTCCGAGCGGGTCCACAAAATCTCGATCATTCCCCGCGGCCGGGCGCTGGGGGCCACGCAATTGGTCCCCGAGGAGGACCGCGTCAACATCAGCGAAAGTGAGCTCCACGGCCGGTTGGCCGTCTGGTTGGCGGGCCGCACCGCGGAGAAGCTCATCTTCGACGAGTACAGCGCCGGGGCCGAGAACGATCTCAAGCAGGCCACCCAGGTCGCCCGCCGCATGGTGAGCCACTGGGGAATGAGCGAGCGCCTCGGGCCGGTGGCGTTCCGCGCCGGCGAAGAGCACCCCTTCTTGGGCAAGGAGATGGCCGAGCCCCGCGAGTTCAGCGAGCACACCGCCCAGGTGATTGACGAGGAAGTCGTGCGCATCCTCCGCGAGGCGTCGGAGCGCGCCGAGCAGACCCTCCGGGAGCACCGCGAGAAGCTCGACACGCTGGCCCATGCCCTGGAACGCGAGGAAGTCCTCGAGGAGCGGCAGATCGAGGAGCTGATCGGCCCTTCGGCGTGCGGCGCCGGCGGGTCCCATTTAGCCGCCGCGCTTTCGCGGCCCGACGAGTCCGGGAAGAACTAATGCTCGCCCACAACGTCTTCTTCTCGCTCCACGACAACAGCCGGGCCGCCGTCGCCGCACTGGTCGGCGATTGCCACAAGTATCTTGCGCGTCATCCGGGCGTGGTCTTTTATGCCGCCGGGACGCTATCCGACGTTGATCGGCCGGTGAGCGACCGCGACTACGACGTGGCCCTGCACGTCGTCTTCGCCGATCGCGCCGCCCTGGACGCCTACATGGTCGCCCCGCGGCACCAGGAATTCATTGCCGGGAACAAGGCCAACTGGAAACGGGTCCGCGTCTTCGACTCGGACGTTGCCCCCCCCAAACCCTGAACCCTGTCCGGGCCGACACGGCCCGGCTTCGAGTCCTGAACCCTAAACCCCGAACCCTTCCGTCAGATCCCCTTTCCGATGTCGAACGCCTTGCCCAGCCGCTCTCCCAGCGCGTAGTAGAGCCGCTCGCCCGGCGAGAAGATGATCGGCTTCACCTTTTCGATCATCGGCAGGCCGTCGGGGCCGAGGACCCACTCGTCGGCCTTCACGTCGATAATGCGGCCGACGAATTGCGTGTGCAGGCCCAGCTCGATGACGTGAAGCACCTGGCACTCCAGGACTACGTGAAACTCCTCGACGTACGGGGCATCCACCACCTCGCTCCGCACGGGAGTGAGCCGGGCCCAGGAGAACTTGTCCACCTCCCGGCCGGAGGCCACGCCGAAGTAGTCCGCCTGCCTGACGTGCTCCTCGCCGGGCACGCTGATCGTGAACGCCTTGCGCTCGACCAGGGCGGCGTACGTGTAGGTCGCCTTGCGGAGCGACACGGCGACGCACGGCGGGTCGGAGCAGCAGATGCCGCCCCAGGCCGCCGTCATCGCGTTCGGCTTGCCGTCCTTGTCATAGGTTCCCACGACCCACGTCGGGGTCGGATAGGCCAGCGTCTGGGGACCGAGCGATTTCTTCATGGCGTGTCATCCTCCTCTATTGGGCCGAACCATTCTATCAGCGAGCTCGCTTGAGCGCCCGGGCGGCGGCCTCGCGCACGGTCTGGTCCTTGTCGCCCGCGGCTTCCAGCAAGACCGGGACCGCCGGCGCCCCGATCCATCCCAGGCTCTCGACGGCCCGGTACCGCAGGGCGGCATCGCCGGTTGCAAGTAGTTTTCGGAGTGCGGGAATCGCCGCCGGACCCAGCCGGCCCAAAGATCGGCTCGCGGCCCGCCGGGTGTCTTCGTCCGGATGACGCAGGGCCTCGACCAGCGCCTCCAGGGCGCCGTGTACCTCGGGGCCAAGTTCCCCCAAGGCCACGGCCGCCGCGTACGATCCCGTCCCTTCACGCTGCCGAAGCAGTTCCAGTAGCTTTGGGGCCGCCTTGGCGTGGCGGTCGATTTTCCAGAGGGCGGCCGCGGTCTGGACTTGGACCACGGGGTCCTCGTCGTCCTGGAGTTTAACGAGTCCCGGCACTGCCGCCCGCGCCGGCGGGCCAAACTGACCGAGGGCCCAGGCGGAGTTGCGCCGCACCGAAGCGTGTTTCTCGGATGCCAGACTTTCGATCAAGACCGGGATGGCCGGCCTGGCCGCTGGTCCGATGCGTCCGAGGGCCCATGCCGCCGCGCCGCGCTGGTATTCTTCGGCTTCCTCCAACAACCTCGTTTGCAGCGGCGTCACCGCCTCGGCGGCCGCCGGGCCCAGTTGCCCGAGGGCGTGGGCCGCGTGCCACCGCACGCCGGAGTCCTTGTGTTGGAGTTCCTGCACCCAGCGGCGGACGTCATCGGCGGGGTCCGGCGGGTTGGGCTGTGCGAAAGCGGCGCAGGCACAAACCGACCAGGACCAGAACAGCGCCATCGCCGGCCGCCGCCTGATCCAAGCGCGCTCGAAGGACCTTAAGCAGTCGTGCATGGCTTGGTCACGGCGGAGTGGTTCGCGCCAACTCCAGTTGATATCCTTCCAGGTCGGCCAGCACCCGGAAATGGAGCCGGCCATTGCGGTGTACCGCCATGAAGAAATCGTCGTACCAAAGCTGGGTCTCCGCCACGTTCAGGCCCTGTTCGATGGCGGGCTTCTTCTCTTTCGGAGCCCCAGGCAGGGCCTCCTTGAACTTGCGAACGACCCCTTCCAGGTTGGCCCGCGCCGCCGGCGGCAAGGCGCCCCGCTTGAACCCCATCGCCTGCGCCTTTGGCTGCTGCAGCTCGATGGCGAGGCGGGGGCCCTTCAGGATGAATCGCAGGATGAATTCCGCCCCGCCGGGGAGCGGACGCCCTTGCCGGTCTTTCCCGGGGAACGTCAGTTTGGCCGTCGTCTTCGGCGCGATGGGCTCGGCCGGGTCGACCATCATCCCCTCACGTCCTTCCATCTTGGCAATCTCCAGGCGGAGATACGACGGATCGGGGAGCCAATCCAGTACCACGTTGCCGATCACCGCGGACCGCGACAGATCGACCGTGATGGGGTCCACCTGCTGCGGCTTGCGCAGCCCGACCTTCCGCGGCGCGCCGCCGGCCCGGACCTCCAGGGCGCAGTTGCGGAGGTGATCCGCCGGAGCCGAAGCCGCGCCCGGCAGCCACAGGAACATCAGGGCCTCCTGCTGGCGCCAGAACTTGGCCACGCTGGTCGGCGTCTCTTCCTTGCCGCGGGCCGAGGTGCCGCGCCGCACCAACCAGGTCGCCTTCTTGTCGGGCGACTGCTGCGGCTCGATCGTGAAGCGGCGGTTCTTCAACGCGCGATCGCCGCCAATCAGATTCAGCACCCAGGGGACCTCTGCCGGCGTACGGACCTGGACCAAGGCGACCCCGGAGGTCGGCTGCTTCTCCGCCTCATCGCCGGCGGTCAAGGGAGGCAGGTCCACCGCCTTAGGGAAATCCTTGAACGGGTCCGCGGCAACCGGCGTCGGCGCGGGCTTCGGAGGCACCTTGGCCAGCTCCGGCTTGGGCGGCTCCGTCTTCGGCGGCTCCGTCTTCTCCGGCTTGGACTTCGGCGGCTCCGGCTTCGGCTTGGGAGGCTCTGACTTTGGCAACTCCGCCTTGGCCCCCTTCGGCTTCGCCTCTTCGCGGCCGGAAGATTCCTTCGCAGGCCCCTTCAACTCCGGGAACATCGTCGCCGGTTCTCTCTCTGGCGACAGGGGTTTCTTGGCTTGAGACACCGCCGAACCAGGATCCGCCGCCCCTGGTCCTCCACGCCCGACCAAGGCCACGGCGCCGACGACCACCAAAAGCACCACCACAAGGCCGCAACCCGCCAGAAGGGCGATCCGCCACGGGCTGCCGACCGCGCCCCGCAGCCATCGGTGGAGCCGCCCGGCAAACCCGCCGGCGGGCGCTTGCCTCGTCTCCGCCGCCCCCTCGGCTGCACGGTGAGCACCGTCTTCCTCCAGGGGCACCGCCTTGAGAATCCTCTGCGGTGTCGGGCGCCACGCGCCCAAGAGTTGACTCACCTCGGCGGCCGACTGGAAGCGATCGGCCGGATTCTTGGCCATCATCTTCTCGCAAATCTTCACCAGGTCCCGGGGGGCTCCCGGCCGCTTGACCAGGATGCTCGGCGGGTCCTGCGTCTGGTGCTTCAAGATCCGCTCCGGCAGCGTCCCCTCCGGAAACGGCGGGCTGCCCGTCAGGAGGTAGTAAAGCGTGCAGCCCAGGGAGTAGATGTCGGCGCGTTGGTCCATCTCCGGGCCCAGGACACCTTGCTCCGGGGCCATGTAATCGACGGTCCCCAAGACTCGTTCGGCCTGCAGAGCCGCACCGTTGGCCGGAGCCTGCGGGCCGCGCTCGACCAGCCGCGCCATGCCCATGTCCAGGATCTTGACCACCCCCTGCGGATTGACCAGGAGATTGGAGGGCTTGATGTCGCGGTGGACCATTCCCTTGGCGTGGGCGTGGGCCAGCCCGTCGGCGGCCTGGCGCACATAGTCCGCGGCCCGTTCGTAGTCCAGCGGTCCCTGGGCTTCCACCGTGCGCTGGAGATCCTGCCCCTCGACGTACTCAAGCACCAGGTAGTATCGCTCGTCCTCGCTATCGACGGTGTAGGCGTGGACGATGTTCGGGTGATCGAGGGCGGCGATGGCGCGGGCCTCGTCGATGAACCGTTCTCGCGAGGCCGGGTCCTGGGAAAGCTCCCGGGAGATCATTTTCACCGCGACAGTGCGGTTCATCATCGTGTGTTGCGCCAGGAAGACGTTCCCCATGCCTCCCCGGCCCAGCAGGTCGATCAGCTTGTACTTGCCCAGGAAAAACGAGTTCCGCCCGACAAGCAACTGGCCGGCTTGCCAACGGGTCAACAGCCCCTTCTGAACGAGCAACCGGGCCAGGTTCCGCGGGTCGTCGGTCTCGCGGGCCGCCTCGCGGGCAGCGGCGAGTTGATCCGCGTCAAGCAGGTTGCTGTTCTGGAGGGCGTCAAGAAAAGAGTCGATCGTGTTGGTCGCCATAACCCCCGCCAGCGAGCCGTAGCGGACGCCATCGAAGAATGGATCAGACCCTCAATCCTCAGTTTACCGGCCGCAGGGGGGCCTGTAAACAGCCGTGACCGGACTGGGGAAGGGTTCGGGGTTCATTCAGCACGCCCCACATCTGCTCTGCACTCATGTCGGCGGTGACGTCAAAGGCTTCCATCCGCACGTTCCGCCCGCGATAGTACTCCAGCAGCGGCTCCGTCCGCTCCTGAAACGTCGCCAACTTTGCCTGGATCGACGCCGGGTCGTCGTCCACGCGGCCGGACCGGTCGCGGCCCACGTTGGTGCGGATCCGTGCAAGCACAGCCCCCGGCGAGCACCGAAGATGGATCACCGCTTCCACGTCGAGGACGGCATCCACGGCGTCGGCCTGGCCCACGTGGCGGGGCAGGCCGTTGAGCACGACCAGCGTGGCTGCGTCCACGCCGCGCTCGACGAGAAACCGCCGCAAGACCCGCTCCGCCAGCGGGAATTGCTCGTCCTCCAACAGGGCCCCTGACCGAAGGACCTCTCTCAGGAACTCGATGTCCCGCCGCGTCACATGCGCGTCGGCCTGATCCGCGGCCACGATCTGCCGCAGGTTCTCGCCAAAATCAAAGTGTACGCACCGCCGGCCCCATAGCCCGCGGGCCTCCAACGTGCTCCCCAGCGGCGTCTTGCCGGAGCCCGTCGGACCAAGGAGCACGATGGCATGATGTCTGAAGACTTCGCCCGCCATGGTGTTTGCTCCGTAAAGCCCACGGGTTGCAACCCGTGGGCTTTGGTGTGTTGGATTCGACTTTCTCGAAGACTTCGGAACTTCCGAAGTCTCCACGACTTCGGAAGTCTGTTTGGCTGTGTTTCGCCTTGTGTCTGCTATGCCTCGCGATACCTTCGCGGGGCATCCTCCTGCCGCTCGATTTCCTCCAGGTTCGCCACTTCCAGGCCGCCGCGGAGTTCGAGGTACTCCACCCGCGAGCCCACGTCGGTCAGGGCCAGCAGGGCTTGAAGGCCCTTCTGCCGAGAGTACATCTGCCGGGTGATCTCCGCGACGGTGGGCGGGCAAGTGGCGTTGCGGATAATCTCGAGAATGCGGTCGAGGCGTCGCAGGTGAATGGCGCGAAGCTCGTCGATCCGGGCCGGCAGGTCCCGGATTGGCGACTCGTGCCCGCCCAAGGCCACCTCGATCCCTTTCAGTCGGGCGACCTTGTCCAACGACTCCAGGTAGTGGCCCAGCCCCGTGTATGGGGCTACGCTCTCCGGCCACTGCTGGGAGATGGTCCGCGGGAGGATGTGATCGCCGCAAAGCAGGACGCTGCCGATGGCGACGCACACGTGCCCGGGGGAATGGCCGGGGGTGTGAATGATCCGCAGGCCGTCAAGCGGCCCGTCGTCATCGAGGGCATGCTGAACGGGCACGCTTCGCACGCGGCCTGGCGTGAAGCCGAAGACGCGGATGAGCGCCGCCTCCGCTTCCGGCTCCACCCCCGCGTGCCGTAAGAATCGCCTGAAACCTTGGTTGAAAACCACCGACCGCTCATCCCAGGCCGTGACCACTCGACGGTCCAGCGGGTGGACCGCCACTTCGGCCTTGGCGACCTGGAGCAGGTCGGAAAGCCCGCCGATGTGATCGATGTGGCCGTGGGTTATCAGGATTCGCCGGATGTTCTGCGGTCGGACGGCCTCGCCGAACTCGCTCCGCACGGCATCCAGCCCGGCGAAGATCTGACGCGTCGATGCCCCCTCACCGCTGCCGGAATCGACCAGGGTGGGCGGCCCGGCGCCCAGGAGCAGGTACACCCTGCCGGACAGGTCCGGCAGAACCTCGCACGGGATGCGGTAGACCCGCACCCCGGTGTTCGAGACAAAACGTTTTACTGCGGGAAGACGCGGCATGAAAATCCGTTGTGGGGACGGCGATCGGGAAGAATATGTTTACCCGACGCTTTGCCGTCTCACAAGCCCATGGGCTGTAAAGCCCAGGGGTTGCAACCCGTGGGCTTTGGCCTATTCGCTGTCACTTGCCGGCGCACCGCCGCGTCGCTAAACTGCCTCAAACTACTTTGCCTCGTGGAGTCCTGGCCGTGCCCAAGTACATCCTTGCCCTGGATCAAGGGACCACGTCGAGCCGGGCCATTGTCTTTGACCGGGATGGCCGCGCGGTCGCTTCGGCCCAGCAGGAGTTCCCGCAGATCCTCCCCGCGCCCGGACTGGTGGAGCACGATCCCGAGGCGATCTGGTCCTCGCAGCTCCGGGTGGCGCGGGAGGCCATGCGCAGGGCATCGCTGGGTGCCGGCGACGTGGCCGCGGTGGGGATCACCAACCAGCGCGAGACGACGATCCTTTGGGACCGCCACACCGGCCGCCCGGTGGCCAACGCCATCGTCTGGCAAAGCCGCGCCAGCGCGGGAATCTGCGACCGCCTGAAAGCGGACGGTCTGGAGCCGCTGGTGCGGGCGAAGACCGGCCTGGTGCTCGATGCCTACTTCTCCGGCACGAAAATCAAACACCTGCTGGATGCCCACGAGGGCCTGCGGGCCCGGGCCGCCAAGGGTGAAATCCTCTTCGGCACGGTCGATACGTGGCTCTTGTGGCGATTGACCGGCGGCCGCCGGCATGCGACCGACCTCAGCAACGCCAGCCGCACGCTCCTGTTCAACATCCACACCCTCGACTGGGACGACGAGCTGCTGGCCATCCTCGGCATCCCCCGGGCCATGCTCCCGGAGGTGCGGCCTTCGAGCGAGGTCTACGGCGAGACGGCGGAAGAGCACTTCGGCCGCAGGATTCCCATCGCGGGCGATGCCGGCGACCAGCAAGCGGCAGCCTTTGGCCAGGCGTGCTTCGAGCCCGGCACCGCGAAAAACACCTACGGCACCGGAGCCTTCATGCTCTGGAACACGGGCCCACAGCCGGTGGCGTCGCAAAACAACCTGCTGACCACCATCGGCTGGGGGCTTGGCGGACGAGTGACCTACTGCCTTGAGGGGTCGGTCTTCATCTCCGGGGCCGTGGTGCAGTGGCTGCGGGATGGCCTGGGGATCATCAAGACTTCAGCCGAGGTGGAGCGGCTCTCAGCCACCGTGCCGGACAACGGCGGCGTGTACTTCGTCCCCGCGTTTGTCGGCCTGGGCGCCCCGCACTGGGATTCCTATGCCCGAGGGACCATCCTGGGAATCACCCGCGGCACCACGGCGGGCCACCTTGCCCGCGCGGCCCTGGAGTCGATGGCGTACCAGACCCGCGACTTGGCGGAGGCCATGCAGAAGGATGCGGGGATGCCGCTGGGCAGCCTGAAGGTGGACGGCGGTGCGTCGGTGAACGACCCCCTCATGCAATTTCAGGCGGACATTCTGGGCGTGGAGGTTTGCCGGCCCGTGGTCTCCGAGACCACGGCCTTGGGTGCGGCGTACTTGGCGGGCCTCGCCGTCGGCTTCTGGCACGATACCGCGGAGATCGCCCGCCAGTGGGCCCTCGATCGGCGTTTCCGGCCGGGGCTTGCAGCAGACGCCCGGGAGGCCCTCTGCCGCCGGTGGCAAGAGGCCGTGCGCCGCTCGCTGGATTGGGAGGAGCATTGAAAGACACCACGGAGGCACGGAGGGCACTGAGAAGGGGAAATGATGAATGATGATTGATGAATGATGAATGATGAATACGGGATGCAGAATAGTGATCGCGGGTTGTTCCGTTCATCATTCAGCGTTCCTCGTTTGTCATTTTCCTCAGTGCCCTCCGTGCCTCCGTGGTGAATCCCCCTCGTGGAGTCTCGATTCGCCATGGACCGCGTCAATCTCAAAGAGTTTCGCAGCGCAGCACTGACGCGGCTTCTCGAACAGCCGCTCGATCTGCTGGTCGTCGGCGGCGGAATCGTGGGCGCGGGGGTTGCCCGGGACGCGGCGATGCGCGGGTTGCGCGCCGGGCTGGTCGAGCAGCACGATCTGGCCTTTGGCACCAGCAGCCGTTCCAGCCGCCTGCTGCACGGCGGGATCCGCTACCTGGCCCAGGGTCGGCTGGGTCTGGTCCACGAGGCCAGCCGCGAGAAACGCGTCTTAGCGCGGATCGCTCCCCACCTGGCCGAGCCGCTGGCCTTCGTCTTCCCCACGTTCCGCAAGAGGCCCTGGCGGCGCTGGAAGCTGCGGATCGGCGTCAAGATGTATGACTTCCTCTGCGGCGGGCACAACTTCGGACCCTCCACGGTGATGGATCGCGACGGTGCCCTGGCCTACTTGCCGGGCCTCACGGACGAGAACCTCACGGGCGCGGTCCGCTACTACGACGGGCTGACCAACGACTCCCGGCTGGTCCTCGACACGCTCCGCTCCGCGGCCGCCCATGGCGCGATCATCAGCAACTACACCCGGCTGGAAGAGGCTTCCCCGCAAGGCGACGGCTGGCACTGCCGCGTGACGGACGCGCTCGCCGGTGGCTCGTACGAAGTCCGCGCCCGCTCGATCGTCAACGCCACCGGTCCTTGGTCTCCGAGCCTGCCGCAGGCCCGCATTCGCCTGCGCCTGACCAAGGGGGTCCACCTGGTGATCGACCGCGAGCGATTGCCCGTCCCGGACGCGGTTGTAATGCAAGACGGCCGCCGCATCCTCTTTGCCATCCCCTGGGGCCGGCGCGTGATCCTCGGCACCACGGATACCGACTACCGCGGTCTGCCGGAAGCGGTTCGCACCGAGCCCGCCGACGTCGAGTACATCCTCGCGGTCGTCAACCGCTGCTTCCCGTCGGCCGGGCTGAGGCCCGAGGACGTGCGGGCCACGTGGGCCGGCCTGCGCCCGCTCATCGCCCGGCGCCGCGGCAAGCCCTCGGACATCACCCGGGCCCACAAGATTCGGATGCCGCACCCCGGCTGGATCGACGTGGCCGGCGGGAAGCTCACCACGTATCGGCTCATCGGCCAGCAGGTGGTCCATCGGGTGGCCAAGTACTTGAAGCGCGAACTGCCACGCTGCCGCACGGCCAAGGAACCGCTCCTGGAGCCCGAGGCCGTCCGCGGCCTTAGCAGCATCGTCCCTCCCGACCCGAGCCCCGAGCTGGTCTCCCACTTCTGCCGCAACGAATGGGCGGTCCACCTCGACGACATCATGCTCCGCCGCGCCGGCTGGCATTATTATCGAGACGACCGCCAGTCCGTCGCCGGGGAGGTCGCGCGATGGATGGCGGAGGTTCTCGGTTGGGATCGCCAGCGAGAGGAGGCGGAACTGAAGGGATACGATCAGGCCGCGTCTTGAGATACATTTGCGTGGGCGCTAGGATACGTAAGATAGGAGAGACTTTCGATTGGCAGAACGAACGTTATTCTCGACGATAAGCTCGTCGCCCGTTGTCAGCGAGCGACGGGCATTAAGACGCGCCGCGCACTCATCCACCATGCCCTTCAAGAGCTGCTGCGGCACGACCGACAGAAGAAGGCTCTTCAATTGAAAGGTACGGTCCGATGGGAAGGTGATCTGGCGAGCTGGCGCAAGAAGCTGACAGGGCCATCGAGGCGACCTCCTGAAGCCCGCGACTGACGGAGGCCGCCGGCAAGTAGACGAACTGAGGCGATATTATCAAGGTATAGCGATTCCCAAGGTGGGAGCCTCGGTGGCCTCCCACTTGTCACCCCCAAAGCGGCCGGTTAGAATCACACGGTGGGGAAGGGTGAAGAGGCCCGACCAGTCGCGTTTGCGGCGAGCACGAGTTCTGCCGCGTATCGTGAGTCCGAGGTCGCAGCATGAAAGTCAAAGTGGTCCTTGAACGGGGCGAAGACGGGTACATTGTTGCCCACTGCCCCTCGTTGAAGAGTTGTTGGTCTCAGGGCAGGACGCGGGAAGAAGCGCTTGCCAATATCCGCGAAGCCATTGCCCTCTACCTTGAGCCCGAGTCGGCCGACATCGAGGAGACGGCCGAACGTGAGGTGGTCGAGTTGGCTCTATGAGAATCCCTTTGCTTTCCGGCCGTCAAGTGCTGGCGGCCCTGCAGCGTCTGGGCTTTGTAGAGCTGCGGCGGCGCGGGAGCCACGTCAAAATGGAGCATCCCGACGGCAGAACGGTCGTCTTCTCGTACCATGACGAGGTGGATCGCTCGACTCTCAAGGGCGCCCTCCAGGATGCCGGCGTCGACATCGAGCAGTTCTTGGCTGAGGTCAAGTAGTTTGTGGAGAAAGCTGGATCTTCACCGCACGGTAGCCATCGTCTTTCCTGACCGCGAAACCCAGAAGCGGCGATCGGCTTCCTGCTGGGCCGATTCTCCGGCCATGTGCTTCAGTCGGGTGAGCACCTGGTGCCGGAGGCAGCGCTGGAGGCGATAGCCGACCAGAACATCCCGTTCACCGTCAAGGGCAAGACGATGGAAACGGGGTTTCGGGAGAACGCGTAACGCGCGGTTCGCCGCGACAGGAGAACACACCATGGCGGAACTTGGGTGGAAAGAGGCCATCATCAAAGTTCTAAGTGCGAGTGCGGAACCGATGCATTATACCGACATCGCCGAAGCCATTGCCGAGCAGGGGTTAAGGACGGACTTTGGCGCCACGCCCGCTGCGTCCGTCAATGCGACGATATCCGTGTCGATTCAGAACGACGCGGATCGCTCGCCATTCATGCGGGTCGGCAGAAGACTGTACGCGCTGCGGACTCCCGACAGCGCTCCACTGCCGGCAGGTTCGCTTGTATATGCGCAAGAAGAGGAGGAGGACGAAACCGGTCTCATCAATGCCTTCGGAATGTATTGGTGGCGGAACAAGGTCTTTTGGTCGAGCCTTCGGCTCCTCGGACAGCAACAACCGGGGAATACACCCGTGGACTTCTCCGGCGAGAAGGGAGTGTATCTCCTTCATGACGGGCGCGACGTGGTCTACGTCGGAAGAACCACGGAGCAACCTCTTGGCGCGAGGCTCAAACAACATACGGTCGATCGACTGAACGGGAGGTGGGATCGCTTCTCATGGTTTGGTGTCTATCCAGTGGCAGAGAATGGCTCACTCTCGCCGGGCGTGACAGACAGTTTCTCGCTGGAGAACCTGATCGCCACCATGGAGGCGCTATTGATCGAAGGCCTGGAACCGCCACAGAACAGGAAACGAGGCGACGAGTTCCGCGCTGTGGAGTTTCTTCAAGTCGAGGATCCCGAGATCCAGAAGTCCCATATCGTTCAACTGATGGACGAGCTGAAAAAGAAACTGCAAGTCACCGCAACATCACAAAGTCCGCTGTTGGAGTGAAGGCTCGCACAAGGTTGACGATTGTGGGAAAAGAGGTGGTATTGTGAAGACAGTCGACCTGTCCTCGGCGCCCGTTTCCGCTGCCGAACTCCTGGACATGGCGCGGCGCGACTCCCTCCTGGTCAAGACGGACAAGGGGGATTCGTTCCTGGTCAGCCATGCCGACGAGTTTGCCACGGAAGTCGAGCTTCTTCGGCGCAACCATACATTCCTGACGATGCTCGACGACCTCAAGCAAGCGAAGGACACGATCCCCTTGGACCAGGTCGAGAGGGAGCTTCGGTGAGAGGTGAGCCATGGAGAACCGAACGATGGGCCGAGTGGCGGTTGTGGCGACGATTGAGAACCTGCGCGACTTGGAGAACGCATCGCACGGGGCTTTGCCTCTTGACCAGATCCGCCGCGTCGAGGTGCCCGACGCCCTGGTGGACACTGGGGCCAGCATGTTGTCGATGCCTCGGCGATTCATTGAGCAGCTTGGCCTTCGCCCTCTGCACGCGCGGCCGGTGCGGACCAGCACAGGTGCGAGGGTCGCGCAAATCTACGGGACCGTGCGATTGACGGTCCAGGGCCAGGACTGCCCGAGCGACGTGATTGAGGTCGCCGACGACTGCCCGGTGCTCGTCGGACAGGTGCCGCTGGAGCTGATGGACTTCGTGGTCGATTCAGCCGGTCAACGATTGATTGGCAATCCGGCCCACGGCGGAGAGCAGGTGATCGAGCTGTATTGACTCGACGGCGGGTTTGAAGCCACCGCTGCGTCGTGACGCTGTGCGCAATAGGGAGTGGTCCCATGACGCGGAAGTACGTAGCCTTCGACATCGAGACGGCAAAGGACGTTCCGGGGGAAGAGTTTGATTGGAGGCCCCATCGCCCGCTGGGGATCGCGTGTGCCGCCGCACTGCGTTGCGACGATGAGAAGAATCCCATCCTGTTTTACGGAAAGAATGCGGACGGAACTCCCGCAAAACGGATGTCGCAGGCCGAGGCAAAGAATGTAGTCCGTGAATTGGCCAAGGTGGTCGAAGAGGGCTACACGCTGCTGACCTGGAACGGCTTGGGTTTCGATTTCGACGTCCTTCAGGAGGAGTCCGGCTTGCTCGACGAGTGCAACGAGTTGGCGTTGGGCCACGTGGACGCGATGTTCCACGTCTTCTGCGATCGCGGCTTCCCCGTGGCGCTCGACAAGGCGGCCCAGGGTCTTCGCATCCCCGGCAAGCCGCCCGGAATGTCGGGATGGCTGGCTCCAAAGCTATGGGCCCAGGGTCGCTATCAGGACGTGCTCGACTATGTGACCCAGGACGTGCGCATAGCACTTCAAGTCGCCCGCACCTGTGAAGAGCGGCGCCGATTCCAGTGGATTACGCGCCGGGGTACGACCAGCTCGATGGACCTGAGCCGGGGCTGGCTGACCGTGCGTGAGGCCCTCCGGCTGCCCGAGCCGGACACCTCCTGGATGAGGAGTCCCATTCCGCGGCGCCAATTTACGCAGTGGCTCAACGTCCGGTAAGGTAAACGCAGAGGGGCTGGAGGCAGCGGACTGTTGTGAGGACGGCTGCCGGCGTAGAATGAACGTGGGTGAGTTCGCACCTCACGAAAAGAAACGATCGCGGACGTTGCCACGCGGAGGGGAGCCGGATGGGCAGAATATGGCAGATGATTAAGGTGGACGGGCATCAGTTTTGGACGATGTTCGATACGGGCGCGCGGAACACCTACGTCGTTCCGGCAGTCGCCGCGCTGTTGAGCACCTCGAAGGCGCCCCGCCCCATTCGCACCGCCCTCGGAGGGCACGTCTGGCAGAGCGACACCAGGGCGCTTCTCGAAGCCGAGATCGAAGGACACCCGATCTCGACGCACGCCCTGGTGGTCGATCAGATCGGGACCGATGAGGACGGAAGACCCATTGACGTGCTCTTCGGGGCGTTGGCGATGCAGCAGTGGGGGATCAGGCCTCTCCCGGATGAAGAGAAGTTGGACCTGTCGCACTATCCGGATGAATTCGTGGAATTCTGACGGGGTTTGACTGGCGTCTCTCTCACGTTGCCCGCGATCGCTCATGCGTGGTATAATTGGCGAGAGCTGAATTACCCGCCGTCAGGACAGCGTGCGATGAATCGAATTACTGTAGAAGGTCCCATTAAGGCGCAACTCGCCAGTCTTGCGCTGCCCGTTGAGGTCGTCGATGAGACGGGACGCTGGCTCGGCCATTTCGTGCCCGCGGCAGCCATGGTGGCGGCCGATGAATGTCCAGATTCACCGCATGAACTGGAGAGAATGCGTGCGGAGAAGGGCGGCCGAACGCTGCCGGAGATCTGGAAGTCGCTGGGCGCGAAATGACATCTCGCCAGAAAAGTCACGCCGCTTTTGCCCGGGCCAAGCAGTTGATCCCCGGCGGGGTCAACAGCCCGGCGCGGGCGTTCGGGGCCGTCGGCGGCGAGCCGATCTTCTTCGACCGGGCCGAAGGGGCTTATCTCTACGATCTCGACGCCAACCGCTACATCGACTACATCGGCTCCTGGGGCCCCATGATCCTCGGCCACGGGCATCCCAAGGTGGTCGAGGCCCTCCAGGCGGCCATCGGCAAGGGGACCAGCTTCGGCGCCCCCACCGAGGCGGAAAGCCAGTTGGCCGAGCTGGTCGTCGAGGCCATGCCCTCCGTGGAGAAGGTGCGATTTGTCAATTCCGGCACGGAGGCCACGATGAGTGCGATCCGGCTGGCCCGCGGATACACCGGCCGCGAGATGATCGTCAAGTTTGCCGGCAATTACCACGGCCACGCGGACAGTCTCCTGGTTGCGGCGGGCAGCTCGGCGGCCACGCTCGGGGTGCCCAATTCGCCCGGCGTCACGGCCGGCACGGCGAAAGACACCCTGGTCCTCAAGTACAACGATCCCGCGGCCTTGGAAGCGGCGCTGGCGCAGCACGGCAAGCGGATCGCGGGCGTGATTGTCGAGCCGGTCGTCGGCAACATGGGGTGCGTGACGGCCTCGACCGCGTTCCGCACCGCGCTCAGAGAACTGACGGCGCGATATGGCGCTCTGTTGATTTTCGATGAGGTGATGACCGGTTTCCGCGTGGCCTATGGCGGGGCGCAGGCCGTTTTCGGGATGACGCCGGATCTGACCACGCTGGGCAAGATCATCGGCGGCGGGCTTCCCGTGGGCGCCTACGGCGGCCGGGCCGACATCATGGATCACGTGCTCCCCGCCGGAAAGGTCTTTCAGGCGGGAACCTTGAGCGGGAACCCGCTGGCCATGGCCGCGGGCATTGCCACACTCCGCGTCCTTCGCGACGAGAATCCATACCCGCAGCTTCAGCGTCTCTCCGCGGGGCTTGCCGAAGGGCTGGAAAGCGCGGCTCGGTCGGCTGGCATTCCCTGCACGGTCGGCCAGTTTAACTCCATGATGACCCTGTTCTTCAACCCGGAGCCGGTCACCGACTGGGACGTGGCCAGCCGCAGCGACACGAAGCGTTACGCGAGGTACTTCTGGGGGATGATCGAGCGGGGCGTGTACCTGCCGTGCAGCCAATACGAAGCCCTCTTCGTCTCCGCAGCCCACACGGACGCCGACATCGACGCCACGGTCGCCGCCGCTCGGGCAGTGCTCGCCGGGCTGAAGGAGTCCATGTAGCACAGCCGCCCTCGGTTGCCGCCAAATCCGAAATCCGAATCCCGAAATCCGAAACGAATCGCAATCACCACAATCCAAAACCCGGAACGGATCTCCCACGCCTGGCGACATCGGCGCGCGAGCTTTCCGTCATGGAGGCATTCGGGTTTTCGATTTGTCTCGCGTTTCGTGCTTCGGATTTCGAGTTTCTCCGAAGGCGACGGACAGACTGGACAGACAAGAATGTCTGTCCTCCTACTCCCGCCGTTTGGCGTCCCACTTCTCTTCGGCCGCGCTGCGTCGCGAGTAGCGGGGAACGAGGTTCCAGAGGTCGTCCCGCTGGCCAGCAGCATAGAGCCGCGTTGCCAGCCGCCCTGCTGCCGCCGCTCGGGGGAGCCAATACTCCGGATCCAGCAGGACCAGGTGGCTCGGCAGTCGCCCCGCAAGCTGGCGGAGCACCGGGCCGGCCACGACGCTGCCGGGCGGAAGCCCCGCCCACCAGGCCTCGACGTCGAGCAATCGGGCCGGTCCGGCCGGGTGCAACCAGCCGTCCGGCGCCCGGGCAAAGTCTGCCGCCACGACCTGCCCGCGTTGGGCATCGACTGCCACCGAAAGTCGAGGGGTCTCGGTCGGAGCGGCGGCGGCGATGACCTCCAAGGTGTCGAGTGCGACGACATCGGCCCCGACAGCGTAGGCGAACGTCTTGGCTGCGGTTACGCCAACGCGGAGCCCCGTGAATGAGCCCGGCCCGACCACGACCCCCACCGCTTGGAGGTCCTTGGGCTGCCAGCCGACTTTGGCCAAGAGACGTTGCAGTGCCGGCGCCAGCGACCGGGAGCTCCCCTGGTCTTGTGGCAAGTCGAATTCTGCCAACGGGTTGCCGTCATCGACCGCGGCGACACTCCCCGCCAATCCGGTGGTTTCTATAGCCAATAAACGCATCCCTACCGCTCCCTGGCGGGGCCAGCCCGTGGAGCCGCTCGCACCCGGTCCGGCGCTGGCGGATGAGGGACCGACGCCTGGAATGAACCTGGAATGAAGTAGATGGATTGGGACTTCCGGGGTCGGTCGGTGGCTAGAGCTTGGCGTTTAGCGGGAACCGCGGCAAGGGGCCCCTCGACTTGACCCGCCCTACCGCCAACAATAAACTGGGCAGTGAAGTTGGGCCCAATCCGGTTGTACCCTCTTTCTGTGCCGCGGCTCATGCACTCCCTGTGGGCAGGTGAGAGTCGTCGTGAAACGAGCGCTGATCAGCGATATTCATAGCAATCTTGAGGCCCTCAACGCGGTGTTGGCGGACATCCGCGCCCAGGGGATCAAAGAGGTTTTCTGCTTGGGCGACATCGTCGGATACGGGCCGAATCCGCGGGAGTGCATCGACCTGGTCATGGATTGCAGGGTCTGCCTTCTGGGGAATCATGACCAGGGGGCCTTGTTCGACCCGGAAGGCTTTAACACGGGTGCCGAGCGGGCCATCTTCTGGACACGGGAGCAATTGGAGCAAGGCGGCGCCTCCAGCGACGGCCACCGGCGATGGGATTTCCTCGGCGAACTGCCGCGGACCTACCAGGATGGGCCGCTCTTGTTTGTCCACGGCTCGGCCCGCAATCCGCTGAACGAGTACATTTTCCCCGAGGATATCTACAACCGCCGGAAGATGGAGAAGATCTTCGCCTTGATCCCGCGCCAGTCCTTCCAGGGGCACACGCATGTCCCCGGCGTGTTTACCGAAGACCTGCGGTTCTTCAGCCCCGAGGAGATCGACTACCAGGTCCGGCTTACCGAGCAGAAGGCGATGGTCAACGTGGGGTCGGTGGGGCAGCCCAGGGATGGGGATCCGCGGGCCTGTTACGTCGTCCTGGAGGATGACCTGGTCCGCTTCCGCCGGGTCGAATACCCGTTTGAGGAGACGATCCGCAAGATTTATGACATTCCGGAGCTGGACAATTTCCTCGGCGACCGGCTCCGCGACGGGCGGTAGTTGACCTTGCGGGATTCGCGCCATCCCGGAGAATAGCAGCTTACATTTGCTCAGCGGGGAGCTTTCTTCTCCAGGGAGTCACCCCTCCACAGACGGGGGGCCGATGCGCCCCGACGACTGCGCGACGCGCTGAAGGCTGTTTGTCATGGAACAAACTCCGGTACGCGGGATGTGGGGGCGCTATGCCCTTTTCATCATCCTCTCGATTGGGTATCTCTTTCTTGCACAGTACTTCTTGATCCCGCGGGCTCCGAAGCCTCAGGAGGGCGCGAAAGACCAGGTAGCCCAAGCCGAAAAGAAGGGTGCCAAAGGGCCCGAGGCTCCCAAAGAGAAGGCCGAGCCAGGCAAAGAGAAGCTCCCGCCGGCCAAGCCGGGCGCGAAGGAAGCCGCAAAAACAGGCGGCCCGGCGGAGAAGGAGAAGCAGTCGGCCAAACCTCCGGCAGAGGCCCCCGCGCAACCCAAGGTCCCCGACACCCACGTCACGCTCGGCTCGCGCGACCCGAAGAGCCCTTACCGGATGCTCGTTACGCTGACCAGCCGTGGGGCCGCCATCCAGCGGGTCGAGCTCAATAGTCCCCGATTCCACGACCTGGAGGACAAGAGCGGGGACCTGGGCCACATTGTCGTGGACGAAAACGTCCGAGGGCCAGGCTGCCCCGTGCAGGTGGTCGGTGCAGGAACGCCCGCAGACGAAGCCGGGCTTGTCAAGGGCGACGTGATCCAGGCCGTCGATGGCCAGGAAGTGAACGGATGGGGTGGCCGCGACGGACTCGAAGCCGTTTTGTCCAAGACGAGACCGGGCCAAACGATCGCCTTGAGCGTCCGGCGAAAGGGCGATGCCTCGAAGAAAGACCAGGTGCTTGAGCTCCCCTGCAAGCTGACGAGGCATCCGCTGGAGGTGGTCCGCCCGGAGGCCGGGGCGCCTCCCTCGTTCCTTTTGACCTTGTCAGAGATCGACGGCAAGAAGTTGGAGGAGCCGGAGGGCGATGAGGCCAAGAAGAGCGCCGGCGAGGCCATGCCCGCCTATCCTCCGGAACTGGAGGGCGTAGACCTCCGCACCGCCAACTGGGAGGTGGATCCCCAAAAGGACCCAGCCCGGGTCACGTTCCGCCGCTATCTGCCGAAATGGGAGCTGGAGGTCGTCAAGACGTTCGCCCTGGCCGCGGTCCCTGCCGAGTCTGCCGCGGACAGCACCTACAAGGCGTATCACTTGACCTTCGACGTCCAGATCATCAACAAAGGCAAGTCGGTGCGAAAGGTGGCCTACGAAATTGACGGCCCCAACGGGCTGCCCACCGAAGGCTGGTGGTATGCCAGCAAGGTCTACCGGGAGTGGCGGGCTTCCGGGCTGCGCGACGTCGTGGCTGGTTTTCGCCTCCCCAACGGAAAAATGGACCTGACCACGCAATCCACCTCCCGGATCGTCCGCGATAATCCCGGCAGGCTCGTGCGGCCCGAGCCACTGCAGTTCATCGGCCTGGATGCGCAATACTTCGACGCCACGCTGATCCCGCAGCCCGACGACCCGAGGGACGTCTGGTTCGACCAGTGGGAGACGTTCTTCTACGGGCCGGTGGACCGCGATCTGCCGATCCGGGCCAACGCCTCGTTCTGGGTCCGCAGCGTCCCGGAGGACATTAAGCCTCAGGCGGAGAGCAAGGAGCCGTTGACCAGGCGTTTTCTCGTCTTCGCCGGGCCGAAGAGGCCCGATCTGTTGGCGCACTACGACGGGCTGGGCGAGGTGGTCTACTACGGCTGGTACGGCTGGGTGGCCAAGCCGCTGCTCCTGATTCTCCACACGTTCTACAGGCTGATCCCCAACTACGGCATCGCGATCCTCCTGCTGACCGTATTGGTCCGCGGCTGCATGTATCCGCTGAGCAGGAAGCAGGCCCAAAGCGCCCAGAAAATGCAGGAGCTGCAGCCGGAGCTCAAGCGGATCTACGAGAAGTACAAGACCAACCTGGAGGCCCGAAACAAGGCCCAGCAGGAACTCTTCCGCAAGCACCATTTCCATCCCATGGGCGGCTGCCTGCCCATGTTCGTGCAGTTGCCGATCTTCGTGGGCCTGTACCGCGCACTGATGGTGGACGTGGAGCTGCGCCAGGCCCCGCTGATCACCGAGGGGCTGGGCTGGGCCACCAACATGGCCGCCCCGGACATGCTCTTCAACTGGTCCGGTTTCATGCCTGCGTTTATCACCAAGGGGACCGGGATGCTCGGCCTGGGGCCGTACTTCAATCTCCTTCCGGTGCTGACGATCTTCATGTTCCTCTGGCAGCAGAAGAAATTCAGCCCGGCGCCCGCCGATGAGAAGGCCGCGATGCAGATGCGGATCATGAAGTACATGATGGTCTTCATGGGGATCCTGTTCTTCAAGGTGGCCAGCGGTCTGTGCATCTACTTCATCGCCTCGAGTCTGTGGAGCATCGCCGAGCGCAAGTACTTGCCGAAGACAGTGCCCAGTGTCCAGGGTTCGCAGCCCAGCCGGCCGGTCAGGCCGCCCGCGCCCGGCCCTGCCGCTCGCGACGGCTCGCCGGCGCGGAAGAAGAAGTCGCGGCGGAAGTAGGGGGACTGGTCCATTTTTCGGCCACGCCAGACCATTTTGGCAATCGACCACGCAAGGCCGAAAAATGGGCCTGTCCCCTTCCGGCTGAACGCGCAAGCGCGACGGCTAAACGTTTTCCATTTCCATGTATCCTCTGGATGACACCATCGCCGCCATCGCTTCCCCGCCGGGCGGTGCCGCCCGCGGCATCCTGCGCCTGAGCGGGCCGGACGTGCGGGCGTGCGTCGAGCGCGTCTTCAAGGCGGATCCGCCCCGGGAGCTTGCAGCGGTCCGGATCGCCACGGCGGCCGCCGGGGCGCTCCGATTGCCCGGGGTCGCGTCGCCGCTGCCGTGCGAGTTGTTCCTGTGGCCTACCGGCCGGAGTTACACGGGCCAGCCCGTGGCCGAGGTCCACACGCTCGGCTCGCCGCCGCTCTTGGAGTCAGCCCTGGAGGCCTTTTGTGCGGCGGGGGCCCGGCTCGCCCAGCCGGGCGAGTTCACGCTTCGGGCCTTCTTGGCGGGGCGGCTGGATTTGACCCAGGCCGAGGCCGTGTTGGGGGTGATCGACGCGGCCGACGGGCGCCAGTTGGAGGCAGCCCTCACGCAACTGGCCGGCGGGCTGGCCGGCCCGTTGCGGCGGCTCCGGGGCGACCTGTTGGATCTCTTGGCCCACCTGGAGGCCGCGTTCGACTTCGCCGACGAAGACATCTCGTTCATCGCTCCCGGGCAACTCGAAGAGCAGCTTACCGGGGCTGCCGAGGCGGTCAGCCGCCTGCTTGGGCAGATGACCTCCCGCCGGGAAACGGCCGATCTGGTCCGCGTGGTCCTCGTCGGCTGGCCGAACACCGGCAAGAGCAGCCTGTTCAATGCCTTGCTCGATAGGACCGGGGCCTTGGTCTCGGAAATCCCCGGGACCACGCGGGACTACCTGACGGCGGAGCCCGACCTGGACGGCCACGTGCGGTGTCTGCTGGTGGATACGGCGGGAGTCGATCCGGATGCAGCCGGGATCGAGGATTCCGTGCGGCGTTCTGCTCAAGCGATTGCCGCCGAGCAAGCCCGATTGGCCCAGGTCCGGTTGCTCTGCCTCGATTCCACGCGGCCGCTCTACGCCCGGGAAGAAGCGGAGTTGGCGGCTCGGCAGGAGCCTCGCCCTCCCGGGCAAGACTTCCGAAGTCTTGAAGACTTCGGAAGTCTCTCCAGCGAGTTGGTGGTGCTCACCAAGACCGACCTGCCGCGGCGACTGCACCTCGCCTGCCCGGCGATCGCGACCAGCAGCCTCACCGGCGAGGGGCTCGCACTGCTCAAGAAGCACCTCGCAGCGGCGGTCCTTGCCGCGCGGGGGTCTGAGGCCGCGGCCGTGGCCGGCACGGCATCCCGCTGCCGCGAGTCGCTCCGCTTGGCCGCCGAGTGCCTCGGTCGTGCCCGCGAGGTCTTCTCCAGCGGCGGCGGCGAAGAGCTGATTGCCGCCGAGCTTCGCGTGGCCCTGGACGAACTGGGCAAGGTGATCGGCGCCGTGTACACCGAGGACGTTCTGGAGCGGATCTTCAGCCGGTTTTGCGTGGGGAAATAAGCTGTCGGCTATCAGCTTTCAGCTTTCAGACCCCGCGCATCGCCGCTGATGGCTGATCGCTGATAGCTTTACCGTTGCCAGCCCGCAGGCTCGTACACGCAATCCGGCTCGGCCGCCAGCGGATCGCCGGTCACCGCGTACGCCCGGGCGCGGCTCCCGCCGCAGACGTAGCGGAACTCGCAGACCCCGCAGGCCCCCTTGAACTGGTCCGGGTCGCGGAGCATCCGGAAAGTAGGGTGCTTTTGATACGCGTCGACCACGGAGTCCTGCGGGAACCGCCCGCAGCAGAGGGGCAGAAAACCGGCCGGATAGAGCTCGCCGTTGTGGCTGACGAACATCACGCCCTTGCCGTCGCCGACGCCCAACGGGGCGCGGTGCATGCGCTTGCCCGGGCCGCCGGCGGTGCGCGGGCCTTCCAGCGGGTCGCCGCCGTACTGGAGCACGTACCGGCGGTAGTGCGGGGCCTCCGTGGTTTTCACCGCGTAAGGCTGCTGCCGCGAGTGGCGCCAAAGCCGCTCGAAGGCAATCTCGTACTCCGCCGGCTTGATCCGCTCCTCTTCCACCCCGCGCCCGACAGGCACCAGAAAGAAGACCGACCACATCGCAATCCCCCGGCCGGCAAGCAGCTCTGCCATGGCGTCGATCTGAAGGAAGTTGCGGCGGGTGATCGTGGTGTTGACTTGGACCGGGATGCCAAGCTCGCGGGCGTCATCGAGCATCCGCAGAGTTCGCTCGAAGCTCCCCGTCCAGCCGCGGAAGGCATCGTGGGTGGCGGCGTCGGGCCCGTCGAGGCTGATTCCCAGCGCCGCGATCCCCGCCGCTTTCGCCTGCTCGAAGGCCGCCCGCGTGGCCAGCGGCGTGGCCGAAGGGGTCAGCGCCACCTGCAAGCCCGCCGCCACCGCGTGGCGGATCAGCTCGAACAGATCGGCCCGCTTCAGCGGGTCGCCGCCGGTCGTCACCAGGTGCGGCGGTCGCGGAAACGTGGCCACCTGGTCGATCAACGCCTTGGACTGCTCCGTGGTCAGCTCATCCGGGTGCGGCTTCTCCTGGGCCGACGCCCGGCAGTGCTTGCACACCAGGTCGCAGGCCAGGGTGACCTCGTAATAGAACATCAGCGGGCTGCGCTCGAAGTCGGCTTCCGTGTACGGCGTGGCGTGCATGGACTACTTGTGGTGCTGGTTATCTTCCGTGGGTGGCTGGGGCTGAACGGAGTGAAGCCCCGGAGTCTCACGGAACGGGGGCACGCTGCGGTTTGCCCCAGCCACCCAATCGTTTTCGTCGGCTAGTTGCGAACTCCCCGGGCCGCTTTGGCAACGGAGGACTTTGCGGTAGATCACAGAATAATAGCGAAATCGGGCGGGCATGTGGGAGCCGACCGACGCAAGGACGACCACGGACAGCAGGACGGCCAAGCGCCAGCCCCATTGGGTCCAAAGGAATGGTACGGCGCAGAGCAAGAGCAGCTTGGCCATGGTCATCAGCCCGCGGCCTTGATGGAACCATACCGGGCTCAGGCCGGATTCCAGGAGCCCCAAGGCCGCGCCGCTGGCGATGCACAGCCAGAGGCTCGCCAGCAGCCGCGACCGCTCGACGTCGAAGGCGTGCCCGCCGAGCAGAATCCCCATCGCGGCGATATGGGCGGTCCGCAGGGCGATGTTCCAGAACCGGGCGCTCGGCATCTCAGGCGATCTCCGCCAGGGCTTCGATCAACTCGCTCCTGCGATCCGCCGCGAGTCTCTCTACGGGCTGCCGGTCGAGGAATTCCAGGCGAGGAAGGAGCCCTTGGCGATTGGCCAATTGGATCGCCAGGCCCGGCCGCGCGTTGGCTTCCAGCACAACCGGCCCGACCGCGGCATCGAGCACGAAGTCGATGCCAAGATATCCCATTTCCAGGGCGCCGGCCAGGTCCGTGGCCGCCGCGAGCAGCTCGTTCCAGAAGGGGATTTGCAGCCCGGCGATCGGGGCGCCGGTGTCCGGATGGGCGGCGACCGCGCGGTTGCGGCAAACGCCGCCGAAGGTCTGCCCCGTGCGCAGGTCCACGGCGGCGGCGACCGCCCCCTGATGGAGGTTCGCCCGACCGCGGGAATCGCGGGTCGGCAAACGGACCATGGCCATGACCGGGACGCACCGGTACAGCACGACGCGGACGTCCGGCGTTCCGCCGACGGCGATCGCCTCAAACACCGGATGACGCACGATCCGCTGCTCGACGATCGCGTAGTCGGGCTGGCCGGCCAGCGAGTACAGCCCGGACAGGACCGTGGCCAGATGGTAGCGCACGTCGGCGAGCCCCAGCCGCTGGCCGCTCGAGGTTTCAAACTCCTCGCCGTCGTGCTGCACCACCACGAGGATTCCTCTTCCCTCGCTTCCGCGGGCCGGCTTGATCACAAACTGCTGCCGCCCCGGGATCATGGCGAGGAACCTGGCGACGTCGCCGTGCCGCTGGATGGTGCAATACGTCTCGGGCACCGGGATGCGGCGGCCCTCGCAGATCCGCTTGGTCAAGAGTTTGTCGTCAACTCGCGGGTAATGGCTCCGCGGGTTCCCGGTCAGGACGTAGTGGCCGTTGCGCCGGTTAATGCCGAGGACGCCGCGGCGCCGGAGTTCTCGCGGCCATGCCCAGGTGCGCCAGCGGGAAAGGAACATCGGAATGTTGAATGAAAAATGATGGATGATGAACGGGCCGGAACCTTAGACCTGAACCCTGAACCCCGAACCCTGAGCCCTATTCGCCCTCGCGGCCAAAGTCCCGGAAACGCCACAGCTCGGTCAGCCGGTAGCCCGTGTAGCGCCCGATCAAGATCAGTGCGGCGACCGTAAACAAGTGAGTCTCCGGGTACGCCAAGAGCATCCTTCCCACGTCGCCCCAGCGGAGGACCAGGTAGCAGCAGAAGGCCACCAGGATGGTTCCCGAGAGGAGGGCCAGCGCGAAGCCCGGGCCGTCCTCTTCGGTGGTCACGTAGAATCGCTCGATGGTCATCGTGAGGATGACCATCGGCAAGAGCACGGCTTGGGTGCTGGGGGTGAACCGGAAGTAGTCCAAGAGCGAGACGGAAAAGATGATGCACAGCACCACCAGCGTCAGGATGATGCTCAGGCGCGGCACCAGGAGCAGCCGCAGACGGTCCAAGATGGTCCGGCCGGCGAGTCCCAAGGCGACCACGACGGCGAACACGAAGACGCCGGTCTGCCAATCGTTGAAAACGAAGCTCAGCGCGATCAGCGTGGGCGTGAAGGTGCCGAAGGTGCGGATGCCGACGATCGTGCGGAAAATCGCCGTCACCAGGGCTCCCAGGGGCAAGAGGAGGAACAGCGACAGGACCTCGTGCATTTCCAGGGGGAGCCGCGTCAAGTCGAAAATCTCCATGGGATGGCCCCGCCCCGAACGCACGGTGCCCGGCCCGGGCGGCAACCGCAGGATCGAGTACGTCGATTCCATGCCCGTGACGTCCTTGCCGCGCACGATGTCCAGGCCGTCCCGCCGGACGGGCATGAAGGTCCGCGGCAGCTCGTAGGCAAAACCGTTGTCCGGATCAAAGGGCTCCCAATGGTGATTGGTCAGGGCCTCGACCCAACCGTGCGGCGCGATCTCCGAGCCCTCCTTGATCTCGAACCCGGCCACGAGCCTTGCCGGGATCTTGCTGGCCCGAAACAGGGCGATCAAGGCCCGGGCGCGGCCCAAGGGGGTGGCTACCCGCTTCTCCAGCGCGGCGGCCGCGTCTTGCGGCGCCGTTTCATCGCCCCGCCCGATCTCTTCGTTGCAGTATTGGGCGAGCCGCAGGGCCAGGTCCCTCGCGTTGGACGGCAATGCCTGCTGCCGCAGTTGCCGCAGCGTTTCCGTCACCGCCGGCGCCGACACTTGGATCGTCGGCGCGCCCCGCAGCCACCGCGCCCGCGCGTCCGCGCTGAGGTTGGCCGTCGGTTCCTCGAATCGCCAATGGGCCCGGGGGCTCAGGTGGATGTCGAGCTTCGCCGTCACCGTGTAGTCGCCCGGGTGCATGGCGATCAGGCTCAGCTCCCGGCTCGGCGAGCGGGAAGGCCTCTGGCGCTCCGACCGCAGGCCGGAATACAGCACGTCCTGGCGATAGACCCGCCCCTGCTGGGTATCGCCGGGGAGGCTCACCTGGAGGCGGGTCCCGGCCCGCTCGGCGTGGAATTTCACGGCGTACGTCAGCCGGTAGAGGGCGTCGCCATCGCCCAGTTGCTGTTGACGGCGGGCGTGGATGCGGAGATTCACGCAGATCCCGCCGGCGACGACGATCGCCGCGACGACCAGGGGGGTCGCTCGTCGCATGTTCATGGCACCGGCCTCCCCGATCGCGTCACCAGTCGCAGCACATGTGCCCGATTCGGCTTCTCCCCCGCCGGGTAGTACAGGACGTAGAGAAACCGCTCCATGGGATCCACGCGGAAGACCGCGCGTGGGCGCGTCGCCCGGGGATCCTCGATCGCCGTGTAGCCTCGATCCGCAAAGCCATCGGGGAGCGGCACTTTGAAGAAGTACAGGGGGGTCAGCCGGCGTGCTGACTGGCCTTTCACGCGCTGGACCATGCCCGCCGCTTCACTTCCCGGGAACATTTCGACCACGTACTCTTCGTTGCGGGCCTCGGGAAGGCGCCCGCCGGGCACGGTAATGACCAGTCGAGCCTCGCCCTCCCAGTGCGCGGCGACGGGCGGCTTCTGCGGGGTTCCCGGCCCCTGGGCAAAGACCCGCAACTCCGGATCGCCCCAGAGCCGGAAGCTCATTGCCACGCGCTGGCTCTTGGCCTGCTGCGTGTGGCCGCGGAGGTCCTTGATGTCTTGGAGGCAGGCGAAGTAATTGCGGGCGTCGCAAAGGGCCTCGCCCAGGGTGTCGCCGCGGTAGAGCAGGCCGTCCGCGACCGCCTTGACCAACGCGCTTCCGGAGGTGCTGTGGACCGGCGTGCTGGTGCCGATCATCGCCACCCCGCCCGACTCGTGGACTTGACGGAGCACGCCCTCTTGCAGCGAATCGCAACTCTGGAGGATGACCACCGGAAGGCCGTCCAGCGGGATGGGCCGCAATCGCTCACGCTCGATCAGCTCTCGGACTTTGGCCTCGGCCTCTGCCGCGCTGGACGAACGGCAAAGGACGACCGGGGCGCCGCGGACTGCCGAGACGTAGGGGGCCAGCCATGCCGCCTGGCCCGTTTTCTTGCCTCGCGGCGCGCGGCCCAGAATCACGTTGCGGATTCCCGGCGCCTGGAGTTCTGCGACAACCCGCCGCTGGATCGAGGTTTCGTCCAGGACCTCGGTCTGGGCCGCGAGTTTCCCAGTCCACGTGGGCGTCCATCGTGGCTGGCCACTCGCAACAATCACCTTCTGGACATGGAGTTCCTCCAGCGCACCAGCGACGGCAGTACCGCTCTCCGCCTTCTGGGCCACCAAAAGTGGCACCCCACGATGGGTCGCAAGCACCGAGCCCAGGATCACCGATTCCGGGTCCGCGAGCGTCGCAAGAACGACCTCGCGGCTAGTCCCCCAGAAGCGCTTCGCCACTCGCAGGCTCGCCTCCAAGGGTTGGCTGTCGCGCGGCACGAGCTCGGAAGTGGAGCGGCTCAGTCCCAGCACCCACTGCGGGCCCGGAGGAAACCCGAGGACAAGGGCCGAGCGTGCTTGGGCGCGTTCCAAGAGCAATTGGACCTCGGGCTTCGCTGTTGCGGAGGCTGTCAGGAGGAGCGGTAGCGGATCGCCCTGGGCCATCTTCTTGGCCAGAGGAGCAGCCAACGCCAGGAGCCACGGTTGGTCATCGGCGACCACCACCACATCGATGGCTTCCGGCGTCGCCGGGTAGGACGGGTTTGAAACCCGTCGCACAAGTGCTTGCGTCTCGGCCGGACTGGATTCAGTGGTTGGAGAGCAACGAAGGAGCATCAGCCCGGAAAGGACAATGGTCCAAGACAAGAGGCGCAATCGACCGCGGGAAGAAATAGGAACTTGATGAGAGAACATTCTCGGCGTTCTTCGAGTTTCCCCGCGCCATGGTCCTGATCCCCGAGTCGGCGACCCATAGACCTATAGAGATGGTAAGTGGGATGGCCGATGCGGACAATTCCAATCTGAGGAACAGTCGCGCGGTGCCGAAGAGACTTAGGGCGGATTGCCCTGTATTGCCCATGTTTCCCATTTTCGCGCGCCGCGACTAAAGCCGCTGCGTGTGAATAGCCTTGCGTGAAACCCGATTCAGAGCGTCCAGCCCCCGCGGTAGCGTGGGTGGAGGTAGGGGTCGGCCTCGGGGCAGCCGACCACCTTCAATCCCACCGGGTCCCATTGGAGCTTCTTTCCCACCCGATAGGCGACATTGCCCAACAGCACCGCTTCGGCGAGCGTGCCCGAATAGTCGAAGTTGCAGGTGGTCGGCGAGCCTGTCTTGCACGCCCGGAACCACTCCGCATGGTGACCGATCGACTTGGGGATGGTTGGCTCGGGCGGCTTGAAGCCGGCATATTGGGCCTCGGGCAGCAACTGGTGTCTGCCGTAGTCGGCGATGAGCATCCCCTTGTCGCCGATGAAGAGCACGGCCGCGCCCCAGGCCGGGATCTTACGCTCGGCGAGAAAGCCGGGTCGCTTGCCCCCGTCGTACCAAGTCATTTTTACGGGCGGGAGATTCTCGCGGGCCGGAAACTCGTAGCGCACGATGAGGCCGGGCGAGGTCTGCTCGGGCTGCACGGGCGGACCCTCGGTCTGGACGGTCGTCGGATGCCGGAGCTTGAGGGCCCAGAACGGAAGGTCCATGTAGTGGCAGCCAAAGTCGCCCAGCCCGCCGCTGCCGAAGTCCCACCAACTCCGCCATACGCCCGGACAGTAGCGGGGATGATAGGGGCGCATGGGGGCTGGTCCGATCCAGAGGTCCCAGTCAAGTCCCGGAGGGACGGGCGGGGTGTCCTTGGGGCGGCCAGGGCCGCCATAGGCCACCGGGTGCCAAACGTCGACCTCCCCCACCGAACCGATCGCCCCCGACTGGACCAGCTCCACCACGCGGCGGTAGTTGTCGCCGGCGTGGATCTGCGTGCCCATCTGGGTCGCCAGCTTGTTCTGCCTGGCCAGCTCGATCATCGTGCGGACCTCGGCCACGCAGTGGGCCAGCGGCTTCTCGCAGTAGCAGTGTTTGCCCATCTTCATGGCCATCACCGCGGCGGGGGCATGGGTGTGATCGGGCGTGGCTACTACGACCGCGTCGACCTGCTTGCCGATCTGGTCGAGCATCTTGCGGAAGTCGCGGTACGGCTTCGCCTTGGGGAACTTCTCGAAGGTGCGGCCGGCACGGCGGTCGTCCACGTCGCACAAGGCGACAAGGTTCTCGCCGGCGCAGTTGCCGATATTCCAGGCCCCCTGGCCCCCCACGCCGATCCCGGCGATGGAGAGCTTCTCGTTGGGCGAAGCGTTCTGCGCCCCTGCCCGGGCGCCGGTTGCGGTCCAGACACCGATCCCGGCCAGAGCGGCATGGCGAAGCAATTCACGGCGGGTAAGCGATGCTCCATGGGGCATGGTTCGGCGGGGCATGATGTGGTCCTCCTTTGTGGGTAGCGATTGCCTGGTGAGCGGGCCCTACGGGGTCAAATCGATCGCGACGTCATTTTGGATGGGCGGCGAAGGGGCTGTCAACACGCCCGCGTGGCGGGGTGCGTCACTGTGCAGCAGTTGCGTGGTTTTCATGCACCGACGCGCCGTTGCCGTGGATCGACATGCCCCGGGGCCGATCCGCGGGGCATCGGGCGCAACTCATTTACCCACAGTACGTTAGATAGAACTTCCCCATCGCCGTTGGATCTGGAACGCATTTTGCACTCAGCGCAGCTACGCGTGCGTTTCGCCCCGGAGCGGGCAACCGCCTCGTGGGGCTTGCAGCGCGCGCCGTGAACAGAGACGCAGCAGGGTCTGTAGCGGAGGTGCGTACATCGTGAGTCTTGGCACACAGTTCCTCGACGATACCACACGCAGTCAGGTGATCGGCGAGATGGAGCAACTCCACTTCGACGACGCCACCGATGCACTACGACGCATGTCGTACCTGGTCCCAAGCGGCAAGCGGTTCTCGCTAGCCGACGTGGTTGCGGTCTTCGACGCCCTGGGCCTGAGCACGGATCGGGTGCGCGGCGCGCTGGCGGACTTGGCGCGGAGGAGGATCCTCGAATCCTATCCGAAGGACGACGCCGTCGTCTATTACCTGGAGCGAGGCGCCCGGCTCGACTATGCGGCCCTGATCAAGCGTGCCAACGGGCACTGCCAAGGGAAGCCTCTCCACACAACGAGCACCACCTAAGGCAACCGGCTCGGGGCGGTCTGCCGCCACGGGATCCGGCCACGATCGCGTTTGACGCCGCCTGCCCGCCGGCCGATAATGGACCGGCGCAACCAGGAGGAATCGAAATGCACCTGAGGCTTCTTGCCGCAACGCTCGGAGTGTTCTCGCTTCTGGGACTCGCGGGCGAGGCCGGCGCGAAGGAGGGCCCCGTCAAGAGTCCGGCTTGGCGCGAAACGCTCCTCGCCAATTTCGCCTCCGGACCGCTCCAAGCGGTGGCCCGGGCGAAACAAGACTTCCCCGAGGCCCGATTGTCGCTGGACGTAGTCGCCGATTGGATTGCGCAGGACAAGCTTGACGGCGGGCGGGGCGTGCGCCCGGAGGTGATCGAAGCGGTCATCGGAGCATCGAGCCCCGCGGCACAGCCGCTGCGCGAGCGCCTGGCACCCTTGAAGAGCGCCGGCCTGAAGAGCGACGATCCCCGCTGGGCCGAGCTGTATCTGGACGCCTGTCGCCGGCGCCGCTTGGCGCGGCTTCGTCCGCACCAGGAATTGGTCCGCCGCGTGGTTTTCACCAAGCACTACGACCTCGGCGGCTCCCACTACGCATACACCGAAGGGCAGTCCGACGCCCAGAACGAGCGGCACTTCAAGCCCGGGGCGGCACTGTGCCTCTTGGAGCTGGAGGGCGGCGAACCCAAAGTCCGCACGCTGCTGGAGGACCCGCAGGGCGTGATCCGCGACCCCGACACGTCCTGCGACGGCAAGCGAATCCTCTTCAGTTGGAAGAAATCGCTCGACGAGGACGACTATCACCTGTACGAAATGACCGTGGCTGACGGCCGGGTGCGGCAACTCACGTCCGGCCTCGGGTTTGCCGACTACGAAGGCGACTACACGGAAGCGATGAACGACGAGCGTATCCCCCGCTACCTCCATTTCCTTCAAAAGCGGCATCGCTGGCACGCCCAGGAGGCCGCGAACATCGAGGCGCTGGTCCGCGACCGAAGGTGACCCATGTCTGAAGAACCGCTGATTGCCATGTTCGTGGATTTCGAGAACCTCGCCATCGGGGTTCGGGACATGAAGGCGGGGCAGTTCGAGATCCAGTTGGTCCTCAAACGGCTGCTGGAGAAAGGGCGAATCGTCTTCAAGCGCGCCTACTGCGATTGGAGCCAGTACCCGGACCCCGTGAGGGAGTTTCACGCCCACGGCATCGAACTCATCGACATCCCTCAGAGCAGGGCGAGCGGCAAAAACAGCGCCGACATCCGCATGGTCGTGGATGCCCTCGATCTGTGCTACTCGAAGCAGCACATCGACGCGTTCGCCCTGATCTCGGGGGACAGCGATTTCTCCCCGCTGGTGGCCAAGCTGAAGGAGAACAACAAGCGGGTCATCGGCTGCGGCGCCAAGAGTTCCACCTCCAACCTGCTGATCGCCAACTGCGACGAGTTTATCTACTACGACGATCTGGTGCGGGCGGCCAAGAAAACCGAGGTCGGGACGAAGAAAGGGAAGGCGGTCAAGAACAAGAAGGAGGAAGCCGTGGAGCGGGTTGTGGCAGTCCTTCACTCCGTCGAGCAGGATTACGATCCCCTGTGGGGCTCGATCCTCAAGCAGGCCATCCGACGCGTCCATCCCGGCTTCAGCGAAGGATACTACGGCTACGGGAGCTTTTCCGAGCTTCTCGAAGACATCAAGTCCAGGGGCCTGATTGAGCTGGAATACGACGACAGCCGAGGGAACTACAAGGTGCGGCGAGCCAAAAGCTGAGCCCATGGGAGTTCCCGCCTCGCACAAAACGTCGGGGGCCTGTCTCCGTTTCCGGACACGGATTATTCATGGACCGGGAAGAACGTAAGTCAGCGTGCCACGGCTTCGCAGAAGCCGTGCTCGCTGGCACCTCACGCACGGCTTGTCGTTCCTCCAAGCCGTGGCACCCATCCGTGACTGATCCGGACTAGGGGCAGGGTCAGAAAAATCCGCCGCTTGCGGCCGAATGAGCCGCTTCTGCACGCTCTCGCCGCGGCGATTACCCAACTATTACACAACTAATACGTCGTCGTGACCGTGCTGGACGCGATAAGGGTTATGATTGCGCATCACCAGAAATCCTCAAGAGAAAGCCCTTTACCATGCCCAGCATCAGTGTGCCAGTTGAGATTCTACCTGTGATTGACCCACCCCACGCCACCCATCCCTTGGGCTCCCAAGCCCGCGTGTTGTTGACGAGCGTCTTTGGACCCTACGCCCAGGATGACCAATACGGCAGCCGGGCGATCAACCCCATGGAACTGTACCACAATCAAGTGACCCGCGCGCAGGGGCCGTTTTCCCTGCGCATGTTCCACCGCACGTGGGGCCTGATGCTCATCCAGGCCAACATCCACGCGCCCTGCACGCTCTTGGATTTCCCGACCCTCGAGCGGTTCGTCGAGGAACTCCGCAGCAACCGCTACGATGTGGTGGGGATCAGCAGCATCATCCCCAACCTGCTCAAGGTCAAGAAGATGTGCGAGTTGGTGCGGCGATACCAGCCGCAGGCGACGATCGTCGTGGGCGGCCACATCGCCAACGTCCCCGACCTCCACCAGCGGATCGACGCGGACTACATCGTCAAGGGCGAGGGGGTGCGATGGTTCCGCACCTTCCTCGGCGAGGACCCCGACCAGCCCATCCGCCACCCGCGGATCAACTCGGGCATCGGCACGCGCAACATGGGCGTTTCGGTCGCGGACAAGCCCGAGGAGGTGGCGGCCGCGCTGATCCCGTCGGTGGGCTGCCCCATGGGGTGCAACTTCTGCTCGACCTCCGCGATGTTCGGCGGCAAGGGGAAGTTCATTGATTTCTACAAGACCGGCGACGAGCTGTTCGACGTCATGTGCCAGCTCGAGCAGGCCATGCGGGTCAGTTCCTTCTTCGTGATGGACGAGAACTTCCTCCTGCACCGCAAACGCGCGCTGCGGCTTATGGAGCTGATGGAGCAGAACGACAAATCCTGGGCCCTGCACGTGTTCAGCTCGGCCAACGTGCTCCGCAGCTACACCATGGACCAACTGGTCTCACTGGGCATCTCCTGGGTTTGGATGGGATTGGAGGGAAAGGACAGCCAATACGGCAAGCTCCACGGCACCGACGCCTTCGCCCTGGTCCGCGAGCTCCAGTCGCACGGCATCCGCGTGCTGGGCTCGACGATCATCGGGCTGGAGAACCACACCCCGGAGAACATCGACGAGGTGATCGACTACGCCGTGCGCTACGACACCGACTTCCACCAGTTCATGCTCTACACGCCCATCCCGGGCACGCCGCTCCATGCCGAGCTTACGGCCCAGGGGCGCATGAAAGACGAGAGCGAATACGACATCGCAGACATCCACGGGCAGTACATCCTCAACTACCGGCATCCGCACATCCCCGAGGGGCTGGAGGCGGAGTTGATCCTGCGGGCGTTCCGCCGCGATTTCGAGGTCAATGGTCCGAGCATTGCGCGGATCGTGCGCACCACGCTGGCCGGCTGGCTGCGCTATAAGGACCACCCTGACCCGCGAATCCGTCGCCGCTTTGCCTGGGAGGCGCGGGCACTTCCCACCACCTATGCCGCCGCCCTGGCGGCGATGAAGCTTTATTATCGCCGCGACCCGGCGATGAGGGCGAAGATGTCGGAGATCTTGCGCGGCCTGCATAGCGAGTTCGGCTGGAAGGCAAGGGTGACGGCGGCCATCGGCGGCCCCTACGTGCTGTGGAAGTTGCGGCGCGAAGAGAAACGGCTCGCCGCGGGCTGGACCTATGAGCCGCCGACCTTCTACGAGGTGAACGAGTACGTCAACTCGCAGGTTGCAGCCAGTGTCTTCCGCGCCGAGCGATCCTTCCCGGTGACGCCGCGGATCATTCCGCGGCTCAGCGGCTCCTATGGGACCGGGGACTCGAGGGACGCAGCCCCGCATCCGCTCGGCAGGCGCCTCGCCCAGCCGGCCGCGCAAGCTCCCGGCGCACCCCCGCGGCCGGCCCCCATTGACCGTGCTGGCGGGGCCGTGCTAGCCTAAGCGGGTGCGTGCCTTCGACCGATGGGCCGACGCACATCGACCGACACCTTGGGCGGCACAGGCGTCTCGCCACGGCCGTGCTTGAAGCACGGGCAGGATGCCCGGGCCACCCATCCGCGACCGGACGCCCGCCCTGTATGAACCCGCGCCGCTCCTTGCGCCTTCCGATCACCTTGGCGATCGTGATGATCGCGCTTCTGGTGGTGTTGACCATCGGCTGGGTGCTCATGGCCGTCATCGGGGCGCTGGCCAACACGAGCCTGGCGAGCCTGAACTGGACGCTCTTGTCGGTGGGCTCGGTCTTCATTGCGATGCTGTTGGTCGGGGTGGTCATGTACCTCGGGCTCTCGGTCAAGGCGATCAACCTGAACCGGCGCCAATCGAACTTCATCGACAGCGTGACCCACGAGCTGAAGTCGCCGATCGCCTCCATGAAGCTCTACCTGCAAACGCTGAACCGCCGCCACGTGGGCCAGGAGGAACAGGCCGGCTTCTTCCGGATCATGCTGGAAGACGTCGATCGCCTCGACCAACTGATCAACCACCTCTTGGAAGCGGGGCGCCTCGACACGGCGCGCGTGGACGGCGAGGTGGAAGACGTGGCCATGGCCGAGCTTCTGGAGCAGTGCGCCGACACGGTCTGCCGCCTCTACCGCGTCCCCCGGCAGACCGTCCGCCTCGACGTCCAGCCGTGCAGCGTGCGGGCGCGGCGCACCGACCTGGCCGTCATCTTCCGCAACCTGATCGACAACGCCGTCAAGTACGCGGCCCCGCAACCTCAGGTGGAGGTCGTCGTCCGCGTCCGTGCCGACGGAAGGTTGGTCGCGCGGGTCTGCGACAACGGCAAAGGGATCCCCCACAAGTTCCACCGCAAGGTCTTCGGCCGCTTCGTGCGCCTGGGGCAGGAGCTGGAGCGCGAGAAGCCGGGCACCGGCCTGGGACTGTACATCGTGCGGACCCTGGTCCGCCGCCTCGGCGGGCGGATCTGCGTGCGCGACCGCGGAAACAGCCCCGGTGCCGCGTTCGAAGTGGAACTCCCCCGCAGTCTGACGATCCCATGACCGCACCCAAACACATCTTGATCGTCGAAGACGAGGAGCACCTCGCCACGGGAATCAAGTACAACCTGGAGGCGGAAGGATACCGAGTGACGGCCGTGGGGGACGGGGTCTCGGCCTTAAAACATATCGAAGAGCACCCCGACGACGTGGACCTGGTCGTCCTGGACCTGATGTTGCCCGGCATCAGCGGCTACGCCGTCTGCGAGGCCCTCCGCGCCGGCGAAAAGGACATGCCGGTCCTGATCCTCAGTGCCCGCACCTTGGCCGAAGACCGCGCCCGGGGCTTCGACGTCGGCGCCGACCAGTACCTCACCAAGCCCTTCGACCTGGAGGAGTTTCTCAGCCGCGTGAAAAGTCTCCTGACGCTGTACAGTTGGCGTGCGGGCCTGGGGGCGCGGCCGCCGGTCCGAGTCAGCACCTTCGAGTTCGGCGGCGCGACGATCGACTTCGACAGCTTCCAGGTAACGGTCCGCGGGGAACCGGTGCGGATGACGCAATTGGAGATGAAACTGCTCCGCTATTTCGTGGAGAACGAGGGGCGGGTGATCCCGCGGCGCGAGCTGTTGGAGAACGTCTGGGGGATGCCGGGCCACGTGAACACCCGGGCCCCCGACCAGTTCATCCGCCGCTTGCGCAAGACGTTCGAGTGCGATCCGGTCCACCCCCGGCATTTCCTCACCATCCGCGACGCCGGCTACCGCTTCGTGGCCGCCGGGGAAGACGGCTGAAGGCGCGTGCCGCGGCGGCTGCTCGACCGGCTCGAGGAGAAGAGCGTCCCATTGAGGTCACTCAAGGAAGACTGGAGAGAATCATAAAGACTGGACAAGGAGGTCACAAACGGACCCCGTGGTGGTGCTGGGCGGCCGTCGCGTGGCACGCCCAGAGGGCTCGGGTGGCACGCCCAGAGCGCAGCGATGGGCGTGGTGACTCGCGCGTCGGCCCCGTCACGCCCTTCGTTCCTCAGGGCGTGCCACCCTGCCCGAACAGCTTCGACGCGGTCTTCCAGCGGATCTGCTCTTTGACCTCTTCGGGCAGGTCGAGCACTTCGAGCTTCACCAGGGCGGGGTCTGGGGAGTTGAAGGGCATGCCGGTGCCGAAAACCAGCCGGTCCGGGCCGAGCCGGGTGACGAGCTGGCCGATCTCGTTGGCCATGACGGCGGTCAGACGTGAGATTTCGATCACGTAGTTGGCCGGAAGCCCCTTGTCTTTCTGCCCCAGCGGCGAGCCGGCAAAGCCCGCGCCGTTGATGAGCACAAAACGTGCCTTCGGATGGGCCTTGATTACGGGCACCAGGTCTTCGGGCCGCAGGTCGGGCACGTCCACCAGCCAGCTCCGCTGGCGATAGTCCTCCACGCGAAGCGGGATGGAAATCGTCAATCCGCGCTCGGTCGCCAGATGCACCAGCTCCAGCGAACAGGGATCGGTCAGCTCGTAATGGTGCCACTTGGGATAGAGCCGCAGCCCCTTCACGTCGAACTCCTCGTGGCACGCCTTCAAGTCGTCCTTCCAGCCGGCATAGAAGGGGTTGATGACGGCCAGGGGGATCAGCCGATCGCGGTGCGGCCGGACCGCCTCGGCCAGCTCCTCGTTGCCCGATTGGGCGTTGCGGTAGGTGATCGCCGCGGCACTGGAGACGGCGGCCTTGGTGATCCGCTTGGCGTCCATGAGCCGCAGCAACTCGCCCGGCGTGTTGTGCCGCAGTCTTCGGAAGGCGAATGGGCCGAGGTAGGCGTTGGTGTCGATGAGCATGACCAGTCCCCTTTTCCGTCACCGCCGTCGCAGGAGCTGTTGCACGTTCAGGCCGAGAACCTTCCGCTTGTCGGCGGCGCTCAGGTCGCTCGCGCGGATCTTGCCCACCCCGGCGGTCATCGACATGTCGCAGCCGAACAGGAGCCGATCGACGCCCAGGACGCGGGCGGCCAGGTCCACGATCCCTTCGTCGATCACGCTGCCGCTGGTATCCAGGTAGACGTTCTTGGCGTGGCGCAGGGCCTTGATCGTCCACTCCCAATCGCCGCCCCCGCCGACGTGGGCGCAGATCAGCCGGGCCTTGGGATAGCGGGCAGCGAGTTCCGCCAGGTGGCCGCCGTCGGAGATGCGCGGCTGGTCGGTCAAGAGGTAGTGGGCATGTCCGGCATGTTGGAGGATCGGCACGCGGAGCTCGATCGACAGCTCCACGACCGAAAAGACCACCGGCTCGCTGCAGGTGTGCTCGTTGTAGAGCTTAATCCCGATGAAGCCGCCATCGACGCAGCGGCGGATCTCGTCGAGGGCCTCGCGGCCGTAGCCGGGGTTGACGTAGCAATAGCCCAGCACGCGGCCCGGGAACCGCCGCATCGCCTCGGCAACCCACTGGTTGCACTCGCGGAAGCCCGCCGCCGTGGCCGGGCGCCGGGGCGTGAGGATGGAGCAGCAGAGCTGGTCGATGCCCAGCCGGTCCGCGGCATCGATCAGCTTGCGATCGTTCTCCTTCCAGGCGCGGTCGCCGTGGTGGTGCAAATGCGCGTGGCAGTCGATCACCGGCGAGGGCCGGGGCTGCGCGGGGGCCGGCTTGGGTCCCGCGGCCGTGGCCCTCGTGTCGCGCTCGCCCGGAACCACCGCGCCGGCGGCCGCGGCGGCCGTAGTTTGCAGGAAACGCCGTCGCGTGACAGGGGGCATCGCAGCTCCTCCAGGTTCGGGTCCAGTGTAGCTTCGCCAACGGGCCTCCGCAAGACGCGATGCCTTGAAACACCGCATCCGGACGTATAATAGAGGGAGCATCCTGCCGGGTCGGCGACACCCGTTGGCCGTGGCTCTCGCGCCAACCCGCACGTTCGAACCCGCGATCTCGCGGCTGGAGGACTAGTGGTGCGGCTCTGCATTGCCTTGAGTGTCTTGTGCCTGATCTGGGCGGGCCCCGCGAGGGGCTTGGAGCACGTGAGCCTCCGGCACGAAGGCAAGCAGGTCCGCGTCGAAGGGCGGCTGATCGTCGAGGCCCGGGACGGCGGGGTGCTGGTACTCGCCCGGGACGGTGTCATCTGGGCGGTGGAGCCGAAAGACGTGATCGGGCGCACGCGCGACGAAACGCCGTTTGAGCCCCTCTCCACCGACGAGCTGTCCAAGCAATTGTTCTCCGAGCTGCCGCAAGGCTTTAGCGTCCATCGCACCCCCCACTACCTGATTCTCTACAGCACGTCGAAGGAGTACGCCCAGTGGTGCGCTTCGCTCTTCGAGCGGCTCTACGCGGCGTTTGTCAACTTCTGGACCCGCCGGGGCTTCAAACTCTCGGAGCCGGAGTTCCCCTTGGTGGCAATCATCTTCGCCGACCAGCAGTCCTACGTGGAGCACGCCCGCAAGGAGGTCGGTGAATCGGCCAAATCGATGATCGGCTACTTCAGCCTGCAAACCAACCGGATGACGCTCGGCGATCTGACCGGGGCGGCGTGGCTTGGCGGGCGCAAGCGCGGGAGTGCCTCGGCGCAGGTGGCCCGCATCCTGGCCCAGCCCGAGGCCGAGCGCATGGTGGCCACGATCGTCCACGAGGCAACCCACCAGATCGCCTTCAATTGCGGACTGCACACCCGATTCAGCGACTGCCCGCTGTGGTTCAGCGAGGGGATCGCCATCTACTTTGAAACGCCGGACGTAAAGAACGTGAAGGGGTGGGGCACGGTGGGGCTGGTGAACCGGCCGCGGCTGGCCCAGTTCCGGGATTATCTGGCCCGCCGGCCCGCCGACTCCTTGGCCACGCTGCTGACCGACGACAAGCGTTTTCGGAACACGCAGACCGGGCTGGATGCCTACTCCGAAGCGTGGGCCTTGACCTACTACCTGATGCGGCGGCGGCCCAAAGAGTACGTCGCGTACCTGCGAACCCTTTCCGCGAAGAAGCCGTTGGTCTGGGACGACGCGGCCACGCGCCTGCGGGAGTTCACACAGGCCTTTGGCGACGACCTGCAGAAGCTCGACGCGGACTTCACGCAATATATCCTTCGCCTGAAGTAGGAGGGTGGCGGGTGGCGGGGTGAGGGGGGCGCGTGTGTTGCGGTCGGTAGCGGCGTGCGATGGATTCCGGGGAGGCAGTCGAACAAGTGAAAAGTGAACATTGAGAAGTGCAAAGTGCAAAGTGAACCTGACTTTGCACTCTTCACTTTACACTTTTCACTTGGCACTCCTCCCCACGCGGGGGCATGGCACCGCATCAAGTGGACTGGCTTGACTTCGATGGGACTGCGCTGCGCTTGTCCCGCCCCTACCATACCTCGAATGTGGGATAACTCCCCCACGTCACCCGCCACCCG
>Ga0315280_10001200_pt1 | contig 45377 bp, 37 predicted proteins | sample YL17G06_40_MG_FD_203697 | JGI IMG/M metagenome (GOLD analysis project Ga0315280, IMG submission 203697) | Sediment microbial communities from Yellowstone Lake, YNP, Wyoming, USA - YL17G06_40 | ecosystem: Environmental > Aquatic > Freshwater > Lake > Sediment | place: USA: Wyoming | collected... | reverse complement strand
GGCCTCACAGCTCGCTTGGAGACTTGACACCGCGGCAGTTCGTTGATAAATACAAGGGCAGCTTACGAAGCCAAAAAACTCCATTTTTGGCTGGACCAGTTTTCGGGTGAGGCTCCTAAGAAGCCAAAAAACTCCATTTTTGGCTGGACCAGTTTTCGGGTGAGGCTCCAAGCCCTGAAAATCTCACTTTAGAGGTGGTACATTGAGCGGGGGCAGGTCAGTGAAGGACTTGAGCTTTCGGCCGCGGCTCGGGTGCTTGAGCTTGCGGAGGGCCTTGGCCTCGATCTGGCGGACGCGCTCCCGCGTAACTTTGAACTGCTGGCCCACCTCTTCTAGGGTATGCTCATTCCCGTCGCCCAGGCCGAACCGCATCTTGAGGACCCGACCCTCGCGCTCCGTGAGCGACTTCAACGCCTCCTCGATCTGCTCCTTGAGGTTGATGTGGATGACCGTGTCGGGCGGCGAGGGGATGAGCTTGTCTTCGATGAAGTCGCCCAGGTGGCTGTCCTCTTCCCCGCCGATCGGGGTCTCGAGCGAGAGCGGCTGCTGGGCGATCTTGATGATCTTGCGGACCTTGCTGACGGGCAGGTCCATTTTCTTGGCGATCTCTTCGCTCGCCGGCTCCCTCCCGACCTCCTGGACGAGGGCCCGCGACACCCGGGTGAGCTTGTTGATCGTCTCGATCATGTGGACCGGGATGCGGATCGTCCGGGCCTGGTCGGCGATGGCCCGGGTGATGGCCTGGCGGATCCACCACGTGGCGTAGGTCGAGAACTTGTAGCCCCGCCGGTACTCGAACTTATCGACGGCCTTCATCAGGCCCATGTTCCCTTCCTGGATGAGGTCCAGGAACTGGAGGCCCCGGTTGCTGTACTTCTTGGCGATCGAGACGACGAGCCGCAGGTTCGCGGCCACGAGCTCCTTCTTGGCCTGGTCGCTGATCTTCCGGCCGGCGGTGATGGACCGCACCGACTTCCGGAGGGCCTCCGGATCCAGGCCGATCTCGGCCGTCTGTTTCCGCAGCTCCCGGTTGACCTCCTGGAGCTTCTGCTTGAGGGCGGAGCTATCCTTCCTCTTCTTGGAGATGGCCACGGTCAGCTCGTCCTTCTGGTCCTTGAGGTCGTTGACGCGCTTGAGGCGCTTGCGGAGATCGTCGATGATCCTCTCCCGGCGCGAGGAGCGGATATTGAGGTCGCGGATGCAGCTGCTGATGACGACGATGATCCGACTCCGGGAGACCGTGGCCTTCTTTGTCTTCGGCAGCCGGTCAAGCTTCTGGCTCAGCTCCTTGATCTTCTTGATCATGGCCAGGATCTGCTGCTTCTTCTCTTCGAGCTTGCCCTCGGCGATGTCGTCCTCGCTGAGGTCGAACATCTCCTGGATGGTAAAGGGGTCGTCCTTGATCCTGTCCTCGAGGCCCAGGACCTCGTTGAGGACGAGCCGGGTCTTGGACAGGGCCTTGATGATGCTCTTCTCGCCCCGCTCGATCTCCCGGGCGATGGCGATCTCGCCCTCCCGCGTGAGGAGGGAGATGTTGCCCATCTCGCGGAGGTAGAGCTTGACCGGGTCCGTCGTCCGCTCCAGGCCGTGGGTCGAGACGAGGTCGCTCTTCCGCCGCCGCGGGATCATCTCCTTCTGCTGCGAGTCGAGGATCTTGATCCCGTAGTTGTCCATCGACGACAGGAAGTCGTCGAAATCCTCCTTGGAGTTCAGGTCCTCGGTGAAGGTCTTGTCGATCTCCTCGAAGAGCAGGTAGCCCTGCTTCCGCCCCTTGGCGATGAGATGGGAGATTTCGTCCTTATGGACCTTGATGTCAGGAGACAGGCTGCGCACCTCTTTCGACGGGGTATCCGTTATGACACACTCTCATGAGAATTTTTCCTTTCCTAGGTCAGCGACAGGATCTGCTCGGTGATGTCCTGCTTCTGGTAAAGGAAGGCCAGAACCTACCCCCGATCAATGTACCACCTCTGAAGTGAGATTTTCAAGCCTTGCGCCTGCCCCCTGATTAAGTCCATTTAGCCAGAAAACTTACATTATGGGTGGACCATTTTTTAGGGAGGAGGTCCCACCGCCTTCCCCGGCGTCAACTTCTTCGGGGGCCTTCTTCGTGATTCCGTCTTGGGATCTTGAAGAATTATTATGGCCAGACTTTTATAACTTAAGCTTTTTGGTTTATGTCAAGAAAAAAATAACTTCCGTCTGATTCTGGCGCATTCCATCCCGACGCAAATCTTTAAAAAATGCGTTTTTCTGCGATATTTCGACATTGCGCCCCCGCCGGGCATGGGATACAATCACGGCAAGGTCGAAAGGAAGGCAGGAGTTGTCGGCGGTCACATCACCAATAGTATTTTAAATCAAGGGTACAACTATGTTTTTTAATGTGGGGCATGTTATTGGCCACAAGTATCGGATCATTGACCAGATCGGCGAAGGCGGATTTGGGGAAGTATATAAAGCTGAAGATATTAAATCTGGCAACCCGATTGCGCTTAAATGTGTGCTTCCACAGAATTTTGAAGACATCCCGGGTTTCGTTGATGATTTTAATCGTGAAGCAACAGCCGCCCAGAAGATATCAAATGACCATGTTGTTAAGATTTATTCGATCGAAAAAACTGAATTTAGGAACCGCGTTATCCCCTTCTTCACGATGGAATATGCCCCTGACGGGGACCTCGATGCTTATATAAGGCGTCAAGAAAGCTTTTTATCTACGGATCAACTGACAGCTTGGATGCGTCAGTTATTGTTGGGCCTTCAGTCAGTAAACGCCGTAATAATCCATCGGGATATCAAGCCAAAAAACATTCTGCTTTTCGGCGATGTGTTGAAGATATCAGATTTCGGCATCTGTAAGTTTATCGAACAATCCACAAGAACAATGACCTTCAAGGGTTATGGCACGCCGTCATACATGGCCCCAGAAGTCTGGGAAAACATATCCGCTACGCCAAAGGTCGATATGTATTCAATGGGCATGGTTTTTTACGTCCTGACCACGCTGAAGCACCCCTTTTTGCCGGTTCCTGCGGGCGCATTGCCGAGTGATTACCTGAAGAATAAGCATCTATACGAAATCCCCAAAAAACCTACTGAAATTAATGGCGGACTTCCAGACAAATTGAGCTTGATGATAATGAAGATGATCGATAAAAAACCCCAAAATAGATTTAGGGATGCAAATGAAATATTGGCTTTTCTTGACAAGGCTGAAGCATCCGAAACCAAACCCAGCATTGCCCCCGGGATAAAGGAAATCGCGGGTCTTCTGCACAAGACTGAAGAAAAAGCCAAAAGAGCCGAAATAGAAAAGGATCAATTAATAAAAAGGGGAAGGGAAAAAGTCGAAAAATTCGCAAAGGCCTTTATTTTCAGTTGTGAAGATCTGCTGCGGCAATATGACAAGATTATTGACGATGTGAACGCGGAAGCATCAACAGTCAAAATCGAAAAACAATTGGCCAGGCTTGATCAACGATATATACAGACCTATTCTTATCATAATAAATCGATTCAAATGCTGCTGGAAAGAACGGATGCGATCACACAAATCCCGAACATCATCGGCTGGGGATACTGTTACATTGATCGCTACCAGGATGGCTTTAATCTATTGCTACAGCTTGTTCCGGAAGAAGCTTATCCCAGATGGCTGATTACCAGAACGCAGGATCATCCGTTACTGGAGACTTCTGAACATGTTCAGCGGCACGCGATGATGGATGTTTCCAGTCTTGACGAAGCCTTGAAGGGATTGCATTCAATCCATATTTATCAAACCGAACAGAAACCGTTTTCGCTGGATGATTTTGTGGCATTGGTAAAAAAACTTGCGTCCGGCTGACAGGAACGATGCCGCACCGAAGGCGGTAAGCGATCGGAAATCAAGGATCTTGATTCCGATTGATACGCGGGGGTCGGGCCAAAGCCGCGAGGCCCCCGGTTTGAAAAGGACGCCATTGGCGGAAATGCGTATCACTTATAATGACGTTGGGATCACTTCATATTTATCACTTTCATAAATAATACTTTTGGGGGGCAAAAATGAAACGGCTTAAGCGTGTTGTATCTGAAGATTTTAGGCTTGCGGTCAAAGAAGTTAAGGACATGATCGAAACATCCGACGTTTTATTGACAGATTTGGAGCGCGTCATCGAAGTTGCTGACGAAAAAATTAAGCAATATAAGGACAGTTCAGAATCCCGGTTTTTAAATGAACAAGAAACGTGGTTCAGGTTGATAATTCGAATACTTATCACAACGATTGATGCCACATGTTTTAAGCTGAAGCAATTGGCGTTGATTAAAAATAAAGAACGAAACCGTCAGCTTGATGAAAAAGATATTGAAAAATTGACGGAAAAACGAAGTGACGGCGGCCTTTTTTTCCTGTCAACGGCCGAAAATATGAAATATTCCTTTAAAATGTATGCCGCCGCATTTGATTCGGATTACAAAATCAAATATGGGAAGGAATGGGCGACTTTTTTGCGGGTTCAAAATAAACGTAAGGGCCTTACGCACCCGAAAAATAAAAGCGACTTGTCCGTATCAATATCCGATTATAAGGCCGCATACGAAACGGCCGAATGATTTACCGATATTATTAAGGAATTGTTTGATTCAATAAGGAACGTGTGACCAGATTGTGACCATAATCCGGCTGAATCCTGTTTAAAACAGCTTAAACCGCCTTAATCGGCCGGTCCCCATATCCCCGCGTTTTTCAGTCGTTTATATGGGGAAAAAGGAAGCGCGCCCGGGGAAATTCGAACTCCCGACCTGCGGATTCGAAGTCCGCATAGCACTATCATAACTGATTGATTCTGTACCCGATTCCATGTCCTCGACGCCGCCCTCGTGGACTTTTTGGCAACTTTCAAGGTAACATCTACTTTCATGGAAATCAAAGGAGGAGAGTGATGAAAAAAACATTTTTTGTTCTGGTCGGTTTCTTTTTGGTTTTGTGCCAAGCCCCGGTGCTACTGGCAGAAATCATCTATGTACCTTGGACGGGAACTTATGCCGATAAAAGCACATTGTATATTAGATGGGGGACTTATGAAGACCATCTGGCTATTGAGTTCGCTTGCGGTCCATTACAGTCTACCAGCATAGGAATAGTTTTTGCTGAGAAGGTCACAGATACCGACAAGTTCAAATCAGCAGTGTTAAGACTTCATAACCTACTGGAATTAAACAACCCTAACCTTAACGATTTTGCAAAAACTATAGGATTGACATTCCAAGAGTTCGTAAGTGTTGACAAGATAATAAGATTAACAGCAAGTAATTTGACGCCATCTTGAGACCTTACCGTATGGCTGGACGATCTTACAGGGATAAGCTCCGAATCATCGGATCTTTGATTGTGCAGTCATTGTGCAGTATAGTGGTTGAAAATGGCAGAAAAGCATAGAAAAACGCTACAAGCCGAGTGTCTGCGCAAAGTGGGACAAAATCCTGATTTCCTCGAGGCAACGGGGGAAAAAACGAAATGACCCGTGTAGGACTCGAACCTACAACCCGCGGATTAAGAGTCCGCTGCTCTACCGATTGAGCTAACGGGCCAAAAAGCGCCTCTAGTTTAGATGAGTTGACGCCGCTTGTCAAACCCCCGAATATGGGGCAACAACCTCATGAATGGACGTTTTCGGGACCTGGCTCGCTCGCCCGCCGCCACCCCCGGAAACGTGCTAAAATGAGGGCCAGAGCGCGCAATCCTGATGCCCGAAGACGACCCCGTGGAGATCCCGATCGACGGCGTGCTCGACCTCCACACCTTCAGCCCGAAGGACGTCAAGGACCTGGTGCCGGAATACCTCGAGGAATGCTTGCGTCGCGGGATTTTCGTCGTCCGCATCGTCCACGGCAAGGGAACGGGGACGCTTAAGGGGATCGTCCACGGCCTGCTCAGGAAGAACGCGGACGTCGCGTCCTTCGAGGATGACGACCCGATGGCCGGCGGCTGGGGTGCGACCCGTGTCCACCTCCGCCGGCCCTGATAAAGAGCGGTCGGCGGAGCGGGCTATCGCCTGAAGCGGATGGCGACACCAACGATGTGGCGCTCGTAATAGGTGGCCGCGCCTCTCCAGTAGTTATAGACGACACCCTCTCTGAAGAAGCGGTCGACGACGATGACGACGGCCTCGGCGCCCATGGCGGCGGCCTGTTCCCTCAGCAGTCCCTCGACGTAGCCGCGGTCCATCCCCCGTTCCGGCCGCACCCAGACCTCGCCCAGTTGGATATGATCACGCCTGGGATCCCGCCTCAAGAGCTCGACCATGCCGGGATTGGTCGGCGCGAAACGGGGCGTGCCGGGGTAGAAATGGTAGCCATAGGGATGGTAGCAGGAGACGAGCCCGGCCGTGAGTGCGACCAGGGCCAGGATTGGAAGCCATTTCCTTTTCATCTGCCTTCCTCCTTGATGACCGTTTATCGATAGCTTGTTCGCCACATTTCATAAAGCAAAAATCATACCAGCCCGGAAGCCATGGTGCGAAAGTGTGGACATCTTATTGATTATCAATAAATTATGACAACCCTGCCGATTCTTCGTCGACCGTCCCTGCCCGGGACACGCGGATCGCAACTTCACCCCCTTGTCCTCGTTCGAGGACGTTTCACGGCTCCTCGTCCCTCGGCCCCCTTCTCATCCGCATCGGCCGGCCGCTCCTCAGACTCTCGGCTCCCAGCCTTTCTCGTATTCGCGGCCCCACATCCCCATGGCTGCCTCGTCGCCCACGACGCGCCCGGTCCGCGCGTCCAAGCGCAAGGCCCGGCCGAGCTTCCAGGCGATGTTCGAGAGCTGGAGCATGGTGACGCTGACGTTCCCGTCTTCGATCGGCGACCGCAGCCGCTCGCCCGTGCGGATGCCGTCGATGAGGTTCTCGAAATGCCGCGTCGTCATGTCGTCGATGCTCTGGAGATCCTGGGTGGTGCTCCTCTTCTGCTGCGCGCTGTACTCGCTCAACAACTTGTCGTCCAGGCTGAAGACCTGGTAGCCGTCCCTGTCGACGAGGACCGTGCCCTCCGTGCCGTGGATGGTGACGCCGCGGCTCCGGCCGTAATACTGCTTGCCCTGGCAGGACATCCCTTCCCAGGTGATCATCCGGTCGCCGTAGGCGAAACTCGTGACGAGCGTGTCGTAGAACTCCCAGTCGTCCTTGAAATGGTAGCGGCCGCCCGAAGCCGTGACCGTGTCGGGATAGTCGACGCCGAGCGCCCAGCGACAGACGTCGACCTCGTGGGTGCCGTTGTTGAGCGTCTCGCCGGTGCCCCAGTTCCAGAACCAGTGCCAGTTGTAGGGATGGATGTTGTCCTTGTAGGGGCGCCGCGGCGCCGGCCCCTGCCAGAGCTCCCAGTCCAGGTATTCCGGAACAGGCACGGCCTTGCCCACTCCGATCGAGGCCCGCGTGTTGCTGTACCAGGCCTTGCCGAAATACGGCCGGCCGATGAGCCCGCCGCGGATCTTCCCGACGATCTCGATCGTGTGCGCGGAGGAGCGCTGCTGGTTCCCCATCTGAACGAGCTTGCCATACTTCTTTTGCGCCTCGACGAGGAGCTCCCCTTCGCGCGGGTTGTGGCTGCAGGGCTTCTCGACGTAGACGTGCTTTCCGGCCTGGAGCGCGGCGATGGCCATCGGCGCGTGCCAGTGCTCGGGCGTGGCAATGGAGATGGCGTCGACGTCCTTCGATTCGAGGATGCGCCGGAAATCCTTCACCGCGGCCGGCTTCCCGCCGATGGCCTTCTCGGCTGCCGCCGCGAACTTGTCGAGCTCGTGCCGGTCGACGTCGCAGACGTGGGTGACGAGGGCGTTCCCGCACTGGCGGAGACTGTCGAGGTGGGCGTAGCCGCGGCCGTGGAGCCCGATGATGGCGAAGTGGACGCGCTCGTTCGCGCCGAGGATGCGGGCGTAGCTCCGGGCATCCCAGCCGGCGGCGGCGAGCCCGGCCGAACCGATGGCGAGGCCCTTGATGAATTCGCGGCGAGTCGTCATGGCCCCTCCTTGTCCTTTGTCAAAGGACGCGGATCTTGATATTCCGGAACGAGACGCGGTTGCCGTGGTCCTGGAGGAGGATGTGTCCCGCGGGATATTCGCCGAAGCCCGGGATGTCCTTGAACTTACTCTGCGCCTTGCGGGCGAGGAACTCCGGGCCGCCGCGCTCGAACTCGAGGACCTTGACGCCGTTGAGCCAGTGCTCGACGTGCCTCCCCCGGACGACGATCCGGGCGGAGTTCCAGGCGCCGACCGGGACCGGCGGCTTGTCGACGGCCGGGATGAGGTCGTAGAGCGAGGCGCAGGTCCGGTTGCCGTTCGTTCCGAGCTTGGCGTCGGGGTGGCGGTCATCGTCGAGGAGCTGGTACTCGAGGCCCTTGGCCGAGCCCGGCGTCTTCGGCTCCGCCTCGATGACGAAGTACTTGATGCCGCTGTTCGCACCCTCGGTCAGCATGAAATCCACGCGGAGGTCGAAATTCGAATATTCATCGACCGTGACGATGTCCCCGCCGTAGGCCGCCTCGCCGCCGCCGGACTCGTCGACGATGAGTGTCCCCTCCCGGACCTGCCAGCCTCGCGCGGGGAGGGTTTGCATATAGGCTCCGCGCCAGCCGGTCATGGTCTTGCCGTCGAAAAGGAGCTTCCAGCCTGCCTTGGCCTCCGCGGCGGTGAGCGAGTTCGGCCGAGCGTTCGTAGCGGGCGCCTGCCCGCCACCGACAACGCCAAGCGCGGCTTCGCCCAAGAGACAGGCTAGGGCGAGAATCCAGCGGAACTTTCCCATAGCGTGATGTTAGGGCCGACGGCTTGGCCCTGTCAAGGACGTGGTTTCCCAGGCAGGGGGTGCCCATACCCCAGGCGATTCAGATCCGGTTCTTATAAAAGACGCCATCCTTCATGATGGCCAGGAGGCGACGCTCGGGGTCTTCGAGGCAGGCCAGGTCCTGGAGCGGGTCGCCGTCCACGACGAGGATGTCGGCGCGTGCCCCCTCAGCGATGACCCCCGTCCGGCCCGTCTCGCGAAAGAGCTCCGCGGCATAGCACGTGGCGGACCGGACGACTTCGACCGGCGGCTGGACGGCCGACCGGATGGCGAATTCCCGGAGTTGGTGCTTGTGCATCGGCCCGAGGAGGTCCGTTCCGTAGGCGAGCTTCACCCCTCCTTTGGCGGCGATCTCCAGAGCATGCAGTCCGTGGTCTTTGACCTCGGCGAGCTTGGCGATCACGTCCTCAGGGTATCCGCCCTCGACGCCGAGGACTTCATAGGTGGACAGGGTGGGCACCATCCAGGCCCCGTGCTTCACGAACAGGTCAACGCTCGTCTCGTCGATGAGGTTGCAGTGCTCGAGCGAGCGGACGCCGCAGGCGATGGCCCGGTTCACCGCCCGGGCGGTGTAGGTATGGGCCATGCAATATAGGCCGGCCATTTCCGCCTCTTCGACCGCGGCCCTGATCTCCTCCTCCGAGAATTGGGTATTGCCGAGCCGGTCGGTCGGCGAGACGACCCCGCCCGACAGCATGAGCTTGAGATGGGTCGCCCCCTTGCGGATCTCGTTCCGGCAGGCGCGGCGGACGGCGTCGACGCCGTCGCAGATCTGGCCGAGGCTGGCCGTCTGACCCACCCCCTCGACGACCTCCTCGCCACGCCCGCGCATATCGCCGTGGCCGCCGGTCTGGGAGAGCCCCCGGCCGCAGAACAGGATCCGCGGTCCGGCGATGCGGCCCTCCCTGACGGCCAGGGCCAATCCGAAGTCCGCCCCGCCCCCGTCGCGGACCGTCGTGAATCCCCGCATGAGCATTTCGTTGAGGATCGTTGCCGCGCGAGCCGACGTGTAGAATGGCGAAACGCGCACGAGCTCCGGGAGGTTGGCTGTCCAAGCTGTGACATGGACGTGCGCGTCGCAGAGCCCGGGCATGACGGTCCGGCCCTTGACGTCGACGACGATGGCTCCGCCCGCGAGCCCGCTCCCGGCGCGGGACGGTTCGACCCTCTCGATCTTCCCTCCCCGGATGACGACACGCCGGTCGGGCAGGAGCTTTCCCGCGACGACATCAAGCACGGCGGAATGATCCAGGATGATGCGTTTTTCGGTCATGGCGGTCTCCCTCATCGGCGGTGCGAAAGAAAAAGGCCCCGGCGAGAATCCAGCGGAAGTCGTTCACAGCCTGATGTTATTGCCGGCCGCCATCCCTGTCAAGAATGCGGAGTTCTAAGCGGGGACGGCCTCTGCGGGGCCGGTTGCGACGTAACACCGCTCCTCAAGGCCTCCGGCGGGATCGCCCCGCGTTCGCCGTAAGTGATGATGATCCCGACGATCGCGATATAGAGAACGCAGGGAATGAACTGGCTTCTGGGGGTCGGAGCGACGAGGAGGAATGTGAACGACGTGGCCAGCAAGGCCGAATAGATACTAAGCTTCGAGGCCGCCCAGATCGCCGCGCCCAGGACGGCCACCGCGAGAACCGGGTACACCGCGTCCATCCTGAGCCAGCTCAGGAGGCCCGAAAGGACGTTCGGGAAGAAAGTCGTCAGCGCGGACCTGTCTTTCAGGATGAGATTGAAAAGGATAGTGTTTTTAAGAACGGGGCCGACTCCGAAGGGGACCATGATGAGAAGGGCGGTCCCGAGAGTCGCGCCCGCCTCCAGGGCGACGCTGAGGAGCCGCCGTGGTTCCTTGGAACCCAATCTGTGCGCGTAATAGGCGGCGGCCAGGGGAATGATCAGGAATTTCGTCATCAGCCCGACGCCGAAGAGAACCGCGGCGAGGTATCGGTATCCCTTCCAGGGCCGCTCGCGGCTCTTTTGGACCGCCCAGAGAATGAGTGCGGTCGCAAGCAGGGTCATGGCGGGATTGGTATGGATCTCCTCGAACAGGAAAATAGGGATGAACGGCAGAAGGTACTTCAGCCTGACCTCCGCGCAGATGAGGACGAACACGAGACAGGCGATCGCCTGGATCAGGGCCATCGCCCAAGTCAGGACCCGGCTGTCCCATCGTCCCGCGATGAGGCGGGCCGCGTAATACGGGTAGATCTCCATGGGCGGGTAGTTGTAGTTGCCGTAGACGACTTTCCGGAACTCGGCCTGGTGATAGATCGTCCCGCTGGTGTAGGGATTCTGTCCCTTTTCGACCGCGCTGAACACGGAATCGTAGTGGTGGACAAGCTCGCCGTTCGTATCGACCGTCGCCAGCTGGAGGGTCCCGATGGTCAGGCCATAGAGCAGAACGAGGAGCAGAAACACCTTGCGGAACACCCAGCCTGGCACGATGCGATAAAGGAGCCAGATGATCAGGAGCCTCAACGTCAGCCCCAGGCAGAGGTCATAGCCGTGGCCGTGCGGCACGGGGCGGAAGATCATCATGGCAACGGCGAACAGGAGCGAGAAGACGAGGATCCCCGCCGCACAACGGTCCTTCACGGAAGCTGGCCAATACATGTTCTGCGGCTTAAGGCGATCCCCGGAAGGGCCCGACGACCCGCCATTTCATTCCCTGGATGAGATTCCGGTCAAACTGAGGAGCGGCCGTGGCGGATTTTTCCCCTGCTGGGGCTTCGATTGCGCGAGGCCGATGGCCGCGCCGAGGGAGCCGAGAAGGATCACCAGAAAAGCGAGTCCGGGTCTTGTTCTCATTTCTTTCTCCCTATGGAGATATAGGAAACCACTTTTTAAGCAGGGAATCAATCCCCGAAGAACTCGACATACGTCCGGCGGCCGGAGCGACGGACGGAATGGTCCGCTTTCACGGAAATGCTCGGTTCCTTTCCAGGGCGGGCCCGGGACGCTTCCCTTTTTGGTCCGTCTTGAATAAAATGACCCATGCGCCGATGGAGCGCAAAGATGAGCGAGGCCAAGAAGGCCGACGAAGGAGCGAAAGAATGAGAATGAAGAGGAGTTTACAGGCCGTCCTGATTCCCGTCGTGATCGCGTTCGGGCTGGCGACCGGCGTCCTGGCCCAGGAAGCCCCGCCGGCGCCGAAACCGCAGGAGGCCAAACCCTCTCCGGCGGCCGACCTCGCCCCGGCCAGGGAAGAATCATCCGTGACGGAGCACGTCATCCGCATCAAGGACCAGGTCATCCCCTACCGGGCCGCTGCCGGCACGACGCTCCTCCGCGACGACAAGGGCGAGCCGACCGGCCTGATGTACGCCGTGGCCTACACCCGAAGCGACGTGAAGGACCCGAGCGCGCGCCCCGTCGCCTTCTTCTACAACGGCGGGCCGGGCTCGGCCTCGATGTGGCTGCACATGGGCGCCTTCGGCCCACGCCGCGTGGTCACCGTGGACGGCGCCTTCACCCCGCCCGCGCCCTACGCCCTCGCGGACAACACCGAGAGCCTCATCGACAAGACGGATATGGTCTTCATCGACGCCATGGGCACCGGCTATAGCCGCGCCGTGGGCAAGGCCCAGAACAAGGACTTCTACGGCATCGACGAGGACGTCCAGGCCTTCGCCCAGTTCATCCGCACCTACCTCAGCAGGAACAACCGCTGGAATTCGCCCAAGTTCCTCGTCGGCGAGAGCTACGGGACGTTCCGCTCGGCCGCCCTGGCGAACGCCCTCCAGTCCCGCGACGGGATCCATCTCAACGGGATCGTCCTCGTCTCGACCGTCCTCGATATGTCGACGATCACCTTCGGCGCCGGCGACGACCGGCCCTACATCTTCTACCTCCCGAGCTACGCCGCAGTCGCCTGGTATCACCAGGTCCTGAAGAACCGGCCCGCGGACCTCGAGGCCTTCCTGGCCGAGGTGCGCCGCTACGCCCAGGGGGATTACGCCGCGGCCCTGTTCAAGGGCGCCGGTCTCCCGGCCTCGGACAAGCAGGCCGTGGCCGCCAAGCTCGCCGATTACACAGGACTGAGCGTGGAATACTGGCTCAAGGCCAACCTCCGCGTGACGCTGGCCCAGTTCAACGTCGAGCTCGAGCGCGGCCGCGGGCTGACGACGGGCCGCATCGACGCCCGCTTCACCGGCTTCACCCGCGACCTTCTCGCCGAGAACGCCCAGGGGGACCCGGAGGGCCCGGCGGTCGGCGGCGCCTACACCGCCATGCTCAACACGTACAATCATCAGGAGCTGCGGTTCGGGCAGGACAAGGTCTATAACACGTCGAGCGGCGGCGCCCGCGAGTGGAACTGGCGGCGCCAGCCGGCGACGGGCGGCTTCCCCGGCGCGCCCGCCACGTCGGGCGGCGGCTTCTTTCCCGGAGCGCCCAACGTCGAGGCCGACCTCGCCCAGGCCATGGTCACCAACCCGCGGCTTCTCGTCCAGGTCGAGAACGGGTACTACGATATGGCGACGCCGTTCTTCGCCACCGAGTTCACCACGAGCCACCTCGGCCTGCCTCAGGCGCTCCAGGCTAATATTAAGCTCGACTATTATGCCGCCGGACATATGATGTACCTTCACGACGAGAGCCGGGTGAAGCTCCACGATAACGTCGCCGCCTTCATCGACCGGGCGACGCGGAAGTAGGGTCCCCTAATCGTGCCGTAAGGCTTCGATCGGGTCCAGGCGCGAGGCCTTGAGCGCGGGATAGATCCCGGAGGCCAGACCGATGACCGTGCAGACGAAGAAGGAGAGGAGAACCGCCGTGATCGTCCAGCCGACGGGCCAGCCCGTGAACGCGGAGATGAGCATGGACAGGGCGAAGCCGAAGAGGATTCCCGCCGTCCCGCCGATGGCTGAAATAGAAACCGTCTCCGCGATGAACTGGCTCCGGATATCGATCTGCCTCGCGCCCACGGCCCGCCGCAGACCGATCTCCCTCGTCCGCTCGAGCACGGTCGCCAGCATGATGTTCATGATGCCAATCCCGCCCACGAGCAGCGAGATCCCGGCGATGCAGGCCATGACGATGGTGAAGATGTTCTGGGTCTTGCGGTGCTGTTCAAGGAGGGCCTCGGGCACGATCATCTCATAGTCGTCGATCTCCTTGTGGCGGCGCTTCATCAGGTGGGCCAGGGTCGCCGCGGCCGAGGCGCTCGAGATCTCCGACTTGAGCTGGACCCGGAATTCGTCGAGGTCGGATTCGTAGTTCCCGAACCGGAATACCTTCAACGCGGTCTCGAGCGGGACGTAGATGTTGTTCTGTTCGCCCTTGAGGGCGATCCCCTGGAACTCGTCCTTGAGGAGGTTCTTGTCCTTGAGCACGCCGATGACGCTCATCCAGACATGGTTGATCTTGACCGGCCGGCCGAGGGGCGACTCTCCGGGGAAGAGGACCTGGGCGACGCGCGACCCGACGACACAGACGTGGGCGTAGAGCAGGTCGTCGATGGGCAGGAGGAAGCGGCCGGCGCTCACGCTGAGGTTGGCCATCTCGAGGTGCGTCGGCGTCACCCCCCAGACCTCGGCGTCGCTCTCCCGGTCGCGGCTGACGACGGCGTAGGCCTTGATCTGTTTCGTGGCGCTGTAGGTGCTCAGGAAGGGCAGCGTTTCCCGGGCCGCGTTGAGATCCTGCAACGTCAGCCCCGGGGTATTCTCCCGGATCTCCTTGAGCTTGCTCTCCTCGAAGGTCTTCGCCTTGACGATGATGTTGCGCAGGCCCATGGTGTCGATGAGCTGCAGGGCTTCGCGCTCGGCCCCCCGGCCGATGCTCAACATGGCGATCACCGCCCCGACCCCGAAAATCATGCCCAGCAGGGTGAGCAGGGTCCGCAGCTTGTGATGGAGGAGGGATTCCATCGATTCTGCGACCTCGAACTTCATCTTCATAACGACCTGCCCCCCTTGGCCGCGGCCTCCGGACTGCCGAGGAGGATCACCTCGCCGACGTCCAGTCCCTTGGTGATGACCGTCAGGGTGAGGCTCCGGGCTCCCATCTCCACGGGGCGTTTCTGGATCCGGGACCCCTTTTTGACCATGACGAACGCCTTGTCCTGCTCGTACGCTAGGGCCTGGTTCGGAACGGCGATGACGTTGGCCAGCTTCTCCACGAAGATCGTGGCCTTGACCTGAATCCCCGGTTTCATCAGCCGGGCGTCCATCACGTCGAGGCTGACCCTCGTTTCGAAGTACTTCAGCGGGCTGTCTTCGCTGAGGGGCTTGGCGATGGTGTCGAGCCCGGCGATCTTGCCGGTGAAGACCCGCCCCGGTTCGTAGTCGAGGTTCAACGAGACCGGGAGGTTCTCCTTGAGCCCCGAGGCCTCGGATTCGAGGACGAAGACTTTGGCCTCCATGACGCTCAGGTCGGGCAGGGCGGCCAGCTTCATGCCGCTGTAGGCGTTCATGCCGACGCGGTACCTCTCGCCGTTCCACTGCTTGTTGAAGATGAGCATGCCGTCGTGCGGCGCCCGGATGTCGAGGTTGTTCAGCTGGTCCTCGTACTGCTTGATCTTCACCTGGTGGGCCCGGGCTTTGGACTGAAGGAGCTGGAGCTCCGCCTTGGCCCGCTTCTCGAGCTGGGACCGCTCGTCCTCGAAGTGGCGCTCCCGGATGGTCTGGTAGTTGAGGTCGATGGCGTCCTCGATGATCTTATTCCGAGGGAAGATCGTCTCGTCCCGCGCGGCGTAGACGTCGGCGAGCTCCCTCTGGACGGCCGTGACCCTGATCTGGCCGGTCAGGTCGGTCTTCTCCTTCTCGAGCTGCTTTTCCTTCTGGGCGATGTCGAGGTCGATCTTGGCCAACTCGGCCTGCTCGGACCGCAGCAAGTCGGGCAGGTCCGTGCTGGCCAGCCGGATGACGACGTCGCCGCTCTTGACCATCGAATACTCGGGCGCCATCCAGCCGATCGTCAGCAGGGAGAAGCGGCTCTCGGGCGAGACGACGATCGGCGTCGACTTGGCCGCCTGGAGCTCCCCGAAGGCGGGGATGGCGATCTCGAAGGGGCCCTTCCGGACCTTGAGAGTGGCCACGGTCGGGGCGCCCGGCCGGCCGCAGGCCGCCGCGAGGGCGGCGACGAGGAGGAGTGCGGCCGCCCGCGATGCCGCTCTCATCGTCCGGCCCCCGCGGCGCCCGAACGGATGACGACCGCGTCGTTCTCGGCCAGCCCGCTCAGGATCTCCACCATCCCGGAGGACCTGGCCCCGGTCGTAACCGGTGTCAGCTCCTGGGAGAGGACGCTCTTTCGCCACACCGCCGCGCCCTTGTCGCTGTAGACGATCGCGGCCTCCGGGAGCTGCAGGATGTCCTTTTTGGAGGAGACGGTGATGTTGACGCCGGCCGCCATCCCGGGCCGCATCAGCCCCGGGTCCGATTCGGAGAGGTCGATGACGGCGTCGAAGACGATGGCCGGCTGGCTGTCCGACTTGACGCGGAAGACGCGGCCGAGCGAGCTGACGACGCCCTTGTAGACGCGGTCCGGGTTGGAGTCGAGCCGGACCTCGGCCGGCTGGCCGACCGCAGCCCGGCCCGCCTGGACCTCGAGGACGACCGCCTTCATCTGCATCCGGCTGAGGTCTGGCAGCTCGAGGATGGTCTCGCCGAACCAGCAGGTATCGCCGACGACATGCTTCTTGCCGTTCCAGTTGGGCGTGTAGACGACGAGCCCCGCCTTGGGGGCGAGGACGTTCATCTTCTGGATGTCGCGCATGAGCCGGTCGACCTCGGCCTGGAGCAGCCGGACCTTGGACTCCTGGACCTGGGTGCGGCTGGCCATGCCCGAGACCTGGTTCGACAGGCGCTTGTCCGCGAGCTGCTCCTGGAGGTCGGCCAGCTCGAGCTCCATCTTCCGCTTCTGGAGGTCCATCGGCGCGATCAGACCCTCCGGGTAATCGGCCTTGCGCACCGCCTTCTGCTTGTTGACCTTCTCCTCCTCGCACTTGAGTGCTAGGTCTTCCCTGGTCTGCTCCTCCTGGAGCCGCATCCGGCTGAGCTCCTTGAGGCCCGTGTCGAGGTCCGACTGCTTGACCTGGAGCCGCTGCATGAGCTCCCGGGCGTCGAAGGAGAGGATCAGGTCGCCCTCCTTGACGGCCTTGCCCTCCGGGGCCATGAAGGAGATCGTGTATTGCCAGAGGCGTTCGACCGACGGGCAGCCAACGTAATAGGACGCGGCCGACTGGAGCTGCCCCGTGGCGTGGACGTTGATATCGAAGGGGGCCCGGACGACCTTGACCACCCGGGTCTTGCCCCCCGAACGGGAGCATGAGACGAAAGAGAGCGCGGACGCGAGCGCAAGGGCCGCCGCCAGCGCCGGCATGGCCCGGAAAGCCGATCGTGATGCGCGCCTGTTATTTTTTCTCACCGGGTTTCGTCTCCGCGACGGTCTTCGGGACCGGCCCGACCGGGGCCAGGACCTGGCCCCGCTTGAGGCCGGGGTTGTCCCGGGGGGCGGCGGCCACCGCGAACTCGTCGTAATCCAGGGCCGCAAGCTTGAGTGGCCCGCCGCCGGCGGGCCTGACCCAGAAGGACTGCCCATCGAACGAGGCCATCTCCAGGGGCACGAGCAGGACGTCCGCGTATTCGGGGCCGCGGACCTCGCAGCGGACGCTCATCCCGGGCTTCATGATCTCCGGCTCGAGCTTCTCCATCTCGATATCGACCCGGAAATAGCTCGATTTCCCCCAGCGCCGGACGGGGTCGGCGCTCTTGGAGATCTCCCGGATAACGCCTTTATAATGTTTGTCCGGGTAGGCATCGAGCGTGAGGTCGACGCTTTGCCCGCTCTTGACTCGCTGGATATGGGTTTCGCTGATCCAGGCCTGAACGAGGAGCGACGTCAGGTCGGGGATCGTGGCCACCGGGTACGTGGCGAAAACGGTGTCGCCGACCTGGACCTTCCGGCCGCTCCAGTCGTCGACAGCGTAGATCATGGCGCCTTCGGTCCGGGCGACGAGCGTCAGCCCGTTCAGGCTGCTCTTCTGCTTCTCGAGCTTGGCTTCGAGCTCCCGGACCTCGATGGTCAGGGTTTTGATCTGACTCTCGAGCTCGGCCCGCTTGACGGTCCGGTTCCGCCGGGCGCTCTCCAGGGCGTTGTCGCTGATCTTTTTCTCGAGCTGCTTGCGGTCGTACTCGTAGCGGGCTTCGAGGCCGGGCGGGATCGAGGCGTCGAGCGATTTTTGTTGGTTGTCGTTCTCGGCCTTCTTGACCTCGACGTCGAGCTCGAACTTCTGGTTCTCGTACTCGGACTCCTTCTGGGCCTTCTCCTCCCATTTCGCCTTCAGGGAATCCTGGGCCGTCTCGATCGACGAGGCCAGGCTGGCCGTGTCGAACCGGACCACGGGGTCGCCCGGCTTCACGGGATCGCCCTCCTTGACCATCCACTTGATCTGAACCCTGTAGTTCTCCGTGATCGGGACCTTGAATTCCTCGGAGCGGAGGGCGGTCAGGCTGCCGGTGAGGACGATGCTCGAGCGGAAGCGGCCCTGGGTCACGCGCGGGTCGGCGCCCCCGAGGCCGGCGGGCGCGGCGCCCTTGCGGGACGGAAGGAGGGCCAGCGACAGCGCTACGGCGATGACCAGGATGGCGGCGGCGAGGACGCCCCGCCGCGCGCGCGGGCCGAGACCCAGCGGGCCCTTCCCGCCCTGCCCGAGCCACGAGTCAACCCCTCGACTCCCCGGCATGGATGCCGGGGCTTGTTCGGGGTTAACCCTGAGCCTCGCTCCTCGTCCCCGCCTTGAAAGGCGAGGATTAGCGTCGGCGAACGGGTCAACGATTCGGCGTATCATTAGTGATCTTCCCGTCCTTCAAAGTGATGATCCGGCCCGCATAGGCGGCGACGTCGTTCTCGTGGGTCACCATGACGATGGTCTGGCCGCGCCCGTGGAGCTCGCGCATCAGGGCCATGATCTCGTGGGCCGTCTTTGAATCTAGGTTTCCGGTCGGCTCATCGGCCAGGATGATGTCCGGGTCGTTGACAAGGGCCCGGGCGATGGCCACCCGCTGGCACTCCCCGCCCGAGAGTTGGGCCGGCCGGTGGTCCATGCGTCCGGAGAGGCCGGCCAATTCCAGCATCCGGGCAGCCTTTTCCATGCCGGCAGCCGCACGGATCTGGGAATATTTCAGCGGCAAATAGGTGTTCTTGAGCGCCGTGTAGCGCGGCAGCAGGTTGAAATTTTGGAAGACGAAGCCCAGGTGCTTGTTTCGGGTGAAGGAGAGCTCGTCGTCATCGAGGCGGCTCACCTCCTTCCCGTCGAGGAGGTACGAGCCCTCGGTCGGTCTGTCCAGGCATCCCAGGATGTTCATCAGGGTCGATTTTCCCGACCCGGACGGGCCCATCACGGCCACGAATTCATTCCGCCGGATGTGGAGGTCGATGCCGTCCAGGGCGCGGACCGTCGTCTCCCCCATCTGGTAATATTTCCTGAGAGCGGTCAGCTTGAGCATGGCCCGGTCTGGAAAATGAAAGACCTGTTACGGCGCCTGTAGTATACCCTTCTATCTGTGGAAAACTTAGGCATAAATCGTGCCAATTTCCGAGTCTCCCCGTCTCCTTATCACAAGGCACAAAATCCCCTACGATGCGTAAATTATGTAAAGAACCTTACATTAATATATACGCCTCTTCCCCGATAAACGTTACCTATGGGATCAATGATAACACAACCAGGCAGACGTCAACGGATCTTTACCGGATCCTCCGGATCTCGACAAACGGCGTTGATGCGGCCCGCGTTCTCTACTTTTTGTGATAATTCGGGTACGGCGGATGGTCCGGGATGACCACGGGATTCTTCTTCAGCGCTTCCATGGTCACTTCCACGGCCTTTTCGAGCTGCCGGTCGTGCCCCGCCGCGACCGAGGCCGGGTCATTCTCGACCTCGATATCGGGGGGGATGCCGCGGTTCTCCACTTCCCAATCGCCGTTCAATCCGTAGATGGCCCCGCGCGGCGCCGTGACGCTTCCCCCGTCCATCAGCGGCGGGTAGTTCCAGATGCCGACCAGCCCGCCCCAGGTCCGCGTGCCGACGAGAGGCCCGACCTTGTCCTGGCGGAACATCCAGGGCAGGGCGTCGCCGCCCGACCCGGACATCTCGTTGATGATCATCGTCTTGGGCCCGAAGATCTGCGCCGACGGGGAGGTGAGCTTCTCCCCCTCGCGCATGACGGCGGCGTTCCGAAGCGGCCGCTTCAGCATGTCGATGATGTAGTCGGCGATCTCTCCGCCGTGGTTGTAGCGCTCGTCGATAATGGCGCCCTGCTTGCCCACCTGGGCGAAGTAGAACCGGTTGAAATTCAAATACCCTTCGACGGCCGTGTCCGGAACGTGGACGTAGGCCAGCTTCCCGCCGCTCAGCTCATCGACCTTCCGGCGGTTGCCCTCTTCCCAGGCCCGGTTCCGCAGCGCGTCGTCGTTCCCGACCGGAACGACGACGAGTTCGCGCGCGCCCTGGCCGTCCGGGGACGGTCCGACCTTGATCTTGACCTGCTTGCCGGCCGTGTTCTCGAAGTAGCTCGAGACGTCGGCCGGCGCGCGGACGTCCCGGCCGTCGACTTCGAGCAGGTACTCGCCCACCTTCACATCCACGCCCGGCTGGGTCAGGGGCGCCCGCAGCTCGGGATTCCAGTTCTCGCCGTTATAGATCCTGGCGAAGCGGTACCGGCCGTTCTCGATCTTGTAGTCCGCTCCAAGGAGGCCGCCGCTCACCTGCTTCGGTTGCGGCATATCGCCGCCGCCGATGAACATGTGCCCGACGGTGATCTCCCCGAGCATCTCTTCGAACAGGTAATTCAGGTCGCCGCGGCTGCCGACGCCCTTGAGGTACGGCGCGTATTCTTTCTCCGCCGCACCGAGGTCCAGCCCGTGATGGTTCGGGTCATAGAGGAAATCCCGTTCGATCCGCCAGACCTCGTGATAGATCTGGTTCCACTCGGCGCGGGGGTCGACATAGACCTCCATCTGACCCAGATTGAGCGCGCCTTCACCCGGCTTCACCGGCCCGCCGGTTCCCGTAATGGCCCAGGACTGCCCCTGGCGGTAAAGGGCCTTCTCCCCGTTGGCGGAGACCATGAAGGCGCCGACACCGGCCGCGATTGGCTCGGTTTTCCGGGTCGTCAGGTCGAACTTGGACACGGAAACCAGGTTCGGCGAATCGAACCGCGCCACGTCAGGCATCTCGGCCAGGAACAGCGTCCCGGCCTTTCCCCGGTCGAGTCCCACGTAGTTGGCAGGTTTGATAGGCAAGGCCACGATCCTCTGCCCGATGCCGTCGAGGTCGATGGTGACCTTTTCCTCCGCCTTCGCCGGCTCGTCCTTGCCCTTTTCCGGCGCTCCCTTGTCCTGGCCGGCGGTCTTCGGCTTGTCCTTGTCCTTCTCGTCCTTCTTCGCCGCCTCCGCTTTCTCCTCGTCGCTCTCCGGCGGCACCGGGGACGCGTCCCCCTTCTTCAGGACCGCCGCGTAGACGCTGCGCAACACGGGGTGCTGAAAGCTCGACAGGTCGAGCCAGCCGGAGGAAAGCCCCACGTCCGTGCTCACGGTGAAGACCAGGTACTTTCCGCCCTTGTCGAAGACGGGGAAACGGGCGTCGCTGATGCCGTCGGTGATCTGCGATTCCTTACCGCTCCCGAGCGCGTAGACGAACACGGCGTGCAGGTGGTTCGCGAGCTCCTTCGTGTACGTCAGCCATTGACTGTCCGGCGACCAGGTCGCGTTCATGGCCGAGGACGGGTCGTCGAACCGGTCCGTGGCCACCTTGACGGGCGTTCCCTTATCCACGTCCACGTACCACAGGTTCAGCCGCTTATCGGTGTAGGCGATCTTCTTGCTGTCCGGAGACCAGAGCGGGCCGTAGAAGAACGACGGCGGCTCGCCCAGACCGATCTTCTTCACCGCGCCGAGCCCCGACTGGTCGGCGATGTGGAGCGCATACTCGCCCGATTCGTCGGAGAAGAACGCGATGGACTTCCCGTTTGGAGACCAGGCCGGGTCGCGCTCGGCCACCGTCGTCGTCCGGGTCAGATTGCGGACGTCGCCCTTTTCAGCCGGGACGGTGAGGATCTCGCCGCGCGCCTCGAACACGGCCCGCGCGCCCGTCGGCGAAATGGCCGCGTTCTGGATCATGTTCGTCGCCTTCTCGAAATGCGCCCGGGTCGCCGGCAAGTCCCCGGCGATCTCGATCCGCACCTTGCGGGATTGCCCGGAGCCGGGGTCGAGAACATAGATCCCGCCGAACTGCTCGTAGACGAGCGCGTCGGGTCCGGCGGACACCCACTTCAGGTCGAGCCCGTGGTTCTCGATAACCTCCTTTACGGCCTTAGTCTTCGTGTCATAGCCGAAGAGGGTCACCGGGCCCTTCCGGTCGGACAGGAAATAGACCGTGTCGCCGAACCAAACCGGGCTCGAATCGTTGGAATTCTCCCGGGGCAGCTTTTCCAGGGCGAGATCGCTCAGCTTCACGAGATAGATCGGTGTCGTCTGCCCGCCGCGATAGCGCTTCCAGGCTGTTTGCCATTTCATGTTCGGCACGTAGGCGAGGCGCGTTCCGTCGGGCGAGAACGAGGCGTCTTCGCCGCGCCACATGGGCAACGCCTCGGCCGCCCCGCCTTCGAGAGGCACGGTGTAGAGCCGGTCGAAGTCCGCGTACGACTCGCGCGAGGAACGGAAAAGGACCTTCTTGCCGTCTGGCGTCCACCCGGCCGCAGCGTCGGGCGAAGGATGCCAGGTCAGCCGCCGCGGCGCGCCGCCCTCGGCGGGCATCGCATAGACGTCCAGGTTGCCGTCGTACATGCCCGAGAAAGCGATCCACTTCCCGTCCGGCGAAAAGAAGGGCGCCGCCTCATGGCTGCCGGTCGTGAGCTGCCGGGCCACCCCCCCGTCGCGCGGCACGCTCCACAGATAACCGCCATATTCGAACACGATGGCCGTTGGGCCGAGCGTCGGTGTCTTGGCCAGAAGGGGTGGCTCTTCGGCCGCCCGGGCCAGCCCCGCCCATAAACAAACTACGGCCAGCACGATCGTCATCTTTCGCATGTTGCCTCCCTGGATCGTCGTTGAGAGCAGGATATTCCGGGCTCCGTATGGGTGTCAAGGGCGCGATCGAGGTCCGCGGGTCCGTCCCCGGGGCCGGAGGCTTTTCTTTTCGCTCCGTCTCGCATAGAATCGTCAGGATCTCGATGATGCGCAGAAGAGGGCGCGGTCGAGGAAGGAGCGAGGCGTTCCCATGTTCCGAGCATCCGACTTGAAGAAAGGCGACGTCGTCAGGATCGAGGACGACCCGCACATTGTCGAAACGGTCAAAGTCCAGACGCCCTCCGCCCGGGGCGCGGTGACGCTTTATAAGATCCGTTTCCGCAACCTGAAAACGAAGAGGATCGTCGATCAGTCCCTTCACGGCGACGACATCCTGGCAGAGGCGGATTTCGAGCGGCGGCCCGTGCAGTACCTGTATGGTGACGCGGCGAGCATCACCTTCATGGACCTCCAGGATTACAGCCAGTTCACGCTGATGAAGGAAGAGATCGAGGTGGAATGGCCCTATCTCACCGAGGGCGTCGAGGGGCTCGTCTCGATCTTGTCCGAGGGCCGCGTCCTGGGCCTGGAGATCCCGACCTTCATCAACCTGACGATCGTCGAGACCAGGCCGTCCGTGAAGGGCGGGTCGGTCACGGCGCGGACGAAACCGGCCACGCTGTCCACCGGGCTGGTTGTGCAGGTCCCCGAATACATGGCGGTCGGGGAGGTCATCCGCGTTGATACGCGCACCGGCGAATACGCCTCCAAGGCCTGAGCGGAAAGTCGTGAGGGCATGAAGAACGGCGGGTACACGTACGGGGACCGCATCGCGGCGCCGGATGAAGGCGTTCCCGTCGCCGCCTTCTATGCGCGCCATTATCCCCATTCGACCGAAGAAACTTGGCGGGAGCGGGTCCGGGCGGGCCAGGTCCGGCTCAACGGACAACCGGCCTCTCCAGACGAGCCGCTGGCCCGGGGCGACCGCCTGAGCTACTATCGTCTGCCCTGGGAGGAGCCGGAGGTCCGGACGGACTTCGGGACGCTCTACGAGGACGGGGAAGTCCTTGTCCTGGACAAGCCATCCGGTCTGCCCGTGCTCCCGGGCGGCATGTTCCTGGAAAAGACCTTGCTCTGCCTGGTGCGGCAACGCTACGGCGCCGGGTGTTCGCCCGTCCACCGGCTCGGACGCGGCACCTCCGGAGTCATCCTCTTCGCCCGGAACGCCCGGGCCGCGGGCTCGCTAGCGGAGGCCATGAGGTCGAGGCGGATCCTCAAGGTCTATTTGGCGTTGGCCTCCGGGACGGCGATGCCAGACACGTTCACCGTCGACGCGCCCATCGGACCGGTGCCGCATCGGCGTCCGGCCAGTGTCCACGCGTATCGCTCCGGCGGCCGACCTGCGGAAAGCCATGTCCGGGTCGTGCGCCGTTTTCCCGACCGGAACGAGACGCTCCTCGAAGTGACCATCCCCACGGGACGCCCCCATCAGATCCGCATCCACCTGAGCTTTGTGGGATTCCCCCTGGTGGGCGACCCGCTCTATCTGCCCGGGGGAATTCCCCGGTCCGACGGCGAGGATGACGAGTCCGCCGCGACTCCCGGGAAGACGGGGTATCTCCTTCATTCCTGGAAGATCCGTTTCCCCCATCCGGCCAAATGCGAAGAGCTGGAGGTCATCGCCCCTCCCCCGCCCGCACTCGACCCGGGATGAGGCCGACGGCTCGCTGTCCCCGGATGTCCGGCCCGGAGTCTTGAATATCCCGCTCGTCGAATGCTACATTGGCCGTGAGCGGGCCGGAGAGGCGACCAACAGATGGGACGCGATAGAAAATAGAGGGGTGTGCTGGACATGGAAGAGCGAAAACTGGGCAAGCTGGGATTAAAGGTTTCCTCGCTCGGCCTGGGCTGCATGGGCATGTCCGAGTTTTACGGGCCGCGGGACGACGAGGAATCGACCCGGACGATCCATCGCGCGGTCGAGCTCGGGGTAACGTTCTTCGACACCGCGGACATGTACGGGCCCTTCGTCAACGAAGAGCTCGTCGGCAAGGCCCTCAAGCCGTATCGCGACCGGGTGGTCATCGCCACGAAGTTCGGCAACGTCCGCGGCCCGAACGGCGAGCGGCTGGGCATCAGCGGAAAGCCGGACTATGTCCGCAGGGCCTGTGAAGCGAGCCTCAGGAGGCTGGGCATCGAGACGATCGATCTCTACTACCAGCACCGCGTCGATCCGGAGACCCCGATCGAAGACACGATCGGCGCCATGGCGAGGCTCATCGAAGAGGGGAAGGTCCGGCTTCTCGGCATGTCGGAAGCGGCGCCGATGACGCTCCGGAGGGCCATCAGAGTCCACCCGATCACAGCGTTGCAGACTGAATACTCGCTCTGGACCCGCGACGTCGAGGCCGAGATCCTGAAGACGTGCCGCGAGCTCGGCATCGGTTTCGTCGCCTACAGCCCGCTCGGCCGCGGCTTCCTCACCGGCTCGATCAAGACCCCGGACGCGCTTCACGCGACGGACTTCCGGAGGACCAACCCCCGCTTCCAGGAAGATAACATCAAGAAGAACTTGGCGATCGTCGCGCGGATCGAAGCCATCGCGAAGAGGAAACAGTGCACGCCAGCCCAGCTCGCGCTGGCCTGGGTGCTGGCGCAGGGGAAGGACGTCGTGCCGATCCCCGGGACGAAGCGGCGGAAGTATCTCGAGGAGGATCTGGGCGCTCTCGCCGTCGAGCTGACCCGAGAAGACCTGGCGGCCCTCGACGAGGCCGCGCCGACGGGCGCCGCTTCCGGGCTGCGCTACCCGGACGCCGCTATGCGCTCGGTGAATAGATGATCACGCGGCATTCCGCGATGCGGCGTAGGCCTCGAGGTGCTCCAGGGCGGTCAGGTGAGTGGGCCGGGCCGCATGGCGCCGGACCGTCTGCAATACCTCTTCCGGATGATTGATGACGAGGCAGCACCGGTCCTTTCCCCGGTGAAGCCGGCGGATATCGCGGAAAAAAGCGGATGAGAAAATCTCCTCCGGGTCCGCGTGATAAGCGTTGTGCGTCGAGAACTCGATGCCGTTGCAGGGCTCCGCTTCCCCGCTGGCTGTGATGTGGATCGTTTCGCCGGCCCCGCAGCCCGTGTTGAGGAAGGTCCCGTCGCTCGTCCCCTCTTTCAAGATCAGCAAGGGGCGCGTCCGGCTGATCTCATCGATCCTCCGGTAGTATTCCCGGACCTCCGCCTCGTCGCAGACGACATCGTACCGCGGGGCGCTCCCCACGGGCACGTAGGGAAGGAACCCGCCGAAGAAGCATCCCTGCCCGATCATGAAATCGAGATAGTGTTCCGAGACGACTTCCTCGAGGTTCTCCCGATGGACGACCGTGGAAAAGCCGAAGATCAATTTGCCGTCCCGGAGCCGGCGCATCCCTTCCAGAACCCGCTCGAACACCCCCTCGCCCCGAAGAGAATCGTTCGTCCGTTCGAACCCCTCGATGCTGAAGATGGTGATGACGTTGGGCAGCTCTTGCAGCTTGGCCACGGTCGCGTCGTCGACCAGCGTCCCGTTGGTGACGAGGTAAAACCCGGTCCGCGGGAACGCCCGGAATGTCTCGAAGATCCCGGGCACGAGCAGCGGCTCGCCACCGATGACGCCCACCGAACGGATGCCCAGGGCCGAGGCCCGCTCGACGATCCTGTCCAGCGTTTCCCGGCGGAGGTCGCCGCTCACGGGAGAATCGCCGGCGAAACAGCCGCGGCATCTCAGGTTGCACCTGAGCGTCGGCGACACCTTGATGGTCAGCGGCGAAAGCTCTTCGTCAGCCGCAAACTGACGGCGCCGCGCCCCGAGGTGGGAAAAAACCCAGGTCTGATAGAAGCCGCGCCTGCGCCCGGGCGGGATCTCGGACTTGAGCCGCTTTTGCAGGAGCAGAAGATTCGAGTTGCCGCCGATCCAGCGGCTGACAAAACCCCTTTCGGCGATGACACCGACGATCGACATCAGCTGTCCCTCCCTTGGCGGAATTCGGCGTAGCGGACGAAACAGGGCAACGCCGCGGCATTCGTCGCCTGGGCCGCGTGCCGGCTGACCAGCCCCAGCACCTGCTCGGGCTCGTAGATGGCGAGGCACCTTCCGTGGTTCTTTTTCACGCACCGGGAGACATCTTTATAGAACGGGGAACAAAAGGTCTCCAGCAAACCGTTTTCCAGCACGTTCTCCGTGGAGAATTGGATGGCGTTGCAGGGCTCGACGTGGCCCCGCGGCGTGACGTGGACGGTGACGCCGGCGCGGCATCCCTGCTCCAGCACGCCGCCGAACTCGGGATCGTTGGAGCCGCGGCCCTCGTGGAGCAAGAGCATGGAGTAATGCGGCTGGAGAGAGTCGAGCCGGCCGAGGAGGCGCCCGAGCTCTTGTTCTTCGAGCACGAGGTCGAAGTGCTGTTCGACGCCGACTGGCCCATATGGAAAGAACAGGCCGAACCTGTTCCCCAGCCGGGCCATTTCGTCGAGGAAGTCCCGGGAGGCGACAACCGCGCCGTTGCGCGCGTGGAGGAGCGCGGAAAAGCCGAAGAGAACCCGCTCCCGGGCGAGGAGGCGCATATTGTCCGTGATCCGGCGATAGATGCCGGCCCCTCTCCAAGAATCGGTGTCCTCGGCCGTGCCCTCGAGGCTAAAGAAGAGGACGACGTGGCCGAGGCGCTTCAGCCAGGCGACGATCTCGTCGTCGATGACGGTCCCGTTCGTCGAAATCCGGAAGGCGACGTCCTTGTGGCGGGCGAGGAGCGGCAGGAGGTCTTTCCGTAAGAGCGGTTCCCCTCCGAGGATGCCTACGAAATAAATCCCGAGCCGGCGCGCCTCGGCCACGACCTTTTCGAGCTGGCCCGGTTCGATCTCCTGTCCCTTCTCATAGGCCGTCGCATAGCAGCCGCGGCAGCGGAGATTGCAGGCCTCGCTGGGCGATATGTTGATGATGGCCGGGAGCTCGCAACCGTGCTTCCGCTCCACGCGTTTCCGGCGGCGGGGCCCGCGGAGGAGGTTGTTGACGACCCACGCCTTGCGGAACTCGCGAAAACGTTCCCGTGGCAGGTACTCGCGGATGTCCCGGTATAACTCCGGGACCCTCTGATGCGAGAAGTACCGCTGCGCCACCTTCGATAAATCAAGGATCATGGGCTCCCCCGAGCCGACCCGATTGAGTCCAATATATAGCCGGCCGCGGCTCCGCGTCAAGGAACCGCTTGATCTTTCGACTGCCGGCGTCGCAGCGTGTTCATTGGCTGGAGCGCTGTGCCGGGCGAGACGACTTGGGGGCGGTTGGATCGATCTGATTTGACGTAGCTAACGTTCCAGAATGAGTTGCGCGACGGGGCGATATGACCCCCTCAGGACCGTCCGGCGCCTCGACTCGACTAGGGCGTCAGCTAGTCTTATATTTGCTGCGGATCCTTGCGCCGGATAGCGGGCCACCCAGCAGAGCGCTGACGTAGCAGATGTCAAGCGCTCCGGCGCTCAACGGGAAAACACTCCAGATCATGGACAGCACACCGAGCGTATGGCCCCGATAGATATAGCCGACCACCAGGAACCCTGCGCCAGCGACCAAGCGAAAGATGCGGCCGGCCGGACTGTTGAGGAATCGCGAGAAACCCGATCGATTGAAGGCTTCTTCGGACTTAGCCATGGAGAACCTCCTTTTGGGCGAGACTAAAGGATAGGGAAGTCCTTTTTTTGCCCGGCATGGAATTGCCGGCTTCGGCCTCAGAATCAACCCTTTCCCTCACAAAACTAAGATATCCCGGCCCCGGAAAGGTGTCAAGAACTCGAAGAGATGAGGTCTATAAGAATAGGCACACATACGGCATGTGTCCCTATCCGTCCCGCGGCCTTAGTTTGGGCACGAAGCGCGGCACGCGTCGGCAATATTCTTCATAGGCCGTTCCGAATCGCTCCCTCAGCTCCCTCTCCTCCAGCCTGACCACGAAATAAATCAACGGCAGGCATAGAGCGACGACGAGGTACGCTCCCAGGTAGTTCGCGAACAGCGCATATGCCGTCACCCACAATAGCGCTTCGATGTATCGCGGATTCCTGACGCGGCTGTAAATGCCCTCGGTCAGCAGCTTTCCGGGATATTTCTCTTTCGAAAGCTCGGGTATCCCGGAGAGCCGGGCGAACCTCAACTGCGCCATCACGCGCCGCTTCAACAGGACGGCCGCCCCAAATGCGATTCCGGCAAGGATCATGGTGATCACGTTGGTCCCCAGATCCAGGACGAGCAGTGTTTTGCGAAAAACCCAGGCGCCGACCATATACCCCACGACCGGAAGCCCCAATATGACATAAGTCCAAACGGCCCCCAGTTGGCGCCAGAACGGGGCGAACGGATGAATCGCCAGCCAGAGCAGGAGCGAAGGCGGAAAACTCGCTATGACGAGAAACGCAAGGACATAACGTGCCGAATCCCAGAAGTTCATCGCCTTCCTCTTCCTCTTACTTTACAGAGATATAGCCTCGCTCTCTCAAAAAACGTTCAAGCTGAGCTTTCCCGTCCGCTTTGAACTTAGGGTCCGGATCGAAGTCGTTTTCCTGATTGGCGAGGTTGCGGGTGAGAAGGTGCCCGACTCCCGGATAGACATTCAGCTCACAAACGCCTCCTGATCGGATCACGCGATCACGGAACCGCTCGGCCCTCGTAAGCGGCGTCAGCGTGTCCTTATCGCCGTTTATCATTTTATTGGCTTCTATTAATTTGTTGCACAGTTATTACGACTTTTCCACAGGCGTGCCCTTCTTCAAGGTACCTTAGGGCCTCAGCCGTCTCATTTAATGGGTAACGTTTATCTATAATTGACTTAACTTTGCCCGCGTTCATTAGCTCGATAATGAATAGCAGATCCTTTTGGTTTATATTCGCAAGCATGGATCTGATGTTCTTAACTCCAGTCATTGATAGGAACATGACTTGGAACATTCGAGCGATGGAACCTCCTGCCAGGACATAGATTCCACCGGAGGTTAATACACGTTTATACTTTGATGTCGAACGGTATGCTGCAATATCAAAAATCAAGTCATATTGCTGCCTGTTTTTGGTGACATCTTCCTGAGTGTAATCAATGACATGGTCCGCGCCAATTGAGCGCACCAGGTCCATTTTTGCTGTGCTGCAAACGCCAGTGACCTCAGTTTCGAATGATTTGGCAATTTGGACTGCAAAAGTACCCACACCGCCCGAGGCTCCGTTAATCAAAACCTTTTGCCCCACCTGAATTTTTCCTTTATCGCGAAGACCCTGCAAAGCCGTGAGTGCCGCCATGGGTGCAGCCGCTGCTTCTTCAAAAGTCAGATTGGCCGGTTTCAGGACAAATCTATTTTCGTCAACACAAACATATTCGGCAAATCCTCCGTAGCCGCCACATCCGAAAACTTCATCACCCTGCTGAAACTGCTTGACATTGCTGCCAACCGCTTCAACCTGCCCCGCTATGTCAGCTCCTAGTATTTGGTGTTTTGGTTTTAGAAGCCCAGCGCCCATGAGTCTGATAAAGAACGGGTCAGCTCTCAGGTGGCGCCAGTCATAGGCATTAGCTGACGCCGCATGAACTCTTATCAATATTTCATTGTCCTCGGGAATGGGTTTTTCCACCTCTTTAAGTCGAAGAACATCAGGTGGTCCAAACTTTGTGTAAACCATGGCTTTCATGAATTGTTATCTCCTTCTGGATGTCTTTATAGGAAGCTGAGTCATTGCTCTTGCCTGACCGACCTGCTGTCTTTAACTCGAAGTTAACTAGATACTTACCTCACTTTCCACTTTTTAGTCAATCAACCTTGGGAGCGAACGGGACTGGTAAGGGGTGGATCCGTTCAGGATCGGATTAGCGATCTCTCGAGTGCCTTTTTTAGGGCCTTTCTGACATAACAATTGCGCCGTATGGATACGGCGTGGACAAGACCGCTGAAAATAGCACGGTGTCTTCAGAGGCCTGGGGAATAGGCCCGAAGGCCCCCTCCCTGCGCTCCCCCCAAAAAAAGGGCTTGACAGACCCTTGTTCCGCTTCTATAATGATTGTATGTTACAATTATTGTATATAATAATTAATGTAGCAAGCAACCATAAGACAATGCGGAGACTCCCCCGGATCACCGATTCGGCTGACCGGATCGACCGGACTCCGGAGTCAGGCCGAAGGAGGATAAGCCGATGAGCGCAATCGAAGGGGCTCAGCCCACCGCCCCAATCCCTGTCCCAAACACCGTCGCATTGCGGCCGGAGGCCCGCACAAACCGTGCGGACGCTCGCGAGGAAGCCTTTTGCGAGCTGGAGGCTGGCGTCCTCAGGGTGCTCGAAACCTATGCCAACGTCCACCGCGGGACGGGGTACAACTCGCTGGTGACGACCCGCCTTTACGAGCGTGCCCGGGAGGTCATTCTTGACGCCCTGGACCTTTCAAGAAGCCGCTTCACGGTGGTCTTCTGCACGCCGCAGCGGGCCTCATCGCTCGAAGCCAGTCTCAAGCCCGGGACTTCGCTCACCCTTTCGAGCCGGGAAATCGGACTGCCTCTGGGAATCGTGGCTCTGGCCGTCGAGAAGAGTAAGTTCCCCAGGGGTGTCCCGTTCCAGACGGGCGGGGGAACTACCAAGATCGTTTCGCGCCACTCCGTCGTCTGGGAAGATGCCCCTGACAGGTTCGAGGCGGGAACCCCTGCCATCGTCAACGCAATTGCATTGGCCCTCGCTGTTCAGATCATTCGCCGACGTGGAGCGGGGGTTTTCAAGCTCCGGGATGGCTCGGCCCTCCCGGCAGTGCGGATTCTCGATCGCAACGGCTTCGACGGATGGAGCGGCCGGAAGCTCCTCAGCCGGCTCCGGTCATCGGTCATCGGACGGGGACGCGACGTGCCGACGGCCAATGGTTCCGAGCCGTTTGTCTGCCTCGACAACAGCGCCAGCACCCCGGCGCTATGGCCCGTTTGGCAGGCAGTTTCCCAGGCCTGGAGACAGACGGAGGACGAGCAGCGAATGCTCATCGCCCGCGTCAAGGGCATATGCTCCAGGTTTTTCGGGGCTCCCCTCACCGGCTATGACCTGATCTTCACATCGAACACGACCGAGGCCATCAACCTCGCGGCGAAAAGCCTAGAGTCCGAGCCGGCCGCACGTTTCGAGCCGGTCGTCCTGAACACCCTCATGGAGCACAACTCTAACGAGCTCCCTTGGCGGCTCGCGAAGGGCGTTTCTCTGGCCCGGACGCCTGTCGACGGCTACGGATTCCCCGACATGAACGAGATGGAGCGACTTCTCCGCACGTACAACTTGGACCGGACCCACGGCGAGAAACGAATCCGGATCGTGGCCGTGAGCGGAGCTTCCAACGTCCTGGGAACGGCCCCGGATCTGAGGGGAATCAGCCGGCTCAGCCACTCTTACGGGGCCCGGGTCCTCGTCGATGCGGCCCAGCTCGCGGGCCACCGGAAGATTGACATGGAGGCCGATGACATCGATTACCTGGCTTTTTCGGGCCACAAGATGTACGCGCCGTTCGGGACAGGCGGGCTCTTCGCCAGAAAGGGACTGCTACGGGCCGGGAGCGAAGAGATGGCGATGGTCAGGGAGTCGGGCGAGGAAAACGCGGCGGGGATCGCTGCCCTCGGCAAGGCCATCGATCTGCTCGAGCGGGTCGGGATGGACGTCGTCCGGGAAGAAGAACAAAAGCTCACCCGCAAGGCGCTGCGGGAGCTCGCGGCAGTCCCCGGCATCGAGGTCTACGGCCTCAAGGATCCCAATTCGCCACTGTTCGAGAGAAAGGGCGGCGTGATCAGCTTCGGTCTGAAGCGTGTGCCGCACAATCTTGTCGCGGAAAAGCTGGCTGGGGAAGGCGGGATCGGGGTCCGGAACGGTTGTTTCTGCGCCCATCTCCTGGTCAAGCGCCTGCTCGGAATCCCCCCCGTCCGGGAGACCCTGGCAGACTTGGGCCTGAGACTTGCGCCGCGGCTGACAAAGTCCCTGCTGCCGGGGCTGGTCAGGGTCAGCTTCGGGATCGAAAACGACGAGCGAGACATCGACCGCCTGATCATATCGTTAAAGAAGATCGCAGCCGAGCAAGTGAGTTTGATGGACAAGCTCTTCGCCCGGACGCACAACGCCACTCCCGTTGTTCCGGATACAGATGTTCGGAAGCGCATGCGGGCGTCCGCCGAACGGGATATCGAGAACGTGTTCGGGACTCCTCAAGGGAATGACCGGAGTGTTCCTGAAGGCACGCCTGTCTTCGCAGCAAAGGCTCTATCTCCAGGGCTGATCTTTCTGGGGCGGCCCTGCTGCCACAAACATTAAGCGGAGGATAGCATGAAAATTAAGAAGAACGTTGGCCGGATCGACCGGACCTTGAGGCTTATCGCCGGCTCGGCCCTGATCCTGGCCGGGGCCCTGCTCATGAAATGGAACATCCTGGTCATGGCTATTGGACTGGCCATGATCGCGATCGGCTTGATGGGCTTCTGTCCCATCTATGTGCCGTTCGGCATTTCGAGCCGGAAGCGCGGGTCATAGAGGCCTCGGGACGAAGTAGCAATCGATGTTCAGCACCCAGGCCGCCCATCTCTCCTGAATTTCAATTTAGGGGATGAGTCTAAGGTGTCAGGGCGCCGCCCTTAGAAGGTCTGGGCGAGGCTTTGACTGGAACATTATTTGTGAACTACAATTAATGCACCTCGAAACGGGAGAAGGTCCATGAAAGCTGAAATAGTCGAATACCTCCTGGAAAAACTCCGCGTTCTCATGCGCGAATCATACGACGTTTTCGACGACCAGCAAAAATGCTGCGACCTGACGTACTCCCAGTGCCATACCTTGATCGAGATCGGGTCCACACGCAACGTCTCCCTTGTGGACCTGGCCTCTTCCCTCGGCTTGGACACGAGCACGCTGAGCCGCACCATCCAGAGTCTTGTCGTCCTGGGGCTAGTAACAAGGAAGACCAACGAAAAAGATCGCCGCTACGTCAATATCTCTCTCTCCAAACAGGGCCGAAAAGTCTACGAGGCGATTGGAAACCTCTACTACAATTTCATGACCAGGGTTTTCGACCTGATCCCGGCCAAGAAGCACGAAGCGGTTGTCGAGAGCCTCGGTCTCCTCGCCGACGCTATGAAACAGGTCAACAATCCCGGCCAGGTTCCCAAATAACCTGAGCTAATTTCGTTTCATAAATATCCGGTCGATTTCGGTGACATACGACCAAGTACCGAAAAAGTAACCCGGGGGATGACCCGAACACCCGACCTCCTGATTGGCAGTCAGACGTTCTTATGATGTTCCAGACTTCTCGCCGGGACGCCACGTGTGGACACCGCGTGGACAAAACCGCTAAGAAAGGCTCAGCTCTAGTAACTCAGGCTGAAAACATTTGGAAGACTAAGTGGCTGAAAAGATGGAAATAAGAGAGCGTGCCGGAGAGGATTCGAACCCCCGACCTTTGGATCCGGAGCCCAAGGATCAGGCTTTTCAACTGGCTCTTGAAACGGCGATTTCTACTGGCGTGGCGATCTGCTCTGTACTCGGTGTGGCTACTTGTAGCTCAGACCGCCGGCTTGGTTTCCGGCAGGTCCTCGCCCGCTTTCTTGATGTATCTCCGGCCTTCCTCGTAGATGTCAAAATCCTCTTTCCTGTCCAAGCGCACTTTTTTCCTCTGTCCATCGTCGGTCTGGAAAATTACAAGATATGCGTGCTTGGAGAGGGTTAGGGTCTTCTTGGCCTCGACGGTCCCCGACCATTCCTTGCGGCGATCCCTTTTTCTCCTAACCCAGGGTAAGAAAACGAACCAGTCACCCAGGAGTTCAAGTATAAAATCAATCATTTCGAACCCTCCTTCTCATCCGGCCCCTCACCAGTCTCGGGGCAGGGCCAATTGCCTATACTTGTTCCCTGCTTTAATTGCCAGAATTGCGGCGATCAGGTTCGCCCCAACACATACCAACATCAAGATCGCCTCTGCAGAAAATCCTTCATATTCATCCAGATAATAGACGGCACCGTTGAACACCATGAAGTCATGAAAAAGTACAAGGCCTGCAGCAAGATAGAGGAGTCCGGTGATAACTCCGCTGATAATCCTGCCACCGAGCTGGCTTAGAATGACACATACCAATAAGACAACCGCTGCCGCCAACAGGTATTTGAAAAACATCCTCGAAGAACCAGCGGCGCCGTCTTTAATGGCCTCCGGATGCATATCAAGCCGGGGCACAAACAACACGGCCCATAAGGCGGTCACAACGATGACGATCGCCGCTGCGATGTATACCGACCTTTGGCTGGGAATAGTTTTGGCCATCTCAGACCCCTCCTCTCTCGCTAATTACCAGTATAAATCAGAATGGAGAGGAAACTAAGAAAACAAATGGGGAGGAACATGGCGTGTCTGAGAGGATTCGAACCTCCGACCTTTGGATCATCCGCCGTTCGGGGATATGCGTTTGGAGCGGTCGTTTTCCGGAATAGTCGCCGATCCGCCGCCGACTCCAATCCAAGACCGAAAAGCCCCCTGAGGTAGACCTCCCAGGAATGCCAGGTCTCAATGTCACGGAAGAGGGGAGAGAAGACATCCCGGCTATGAATGGCGTCGATGATGTTCAACCCCCCCTCCAATCCACAAGATCTCCCCCCCGGCAGTCGGATTGAGTTGACTCTGCTATGAAACCGGTGGTAGGTTGATTTTAATGAGGGAGACCAAATATGAATGTTAAAATTGGGGACCTTACTGCGTCCGATTTCCCCGGCATTGATGAGGCGAAGTTCAACGAATGGAAGGCGCTCAAAATCAAGAGGAACCGTGAACAGAGAATTGTCTTTTATATTGGGGTTGGAATATTGCTCATCTTGCTCATCTTGAGCCTCCTGACGGCTAATCCCAAACTCCTGTTGATATTCCTGATTTTCTTGATAATTGACGACTGGGCCGCCCTGATTTATATATCTTATCGCAAAAGATACAAGCACTTGCGCCAACTTGGGAAGGAACTCAAGATGTCCGAGCAGTTGCGGGCAAAGAAAAAGGGCCAAGCGTTTACCGGGTAGACAACGAGCCGTTCCCTCCGGTGTCATACTCCCGCCGCCGCCCCGGTCTTCGCAACCCCGTATTCTTGACACCCGCCCGGGGCCGGATTATGCTTTATTTACCGCGGGAGGGGTTGATCTTGGGCGCAATGCCGGCCCGTTCCATGCCCAGCGAAAAAGGACAATTCCTGTCCGTCGGACGTCTCTCGACGCGGGAGGCCATCCGCAAAGAACTGGCAAAATGGGACGGCGCTTGCCGCATGAAGGACGGCGCACGCCTCTAAAGGGAGCATCATGAAATCGATCGTTATCATCGGATCGGGCATGGGCGGGCTCACCGCCGGCAACCTGCTGGCGAAGAAAGGGCATAAAGTCACGATGTTCGAGGCCCAGAAGACGCCGGGAGGCTACACCGGCGGTTTCCGGCACGAGGGATTCTATTTCGAAAGCGGGACGCTCGCCTTCGAATCTTCCGCCCAAGTTTTCCGGGCCATGAAGGAGATCGGCGTCTTCGACAAGATTGAGTTCGCGCGCCAGAAGATGCACATCATTGCCGGGAAGATGAACGGCGTCTGTTCGAGCTACCAAGAATTCAAGAGCCTGGCCTATCGTTCGTACCCCGGTGAAAAGGAGAAGCTCGACCGCTATTTCGGCGAGGCCGACAAGATGATCCGGGCCATGACCGGGATGATGGCGCCTCACGGCGTCGCCGGATTCCTGGCCTTTCCATTCCATCTCGCCGGGTTTATGTACCTGTTTCGCAAGTACTCGAAAATCACCGTGACGGACTTCGCCGCAGCATGTTTCGGCGAGGGCTCGGCGCTGTATGCCCATTTCAAGGGTTTCGGTTATCCGGACATGTCGGCGGCGCTCATCGGGCCGGCCCTGGCCTCCTTTCTTGACGACTATTGGACAGTCAAGAAGGGCTTTCAGTCCTGGGCGGACTCCCTGGCCGACAACTTCCGGGCCCTGGGCGGTGAGCTGAGGCTCGAGACGCCGGTCGACAAGATCGTGACAAAGCACCGGGCCGCCGCGGGCGTCGAAGCCAGGGGTGAATTCTTTCCCGCGGATTGGGTCATTTCCGCCGCGGACTATAAGAAGACTTTCCTGGCCTGGCTGGATGATCGCTCACTCCTGCCCGCGGAGTTCGTCAAAAAGGTTTCGGAAACCGCCGTATCCGAAGGAATTGTCACGGCCTACCTCGGACTGAGCCTGCCGCCGGCCGAGCTCGGGAAATGGCTCAAGGCGCCGCATGCCAGTTATCGTGATCCGTCTTCGGCTGCCGACTTTCGCCTGGGAGCCAATGACCCTGACTACTTCAAGAAAGTCGGGGCGGGCCTCTATTCTCCTTCGCTTCACGATGCGAGTCTCGCTCCGGCGGGGAAGTCGAGCCTCATGATCCAGGCCGTAGCGCCCACGCATTGGATGAACAACTGGGGCGGCGGCGACCGGCAGAAGTACCGGGAGCTCAAGGAAGGAGTCAAGCGGGAACTCGTCGCCAAGGCCGCGGCCGTTATCCCGGGCCTGGAGGAGCGCATAGAATATTCCGACTTGGCGACGCCGCTCACGTACGAGCGGTTCACGGCGAATACCGACGGCGCGACCTCGGCTTGGAGCTGGAACCCTCATAACAAGTTCTACGGGAGTCCTCTTGGCGTCCACATCGGCACGCCTATCAAGAACCTGCTTATCGGATCCTGTTGGTCGGCCCAGATCGGGGGCGTGCCGAGCGCCATCAACGCCGCCCGCCGCTGCGCCAGGAGGATCGGCTAGCGTCTTTCCCGACGACCGGCTCAGCCAATCCGTCAGGTGGAGCTCGAATTCAATTCTTGAATGCTTGCATATTCATGACATCTTCGAGGAGGACGCCGAAGAACCGGCCGCTCGCGATGTAAGGCTGTACAGAATTGTGAAATTTCAGAGTCCTCAAGATGATGCCGAAATGGCAAATTTCTCAGGGAATTAGAGAGCGCGCCTGGAGGGACTCCGCACCATCCTTGACATCTATTCAGGCAGAACCTATATAGTTAATAGGCTCCAGGGGAAAATTAGGATCTGGACTGGCCATCGGTCATCGCACGCGTAAAACGGCTTCTCAAGCACTCCTGCCGAGCCCACAATGCTGATGGGTTCAGATCATGATTGAACGTAGGGGAGGCAATCCGAATCCAATTATCTCTCAATAAAGGAGGTTGGCATGGAAGCCCCGAAAAACAAATCATCCGGTTTGGCGTACACGATTCGGTGGGTGGCGCGAGGTCTCGGCACGCTTATCGCGCTTTTTGCGCTCTTCGGGATTCTGGAAAACATCACCGAGGGGCGTACGATTCCAGAGCATTTGACTGGTGCCGCATTCCTCTTGGTCTTCGTGGGTTGCGTCGTCGGCTGGTTCAAGGACCTTGCGGCCTCCCTCTTCATCCTGGGGGGAATCCTGCTCATTCTGGTGACGGCGCTCGCCTTTCCGGGTTCGTTGCACCAGGTGTATTTCTTCGGCATCCCGGCGCTTCCTGGTTTCCTTTATCTATACGTCCACCTTGCCGGCAAGAAGAAGAAGTGAGGCCTCCGCCGGCCGGGCGGCAATGTCAATAACTGCAGAAGCGGCGCTAGCCTGCCCGTGATCAATACACTACCTCTGAAGTGAGATCTTCAAGCCGGAAGCTACCCCTGATTAGGTCTGATTATTGGACCCCAAAAAGCTATAGAAACCTTTCTTAGATATGCCAACCATTTCCTCGTTCCCCTGATGACCCGACAAGGGGGTTTCGGGTGTTGCCGGTTTTTGGTTCAGATCAATTATGGAGGGGACTTTAAGACGCAAAAGGGAATATGCACACTAATCCCCGCGTCGCAAATACATCACAAAAAGTGTTTAAACCCGCTTAATCTGGCTTAATGGTGCTTAAAGGGAAAACGATAAAATCAGGGGAAAACGTGGCGTGCCTGAGAGGATTCGAACCTCCGACCTTTGGATCCGGGAGCGAAGGTCTGCCTTTTGATGTACTGCTAGCGCCCCTTGGGCCGCAGATCTTCGATCAATTGGGTGCTGACCCAGTAGAGGTCTCCCGCTTGGCCGAAGAAAAGGTACTTGCCGTCGGGCGATATCGACGCGATCCCGGCTTTGACATCGAGGCCGTGCTGCGACAGATCGATCGCCTCGCCCCACGTGCCGTCCTGGCCCTTGAAGGACACGAACAGATGCGGACCTCCATCAATATCGAAGACGATATAACTGCCGTCGGGGGCAACGCACGGATGGGCGATCGAATCCGACCTGGCGCGCACTTTTTCGATCCCGCCCTTGAGGTCCTCATAGCCGACAATGCGGTCGCCCTCCATGATGGCCCGACTCACATAATCGCTCTGAGAGCCCGTATGGGTCACATAGACGCTCCCATCGCGGCTTGAGCTTACGAACATGCCTTGACCCGCGTATCTCGCCTCGGACCAGCCGTCCGCGGTGCGCTGGGCGAAATAGATGCTGGGCGTCCCGGCATGGGCCGGATGCTCCCAATTCCAATAGATGCGTTTGTTGTCGCACGTCACGTGCGGTTCAAGAGCGCGATGCCCCGCCGAGACGGGGAAGGGCGCGGGGTAGGTCCAGCCCTGTTCCGTCAAGCGGCTGACCATGAGCTGTTCATTGCTTTTGGTGAAGTAGAACTCTTTGCCGTCGGGCGAGAAGGTGCAGGCAGAGACTCTATCCCCTGCCCTGGATACAATGCCTGGGGCGAATACCGTCGGCACTTTGCCGGGGACGGACTGGTTCAAGTACGGCCCTTTGAGGCCGGTCGGCTGTCCGGGTTCAGCCTGTTGCGCAAACCCACACGGACCCGCCAATGCCCAAGCGCAAACGATGACGGTAGTTAGAATCTTCACTATCTACGTTCCTTCCACTCATATGGCATCATACAAGCCTGCACTTAGAAGTGTTCCACCCTGTTTCACAAGATTACCTCTCTCGTGCCAAATCGGCAATAGGCTCAAGAGTGCTCGAGATCGTCTAAGCTTAGCTCTCGCCAAGTCAGAAGGGGCGAATATACTAGGGCCCAGAGGACTGAATAAAATCTGGCCAAATGGGGCGGGTGGGGAAGACAGGTGAAATCAGGGGAAAACGTGGCGTGCCTGAGAGGATTCGAACCTCCGACCTTTGGATCCGGAGTTATCGCACCGGATTTACGGGATCAAGTACCAGCACGGACACGGGATTCTTCCAGACCCGGCAAAGGGGTCTCGGTGAGCGCTTCAACCCGCCGCCCAGGCTAGGGTTGGTGGAATAGACAAAGGCGCCCGCTGGGCTTTCGTATTCATAGAGTTCCGTTACGGCAACGGACCGGTACTCGAGCGGGGTTGTATCCGTCCATGTCGCGGACCAGGTCCCGTGTTCGGCTCCGTTCAGTTGTTTCCATTCGCCGGCCAACTGCCCGTCCCGCAACGTTGCGGTCAATGAATAGGAGCCCGTGTCGTCCTCCAGGGTCAAAGACAGATCCCCCCGGTCATAAACGCCCTTGCCTTCGATCCCCTCCGTTCTCGTAACCTCGACGGCCGTGCCTTTCTGGGCGATATTCAAGGTGAACTTCAGTTCGTCATTCTCGCTGGTTCTGGCCACACAGAGCCAACGGCCGGCGAGCGAAGTTCCAGGTGTCGGAGGGACAGCCGGCCCGGCCGGCAGGGCGAAAAAGAGCGGTTTGCCGGGCTTGCCTGCCGGGGTCGACGGACCGGCCTTGAGCCGCACGCTTTTTCCCCGGGAGACCGGGAACACGGGAACGAGTCCTTTCCTCTCCCGTGATGGCGGCTCCGCGAAGAACACCGCCTCTTCGACAAAGCTCCACGCGCTCGCCGCGGCTACGGCTTCGCCCATCATGTACCGGAATCCCCGGCCGGGGCTCCGGACGGCGTAGACGGGAGCCGGCAGGGCAAGCCGATCGTCGTCCAGCGCCAGGCGGTACATGACCTGGTTGTAGTTGTAACGCGGCGTTTTCTCCTTCGCTCCAGAGAACGCGTCGGTGTAGGTGCCTTCGAAATAGATCAACCGTCCTCCCTCTTGGTCAAAGAACGGGTGCTGGGTTGGGTTATAAAAATTGTAGTTGTCGTGAGTCACCACGCACCGCGCATACACCCAGGGGCCTGCCGGTGTATCGCCTTCCGCGAACCAGATCTCGCCCGGCTTCCCGGAGACGATCATAATCCAGCGGCGGCGGAAGTCGTTCCAGCAGACGGAGCCGCGGCCTGCAAGGTCTGGGATCCGCGCCCCGGTCTCAATGTCATGAAGACCGATCAAGCCTTCCTCGGGCTTGAGTATGCCCGCGGCCACGAGGTCGCGCATCCGGTCCGGAGAAAGCCGGTCTGCGCCCGGCTTCCAGGCATACAGCGGCCGCCCGACTGCGTCCCGCTCTATCTTCGTATCCTGGCCGTGAAGCTTACCGTCTCCGGCCACGCAGGTCAGCGCTTCGTAGTTGCGCAAGTCGTACAGGCTCCTCTCGGTGGCCCTGACCCTCAGGTCCGGATGAATGTAATAATACTCAGCACCGGTGACGACCGCCAGGAAGGGATGGGCCGAATCATGATAACCGTGGATATCCCAGCGCTGGACCGATTCAAAGGTCCCTTTGTCATCGTTGAATCTCATGAGGTGCCAGTCATATGCGTAGCTCAGGTCGCGCATATTCGCCACCCGCGCCATCAACCGCTCCCGTCCCTGCTCATCGGGGACCGTCATCAGCCCTTCGATCCATCGCATTCCCTCTTTCCAGCCTGGCAGAGGGCACATGGGCTTGCTGAACCCGGTCTCGTCCGTGAAGTACTCGAGGTCTACGCCAACGCCGGGATCAAGGCCGCCGCTCCCAGGGAATTCGCTGGTCGCGCCCGAGGCGCCGAAATGACCGAGCGGATAACCGATACGCTCCGTGTCCCCCCAGAACCAGAAGATCTTGCCGCGGTAGGGAGCTGCGATAACCGTGTCCTGCCCCGCCACCTGCCCGTTCAAAAGGGGGCGCCGCGTGGGCGCGGTCCCGCCTGTCAGCACCGTATCCCGGTAGATGCCTTCTCCCGTCACGCGGTACAGCCGCTCCGCGATATTGAGGCGCCTCATCCTTATCGTGGCGCTGGCGCCCGGCTCAGGTTTCAGCTTGACTCCGCGGAAGCCGAAGAGATCTTCAGCGTATTCATAACCGTGACTGCGCACGCTAAAAAATACTTCCAGCCCCAGGAGCCCGGGCTCATTAACTGCGGCGATCCCGTTGCTATCCGTCACCCAGCGCGTCCCACTGACGGTCTCGAGCTCCGCCAGAGGGATGCCGCGGCTGGTCTCGTTATCGACCACAATGATTTTGAAGTATTCAGCATCAATTAACCTTGCCTGACCGAAGCAGGCCAGAAAAGCCGCCGCGCAGAGCACCGCCAGTCGATGTCGCATCATTGTCATGAGATCCCCTTTTTCACACGTCGTAGAACCGCTGGCCCCGGACAGGTGTCAAGAAACTAATATCCCAGCTGCCAGATCGAATGCAAGTTTTACGACTGTCAAGATTCATGAGGTGTTGGCGGCTAAAAAGGGCTTAAAACGGCTTAAAGGAACACAAAGCCGGTCCCCGCTGCCCGAGACTGTAACTCGCTGATATTCTCTAGAAGAGGGGGGAATTGACTGGCGTGCCTGAGTGGATTCGAACCTCCGACCTTCGGATCCGAGGTCAAGAGACCTTCCGAGCTGCGTGCTTGATGCATCTGGATTATGTGAGGCCACGCTTATACAAGGCGCAAGGCTTGCTGTCTTGAAAAAAATGTTAGTTGATGATTGTGACTTGCGCCGTGGCGAAGGTCGCGACCATGCCCTCCGTGTCGGTCACCTTGACGATCACAGCGTGGCTTCCGTTCGCAAACGGGACCGTATCGAGAGAATAATCAAAGGCAGGATTGGATGGTGCTCCGGGGTAGGAAAGGGATATATCGGGCCGCGATAGGCCATATGTCGCGGAACCCACTCGGTTCCCGTCGACATAGACGTCGACACTGGCCACCGCCGACAGAGCCCAGGCCCAGCCCGAGACGGTCGTCGTCCCCGTAAGCGTGTCCCCGGTGTGCGGCGAATCGAGGGAGCCAAAAGGAGGAAGCGGGCTTGGTCCCGATTGTTGGCTGTGCAGAGCATAGATCGCCGCCCGGCTCTCATCAACTGGACCGACCAGGATGAAGGTGTCGAACTCGAGCACGGAGCCGGGGTCCCAACTGTAGGGACAAAGCGGCGTGAATTGAAGCGTGGAGCCAGCGTTGAAGCCTTTGCCGGAGGGGAACTGCATGGGGGTGTAGACCGCGATCCCCGTATTGGCGCTGTCCACGTAGGCTCCCCATTGCTCCGGCGTATAAAAGACCTGACAGCACGACCCCGGCATCGTGAGTTGCGACAGGGCTCCATTCGTCCAAGGCGTGTTTCCCCCGTAGTAGAGGAAGCGGCTGACATTCGGATTCACATACACCACGGGAAGTTCCTGCGCTGAGTCGGCGTGCGAGTCGGCCCCGAAATGGGTGATCTTGTAATGGACCTTGAATACCCGGTTGTAGCCTGGCATGACAGAAATCCACTTTTCGATGTATGCGTCACCGAGCACCGGCCCCGTCCCGCCACCGAAGTTCTCCGGCGCCCACTGAATGGGTTGCGTCTTCGTATAGATTGAATCCGGCTGCAGAATGTCGGCCAGCAGCGGGCTCCCGTTGAAGAAATGGTCGCCCGCCTCGACGGGACTGTATCCCCAGCTGATCGAGTAATTGACGTTTCCGTCCCATAACGAAGTCTGTATTTGCCGACCCGGATCATCGTTGTTCACATAGTCGGTACCGTTCAAACTGACTTCGACAATGGATCCGCCCCAGGCTTTTAGCAATCCGACGCGGGCCGTCTCGGTGGCCGTTTTGGTTTCCAGGAACAGCATGGTTCCATCATCGGAGGTCTCGATGGCCATCAGACGGAGTTCGACCTGCCCACTGTGAGAAATGGACCCGCTGGTCGCTGTAACCTGAACATCGAGGTTCGCCACAGCTGCGGATGCGGGCACGGAAATCGTTACTGTCTGGCCCTGCCCCGTCGCGAGAGTGAATGGAGCGGGGGGCGTGGAGCTCGCACCGGCCGGCAATCCGGAAAGCGAGACTGTAACGTTGCCGGTAAAACCATTCTTTCCGGTAATCGAGACGGAAAAAGGAGCGCTATCTGTCCCGATCATGGCGATGATCTGAGCCGGCGCGACGGAGACGCTGAAGTCCTTAGCGGCAGGAGGCGACGGGCTGCTGGACCCTCCGCCACATGCCAGATAGAATACAGGAAGGACTCCAAGTGCGAGAACCGCACCGCCCCAAATGCCTTTCATATGAATCCTCTTTGAATAAAGATACGTTCAACCGTTAATCAGTAAATGAATTACCCCCCTTCTCGTTATTAAGCCTGCAGAATAGGTTTGTCAACCCCTTATTAACGTGCCACCTCATCGGGCCTACTTGCCCGGCTGCTTAGTGTTCCGTTACGAGACGCCTTAACCTGGCGACCGGCGGGCCACTCACCAGGGCACGGTGCGTGGACAAAACCGCTAAAAATGGCTCAGTCTTAGTGACTCAGGCTAAAAACGTCGGGTAATCTAAGTGACTGAAAAAAGGGAAATAATTGAGCGCCCCCGGAGGAATTCGAACCTCCGACCTTTGGATCCGGAGTCCAACGCTACATATGCCCTGAAGGTATCGCGCACGTGGGAACGTAGTGATACACCCGTGCGAGCGCTGGGGGGATAACGGGTTGTCTAAAGAAGGGTCCTGGGATTCCGTTTCAATCCTCCAAGCCAAAAGCGGACCTCGCCCGACCCATCTATTAGTCACCTGGCAAGCCATAAAAGCATCCCATTGACTATGCCGTTCCCCCGGTGCTATCTTTCTGCCGTAGGGGAGGGTCCAGGGGACGGCATCATGTCCCAATCTCGAACGAATTAATCCGCTAAGGGGCACTATGGATAAAAAAGAATATGCTGATAAAACCAAGACGCTCGAATCCTCCGGCGAGACAGCCCGGACGATCGGCCCCTACCGTCTGCTCGAAAAGATCGGCGAGGGCGGGATGGGAGAAGTCTGGGTCGCCGAACAAGACAAACCCATCCACCGGCGCGTGGCCCTGAAACTCATCAAGGCGGGCATGGACACCCGGCAGGTCATCGCCCGTTTCGAATCCGAGCGCCAGGCCCTGGCGATGATGGACCACCCGGCCATCGCCAAGGTCTTCGACGCCGGGGAAACGGAAGACGGGCGGCCCTACTTCGTCATGGAGTACGTCCAGGGCATCCCCATCACGACCTACTGCGACCAGAACCGCCTGACGACCCAGGAACGGTTGGAGCTTTTCAGACACGTCTGCGAGGGGGTCCAGCACGCCCACCAGAAGGCGATCATCCATCGCGACCTCAAGCCCTCGAACATCCTGGTCGCCATCCAGGACGGGAAAGCCGTGCCCAAGATCATCGACTTCGGGGTGG
>Ga0315280_10001199_pt1 | contig 45384 bp, 45 predicted proteins | sample YL17G06_40_MG_FD_203697 | JGI IMG/M metagenome (GOLD analysis project Ga0315280, IMG submission 203697) | Sediment microbial communities from Yellowstone Lake, YNP, Wyoming, USA - YL17G06_40 | ecosystem: Environmental > Aquatic > Freshwater > Lake > Sediment | place: USA: Wyoming | collected... | reverse complement strand
ATCAGCGCTATCTCGCCTGCACCCCTCCCCCTCAGCTTCTGCTGGATGATCCAACGTATCTTCCTCTCGTTCAGCTTGACCATAAACCGCCTAAGGTGGGTAGTGAAATTATTTCGGGAAACGAGAATCGAGACTGCAGGACCGACAGGCATATCTCATCCTCTCGCGGGTGCCTATTTCTGATCGCCTCAACTTACGCTCGCAACAGAGTGTGTGACACGTTTGAAGATCGACACCGTCTGCGATTTGAGCAGCTTCAGACGGTTCATGATTGTAAGTACTTGCGATTCATTCATTCCGGACTACTATGTCGGCGACGAAAGCATCTTCCCCGAAAGGGCTGCAGAAAACGGAACCATGTACGTCGAGGCTGAGGACAAGGAGACCCTTGAACAGGTCAGAGACATAAGATTCACGCGGGTCTCGAATGTTCTCGGGATCATCTACAACTCGAAGAGCGGAAACACTCACCTCAAGTGGAGACAATCCAAGGGTGACCAAGGAAAACTCACCGGCGAGGCCAGCACGAACACGATTGTGAACTTGAGCACGGCGGGCGCATTGAGAGAGGGATACGTCAGGCAATACCGTAGGCCGACTGAAGATGACGGGCTCAAGGGGCTAGGAGACTGACTCACTAGCACGCCGCAGGTTGCTACGCGCCAAGGTAGCTACTAATTCTTCTCTGGAAGAAAGCCTCTTTCAGCATGTGGCTGCTTTGCATCCAGGCCCTGCGCGGGATGCTCAACTTCGACAAGTCGAACTCCAACGCCGAGTTGAAGTTGTCGAATCTCTCCGGGTTTCTCGACAGAGCGGCTCTCACGCTCTCTCTCACGTTCCAGACCCCGACAGGCAGAATGTATCCCGGGTGGATCTCTCTCAGAACTAGAGCTGAGCTTTGTCTCCTTTCTTTCATGAGATGCTCTGCGATCGCAAGTCGACAAGCGTAGTAGCAGCCACCAATGCTCGCGTAGGTGGTCCTTCCTTGATACACCTCGTGATCGCCCATCATTGCCGGATAGTCCCCGCCTTCGTTCCAAGCCGTTCCGGGGAACCAAGCTTCGATCGACTCGTAACACCATTTCTCGGGCATGAGCATCACGATGTACCGGTTGTCGATGTACTGGAAAGTATGAACGCGGAAATCGTCTATGATGGGAAGACGCTTGATCTCATCGAGCATTCGTTCCGAGACCGTGCTGTCGACGGCGGTTATGCTCCAGCGGGTCGGGACAAGCTTCCTTCTCGACCCAATTCCAAACATGCCCATGCTGAGGGCCCTCTGTATGCGTGTCACTTGCACGCCGCTCTCGTGTAGGGCGACTATCGCGTCAGCAGCATTCAGATCCCGATCATAGTATGCTTTCTCAACTCGTCTGTCCGCCTTGACGCCCCAAGCTTGAAAACTCCTAAGTGGAGCGGAGGGACCGAAGGGCTGTACCTCATCGCTCAATGTCAGAGGACCTCTAGGTTTTCTTGCGAATCGAGCTTCTGATTCCGCGGGAGCGGCACTCATAGTGAGCTCCTGGAGTCGATCCACTATCCCGAAGGGCTCCTGTGCGTCGAAGATACTGACGCGGGTCTTGCCCCTGACCAACGAGTATCTCATATCGACGATCTCTTGTATGGTCTTTCCGAGCCAAAGCTCAGGCGTATCGAATACCGTTGTATCCCCATGGTAAGGCGGTATCAAAGGACCAACAGACACGCGAGGATACCCGAATCTGCCCACAAACACCCCGGGCGGTGTAGAGCCATCTATCTGTTCAGAGGAAACAAGGCTGCCGTAGGTTGATATCGCTCTTGCCTTGGCTAGAAGCGGACAAGAGAGCTTGCCGCAGAGCATTCTCCCTCCTCTACAGCGCACGCAGAGATCCGCAGATGGACCCCGAACCACTTGGAGGTCTTTCAGAATGTCGCGTTCTTGCCCTATCCCATCGGATATGAAGTCGTTAACCCAGAGTAGTTCAGAGCTCAAAGATGAGCAACCTTGAGGGCCCGATCACACATCCATGCATGATTGAGGCTATTTTAAAGTGCAAGAGATAGGTGAAATTGATAGTCATTTAGTAGCTTGGAGAACCAATCCAGCAGGGGCATGTACGTCTTCCTGTCGAGTCGAGGAATCACGGACATTGCTCATACAAACCAACATGTCGTCGCACATTTCTGTGCTCGAAACGATTTAATTCTCACTAAGCCAACGGATTCTGAGAACGAGCAAATCGCTTCTCAATGTTGGATTATATTAGGGGGACCGTGAACACAGCGTAGGTTATTCGTGAATACGAGACACATCACTATGATACCTTTACACACGAAGAATGCGTTGCGAATCCGTTCGGACTCTATTCCGAGATTGGCCCTCATACTTCGCAGAATGGGGTTTGCAGATCCGCTATTTCAGGATTGGAGAATTGGACAGAGATTCGGAGTGGCAAGACCTCTTACAAGCATCTTGGAATGGCACATACGCGGATTTGGTGATGGGTCGATAGATTCAGAGGTGGAGATCTCACGCAAAAGATTGCAGCATGTTGCCTCAAGGCCGGGTTCGTACTACCTACCGCTGATGGCGATACTTAGGAAAAACAATATCCCATTCCTTCTAGGTAGCAGGATTCCTCCTGATGCAACCCATGTTTACCTGCCCGAGTTCTTCGGACGCGCTGTTCCGATACGCGTTCCTTCGTCATCTAGCCAGCCCTTCGGCGCACCCTACCCGTAAGACACTCGCAACAGCCTTTACTGAGTCTGAACAAGATTCCGATCGAGGCTGTTGCTTTGGGAGTAGACCTAAGCGAAGTCTTGCACAAGCGGAAGATCCTCTTGGACGACCTATCGGGCAAGAGCCTAGCCGTAGACGCATACAATACCCTCTACCAGTTTCTAGCAATAATCAGACAGCCTGATGGCACACCCCTAATGGATAGACAGAGGAGAGTCACGAGTCACCTCAGCGGAATCCTCTATAGGACTGCGAACTTGGTCGAGAAGGGAATCCGAATCGCCTACGTCTTTGACGGACAGCCACCTGAATTGAAGGAGATGGAGATCAAACGTCGACGGAAGGTCAGAGAAGAGGCGACCGTGAAATACGAGGCCGCACTCAAGGCCGGAAGCACTGAAGATGCAAGAAAGTACGCTCAGGCCACTGCAACAGTAAAAGAGCTCATGATCGAGGATTCGAAGAGACTGCTCAACGGCCTCGGCATTCCATGGGTTCAAGCCCCATCAGAGGGTGAAGCACAGGCAGCCCACATGGCACTCAAAGGCGATGTCTGGGCTGCAGCATCCCAAGACCACGATTCCTTACTGTTCGGGGCGCCACGCATGTTGAGGAACCTCACCATATCCGGGAGAAGAAAACTGCCGAACAGGCAGGCATACATCGAAATCGAACCCGAGATCGTCGACCTCGCTGAGACCCTCACCGATCTAGGTCTCACTCGTGAACAGCTAGTGGACGTAGGGATACTCATCGGCACTGACTACAATCCCGACGGCATCAAAGGGATTGGGCCTAAGACCGCATTGAAATTGGTTAGGGAATTTGGGGACATAACAGCAATTGCAGCTCGAACTTCCGGCCTTGACCTGCCTGAGAATGTTAACAGGATCAAGGAATTCTTCCTGAGGCCGGATGTCAGGTCTGACTACACCCTCAACTGGAAAAAACCGAGCGACGATGAGGTAATAGACTTCCTCTGCAGGGAGCGAGACTTCAACGAGGACCGCGTCAGAAAGGCTCTAGACAGGATGGAAGCAGGCATAACAATGCCAGCAACGAAACCTACACTCGATCGCTATTTTGGCTGACATCTCCCCTTTCCGTGAGCTTGTTGAGAACTAGCATCCGCTTCATCATTTGGCCTCAAATGCCAAAACAACTCAAATGCCAACTTTAAGGCGCGATAATGGCGGCTCGTTCAAACAAACGAAGATTCTTTGTGCGATTCTAGACCAGATTCTTGCCATGGACATTGCACGGTCTCGCGCAACGTTTATCCATCTTTCCCACTCTGTTCTAGAAGCGAGTTAGCTATGTCCTATTATTACGTCCCGAGGCCGCCGAGAGAGCATATGTGCCTGTTGCCCATGACTTGCTATACCCCTCAACCTCCCGATGTCTACTATCAACCACCTGCACAGGAATATTTCTACCAGCCTCCTCCTCAGCAGTACGTCTATCAACCTCCTGCGCAGGTATACGAGTACCAGCCTCCACCTCAGTGGTACGTCTATCAACCTCCTCCTCAGAGGTGCGCGCCTGAGCCTGGGGATGCTCGCGCATTTTGGGAGTTGGGGATTCCCGGCCGCAGTTACGGTTGCCCTATTCTATTCTAGTCTGATCGCGTAGTCTTTCAGAGACAAGGGCCTTACCCGCGCCAGCCAAGCCGACCTCTGAGAGGCACAAATGCAACGCCGCCCAGGTTCTCACGTGTCAATTTCCGATTGTCTGCCTTCCTTACGCGAAAGAGTTCTTGAAAGAAGTGCGGTGTTCCAATCGGTATCAGCAGGACGCCGCCCGGATTAAGTTGCTCCTCCAGTGGAGATGGAATATCGGGAGCGGCGCTTGTCACGATTATAACGTCATAGGGTCCATGCTCCGAGAGACCGACCGAGGCGTCCCCGTGAACTATGGTGACTCTGCTCGTATATCCTGCCTTCTCGACATTGAGTTTCGCAAATTCCGCGAGCCCTTTGATTATCTCGACCGACCAAACATGACCCCATTCGCGTTCAGGCTGATCGCTGGGAGCCACGGCCTCTGCGTAAACGCAACTCATGTACCCGCAACCGCTACCAACCTCAAGCACCTTCTGGCCCGGCTTCATTTCAGCATACTCGCAAAACAGGGCTGTCATGTGTAGAGCGCTTGTTGTCTGCCCATGACCGATGGGAAGCGGTGAGTCAACATACGCGTATGGCATTTCCTCAGTCCGCAAGAACAGTTCGCGTGGAACTGTCATCATCGCACGAGTGATGTGACTATCGTGTAGAACTCCTTCTGATCGAAGCGCCTCGACAGCTCTTCTCCGCTTCTCAGAGAAGTCCATCAAACCTAGCGCCCGATCCATACAGCGCCTAGAGTAGGACACCAATAAAAGCCTTAGAAGTCTTCACGTCAGACGAAAGAGTGAGACTGACCATGCGGATCGCGGAAGTGATCCAAGCTTCAGGACATCCCAAGATCAGGGCGAACCATCCAACAACACTAGAGATCACAAAGGAAGGCCATCTCACGGAGAGAGGAGATTGCATAATCGCCACCTGCGCCTCCAAAGGGTGCGTTGATCTCTCAACTGAGTTCTCGAAACTGGTGAAGAACAACGAGACGTACGTTACGCTCACGATCGAGGCGGGAAACAGGACTGAGACGATTCGGGGACGGGGAAACAGCAGGCTTACACTCGATCATCCGAACGATCTGGTGGCGCGCAAGAGCAACTACGTCTGCCACAGAACCATCATGATCATGGCAGACAAGTCTGCCTTGGATTTGGACCGTGGATTCGTCAGGATCCTACGCGATCCGCGCACAAGAATCCGAATCGAACTAATTGCGGAGCTTTAGACCTGTGACTACGCCTAGCCCACTCGAGCGTCGACGACCACTTGAAATCGGTACGGCGCGATCTCTTTCACTGTCCTTACCGCCAAGATTGACTTCAACTCTCTGCCTGATGCGTCAATTTGTCGCTTGAGCTTCTCCGAGGCGGCTTCATGCGGTTTCTCGGAAGATTCGAATGAGTAGAAGTGAATTACACCTCCCCTTTCGTTGAGGCTTGAGCAGGCGACATCGACGAAGCTCAAGGCTTCCCCAGGAAGATTCATGATTAGCCTATCCGCCACTCCAAAGAGGTGGGACTTAACAACTTCTCGAACATCGCCCATCATGGGTCTGACGCTGCCGAGGACTCTGTTAGCGAGTATATTTGATACCAAGAACGTGAACGCTGCAGGATTGGCATCGACCGCGTATACTGTGGACGACGGTTGCTTCCTTGCCACAAGTATGGAGTATGGACCTACCCCGGCAAACATATCGACTACTGTTTCGCCAGGTTTAACCTGACAGGCAATTCGCAAACGTTCTTGGCTAAGTCGGGGATTGAAGAAAACTGTCCTAACGTCCAGCTCGTAAGTGCAACCGTGTTCCTTGTAGCAGGTTACTGAATTGTCCTCGCCTGCGATGAATCTCAGTTCTCTCGTTCTGTAGTCGGAAGAGAATGCCCCGGCCTTCGCCATCACGGTCCGAGCATTGGGGCAAATCTCCAAGACCCCGGCTCCAATGAGCTCTTCAAAAGGGACGAGTTGGCCGGGCAGCTCAATGATTGCTATCTGCCCTATCACGTCAAATGACTTCGGAACGATCGCAAGAAGTTCGGGCGGTAGATTGCCCTTCACCGCCTCCCTCAGCGTGCGAGGACGCTGTGACCTTTCGCCGAACTCCTGCTCCTCGACCCTGATTTGACCCAATGTGTCTGAGAGGCGGCTAGATTCCGACTTGTCGATGGGACGCACAAGTGGGATACAAAGCTCATTAGGCGTTGAGAAGATCCTCAGGGAGTGGTCAATCAAGCGCATATTCCGAGCTATGTTCACAGCAATCTGACCCTTGCTAAGAACGACAACAAGAGCGCATGACTTGACCATCTCTGGGTTCCTTCGCTAATTCCTGAGCGTCTTATGCGCGCGGGAATTTCAATCTTGCAAGAAACCGGTCAGACCATCCAGTTCAGGCTGCCGCGAACGCATGGCGGTATCTTGGGGACCGCTCGACAATGCTAAATACGCTGAATGATTCCAAGTCACTTGTGGAGATACTTTCTTGGTCAAGTGGCATCGCCGGGAAGAGGTTGTTGGTAAGGAGATCATAGACGGCGAAGCAAAGAAGATCGGCACCGTAAAGGACTTGGCATGGTCAAATGACGGAAAGCTGGCCATCGTTGTCGAGAGGGGGATGGAAGAGGAGTCCTACCTTCCTTTTGATCAAGTGGACAAGATCGGAGATGTGGTCTTCGTAGAAGGCTCCTCTTCGCTGGAATCAGTCCCGATGAGGACGTGCCCAGTGTGTAAACACAAGAACCTCCTTGACGCGAAATTCTGTCAGAAATGCGGCAAGACCCTAGAAGAGAAAAAGTGAACCGCCGATCCTAGAATCTCCTTGCCCAGAGCCCCCGCAGTTCCTGGAGCTCCGGGGCGCGCATTATTCGTATGGTACATTCCCGTTCCGATTACGGAACGCTAATATACCACCCGGCCATGCCAATCTCCAGGGAATAACTGTGAATCAAAGCACTATCACAACATCCAAAGCATCTCGCACAGCGACAATCATCCGACGGACACCGTGGCCACATAGTCCGCTAACCAGAGCGCTCCACGCCATCGCTGACAACCTCGGAGTCGCCTTTCAAATCGACAAGACTTCGATCCCATCAACAAGGTCACGCGAGACCCAATTCATTTCTTCCACCTCTGCCAACGGAACTCGTGATCCCACAGTCCGTCACCGGCCCATGGCCCTGATCACAGCGACCAGCAATCCCATGTCAGTGGAACTGCGAAAGTGCCCCAGAGCAGTGCCCTCACCGACTCTCTCATTCCCCACCACGGTTATTCGAATCTGGCGAATAGACAGATGATGCAAAATCGATGCTGCAAATGCAACCTACCCACCTCCGACATCAGCCCGCATGGACCGTGACTCTCACCCCGGAGTCACGGTCCCCCCACTATACCTCAAGAACCTCAGGCGATTCCAAGCGCTTTCTTCCGAAATGGATTCTCTTAAGTGCGTGACCCGATGCCTTGGTTGGAAGACCGACGGAGGTTCTGAATTGTCTTCTGACATTTGGCAAGCCAGGATCGACCTTTGCGTTGACAAGGAATCCAAGACCTACTGGATCATGCTGAGACTTCGAAGTGATTCCGGTGACGAGAAGAAACACATGAGTATCCTAATTCCGAAAACGGCTCTTTCTGACGCCCTCCAACGCGCATCGAGCTTTGAAGAAAAGGGCTTTCACGAGAGAGCTGAAGAACCACCTGACTTGCCAGAAGCCGAAGGCGACTGATCGCCAGAAAGGCAGTGCCACGTCCAGAACCACATACTCATATCTTCGACAACCGTTCTTGATTGAATTGTAGAGACGATCTCATTTGCTGATAGCGCACATATCAGACATGCACTGCGGATATGAGTTCCAGCGATCGGCGTTCGAGCAGGCCGCTCGTGAGATCAATAACCTCGATCCTGATGTAGTTGTGGTTACGGGAGATCTCACTGAGAGTGGCCTCCTGAGCCAGTATCGAGAAGCGAGGAAGAGGCTCGACGGCCTCAACTGCAAGAACGTCGTCATGACCAGTGGAAACCACGACTATCGTTCAACTGGTTACCTACTCTTCAAGCAGGCCTTCAGATTCAGAAGAACAGCGATGATTGACGACACCATGATGATCGTCGTCGGAACAGCCAGACCTGAGAGAGATGAGGGCGAAATAGGCCATCGTCAAGTTGTCTGGCTCCAGCAGATTCTAAAGAGATACAAACGAAAGCGTAGAGTTGTCATCATGCATCATCACTTGGTGCAAGTCCCTGATACCGGCCCTGACACCATCCCGATCATAGATTCGGGAGACGCCTTGCGAGCACTCATTAGATCTAAAGCAGATCTAGTACTCGGCGGACATCGACATAGACCATGGATGTGGAACGTTCAGGATTTGCCAATACTCCACGCAGGAAGCGTTTCCTCGGAGCGGCTCAGGGGATTCTTCCACAACTCATACAACATAGTTGAGATTAGCAAAGATGAGGTCAAAGCCAGACTCAAAGTTGTTGGCGGAAAGTCCATCAGTTTCAAGGAAGTCTTGGAGAAGACGCTCGGAATAGAAGTCTAGGATACAGCAGCCTTCAGGTCTGGCTCTACGTGAACCAAGACTCTTGAGGCGCCCTCAATACGCGCGAGCAGGGCACTCTCGATTCGCGTGGAGAGCTCGTGCGCTTCTGACACCGGCAGTTTTGCGTCAAGGACGCAAGTCAGTGTGAGATGAAGACCTTCTTCAGCGCTGTGCACCGCAATGTCGCGACAACGCTTTACACCCGGCACCTGCAACGCAGTGTCTCTGACAGCTTTCGCGATTCGTTGAGATTCCAATGTCACGTCTGCACTGGCGAGCGGCATCTCCTCCGCTGATTCTATGTGCGTCACGACCTCAGCGATCTCACGAATACTCTCCTTGATCGCTGATTCTAGCTTGGTTGCAACTCCATGTGCAGTTTCGAGGCTGGCGTCAGGATCAGCCTCAAGATGCATCTCAATGTGGAGCCCGTTCTCCGCGTCGTGGACTTCGAGGTTGTGAATCCCTCTTACTCCATGAATCTGACTTGCGACTTTCCTGACTTTCTCTGCCAATCCCGTCTCTGGCTCCATGGTGGGGCGAGTCCTTACGACAATGTCGCTGTTCGGTTCCAGTTTCCTAATGGCCTGCTCGACCTCAAGCGCGACAGCGTTGACCCGTTCAAAACTCGTCGAGCGATCGACGTAAACCTGTAGGTCAACAAAGGTTTCCGCTCCAGACGGCCTAACCCTCACCCGGCCGCACGAATGAACACCGGGGATTCGAAGGACTTCCGAGCGAATGGATTCGGCAAGTCCCTCAGGCGCTTTGTCCAGGAGCACGAAGACAGTGCGTTTGCCGAGCCTCAAGCTCAAAACGACCACCACAACTACCACCCCAAGAGCTGCCAAGGGATCAGCGATACGGAACCCAAGACGCAACAAGACAAGCCCGCCAATCACGGTCAGGGAACTCAAGATATCAGTCCTGAAGTGAAGAGCATCTGCTTCAAGCGCTTGGCTGCGGTATTTCTTCGCAACTCGCGAGAGAGCACGAGATCTCGAGAAATCCAGTACTATGGAGATTATCATGACCGCAAAACCCAGCAAACTCGCTTCTGCGTATGTCTCTCTGAAGAACAGGCGCTGTATCGCTTCATAGCTTATCCAAGTGCAAGTTGCCAAGAGAAGAAGCGTCTCAACCAATGCCGAGAAGCTCTCGTACTTCCCATGACCATAGAGATGGTCCTCGTCGGGGGGCTTGCTTGAAGTCCTCACTGCGTAGACGGTTGTTGCAGCCGCAGCTAGGTCTAGGCCTGAATGTAGCGCCTCGGAGATTATCCCGAGACTATTAGTCATGACACCAACGATAGCCTTCAGAGATGTCAGAGCCACTGCTATCAGAAGGGAAGAGATCGCAACTCTATTCTTCTCTTGCGATGATCCCACTTCAGAGTCTGCTCCGCTTTTCCATCTAATACGAGAGAAAGGTTAGCATCGATAACGAACGGTAAAAGGGTTTTTGAGTCTCCATCAAGTCCAAAATGACAGTCCTGATACACATGAAACAGGCGCGCTCGATTTACATGGAAAGAAGAATCCCGGACCTTCCGCTATTGAGGAAGTTCATTCGTGCGCTTGATGAGGACGAGGGAATACGAATAGAGGGAAGTCTACCAGACTTGGCGAATGGTGGGTACATCTTCGTCGGATTCTACAGAGGCAGCTACTGCGTCAATCTGTGTGATCGAATCCGAGACAGGCAGTCTCAGAAGTACACGGTTGGATCCAATGACAAGTGGTTCTATTTTGAGGAATTCAATGGCTTGTGGAAGTTCCTGCGATCGCTAATTCGGAAACCGTTGAGGGCATGGCTGTACTAGGCGGCGAGCACGCCGATAACATTGGCCATGGCCAGCACTCTCTTCACAACAGTTTGACATGTGCCAGCGTCTAATTCTCTGCGAGTCCTGACTTGGCTGCCAACACCCCGTAGGAGCGTGGACAGACCCCTCAGAGCCTTTGTTGTGTCGAAGTCATCGTCCATGGCTGATGTGAAATTGTCCTCGGCACGCGACAGATCTCCCAGCAGTCGCAGGTCCGGCATACCTGCCGCCTTCCCGGATGAACAGGCATTCAGCTTGTCCATGGTCCCTCGCATCAATTCAAGGCCCTTTCTGGCTTCCAGAAGCTTGCTCTTGCAGAAGTTTGCGACTCGTCGGTAGTGTACATTCGCGAAGAAGAACCTCAGTTCCTCCGCAGTATAGTGCGTAAGCGCGTCTCTGATTGTCACCACGTTTCCAAGCGATTTGCTCATCTTCACGCCGCGGACATTGAGCATCCCCGTGTGGATCCAGTATCTGACGAAGGGTTTCTTGTCGCTCAACGCTTCGCCCTGCGCTATCTCGGCCTCGTGGTGCGGAAAGACAAGTTCAGCTCCACCTAGGTGGATATCGTATGATGAACCAAGATACTTCATGGCGATCGCGGTGTCCTCGATGTGCCATCCTGGTCGGCCTGGACCCCATGGAGAATCCCAAAGGGGCTGCTCTTCGAATTTCCGCCAGACCGAGAAGTCTTCTGGGTGGCGTTTTGTTGAGCAGAGTTCGAGCCGTCGAAGTCTTAGATCTGCCCTGCTTTGATGGGAGAGCTGTCCGTAGGTTGCACTCTTTGAAACGTCGAAGTAGACCCCGGTATCCGTCTCATATGCGTAACCGGTGGAGATCAACTGCTCAATTTGCCGGATCATCTCTGGAATGTGATCCGAGGCCCGTTCGAATCTGTTGATGGTATCAATCCCGAGAGCCTTCATGTCTTCCAAGAACGATTTCTCAAAAGCGCCGGCGATTTCTTTGACGCTCTTGCCTGTCTCATTGGATTTCTTGATTATCCGCTCATCGATGTCTGTGATGTTCATTAGAACATGGGGGCGATATCCTCTGAAGCGCAAGTATCGGGCCATCATATCCACTGCAAGGTATGTTCTCGCGTGGCCAAGATGTGCGTAGTCATAGACAGTGGGTCCACACACGAACGCCTTGATTTCCTGTCCGCCTGGGTCCGGCAGCTCGTCCTCGTGCATTGCGAGCGTATTGAAAAGTCGTAACAATCTTCACTATCCCTTGCCGTTTCACTGTGCTGATGTACAATCTGCTGATTCTGTCGCTGCTTCTATCGTTTTCCCTATAGGAGACCTATTCGGGTGAACATAAGGCCTAAATTGGCGTCTCACTGCACGAGGAAAACCAGACGCGCCTCATGAAGCCCCTGTAATTGGATCGATAGATAGACTTGCATGCCATCGAAATCAGCGATCTGTCGTTCACGTACGAGAACCGAACTACTCCTGCGCTAGATCATGTGAACCTTAGAGTGAAGGACCAAGAATCTGTCCTGTTAGCAGGGGCCAGTGGTTCTGGGAAGTCCACGCTGCTGAAGTGCATAAACGGCCTGATCCCTCATCGATACATAGGCCAATACAGTGGACAGGTCAATCTAACAGGCAAGCGTGTGGCCGCGCTAGATCTAGATGAACTCTCACTTGTCGTTGGCACAGTACTTCAAGAGCCAGACAAACAATTGGTGTCATCGAGCGTAGAGGATGATGTTGCCTTTGGCCCATGCAACCTGGCACTTCCTCGCTCGGAAATAGAGAATCGTGTAGAACGCAGCCTTGCAGCGATGGAGATTCTGCAATTCCGTGAGCGCTCGATCTTTGCACTCTCAGGAGGTCAAAAGCAGCGATTGGCGATCGCTGGAGTGCTTGCGATGGAACCTGACATTGTCTTATTCGATGAACCCTTGGCCAATCTCGACTCGAATGGAGTGAAACTCATGCAAGACGTTCTCAGGAACCTCCGGGAGCAAGGCAAGACGATGATTGTGGCTGAGCACAGAACCGAAGAGGTCCTTCGCGCCAACCCTACCAGGGTTGTCGTCTTTGACAAGGGCCGCGTGGTGGCTGACAGCACGGACCCGGAGGTTCTGATCGACTTTGCTGATGTCCTTAAGACTCCCGCAGAATTCGCTCTGAGGAAACGCCTGCCTCCCGAGAGAAGGAGGATTGCTCTCGACTTCCTCCGTTCACCCGTCACTGCCGAGAAGAGACTTGCGGAGAGTCCCAACCTGGGGCAGGAGTTGGTTCGGATCGAGAACCTCACATTCGAATACCCAGGAGGGATCAAGGCGCTGGATAACGTGAGTCTGACAATTCACGAGGGTGAGAGGATCGCCATACTGGGGAACAATGGGGCGGGAAAGTCGACCCTAGCGCTCAGCATGATAGGCATTCTCAAGCCAACTCACGGTCGGGTCCTCGTCTCAGGCACAGATACGCGAGAATTGCCTGTTTCGGAGGTCGCCAAGTCCGTGGGCATCGTTTTCCAGAACCCGTTCTCAATGCTTTTCGCCAAGACAGTTCGTGAAGAACTCGCCTTTGGCCCAAAAAACCTTGGCCTTGCGCCTGAAGAGATTTCAGAATTGATCCCTCAAGTGGCCGGCCAGTGTACGATAGAACACCTCGTCGACAAATCGCCGTTCGCATCCAGCTACGGCGAAAAGAAACGCATCTGTGTTGGCGCCGTCTTGACGATGCGACCCAAATCCATCATCTTAGACGAGCCGACCTCAGGTCAGGATTACAGGAGCTACTCTGAGTTCATGAACTTCATCTGCTCCCTAAACAAGCAAGTCCGTTCATTGATACTAATCACACATGATACTGACTTAGCCATCGAATACACTGATCGAGCCGTCATTCTCAGAGAGGGGAGGATTGTGGCTGATGGCCTAACCAAGAAGATCTTAGCCGATCCGAAGAACCTGACCGAGAACTCCATACGCGAGACTTCGCTGATCACACTCTCTCGAAAGCTCACGCACGGACAGTCCGTGCTCCCCCTATACGAACTCTTAGCTGAACTTCAGACAGCAGACACGGGTAGGCTAATATACAAAGGCGACACGACTTCAGTGACGGGCGAAAAAAATGACCGAGACCAAAACTAGAGAGTCGTTGTTCTCCACTAAACAAATTGTGGCGATGGCTGTTGGCACGGCGCTCTACGCTGCATTGACAATTCCTTTCAACGCATTTCAGATTCCAGGCGTGTGGCTGGTCGCAGTCAGACCGACCATTGCGATCCCCATATTCTTCGGCTTTATCTTCGGACCCATCACCGGTTTTGTGTCAGGCTTCCTAGGCAACATCATATCTGACGGAGTGTCATTCGGAGGATTCTTCTGGAACTGGGATATCGGAAACGGGCTGATCGGAGCGGTCCCCGGAATAGGCTACTACCTAGTCAAGCGAGTGAACTGGACGAAGGCAAGCGGACTAGCATGGGCAGTGGTTCTGGCTGTGCTTGCATCAATAGTAGGCATGGGATTCGCTGCGGCGACCGACTACATCTTCCAGATCGGACTCAGCACGGTTGAAGCAGCGCTAGCGGAACTATACTCAGCCGGCGCAACTGATGCGGTTAACGGTGCAATCCTTACCCCGATACTCCTATACGCATATGGAGCCGCGACCGCGGGACGAGCACGAAGGCTGTAGCGAAGACTTCCTTGATCCAAATCAAATACTTCCCCGGAACCACACTGCTTCACAAGCTAGATCCGCGCACGAAATTCCTCCTCCTCATTTTCTTTATCTTCATCGAAGTTGCATTTCTGGACATTAGGATCCTCGCGATACCTTTTGTCGCGTCGATTATGCTGTACCTCTCGGCAAGGATTCCCTTCCGGGAAGTCAAGTCCACATGGAAGTTCCTTTTGGTAACCATTGTACTGATCGCCTCTGTGAACACATTTTTCACACTGCTTGGAGCAAGAGTGGCTCAGCCGCACGTGCTTGGGAAGTTCTGGATCTTCACCGCCACGACGGAAGGAATCTTTCTTGCCATTGCGGCCATCATGAGATTCCTCTGTCTGGCGATCGTTTCATTATCCGTTATCATGACAACTGACCCAGCCGTCTATGCGCCGGGCCTAGCGAAGCTCGGATTCCCATACAAAGGAGCCTGCGTCGTAGACCTTTCGCTGCGTTATCTGCCGACTTACGTGAATGAACTTGAAGCAACGATGAACGCTCAGATGGCAAGGGGATACAAAGTCAGGAGAGGAGGCGGGCTGTTCTCACAAATCCTGAACACCATTCCACTCCTACTTCCCGTAACAATCAATGCAACGCTTTCAATCTATGATGTCGCTGACGCAATGGAACTCCGTGCCTTTGGAGCGAAGAAGGAGCGAACATGGTATCGGACTGTGCAGTTCAGGCCGGCTGACTATATGGCGCTCGTCGTGATAGGCTGCTGTCTGATATTTGCTGTGTACCTGAGAACACGATTCACAACCTATTGGATTCCTACCTAGTTTGCTCTAGACGAGCGCTTAGCCGGACTCAGTTTGGGAAACGATGAATCGAATTGAAGATCGTTTTTCACGACAAATACTTCGATGTCTACAGTGGCGACCCAGCCTCCGCAGAAGGGAGACTTGACCGTGCTTACGGGATTCTGAAAGAGAACTTTGAGTTCGTTCAGCCCGAACCTGCACGCGACGAAGACTTGCTGCTCGTTCACGGTCAAGCGCATATAAGTCATGTCGAAGATGATACGCATCTCTTCGAAGTAGCATCTCTAGTGGGGTGTAACAGAAATTCCCATCATTATGAACTGCGCTCTATTGAACCTGACAACGCATTATAGCCAAGAATCCAACCGTGGGTGTCGCTCAAATAGCTGGAATCATAATTCATCATCCGTTAGTTACAGGACACTAGCTGTTGGCGGCGCCATTCGCGCATCTGAGATGGCGCTTGCTGGTGAACCGACGTTCGCATTGATACGGCCGCCAGGACACCATGCTAGCCCGAATTCGTGCTGGGGATTCTGCTACTTCAACAACATTGCAATCGCAATCAGAAGACTCATTCACGCAAAAAAAATCGAGAGAGCATTGATTGTTGACTTCGATTTACACTTCGGGGATGGAACGAGCAAAACATTCGCAGGAGATGCAAGCGTGGCATATTATCACATGGGGTCGACTCCAAGAGAACTTGACAGCTTTCTATCCTCCGCAGGAGGTTACGACGCGCTGGCCATTTCGGCTGGTTTCGATAGGGGCGTCGCAGACTGGGGCGGAACACTGAGCGACAGAGACTATCATCAGATTGGAGAAACACTCAAGCACTTCTCGCATGAGAAGTCTCAAGGAAGGCGATTCGCAATCCTGGAGGGTGGTTACAACCATAACACCCTCGGAGCATCAATTCTCAGCTTCTTGGAAGGATTCGAATAGCCAAGAAAGACAGGACTTGCCCGAATTTTCGTCTTCAATGATGCAATACGCGTGCACTTGCATCGATTTCCGTCGCTTAGGCTTATATCCGCACACAAGACAATACCTTCCTTCTTAAGGGAAAATAGTATGAAACTTCATTTGAACAAGAAAGCAATAACACGAATGCAGGGCATAGGAATCATCGTGATCCTTGTTGTAATTGCAGTTGTAGGGATCTATGCAACGCTTCCGTCACCAGGTCCGGGACCCACCACCACGACGAGCGCAGGCAAGGGCAAGTTCGTAATCGACTGGTGGTACGAATCATCAGGGCACTACCCACAAAGCGCAGACCAAGCCGCAGTATACAAGGCCCAGATGGAAAGAACCGGGATCATCACGGTCAACTTGCACGCGGCAGATTGGCCAAGCTACAAGAAGAACAGAGACGCAGAGATGATGCCAGTATATGTCTACGGCTGGTATCCCGACTACTTGGATCCTGACGACTACGTCTTTCCGTTCTTGCACTCCCAAGGTGGAGGATGGCTCCACATGAACTACAAGAACCCTGAAATGGACAAACTCATAGAACAAGCCCGGGCCATTTCAGATCCGACACAGAGAGACCAGTTCTATCAACAGGTTCAGAAGATCATGGTTGACGATGCCGCCATTGTGCCAGTCTTCCAGAGTAGCGCGTGGGCAGTCACCAAGCCAGATGTCGGAGGAGTCGTGCTTGACATCACTCAGAACATGTACTATTGGTTGATCACCCCGCCCGCAGGGAAGGACACACTGGTTGTCGGAACCACAGACTCTGTGGAGACCAACGTAGATGTGGCCGAAGCATACGACTTCTTCGGATTGAATGTCGTGTTGAACACAGGAGCAGGCCTAGTCTACATCAAACCAGGATCAGGAGCCGGCCCCAATGACTTCACGCCAGGACTGGCGACAAGCTGGAACGCAAGTGCGGACGGACTCACGTGGACCTTCGACCTGAGGCAAGGTGTGAAGTTCTCTGACGGAACAGTGTTCGATTCAAGCGCTGTCAAGTACAGTTTCGATAGATCTCTAAGTCTATATCTTGACGACAGTTCCCAAGCCGGCATAGGATACAAGGACATCATTGACAGCGTTGAAGCGACCTCCAAATACCAAGTGGTCTTCCACCTCAAGATTCCGTTTGCGCCATTCCTTTCGCTGATGGCTTTCCAGGGTTCCTTCATTGTCAATCCGAAGCTCGCTCCAATGGACAAAGCGGTCAACTATGTGGAGGGCGACGCCCATGCGAGCAACCCGAATGATCTAGGACCATACCTACTGTCCTCTTGGTCGAGGAAAGCTGGGAAAGACTACGAAATGAAATACGATGCAAACCCGAACTACTATGGTATCGCGGACGGGTATCCGAAGACCCAGCACATCGTCATCAGATTCTATTCTGACGCAACTGCTTTGGCCCTTGCGATGAAGTCTGGAGACGTCGACATGGCGTTCAGACAGCTAGCATCAAGCGACATCAAGAGCCTGCAAGCCGACACGACCGTCAAGGTCTGGCAGGGCACCGGTGCGTTCATACAGTACATCTGCTTCCAAGAGAAGATCGCACCATTCGACAATCCGAAGGTCAGACAGGCCATCGCTGCAGCCTTGAACAGACAGGAACTTGTCGACACTGTCTTCCTAGGCCAGGCAGTACCACTGTACAGCATGATCCCGAACGGAATGGCCTTCCACCAAGACGCCTACAAGATACTCGGTGACGCAAACATCACCTTTACGGTGAGCGTACTCCAAGAACTGGGCTACGGCTAGTCGGGAGCACGAGTAACTCTTAACTACGTAGCCCTAATTCCCCTTTTTATGTCACTTCGTTCGTACGTGATCGCGAGAATCTTACTTACTATCCCGATGATCATGTTACTTCTGACCTTCGTGTTTCTCGTGGTCAGAGTTCTACCTGGAGACCCTGCCTCTCTTCACTTCGAGAAGCAGGTAAGCCCTGAGATGCTGCTGGATTTCAAGCGACGACTTGGGCTCGACAAACCGCTCATAGTCCAGTATTTTGAGTATCTGGTGGGCCTGTTGAGGGGAGACTTCGGGAAATCGATGCAAGATTTCTCTCCGGTCTCCCAGCAGATCTTCTCAGCCTTTCCTGCAACACTTGAGCTTGCTATTTTCTCATCGATAATCATGGTCTCGGTTGGGGTTGTGCTCGGGGTGCAGGCTTCACGCTCGTACAATTCGGCCCGGGATCACTCAATTCGCGTCTTCGGGATAGCGTCGTATGCGATCCCGGTTTTCTTCCTTGGTGAGGTCGTTATCATGATCTTCGCGATCTACTTCCACCTGTTCCCTGCTGGGGATCGCATCTATCCTGGAATGGCTCCAACAGGCCTGACGATTGGCGGACTGCACTGGAGCAGTGGCCTCTTTGTTCTGGACAGCATTCTGGAAGGCAACCCAACGAAGCTCGGAGTGTCCCTTCGCTATCTGTTTCTGCCCTCGCTAACGCTAGGAACGGTCCTATGTGGAATCTTCATCAGACTGACAAGAGGGAACATGCTTGAAACCCTGCAGCTGGACTTCGTCACCGCAGCAAGGGCACGAGGAATCAAGGAAACAACCGTAGTGTACGGGTATGCACTCCGAAACGCATTCCTCCCGATCCTGACTATGATGGGGCTTCAATTCGCAGCCTTGCTAGCTGGAGCGGTCCTCACCGAAACCACGTTCTCATGGCCTGGCTTGGGTCGATACTTGGTGGATAGGATATCTTTCCGAGACTACACAGCGATCCAGGGAGTTGTGGTCTTCTTTGGAATCCTAGTTGCAATGGTCAGTCTGGCGGTCGACATCATCTACGCATACCTCGACCCACGAATCAGGTTCTAGGAGGAATTGATGTGAAGAATGAGAAACTCCAAGGAAGAATAGTCGTACAACTACTTCCCCAACTAAGGAATCTGAGGCAAAGGGGACTCGCTGGTTGGGCAATCCTGATTGGAGCAGCAATTGTCGCGGCTATGGCCATAATGACGGTGACCTCCCCTTGGATCCGACCCTACGACCCGATCGTCATAAACGTCGGCCCGATCCTTTCTCCTCCTTCCGCCCAGTTCCCGCTTGGCACAAATCATCTAGGCCAAGACATGCTCAGCAGAGTCTACTCAGGCGGCGCAATAATGTTTCAAGTCGCCGTACTGTCCGTGATTGTCTGTCTTGTGGTCGGGGTACCGATCGGTCTCTTCGCCTCGTACCTCGGTGGATACACTGACAAAGTCGCTTCATTGGTCATGGACAGTATCTACGCTTTTCCGGGCCTAGTGCTGGCTATTGCAATTGCTGCGATGCTTGGTCCCGGGGTCGTCAATATGGCACTCTCGATCGCCGTTGTGTATGTGCCGTCATACTTCCGCATAATCCGTAGTCAGGTCCTCACCATCAAGGAACTTCCTTACGTGGAGGCGGCTACCATCATGGGAGCCAAATCGAGAACCACACTGTTCAGATACATCCTTCCAAATGTCATCCCATCCATAGTTGCGATTGCTACGATCAACTTCGCCGACGCAGTTCTTACTTCTGCAGGCCTCACATTCGTAGGTTTGGGTTTGCCTGTCTCCACACCTGACTGGGGATGGGATCTGACCTATGGAAGAAGACTGCTTCCCAGTGGAGCTTGGTGGGTGATAGCATTTCCGGGCCTGATGGTTGTCCTGCTTGCCCTAGGCTTCACAATGATGGGAGAAGGCTTGAGCGAACTCTTCAACCCACGCTTACAGAAGTGAGTCGAAAACCATGCCGCTACTTGACATTGAATCATTAGTCGTTGAATATCACACTCTCAGAGCCAACGTGAAAGCAGTTGACCGGGTCTCCCTATCGATGGAGAAAGGACATACGCTTGGCCTAGTCGGTGAGTCCGGATGTGGGAAGTCTACCCTTGGTCTATCGACCATCCGCCTCGTGCCTCCTCCGGGCAAGATCGCTAGCGGCCACATAGTTCTTGGTGAAACTGACATAATCAATTGCTCTGATGAGGACATACGCAAGGTAAGAGGAAAACGGGTTGGCTACATCTTTCAGGACCCAATGACATCACTCAACCCGGTTAAGAGAATTGGCGCCCACTTTGTGGAAATGATTCATACTCATGAACCCGAAGTGAGCGAACAAGACGCGTTGAAACGAGGCAAGGACGTGTTGGAACGTCTGGGCATACTCCCTGAGAGGATTGATGACTTTCCTCATCAGTTCAGCGGCGGAATGAGACAGAGAGTCATGATAGGGCTGGCCCTTGCTCTCGGCCCTGACCTGCTGATTGCAGATGAACCAACAACATCTCTCGATGTGATAGTCGAGGCCCAAATCATCGAGCTGCTCAAGGAACTCAAGGAAAGCCTCAAGCTCACGCTAATCCTGATCACACACAACATTGGCATTGTGGCTGAGACGGCAGACCGTGTTGCTGTGATGTACGCGGGAAGAATCGCGGAACTGGGCCAAACGGGCGATCTTTTCGAGAAACCCATGCACCCATACACGCAAGCACTGCTGAATTCTGTTCCAAACATCACAAAGAAGGGACAGGTGCTGTCCTGGATTCCTGGGGCACCTCCGGACCTAGCTGAACCGCCCCCCGGCTGTCTCTACCACCCACGATGTCCCCACGCCTTCGATCGGTGCAAGAAAGAGGAACCGTTGCTCACGAAGTGCAACGGATCACAGGTTGCTTGCCATCTTTACGACAAGAGGTAGAACACATTGGATAACTTTCTTACAGTCACGAATCTGAAGAAGTACTTCCCAGTTGAGAAGGGGTTCTTAGACAGACTGCTGACTTCACAGAAGAGCTTCGTACATGCCGTAGACGACGTGTCATTTTCGGTGAACCGAGGAGACATCCTTGGACTAGTCGGTGAGAGCGGATCAGGAAAGAGCACGACGGGAAGACTTTGCCTCAAGCTAATCGAGCCGACGACTGGTAGCATCATGTTTGAAGGAGTGGATCTCGCGAAGCTCCACGGAGAAGACCTGCGCAGATTCAGGAAGAACATGCAACTGATCTTCCAAGATCCGATGTCGTCATTGAGCCCGCGCATCAGAGTAGGTGACGCTGTAAAACATGCACTGTCATTTCAAGGAGTGGGCACAGCGAGCGAACAGACCGAAAGAACGCGAGCGATTCTTGAACGAGTTGGCCTGAAGCCTTGGAGCAACTTCTATGATCGTTATCCCCACCAGCTCAGTGGAGGGCAACGGCAACGGGTAGTTATTGCCAGAGCACTGGTGTTGAATCCTAAGTTCGTTGTGGCGGATGAGCCGATCGCAATGGTCGACGTCTCGGTCAGGGCTCAGATACTTGAGCTGATGCTCGAACTGAAGAAGGAATTTGATCTAACCTACCTGTTCATAACTCATGATCTTGCGATGGCCAACTACGTTTGCCACAGCATTGCAATCATGTATCTGGGTAAGATTGTGGAAGCAGGCTCGAAGGAGGATGTGTTTGGTCGCCCCCTGCACCCTTACACACTGGCTTTACTGTCCTCGATTCCTGTGCCAGACCCCAAGGCAAAGTTGCAACGCATTATTCCAAAGGGAGAGATCCCCAGCCCGATAAATCCGCCCAAGGGCTGCCGATTCCACCCCAGATGTCCCTACGCGCAGGACATCTGCTCGGAACGCGAGCCACAACTAGATGAGATCAAACCGCAGCGTTACGCCGCTTGCTTCTTCCCGCGCAATTCCTAAGAAAGCGACTGTAACTATCCGCACGTCGTGCATGACATGTAGCATTGACACCAAGACTCTGCGACACCAAAGATGCGGTCGGGGATTGTTATTTCGTTCTGAGGTCTACGAATTTCCCTCTCTTCGTCAATTCTATCTCGACCTCGTAGGAGGTCGATCCCTGAGTGCACTTCATGGTCAGCACATTGTTCCCATTCGGAAGCGACTTGACCGGAGGCACAAGCTCACCCTTGGCGGACTCTGATACTCTCAGGTGAAGTTCATCCAGTGCACGTTTGACGATTTCTTCCTCAGGCATGCTCATTCTTTTCACGTCTTGAATCGGGTCAGGCCTGTCACGTAGAACGAATCGGTATTATAGTTTTGCTCAGGACCTCGAACAGCATCTGACGACGTTTCGAGCTGAAAAACGCACATTCAAATCATCCAGATCACAGTTCGACTAGTTGACCTGGTGCGAGTATGAGGGAACCTAGCAGCAAGACAATTGATCAGATGATTGGGGAGTACAAGATTAACACCGACTCGACGAGACTTGTCAAGACCAGAAGAGCCAAGGTCGGAAAGAACACAAGAATCTACAAAGTGACCCGCACAGAACCGCCCACATTCATTATTGATACGCCGATGGCCCGGGAGATCGCGTGCTATCCGCACCTGGTTGGCGAATTACTGGAGCAAAGATCCCGTGAGGCTGCTGCAGAAGCGCTTCCTACAATCTTGGAATTGTCCGATGTCGGAAAGAACCCTGAGGGCTCCGAGATCGTTTTCGAACAGATCCTGCGGGCAGCTCCCGGGTACAAACTCCAAGAGATTGCCCCCAAAGTCTTAGGAAGTGCGTACAGGACGGTCTACATTCGCCCAAGGTATACACACAAGTCCTACCGTGATCATGACGGAGTAGTTCAGCGAGAGATCGAGATCGTTCATCAGGAATTCTCTGAATTCCCCAAGGGGAAGAAGATCGTTCTTGTCATGCAGGATACGGTCGCAAGTGGACGCTCAGGGGAAATCAGTATCGACGCTACCCTGAAGCACTGCGAAGAATCTGGATGCAAGATCGAGAAATGGATTCTTTACGGGTTCATTTCCGAATACGGGCTCGAAATACTTCATCGCATTGCGAAGCAAAACGATATTGCCATGATCGCGTTCGCGATGGGCAACCTGACCGCGCTATCGAGCAACAACTATGACATGCCGCTGTATGGGGCTGATGAAGCACACTGGCAGAAGACTCACACAATTCGAAAGATTGGAAGCATCATTGACAGAACCAGCCTGGAGGAATACTTGCCATACTTCGTCCCGGGTTCGGATCAGCCAGGTGACTGGTCTGCCAGACAGCGCAACCTCTTCAATGGAGTGTCCTATGAGCCAGGCGACATTGTGGGTCACCTGAACAACAGTGTCCGACTCGTCAAGAGTCTCTGTGAGATAGGTTGCTTCGAACCTTGGCAACAGAGCATAGCAGAGAAGGAGCTGGATCTTCTCCAGAAGACCCTGCGGGTTGAGACCTCTAAGCAAGTTAAGTAGTAAGGGCGCTACGGCGCACGCGAGTCCTTGACGTTCCTGAACATGAACCAGAACATCGTCGTATAGACAGCGTAGAAAGCCGCCGTGGAAAACGGAGGCGCATCAATCCAGACCTTGTCGATCATGTAGCCGCCGACAGGCTGCCCAAACGAGTTGGGTAGGTTCCAGAAGAGCTGCGCAACACCGGACGCAGTAGCACGTTCCTTCTCATCAACCATGCGCATTATGAGGCTGTCAATAAGCGGGGAATTCATGTTGATCAAAGCCTGACGCGCAACGAAGAGAGGCGTCGAGAGCAGAAAACTCGGCGCCAGAGGGATCAACACCAACAGCGGGACTGAGATCCCAGTCGTGATGACTATCCCTCGAACTCTACCTAACCATGAGGCCACTCTAGGAGCTGCCAGGAACGCCAGTGCAGCAACAAGGTTCGACGCTGCTTGCAGCGTTCCCATGGGGCCACTGTCAACGCCAAACTTCTTCCAGAAGTAAACCGGGAACAATGGTATGGTGAGCCCGGCACCGAATCCGATGAAGATGTTGACGATCATGAATTTGGCGATGATCCCGCGAGATTTCAGACTGAATCTTGCCTCACGTTTCCGGTCAGTCCGAGCCTCATGTACGAACAGTAATGGAATGCCTGCTAGAAGTGTGATGGCTCCCCCGATTCCCATCGTGCCCTGGAGAGCAACCAAACGGCTGACTCTCAATAGGTCAATCAGAATCGTCGGAAGCCAACCCGCCGCGGAGCCCAGCGACGAAGCGAATGTGCTCAGAAAGTAGGAATAGCTGAAAATCGTTGTTAGTCGCCCTTCGGACACTGAACCCGCGAGGAGCGCACCCGAAGAGGCAAAGATCAATGACCCGCCGAATCCTGAAAGAGCTGCTCCTCCAATGATCGTGGGCACGGATGGACTTAGAGCCACGACAATCATTCCAAGGCTCATGGTCACGTAGCCAACTAGATTGAACCTCTTTCTGCCGAACGAGTCTGCGAGTATGCCTGCTGGGATTATGAATAGGGTCATAGACACGCCGAAGGTTGCGTTAGCAATGCCGATCCACGTTGCATCGTAGCCCGCAGAGATCAGGTAGAAGGGCAATATCAGGAAATAGAACGCATAGGTTACACCTCCTATGAAGGATGAAGCGAGCAGCAGTCTGGCGTCTCTTCCGATTCCCTCGAATGCTCGTAAGACCTGCAAACCTTCCATCCCTAGTGACCGTCTTGATTCGACCGTTTCGCCGGCTGTCGAAATCAAGCGGTGACGCCCGCGGTCGCAGCTTGAGCCAGCTCGTTAGGTACTCGAGTCATTAAGCTTTGAAGGGACCCTGGGGACTGCTTAGCCCAAGGGTGGATCACTGCCCAACCATTGAACCATCCTTTCCAAGAGACCGGTTAGGATCAATGGAACTAAATGATTTCGAAGCCAAGGGCCTTAAGCAGGTCACTGCGGGGATTCAAGTCACGGAAAACTGCGTCAGGTCCGGCGGATGCGAGCTCGCTCTCTGAGAAGAATCCGCTCGCAACGGCGATGGCCTTGGCACCGCTGGATTTCGCAGCTTCCACGTCGCGCGGAGTGTCGCCGATGATTGTCACGGATGCGTTGCCAGGTAATCGGTGCTTCTTGACACATGTGTGGACGGCATCCCTCACCAAGTCACGTCTTTCGAAGTATCCGTCGCTGTAGAACCTTTCGCCGAAGTATGCTCGAATGCCCGTAAGACGAAGCTTCTCTTCTGCGACAACGTAGAGGTTCCCAGTGAGAACCCCAAGCTTGTGCTTTGACGAGACGCTGAGTGTCTTCAGCAGCTCTCCGACGCCGTCATTTAGAACCGGATGCTTCTCCATCGCCATGTAGATTTGTCCGATTCGTTCGATCACTCTTCGAAGATGTTTGTCTGCGGCACTCGCGCTGAGACCGACATCGATGAGAAGGAGTCTGCAGATTTGAGGGTCCACCATGCCGTCATATCGCCAAGGTTGAGTCGGCGGGGATCTCCCCACTTCATCAGCAATCGCACGTCTGAAGCGTTCTAGTTCGTTCGCATCCGTGCTCTCTTTCAACACGAGCGTGCCGTCAATGTCAAAGAGAAGGACGTGCATCGAACTCACTCTTCACGGAAGCATCTCCGCAGTGAGATGAAATATGAAGGTACCCCGGTGAACACTTTTGCACATCTCCGCCTGTTAAATACCAATCGGACTGCCGAGACTGATTAGGAGGCAAAGTAGCGAATGATCGAGCAAATTCAGAGCGTCGCAGTCGTGGTGTCGGACGAGAAGAAGGCGAAGGAATGGTACAAGAACAAACTAGGATTCGAGGTGCAAAGCGATGAAGAACATTGGGTTGTGGTTGCCCCACACGGATCTTTGTTCGGTATTCACCTATGTCAAGGCGAACCACTTGAACCCGGCAACACCGGCATCCTGTTGCTTGCCGGGGACATTGAGAGCACGTGCAGAGAACTCAAGAAAGAAGGTGTAGAGTTCACTCGCGAGTTGGGCAAGGCCGAATGGGATGGAAAGACGACTTACGCTATGTTCAAGGATCCCGACGGTAATGTGTTCTGGCTAATGCCGAAGTTGCCGCGGTAGCAATGCACGTGAGCGATTTCCAACCGACCTACCGAATCATGCTGTAGCATCTTTGCGCTATCGTATCCAAGATTTCGCTGTGTCTTTTCTCGTCTTCCGTGAGATGTTGAAGCAGTGTTCGAACTGCCTCATCATCTGTCTTGCTCATCTCCTTCTGTATGTGAGCTACCATCGATTTGCCCAAGGTCTTGTGGTTCTCTATCTCTCTTTTCACCATGATGGGATCAGCGAATCCGCTGAACGCTTGTTGCCAGAGAGGCTTCGAAGATTGAGCACCTTCCAGCGCCTCAACAACTGCCTCCAGAATCGCTGCGTGCTTCTGCGAATCACATCTCATCTCTACCAGCAGAAGCTTTGCGGCTCCCGTGCCCACCTTTTGTTCGGTCTCGCTAAGCCTGGCAGCGCTTTCCTTCTCGATCTGAACCTGTTCTCGCACGAGGTCGACCAATTCCTTACGTGATTCCACTTGCATTCACAGTTCGTGCTAGCCCCACCCGCCTGTCTAAAGAATAGCCCTAGTCTACTGTCAAGCACGTGTCCGTTTGCATCGTGCGTAGGAGAGATCTTGCTCTCCAAACCCTTACGCACGTAAAGTGCCCTATCCGCTAGGGCCCAATGACACACCGGGCACTATGCCGTTTCCTAGTTCACTCGCTGTAGAGTAGCCCTAGTGATCTGAAGTAGAACACTGTCAGAGCTGGTCCGATGATCGCTGCTATGATCCATCCCACGTAGGGTATGGCGCCAGCTATTGCGCCGACGATGGCGGCGAGTATTACGATCAAGATCAGCCAAGCGATGTATTTGCCCCATCCGATCTTTCCAATCACGCCTAGGATTTCGCCGAACGCGAAGGCCTTTCCAAATTTGCCAGTCTTGATCATGTGAGCGATGCCAGCGGCGAGAAGTATCAGCATCACAAATGCGACGAGCAGTCCAACGAGGACGAGCACAGCCCCTGTGCCGCCCAATAGGCCCATGTAGGCTGGCGTGAATCCACTCCACATGAAATTAGGACCGCCACCCGTGACCATGGCAGCGAAGAATGACCCGAGACCCGCCGCAATCAGAATTAGTGGAATAAGCATGTAGATGATGGATACGATTACAATTTTCAGACCGTCGATGAACAAGTCGCCGTAGTTCTCCAGTTTCGGAGGCGAGTCAGCTCCAGGGGACTCCTTGAGCACTCTAGAAGCATAACCTGTCACCATCAAATTCACAATAGGGATGATGTCCAGCACGATCAGTATTATTAGTCTACCAAAATCGCTGAACAACTTCCTAGCAAATGCGAAGCTGTTGTTCAGATTGTCAGACAAATCCATAACGACGCACACTATGGTTCGTCAAGGCAACTTCGCCTATATAAGCAGGCGATTACGATTGCTCGTTTCTGTAGGAACGGGCGACGGTCATTTTGATCAGCACTCTTATGACGTTCTGCCGGGAGCTTGAGAGAGCAAGTCGGAGGAACAGCATACTGTGAAAGTAAGAGGCGCCTACTCAAGGAAGGTCTCTTCCGAAGAGGCTCGGGAAGGATATCTTCTGGTTCTCAAGAACAAGCTCCAGCTCTTCCCTCCTCTTGGAAAGAGGTTCGACCTCGTTCAGAATGATGTGGTCGATAAGGCAAGAGTGGAATCCTATCGATGTACGTGCAGAGGCCCTGAACTACCTCACGAGCACTACTTCATTCGCTGGAAAGGATTGAGACCCAAAGACAGAGTGGAGATACGAGAAGACCCAGAAAGACAAGGCAGATATCTCGTCCAAATTCGCCGCTGACTGAAGAAATCGTGGCTTTGGATAACCTCTCGACGACAATCCCAAATGGAGTCGTCAGCAGACTACTCAGATGCCTTAGCATGCTCCACGTTCCGAAATAGCGTATAGAATAGGGTGATCGAGGCGACGTAGAGCACAGTGCAGAGATAGAATGGAAGACTCAAGTTGCCGCCGCTCAGGGCGGCTGCTCCCACAACTGTGGTTGCAGCATTTGGTATTCGCCAAACTACGGCGTTGAGCGCGGACGCTGTGGCTCGTTCGTCCTGTGCGACCAGGTTCATTAGCAGGGAATCAGCGAGCGGGCTGGACATATTCATGAGCATCGAGCGGACGACGTAGAAAATAGCTGCGATCGGCGCTGTTGGGCTGAACGGTGTAGCCAGCAAGAATAATGTTGAGGCGAGTTGTGTTGCTGCAATGCCGAGGACTAGGCCGGTCTTCTTTGCTATGCTCGGCGACGCGATCGCCGCGATTCCCATGAGTATGCTTGAAACTGCCACCACGGGACCTGAGAATGCGTCGGTCACATTGAATCGAAGATAGAACCACGTAGGTATGAGAGGAATTATGAGCCCCGCGCCGAGAGCTATCATCAGATTCGCGGTCGAGAACTTGGCTAGGATTCTCAGGGACTTGCGAGGCAGTATCCCACGACGAGATCGCACCGGTTTGATGTCAACTGCCCAGCGCGATACCGCGTAGGGAGTTAGCAACCCCAAGAAGCCCAACGCGACAAAAGTGATCCGGTGAGCTTCCAAGAAATCCAAGGGCAATAGCGGAAAGAGGGCTGGAAGAAAACTGCCCAAGCCGGCGCTCACCGTGAAGACCACGAATGACAGACTGAACGTTGCGGGTCTGGTGGAGACGGAAGTAGCGTCCGCAAGGTAAGCGTTCCAAGTCGAAATATACATGGCCTCCGCTGCACCGCCCACCAGAGCTGACATTTCAAGAATGAAGAAGTCTGATGTCAACCCTGGAACCATCGTTACGGGCATGGAGAGAAGTGCACCAACAAACATCAGTAGCCTTCGCCCGTAACGATCCGAGAGAATCGAAAATGGAATACTGCAGACCACCGCTGCGAGCCCAAACGTGGTCAGTATCGCTCCGACGTTCGTGATGGAGACTCCTTCCAAGGGAAGAAAGACCGCGATCGCTACCTCGTAGAACCCGAGGCCTGCTGCAAGAGGACCGGCCCCTAAAACAACCTTGCTGACCTGGGGGGGAACCTCTCCAAAGGATCGCATCGAAGGCTCGCACGACAGGATGAATGAGGAACGATTAAGTCTGCCGCTGTCTAGCATGAGGAGCCATTCAGAAGATGATCCGCATGACAGACCAAGGCGAGAAATTCGCCATCCAAACATTGGATCTCAAGAAGTCCTACGAAATGGGACTCATCACGGTGCATGCGCTTCGTGGAGTGAACTTGAAAATTCGGCATGGCGAGATGATTTCTGTGGTTGGGCCGTCTGGCAGCGGAAAATCGACCTTGCTGAACATGTTAGGCGCTCTCGATACTCCAACAAGTGGCAAGATACTCATCGATGGTTTCGACATAAGCCGGATGGGAGAGAGGGCACTCGCCAGATTTCGCAACAGAAAGATCGGTTTCATCTTCCAGTCCTACAACCTCATCGACAGATCAAAGGTCACGAAGAACGTCGAGTTGCCCGCTATAGTTGCAGATATGCCGAAGAAGCTCAGGGGCAGACGAGTGCATGAACTCCTGGATCTTGTAGGTTTGGGTGACAAGGCGAATCGTAGACCAAATGCGCTCAGCGGTGGAGAACAACAGCGTGTCGCGATAGCACGGGCACTCATCAACGATCCAGCCTTCATTCTCGCAGATGAGCCTACCGGCAATCTTGACTCTAGGACCGGACAGGAGATAGAGCATCTTTTGCTCCGTGTGAACAAGGAGACAAACGCGACCATAGTCATTGTCACACATAACTTGGAGTTGGCTGAGGGAACGGGCAGAATCATCCATCTGAGAGACGGGGTCATTGAGAAGGAGCGAGTGGGGCTGTGGGGTCATGGAGATGAGGCCGCATAGAGGAGGGACTGAGGACAATGGTAGTGTTTGATCTGATTGGGCTTTCCTTCGGAGCCTTGAAGGAACGGAGACTGAGATCAGGCCTAACAATACTGATGGTACTCATAGGCGCGGCGCTCATGACCTCCATCAACGGACTCGGCGGAGGAATGAACAACTACATCAGCGAACAGCTAGGTACTCTGGGTGCCAACGTACTGATAGTTACTCCTTCCGCCAGCGCCTTTGGACCCGAAGCAGCATCCGGCTTGCAGACAAAACTGACACCACAGACTGTACGCACCATCGAGAGGATTCATGGGGCGAAATATGTCATCCCGTCTTTCACCGGGGGAGGAACGTTGAAGTCAGGAAGTGAAACCAAGACCGTCTCAATTCTGGGGATGGATCAAAGTAAGACTGTGTATATTGCCCCGAAAGTGAGTTTTGAATCTGGCTCATTCGTTTCTTCCGGTGACTCTGCCGGAATTGTACTGGGATACGGTATTGCTCACCCATCGAATCTTGCTAAGCCGTTTGCCAGCATAGGACAGGCAGTATTTGTTGAGTTCTCAAAGGTTGAGAATCAAGGAGGAGTCGAGAAGCCCGTTACAAAGAGAAAAGCCTTCCAAGTTAGGGGCATCCTCAACGAACTAGGTACCCAATCGATTGATAACGTGGCCTACATTACGCTCGCAGCAGCCAACACATTCTTCGAAAAAAGTAGCGTGTACGACACCATCTATGTGATCACGACCAGTCCCGACATGAACGACAAAGTCGAAACGAGTATCACGAAGATCTATGGCAAGAACATCGGCGTAATATCGCCCAAAGCCATGGCAAGCACCATTCAGGAGATCATGGGCACGTTCATAGGATTCCTTTCCGCCATCGCCACCGTCTCCATGTTCGTAGGAGCTGTTGGCATAATCACGACACTGTACACATCAGTCATGGAGAGGACTCGCGAGATAGGACTGCTGAAGGCGATAGGCTACACGAAGGAAACAGTCCTCCTCATGTTTCTCACAGAATCATTCACAATCGGACTTTTGGGCGGAGTATTAGGACTGGCCTTCGGCGTTATCGGCGCATACGTATTGATTGGCATCCTACCTTTTGGAGTGGGAGCAATGCGGGTGACCCCCTCGTTCCTGCCAACCGACCTTGCTCAGGTGTTCCTTCTCGCCTGCGCTCTGAGCGTTGTAGCGGGTATCTACCCTGCCTGGAGAGCATCAACACTGAGTCCGATAACAGCTCTAAAGAAAGAGTAGAGAGCGGAATCGAGTTCGCGGTTCAGAAGAACGGCATGTGATCCCTTGTACACAAAAATCTCTTCTTCTTCCCATGAACTTCGCAGTCTACAGAGCCTAGCCTCTAGTACCCCACATGGCCAGTTCATCTGCTGAAAATCGATTTCTCTCTTAATAGGTCAAGGTATTGGCCGGCAGTCAGCGGTCTTCTTTTTCTCTTTCTCAAAGGGCTATTCTCCCAAATCTGCTATCGTTCTTGTAGTTTGGGCAGGTGGTTCGTGTTGCCTCCATGCCGAATTCTTGACGGGCCTTGTAGGGGAAACCTGCGAAGAAGAAGCCCGTGCCTACATACGCATGTGGTTTATTCTGTCTCAGGCTTACCTCCGGTACTCGCATTCTCACGCTCATGTGACTTGAGAGAGGACTCCCTGAGAGACAACCCCAGCCACAGGACACCAACAACTGCAATTATCACTGCTAGTATTGCGAAGTTGTTTACGAAACCGCCAGAGGGATTCATGTTTCCGAGCTGGGGTGCTCGTGTGAAGTTTCCAAACTGGCCAGGTCCGGTAAAGTTGCTTGGAGTGACTGAAGTTGGGCGTCGAGACGCTTGGCGAAACAGAAATGAACTGATAGTAGCGAAAGCGGTTGTGATCGTTGCGAGAACCACGCCCACCAAGGTGGCCAAGTATGCGTACCTTATCTGCCGTTCAATCTTAGTCAACAATCTACACCTTGCAGCCCGGCTTGTCTTCAAAGAGATTGAGGCATGTTTCAATATTCAGCCGCAATTGTGCCCGAATCAAATCAAAAATGACGGTGAAACTCCCGGATCACAAGAGAAGCCACGCCAAAGCGAGGAAGCTCGACATGATCAGGTCTATGAATAAAGTCGTTCTGCATAACCGGATTTGAAGTAAGGCTACTCAAGAAAAGCTGACTGTCGACTTGTGACTATGCACCAGTTGTGATAGGGCGGTCTCCAGTTTCACGTGTAGCTTAGAGCCCACCGAGACTCCTGCTAACTCAAGTACAAGGCTCGTTTTCCTGTGCGTTTCAACACAGATCTTGTCTAGTACCTGAAAGTGAGATACAGCAGTACACTTAGTGCCACACATGTGAACAAGTCAGGCAACATCGCGAACGGTCCAAGTCCGAATGCACGAAAACCGAAGACCCGCTGGAGAAGAGGGTTAGAGGACAGCGCATAGAAAAGCAAGATCAACGAGAATACCATTAGGCCCAAAGTGAAATCCGATTTTACCTTTCGGTAGATGCCCAGATATGCGGAGAACAGGAAGATTAGCAGTGCGGCATTGATTGTTGAGAGTACGACCGTGATTGCGTAGTACAACTGTATGTCTCCAGGAGGCTGTGGAAAAGGCGGTCTGTGCTCAAACGGTCGCCCAGGTGGCTCCAGATAATTCATGCCCGCAAACGCTACGAGCAGTGCCACCAATATCACTGTCGCAAAGACAATCCCAGCTTTCTGATTCTTCTTCATGTGTAACTTCACTCTCGGTCGTTGTCTTTAGCTCTTTTCCAGATTTTCCCCACAATCTCCTCGAAGACGACGTAGTTCTCTTCCATCGGTGAGGTCAGGGAATAGGTGGTGCCGTACCTGTCTCCAGTAGAAATGATTATGCCATTCTTAGTTAGAATCTCGAGATGATGCCTTATGGTTCTGTAGTCCTTCTCAAGTCTGCTCGCCAGTTGGTTCGCATTCTGAGGAGTCTCTTTCAGCACCGTGATTATTTCGGCGCGAGTCATCCCTCCCTTCGTGCCTGCGATCAGCCAACCCAGCAGACGCTTCATTGACGGCTCATCGAGAAAGACCATGTTGGTTCTGGCTCCTCTGGGAAGGTCACTCTCGCACTAGGTTCGGATGAGGAACGACTGCGATTCCGACACATTATATGCCTTCCGGGGGTAGCGCTACGCATTCGAGCGGATCTAGACAGTACGTTTGGCTCTTCACAGCCGTCCATAGATCTCCGGCATTTTTTTGGCCATCGGGTTGACTCGCTCCGCCCCATACTCGAAGGCAGACCTTCCGTGTACCTCTCAGCTTGCGGGTGATCTTCTTCGTAGCAATGCGCAAGCTATGATTAGCAGGACAGCTGACATCAACTCCGCTGTTGGTAGCTCTGGAGCTGTGTTGGTGGTGGGTGTGAGGTTGAAGTCTGCTGGTGTTTCCCAAGCCATGGACACTTGGATTTCGACTCCCTGCGTCTCGTATCCTGGATATGAGACGCCTAGCGTGTAGGTTCCGTTCACTATCCACATCTCGTAGACGCCGTCCAGGGAGCTTGTCGCGGTCAGCGTGGGGCCATACGCTGTTACGGTGGCCCAAGAGAGCGGGATCAGGTTATCATACATGTCGAGTCCGCGAATGGTGCCGTTGATGTGGGCCAACCTGTCAAAGTACAAATCCAGAGTCTCATTCCCGGTACTCAAGGTGGTAGGGAAGGTCATCGTCTGGGCTTGTGCATAACCTGGAATCCATCCGTATACGGAGTATGTTCCAGGAGGCAGCCCGTAGTCTTTCTGCGTTGAACCATCGGTCGTATCGTAATAGTTCACCCACCTCAAGCATGGATTCCCTGCATAGGATCGGAAGCCAACCACCTCAACCGAGGAACTGGACGCGTTGGCTAGTATGTGGGTGATGTTTGCTCCCGTCAGGACTCCAAGGGAGTCGTAGACTTCGATTCTTACGGGCACGTATGTAGAATTGTAGCGTGCATACGTATTGTTAGGCGCCGCAATTAGGCCCTCGGTTCTGAATGTCAACTTCGCTTGCAGTCTCGTGGCTTTGACCAGGTCTATCTGAATGTCGCTCATGCCTCCGAACGACATCGACACGTAGTAGTCTCTCGTCTGAACATAACCGACAGTGTAAGCTCTGATGAGGTAGGTGTCTGGCGGGAGATCAGTTATGTTGGCGAAGGTTACGCCGACAAGAATCTTCTTGTCGCTCCCCTCGCCAACCGTTGCATTCTGTTGCTTCGCCGTACCAGAATAGACTTGCCCCGAGCCTATGGCTTCAACCCTTATGGTCGCCTTAGGATACTCCCACGGTACGCTCTGAGGCGGGGTCTGCCAGTTGATCGATCTCAAAGTGATGTTCAGCAGTCCGCCTCTGACCATGTCGAAGCTGAGGCTGGTCGTGGAGCATCCCTCTCCCAGCGTTGCCTGAGGAAAGAAGGCCTGAGAATATCCTGAGAAACTGGCTTTTATGAAGTAAGTTCCGCTGGGTAATCCGTAATTCTTTCCCGTAATCATCATCGTCCAACTGGTGCTGTTTTCAGGCACGGAAGTTCTGTTGTAACCTTCAATCCCTCCGTCAAGTCCATAGGCTTCCAGTGTCAGCATGCCTTTCTTCGGTGTTGGGCTGGGGGAGCCAGCTGAGTTCATGAAATGTACTGTGACATTGAATTGGCTGCTCCTCCATAGATCGAAAGGAACTGAGACGCTACGCGAGTACTCGTACACGTGCACCGCAACAACGTCTCTCTGCAAGTATCCGTTGACGTAGGCTTTCAGGTAGTAGTCACCGGCCGCGAGTCCGGAAACGTAGTCAGCACGGTCTTGTGGGACATGGCCGTCCAACTCTATTGACCCATTGAATGAGAAAGGGTAGTACGCTTGAGATGGATCGAAGTTGGTTGTGTTGGTTGTGAGCCACGCTTTCGACTGCAAGTTGGAGTCAAGTATTTCCATGCTGATCCGATGAGACGTTGCGTTCCCCCACGGGATCGCTCCGACATCGCACTTGGAGCAGATAGTGCCAGATATGGTTGCGCTTGGATACACGTAGATGTTGATGCCTTCCAAAGATTGCCCGGCGTTCACACTGACAGTTCTGTCCAAAGTTTCTGGAACAAAACCGGCCGCTGAAGCAGTGAGGTTGTACGTTCCCGCGGCAAGGCCGTAGATGGTGTAGTTGCCGTTCGCGGAAGCGTTGAAGTACGCCTGCGCCTGGACGGCTTCACCCAGCGCAGTCTTCCCTTCAGCGACAACCTTACCTGACACACCGACCGGCTCACCATTGTTGGCGTTCAGCACGTGTCCGGATATGTACGCTGGATATAGGCCGCCCTTCACGACGATTGTTGGGAAATTCTTAGCACCGATCGATGCCCCGTTTGCGAATACCTTAACGAAATATCTGCCACACACATCAGGGGCCCTAACATTGAACAACTTCACGGTATAGCTGTCGTTGCCCAGAATGGTTGGATTCGTAATTCTCACGCTCCACCACGACGGGCCAATGGGGTCGTTTGAGCCTAGCTTATCCATTGATATCCGGCTGTAGTCGTTCGTTATGCTCGTCCACACGCTAGTAGTGTCGGATTGCAGAAAAGTGAACTCCGGCGGGATATAGATCGCTATCGAAGAGGTCTTGTGGTTCAACGTGATGTTCAGAGAAATGTCGCCTGTTGAGTTCTGAACTATGGCGCCATTTGGATAGTCCAGCTTCACTATGTCGGCGGAGTTGCCCAAGTAATGGGCGTACTTCCCGGGGGCCATCTGGACCACATCGCCCGAGGCTGCTGAGACATTCTCAATGAGATGAAAAGCCGAAACTGATCCCAAGACGAACAACAGTAAGACTGCGACTGCTCGCTTGGGATAGCTCATCTTACATTCACTGATAGGTCTTGAGAGATCAAGACCCACACGACATCGAGCTAGCTCGGTGTTATTGTGGGTTCTGCTTCAGAGGTTTGTTCCGAGATCTCATCGAATTCTTCTGATCTCCGTATTCGGACATATGCCATGGCAATTCCAAAAACCAGAAGAACCATGAGGAAGGCGCTCAGAAACGATCCAGCGACGAATCCCCCTTCTGATGTTGAAGCAAGTCCTTGCATAGGAGGCCCCCCCGTCGGAACTCCTGTAACACCAGCGGCGCTCCGGGTGGATGCCAACGAGTAGATCAAGTATGCGTGGATGGAATTCAACAGGGCTGCAACTAGGCTTGCCGAAGCCAGCTTCTTTCTTGAGATCCTCGGGCTCTTGGATTTGAGTATCGACCCGACGACCAAGCCGACGACGACCAAGGGGACTATGATTGGAATCTGTGGCATGGAATCTCCCTTACTGGACGAGCACCCACGGCTATTCGATAAATCAGTTTACCAGAATTGTACCCAATTCTTCACGAAATCGACTCGCTCGAAATCCCCCCAGAAACAGCATGTATAACCACTACTGGAGCAGGCACGCCTGCCACAATTTGCTTTCTGTCGCCGCAGATCGAGCAGAACCTGTTTCCTTCTTGGTGGAGATTATGGACGAATTCTGAAAAAGAGCAAAATGTGGCTTCCGTGCGCTTCGGCAATGTTGCCAAACCTATTGCGGGCGCGGCATCATGCGTCCTGATGTTTGACAGCCAAGTAGGAAGATGAAAACGAGATGAGCAATCTTGCTCGGTTGCGATGCCGCACGATTGCGGTCGTCGCCGCATTACTGCTCCTGATGCCAATCGGAACCGTTCAAGGTGCGAGCGCGACACATTTCGCAGTGACTGTCATCGGCCAGAGCTTGACGGCAGGTTTCAACAATAATGTCACCGTGGCGGTTGCCTACTCTATGAGCGCCTATTCTTCGGCTTCCGCTTACGATGTTGATCTGGCTGTATCGATACCCTCGCCGTTGCAGATGTTCGGGGACGGCCACTGGCATTACGACTCGATCGTGCCGGGACAATCCGTTGCTGTCAGCTTTGAAATCTATGCACCAACTGCGGCGATCGGCGATTCCTATGAGGGTTCGGTCACGCTGATCTACAGAGAGCTTGGTGACATATCATACACCGAGGAGACGCACAGCGTTAGCTTCTCAGTTCACGGCTGGATCAACTTGGTGCTGTACGGCATACAGATCACATCGACCGCTGCCGTCCCGGGTGGCAACGCAACGATCTCTGGGAACCTGCTCAACAAAGGAAACATCGCCGCCTACAACGCAAATGTGACCGTCGAGTCAGAAGCAATAGCCCAAGGCACTACAGCAAGCGTGTTCTTGGGCGAAGTCGATGCGAACATACCTAGACCATTCAGCCTTCTAGTCAATTTCAGGAAGAACCTGGCCGACGGGAACTATTCAATCGTCGTGAGGGTGTCCGCAGTCGATACAAACATGCCCGCTTCTCCGTATAGCGTACAACAAGCGTCTCAACTTCAAATCAAGAAAGCCGCCACGCAACCGCCGAGTGGATTCCAGCCTAGAACTGGCGGGCTCATGGAAACGATCTTCGAGATCCTACGTGTTCTGTATGGTCTGTTCTTTGGTTCGCCGACCATGGCGATGTCGAGCGGTTGGGACTAGGGGGCGTGGTTGGATTGGGATTGCAGCCAGACACGCGTCCAGCGGTTCAAACAATAGACATCACGAAAGTCTACCGTGTGGGGCATATTGATTATCCAGCCCTTAAGGGCGTTAGCCTCAAGATAGCGAAAGGCGAACTGGTATCAGTTGTTGGACCTTCAGGCAGCGGGAAATCCACATTCCTTAATCTGATTGGTGCCCTCGATCCCCCAACTTCAGGCCGCGTGATCATCGGCGGTACTGACTTGAAGAAGCTAAACGAGGATGGACTTGCCCTCATTCGCAACCTGAGGATAGGATTCGTCTACCAATCTTTCAATCTCATCCGGAGGCTTACTTCAATCGAGAACGTCGAGATGCCTCTTATCGCAAGAGCAGTTCCCGAGGAGGCTCGCAGAAGCAGATCACTGAAGATGCTAAGCGCAGTCGGCCTGGCTCAGAAAGCGAACAAGCGCCCGACCGAACTCAGCGGCGGGGAGCAACAACGCGTCGCCATCGCTAGAGCACTAGTCACAGAACCTGCGCTCGTCCTTGGTGACGAACCGACGGGGAACGTTGACTCCAAGACCACCCAGGAGGTCCTGAACTACATAATCCAAGTCAACAAGACGCTAGGTACGACGTTCATCCTAGTAACCCACAACCCAGATGTTGCCAGCATGACCCACCGCGTGATTACGTTCAAAGACGGTTTGATCGAGAAGGAGCAGTACATTCAGCGAATAGACTCTTACACGGGGCCATGATGTGAATGCTCGCGTCTGACATTTTCAAACTCGCGTTCAAAGCGCTTCGTGATAGGAAACTGCGAAGCTTTCTCACGATTCTTGGAATCATGATTGGTTCAGCAATCATATTGGCGCTCATAGCCAGCTCAAGCGGTCTAAGTGCAGGAGTTCAAGGTCAAGTTAGCAAGATTGGAGCTAACACCCTGACTGTCAGCTCGGCTCGCCAATTCTTCGGAGGCGGCGGTGGCAGTACGCAAGGTTATCAGCTCTCTCAGCAAGATGTGAGCACCATCAAGTCATTTCAGGGCGTCTCGGATGTCATCCCGTACTACAGTCAACGTGCCACGATCTCATATGGCGGCAACTCAATAGAAGGAGAACTCATAGGCCTTGACACAAGCGCTCTATCCACAATGTACAAGGGGCTAAGTCTCTACAGCGGTAGTATGCCTGATCCTTATGACCCAAGCGCAGCCGCTGTAGGCTACTCGATTGCGTTTCCAACGGGATCAAGTGATCAACTGACCCTCAATCAGATGATTTCCATTACTCTCGGGGGTTCAACGGGCGGTAGTCTCACTTTCCTGGTGAAAGGGGTTTTCTCAGAGTATGGAAGCGTGCTATTCTCGAATATTGATGATACAATCTTCATCTCCTTACAGTCCGCCCAGATTCTCCTTAAGACACAATACTTCAGCGGACTATACGTCATGACAAATTCAGCTGGAGATGTCACAACAGTCCAACAAAAGATAGAGAATTATTACGGCACGCAGGTTCGAGTGATGAACGCTGGCTCCATGGTATCGAGTGTTGAGTCGATCACATCACAATTGACGGTGTTTCTTGGAAGCATAGGCGCCGTGTCCCTGTTTGTAGCCGCGGTTGGCATAACCAACACCATGTTCGTCTCCGTGATGGAGAGAACAAGGGAGATAGGCATTCTGAAAGCTCTAGGATACAAGCCTAAGCAAATCATGGCAATGTTCCTTTCAGAGGCGGTTCTGAGCGGCGTCGTCGGGGCAGTCGGAGGCACCATACTCGGTTATGTCCTGTCTTTCATCCTAGGAGGCTCCCTATCCATGTTTGGCGGATTTGGTATGGGGGGAGGACCTCCCGGACAAGCTCGTAGCACGAGCGCGAGCAGCACAACATTCACCCCTGTCTTCACACCTGAATTGATAGCATTCTCGTTGCTCTTCCCGATCGGAATCGCGGTGTTGGCTGGCCTCTACCCAGCTTGGCGAGCGTCAAGGATGAACGCGGTAGTGGCACTGAAGTACGAGTAGTCGGATCCCGCAGATTTGGAATGGATCCGACAGCTGAGATGGCTGGGCGACTAGTCTTCCTGTGTTACGCGAGCCGAGCGCCACGGAGAATTCGTCCAGCAAACGCTTCTGACTCATGTCTGGGTATTTGCTGTGTTCAGCCACTTCTCCTACGTTAATTCCTGTCCTAAGATAGTTCGTTGAATCTAGCTCTGAACCACGTAGACATTTCCGTTTGTGAGCAAATGTCCAAGAGTGTAGACTGCATGTCGCGGAGTAGGCGTAAGTAAAACGATCCTCGCATCCACTCCCAGTGATAGAATATGCCTTCGAGATATGACCTAACGAACGGTTTGCTGGTGCTTATCGCCGGCGTCATCGTTTACAGCTTCGCGCCCGGAGGACCATTATTCGTTGCCGGCAGCGAACATGTAGCTTCGCACTACTTGGGCGGCTTTATCGCAATCATCGTGGGCCTCATCGGCCTGTCGCTGTACCGAAACATGAACAGGGTTGAGATTGGCGTTTCAGTGCTAAGCATTCTCTTGGGATTCGTGTTCATATTGGACGCGCCGGGCTACCTGCTCTCATCGGATTTCCAGCCGCATGCTTTGGCAATGCAGGCAATAGGCCTGCTTACCGTTCTCGTGGGCCTAGTCGGTATAGGAGCGGCATTCTTGGTCAGAAGGACTGCGTTACCGACTTCCAAAGCCTAGCGCAGGCTCTCACGGACGAGCCGCTCCTAAATTTCCTTTTTTCATCGTCTTAACGAGAGCGACCATACGAGCGTAGTATGCCACGGTGGGAAGAATGCCAGTTCTCTGCTGACTTTTGCAGAATCACAAGTCAAGAAAGACAGAATGTTCTGCCAGTCATGGTAGGTGGCGGGTCCGGAGGTACTCGCCAGACTTCTTGGGCGGGTCCAGTTCACGTTTCGTCATGGGCACCGCCGCAACGATATACAGCGAAACGGGTACTTGAGACTTTGTCAGTTCGACGAGTGATTGCGTGTCCCTCTGCAGGTTGAGGGTTCAAACCCCACCCCCGGCGCATAATGTCTCATGCTTCCTAAGCTGATCTTTGGCTGCGTTTGAGCTGGGGTTGTGCTTTCTTGCTGCTTGTTTTCTGCTCCATTTTTGAATCCAGCAACGTCGCTAGACAAGATCGCAACCATACAGCCCAATACGCCTAGAAACACCCAATCCATTCATGGACAGGCACAATTGCCTGACCCATTCTCTCTTCGAACAAAGGAAAGAGGTCTGGTGCCAAGACGTGTAGTGCTTTAGCGGCTGACACGGAACTGAATGCTTCCGGGCTCCTTTTGTTCGGCGGCCTTCTCAGGTTCCGTCATTCTGAGCTATTCCTTTTCTACTTCTGTTCATAGCTCTCGTTGTCTCACTATCGCTATTGTTACTGCTTCCAGTCACGGTGATGTTACTCCTCGTAATCATCACCATCATCCTCATCTCCGTCATCCTCTTAATGATCTTCATTACTCCGATTCCATCGATTTCTGCGATTCTGGTCCTGCCTGCCTTTCCGGCAAAGATCTCCATCGTGCCCAATGCGACGATTGCGGCGATTGTCGGTTTGCCTGTGTCTTGATTGCAGTTTATGTGCACGATCGGCGCTCGAGGTTTTTATATAGTTGCGATACTATAATATTATAGTGCCCGAGCTATACAAGGTGCCCGCCCATGAACGAGACAACATTCAGGATCTTGGATACCCTGTCGAGGCAGATAGGGAATCCTCTCTCCATATACCAGCTGACTTCGAGGATTAAAGGATCTCACGGCAGAGCCTACTATGCGAACATCTACCAGAAGCTGCACGCGCTAGCCAAGGAAGACATAATCACCCTCAGGAAAGTGGGCAGGTCTTCCATTGCTAGCCTCAACTTCGCAAACTACCTCCTCATAGATTTGCTCACCGAGATGGAGCTCAGGAAGAAGCGGGAGTTCCTGTCGAAAGCGAAGGCGATGCAGATTCTCCTAATGGATTTGGAGGAAAGATGCAGGAAGTCCGATCCGGTGGTATCAACGTCTCTCATAAATCCGGGAAGGAACTTCAGGCTCAACAGGGCCGAGCTGCTGATTCTCATGCGCAACTCCAAAGATGCCAGCACACTGGACGAACTCATATCGATTTACGCAACGATGCGCGAGCTCCAGAGTGCTCACAACATTCGGCTTGACTTCATCGCGCTGACGGCCAACGACTTCACCCGGCAGTTGGGATCCGAGGAAACCAATCCCATCCGGGAGATGGTGTCAACCGAGATCGGTTTCTGCTCCCCCCAAGCATTCTGGACCGAGATGGCTGAAGCTGCGCGGAAGCTGAGAACGATAAGGCTCGAAGAGCATGAAACGAATCCTGCAAAGATAGCTGAGAGGGACATCGTATACAATCTCGCGAGGTTCGGCTACAAGGAAATCGGGCCTCAGATTTCGGAGGGAAGGAAGATCTGCATCGAGTACGTAGCCACATCGCTCCTGATGCAGAACGACGCAAGACGCATCGAGGCGATTCCCGTAATGCTGGCAAAGAAGGAGGCGAACTACAGGTTGTTCATCTTTCTCTCGCAAAAGTATGGCGTGTCAGGCAGACTGCTGGGGTTGCTGAAAGCCTTGAACGGCATCAAGCCCACCAAAGAGACAAGTGATGCAATCGCACTGCTGCAAGCCTTGAGGACAAAGGAAACGAAGGCAGACCAGAAGAGCATCGAGGAAAAGATGAGGTTGTACAATGCTATTCGATAAGAGCACGCTGCTCGGATTTCTTGAGGAAGTGGACAAGGAACTGAAGAGAAGCATTACGCTCGTGGCAGCCGGCGGGACTGCGATGACTCTGCTTGGTGTGAAACCGTCCACAATCGACATCGACTTCACCATTCCAGACAAAGACTACGACGAGTTCGAGAGCGCGCTCAACATCATCCCACACGGGTTCAGAGTGGACCGCTGGAAGGACGGAATGGTTTTCAGCCAAGTGCTGCCCGAGGACTACATGGAGAAAGCCATAGCAATCAAGACGCATCTGAAGAATATCACTCTCAAAGCTCTGAATCCAGTGGATATAGTCGTCACCAAAATCGGGAGACTCGACGAGAGGGACATTCAAGACATCGAAGCCTGCATCAAGGAATTCAAGCTGACGAGACGCCAAGTATCCGAAAGGGCCTCACAGGTGCATTACATCGGCAACGAAGAGAACTACAAGGTCAACCTGAGGCATGTACTGGAGAGGCTCTTTCACAAATAAGCCAGTCCGCTTCTTCCTTCACGATGTCCTTCAATCTGGCAACTTCATGATATCTTCATTTGCCGGCAGGGTTGAAACATGCTCCCATCGCTGAGTTATCCACTGCTTCACTCATTGGCAGTACCTGGTCATGGATTTCTTCTGCACGAGGTCCTGTATCTCAAATAGGCGTCTGCCGGTCTATGTGCAGCTAGAGTCATCGATTCACCTCACCTACCGGAGCTCGAGGAATATTCCCACATCGCTGAGAAAGGAATCGAAGACGAGGAGTCAGAAGGATTGACTGATCACGAGCTTCAGCCGAATGATCTACAGATTCACTCTAACATGAGAAACGTCAGAAAGCTGGTCTTGAGCTGGACTGCGGCTCGTACTGAGCTTGGTTTCAGGTATCGTCTAGCTCAGATTCGGCTTACTTGACAGTTTTAAACGCGGGTTTGTACCTAACCCCCGGCGCTTCTTGAAGACCTGATGTATTTCCACGTCAGAAGGGATTCCATCGTTTAGCCCACGGATGACCAAGCAGGGCTAGCCGGACTCATTAGCCAAGATCCCTAAGACTCGGGACCCCTCTTATAGGTTAACGGGGGTTAACCTCCCCGTTCACATACGCGTTCTCCTCAACCACTCTTCTAGAATCGGATCCAGAATGGAATAGATACCTCCTTCTGCTTTGTTCACAAGACCATGAATGACCAGTTTGTCGAGGTACTCGAACAGAACGTTCTTCGCGATTCTTACTTGCCTCCCCCGGAGTGTCGATAGAAGTTGGGAAGGCCCTACCGGAGAGCGAAGCGCTGCCATCGTGCTTAGTACAGAGCGCAGTCTTCTCTTGACCATGGTATTGCCAAGACTGATCCTCTGCAAGTCTCTGTCGTAATCCGCTCCCACATAGCTTCCGCTCCTGAACGAGTACATGTCTTCCCATACCTTCTGGATTATCGCATTTGTAATCCTAGACTTTCGTGCTCGGCACCTCACATATGCATCATAGGTGATCCTCACCAACCACTTCGGTATTCCCGCCGTCCTCTCGAAAACAAACTGCTCAATCGCGCGATCCCATCTGAGGCCCACCGTTTCAAATACAAATTCGACGAATTTCCGAGTGGTGTCGGAGTCGAACGGTTCCACTTTTCGATCAATAAAGAACTCTTTGAACACAGAATCCTCTTCGGTTGTGAGGGATCGAAGGATGCCGACGGCCGACCCCGTTGCAATGTAGCTGGTTTTGTCATGATCCGACCATCGAGTTCTCAGCAGTCCATGTATGTTCGGAATCGCTTGCTTGAAGAGGATGATCTCCTGAAACTCGTCTACGAGCACGATAGCTCGCTTGCCAGTGTCCTCTGCCATCGCCTCGGGTAGATCCAAGGCCGACCGCACAAGGGCAGAGGCTTTTTCTTTTCCGGCTTTCCAATCGAATGCAACTGTGACGAAATCTTTGACGGCGACGGACTGTACATTCTTGATGTTGTCCCTGAGCCACTCGATTCTCTTCAAGAAACCGTACTTGATTGCCTGACGAAGACCAGCACGCTCTAGGAAGTCCCCCAACAGTGACGTAGTGTAGTAGTCCGCGAACGACTCCGCGGACGGGCTCTTCTCCCACGACTCTTGGAGATTGACATAACTAACCAACAAATCCTTGTCATGAGCCTCGGCCTCCACGTACTTCAGCAGACTAGTCTTGCCGATCCGCCTCGGCCCGACAAGGAGAAACGCCCGGAAGGTCTCAAGGGCGTCTAGCAATTCTGATTTCAATTCGTCTCTATCGTATGGGTCTGGTGTCCACTTGGCGGGGTTGTAGGGAAACGGGGGCAAAATGCCTCAGTGAGCGGTTAACCCCCCTTCACCTATTTAAGGAACCGGAGGCCCCATATTCACCGTAAGCCTACCCAAGTATTCGTTTACAGATTGCCAGCTCAGCTCAATCACTGCTCACTTTCAGCTCACTCTGCGCTTTTTCTCGGCTGAGATTCTGCTTGGTTCTTAAACGTGGGGTTGTACCTACCCCCGGCGCCCTTAGTTGAGAGCCTTGATCTCTTCTGTTGACGCATGAAGACGATGACAATGCATAACCACAAGACCTGCTGAGGTTCAATTGCGGAGGGACTCACCAGACTTGTTGGGCGGGTCCAGTTCACACCTCATCGGTGGATGCCGCCACGCCTAATATGGTCAAGGAAGTACTTGAGACTTTTAGCTTGACAGCCAATTGCGTTTTGCGGTGCTGGAAGAGAGAAAGCATGTACTATTTCGAGCCAGAGATTGTGGGTTCAAATTCCACCGGCCCCACCAAACCCTTCGCGTGTTATTGGGCAGTCTCCTTGCGTTCCGGGCGCAGTCGGTTTGCTTTGTCATGTTTCGGGTTTTGCGGGGCTGGTCGTTTCGTTTCTGGATTCGCAGCTCACAGGTTCCTGCTTACGCTCCCATCGAGATTGTTCAAAGCGATCTACGATTTCGGTATCAAGCCTTCACTCGGAGAAGAGTACTCCGAAGATCGAAATAAGAACCAACGACTACGGTTCAAATCCCCGCGGACCCACGACGCGACATTCTAGGGATTTCCCGAACCGGGGAAATCCATCGCTAGTGGTTCAGATCCCGCCCGGTCCACCAATCTGAATGTCGAGCCCATTCTTCACGCAAACCAAAGAAGA
>Ga0315280_10001197_pt1 | contig 45416 bp, 31 predicted proteins | sample YL17G06_40_MG_FD_203697 | JGI IMG/M metagenome (GOLD analysis project Ga0315280, IMG submission 203697) | Sediment microbial communities from Yellowstone Lake, YNP, Wyoming, USA - YL17G06_40 | ecosystem: Environmental > Aquatic > Freshwater > Lake > Sediment | place: USA: Wyoming | collected... | reverse complement strand
CTCACGGCCGCCCTCACATGACTCGGGGCCAGGATGGTTCGCTATTCCTTTCCTGTATGACTCTTCCATTCACTACTCCACGTCGGTTTATCCCGACGCTATCCGGGCTTTAGCCCGTTCCCGGCGCCCCCAAATGGGAACACTAACGAATTAAATTCCATATCTTCATTCGCTGATACAGGCTGCGGGGCTGCCGAGATATTGGCGTCAGCTGCCTCGCGCTGCTGCGGCTTGACACTCTCTTGACAGGCAGATATGATGCCGCCACTCGCTTACAGCTATGCTGCGAGCAATTCTCGGGCTCGCGCGAAAGTGTCTCGAGGTTTTTCTGTCTTAGAGTCGGCTGAAGGGCCCAAGCAGTGGGGCTCCTGTTTCTTCCGATAGCTCCGCTTGTTGGGCCAGTTGATGGAACGAAAGGGGGATTCCATGAAGTTAAGGATTATGGGTTTGATGCTCATTCTGCTGCTGGCCGTTTCATCCGCGCATGCGCAGAAGCAGAGTGGCACGATCACAGGTACGGTATTCGACCCGCAGGGTGCCGTCGTTCCGGGCGCCAAGGTGACCGCTACAGACAATGCTACAGGCGCGGTCTACACCGGCATCAGCACCGGCGAGGGTACTTTTACTATTCCGGGATTGCCGTTTGGAACCTACACGGTAGCCATTACCGCGCAAGGCTTTGCCAAGTGGGAAACAAAAAGCGTTCGCGTGATCACGGCGCAGGAGTCCGCTGTCAAGGCGACGCTCAAGGTCGGTTCGCCCAGTGAGACGGTCACGGTCGAAGCGGCCCAGATCTTGGTCAATACGACTACGGCCGAGCTTACCACCAATTTGGACCGCCGCCAGATTGTGGACTTGCCTACCTCAGCGCGCAACCCGCTGGACTTTGCGACTCAGATGGCCGGCGTGACGGCCACCGGCGCCGCCACCTGCGGCAGTTCCGTAATGAACGGGCTGCGCGGATCGAGCAACAACCTCACCCAGGATGGCATCGACATCCGGGACAGCTTCATCAAAACCAGCGGCTTCGCGAACAATTCCGGATATAGCGTGAATCTGGAAAGCCTCGGCGAATTCAGCATTTCCGGGCAGAATATCGGGGCCGATGCCGGCATGGGCGTCGTGCAGGTTCGCATGACGACGGCGCGCGGCGGCAACAATGTGCACGGCAGCCTCTTCTATTTCGGGCGCAACGACGTCTTCAATTCCAATAGCTGGTTCAACAACTTGCGCGGCACGCCGAAAAGCAAGCTGCACCAGCATCGCTTCGGAGGAAGCATCGGCGGGCCGGTGTACTTCCCGAAACTCTATGATGGCAAAGGCCGGACTTTTTTCTTCTTCCAATACTCGGGTTTTCGTGAGCACTTCCAGGATCAGCCCACGCCAACGGTCTACACCGCAGACGCGCGCAAGGGGCTCTACAGCTACATGGGCTCGAATGGCGTTCTGCAAACTGTGAACCTGCTGACGGCGAGCACTCGGGGGCTCCCGCTAAATTCCTTCACCCAGAATCTGATTAACGCCACGCCCCTCCCGGTCGCGGCCTCGGGCCTGACTGTGGTTCCGACGTCCGGCGACGTCTATAACACGTTGGGCGTGCGATTCAAAGTCCCCGGCTCGGACCCGGACAATCAATACGATATGCGGATTGACCACAAGCTGCTCGAAAGCGGCAAGTGGGGGACGCACTGGTTGGACGTGGAATGGCATTGGGACCGAAGCAGTTATTTGCCCTACGACGATCCACCATTCCCGAAGGGCATTTCCCCGACTTGCTTTGGCAACGTTTGCAACACTGCCGCGAACGAGACCTCCAACACCAGACTGTTGTCCATGGCGATCACTTCCTCCCTGAGCGCCACGGCGTTCAACGAGCTGCGCGGCGGCTTCAATCGGCCGGAGATCGCCTTCCTCCCGCCGCAGCCCTTTCCGCGCACGTTCAAGGTGGCTTTGACCGGCCAGGTTTCCGCCCCTGAAGATAACTTCGATCCCCAAGGACGCCTCTCGCCGTTCTACGTGATCATGGACAACTTCACCAAGGTGAAGGGGGCCCACACTCTCAAGGCGGGTTTCTCGATCAGCTCGGCGTCCGTGCACCGGTTTAATGACTGGTCGGGCCCCGGAGCCACTTTTGGACTGATTCCAGGGGTTACTCTCGGCAGCACTCCCACGAACGACGATGGTTTGAGCAACTGCAAGAACTTCCCGTTTGTGCCGGCGGGCAGCCTCGGAACCACCATCTGCAACCGGGCGCGGAACCAGTACGTGGACCTGGTCGGGTTGGTGAACACCGTGTCCCAAAGCTTTAACGGCGTTCCGAGCCAGGGCTTCGTTCCTGGGCTCTCGGACGAGATCTTTCTCCGGGAACGGTCCTATAACTTCTATTTCTCGGATTCCTGGAGGGTGCATCCGAGCCTCACGTTGAACTACGGTGTCCGGTGGGAAATCGTGCCGTCGGTGGATGTTGTAAACAAGAGGGCGCTTGTACCCCAGAACCAGATAGGCGACTTGATTCCCTTTGGTCCCCTGTTCACGCCCAGTTCCAGCATGACCTTCAGCCAGCTGCTGGCGAACATCAATTCGAGCACGCAACTCGTTGCCGGAGGCACCAGCAACGGAAATCCGTTCTGGAGCACCAGTTATCGCAACTTCGCGCCGTCCATCGGCATCGCCTGGCAGCCGTTCTCCAGAACCGTCTTGCGCACCGGCTACTCGATCAGCTATGTCCGCGACACTTTGACGATTATCACCAACGTGCTGAGTACCAACGGCGGACTGCACGTCGGCGCGGCTGTCAGTGCCGTTGCGGGGGATTCCTTCTCGGTGCTGAATCCAAACACTTCGTACACCTTGCCCACTCCACCCCTTACCGTGCCAATGCCCATATACAAGAACTTCCTCAATGCCTTCAGCTCGACCGGGGCCTCCCCGGGGATCGAGGCGATCGACCCGAACATGAGGACGCCTTACGTCCAGCAATGGACCTTCGGTCTTCAGCGGGAATTCTCGAATTCGATGGCGCTGGAAGTTCGCTATGTGGGGAACCATGCCACCGGCCTGTACCGGGGCAACGACCTTGATCAGGTGAACCTGACCCCGGCACTCCTGACGGAATTCAACAACGCCAAGGCCAATCTCAGTGGCGCCAACCTGCCGACACCCGTGATCACGGCTATAGGCGCCACCTCCTTGATCACCAGTTCGACCTTCAAAAACCTGCTGTTGCAAGATCAGGCGGGATCATTCTGGTATCTGGTGCAGTCCAACTGTACCCAGCGATTCCTGAACGGGACCGGCTGTGCCGGGCTGGGCACCTACCCGGCCAACTTTTTCATCACCAACCCGCTAACGGGCGTGGCCCGGATACTCAGTAACGGGATGATGTCCAGCTACAATTCTATGCAGGTGGAAGTGCGGCGCAGGCTCTCCCGTGGCTTGCAACTGCAGGGCAATTACACGTTCGGCAAGGTGCTGAGCAATTCCGGCATTTCCGGCTCGCAGAGCGAATTGGATGTGGACCTGGACCTGCGCAATCCGGATTACAGCCGCAGCCGCGCATCTTATGACATCCGCCACACACTCCACTTCAATGCCGTCTATGAATTCCCGGTGGGCCGCGGACGCCGCTGGGCCTCCGGCGGGATCCTCGGGAAACTGCTGGAAGGCTGGCAGACCGGCACTCTCTGGACCTCACGCTCGGGTGCTCCAATATCGGTCACATCGGGCCGTGCCACGGTGACCCGCAACAACGGGTCGAACCCGGCAGTCGCCGTTGGCGTCACCCCCCAGCAGCTTTGCTCGGACCTAGGCATATACAAGACTCCCGCCGGCGTATCCTACCTGCCGCAACAGTACTGGCTGCCCGGCGCGACCGCGGGCACCTCGCTCGGCGCGAATCCATCGATGTTGACCAACCCGGCCCCAGGCTCGCTTGGCGACCATCCGCTGCGTAGTGGTGCGTGCAGCGGTGCCAGGTTTACCAACATTGACATGAACTTCATCAAGAAGACGAGGATCCGCGAGGGGATGACATTCGAGTTCCGCGCAGAGTTCTTCAACATTTTCAACCATCCGAACTTCAGCATACCGAGCGGCAACATCAACAATACGGGCTTCGGCGTGCTGACGGGCACCATTGGCAGCCCGCGTGAGATTCAATTCAACGCGCGCATCAACTTCTGACGCGCCCCAGAAAATACGGTGACAGGCTACGCTGTCCCAAGCCTTTTGGGAACAGCAACCGTTGCGGTTTTTTCGAGCGCGCGGACAGCGTAGCCTGTCACCGTATTTTGTCGTTCGCTGAGAAAACCGATCGGTGCACCTATGGATAGAAGAACTTTTCTCCAAGCCGCCGGTGTGGCTGCGGCAACCCTGGCCGCCAACGGATTTGCATTCGATCCCGGCGGCTCCCCCCAGCGAAATACGCAGCGGGCTAGACTCAAGAACTGGGTCTGGATCCCGATAAATGCGAGGAGGTCTGCCGACGATTGGAAACGAAGCTTCGCGCTTATGAAGGAGTCCGGCGTCCAGGCAATCCTGCCGGAGATCTACAACGGCAGAGAGGCCTACTTCGCAAGCCGACACTTGCCCGTCAGGACCGATCTTCTTGGCAAGATACTTCCGCTGGCCCTCGCGGAGGGCCTCGAGGTCCATGCCTGGATTTGGTGCATGCCCTGCATGATCGAAGAGGTGATGAAGAAACATCCGGACTGGTACGACGTCAATGCCAAAGGGGAATCCGCCGTCGACAAGCCCGCATATGTGGACTATTACAAGTTCCTGGATCCCGGCAGACCCGAAGTTCGCGAATGGGTCCAGCAAACAGTGAAGGAATTGGCAAACATTCCCGAGCTCACCGGGGTTCACCTCGATTACATCCGCCATCCGGACGCCATCTTGCCCAAGGGACTGTGGAAGAAATACAACATCATTCAAGACAGGGTGTACCCCGAATACGATTACGGTTACAGCGAATATGAACGCAGCCAGTTCAAGAAAAAACACGGGATCGACCCGATGGGAATCCAGGATCCCAACCATTACAAGGAATGGATGCAATTTCGCTTCGACATGGTTACCGGCCTGGTCAACCGATATCTTGTCCCGGCGGCACACGCGCGGAGGAAAGTGATCACGGCGGCTGTCTTCCCCGGCCCAACTCTGGCTCGCGAAATGGTCCGGCAGGACTGGGGGCGGTGGAATCTGGATGCATTCCTCCCCATGCTCTACCACAACTTCTACGAAGCCGGTCCTGGGTGGGTGAGACAGCAGACACAGGAAGGGGTGTCCACGGTCAAAAAGCCCGTCTACAGCGGGCTGTTTGTTTCTGACCTGAATGACATCGCGCTGGTTCAGGTCATCGAGATGGCGTTGCAAGGAGGTGCTTCGGGGGTCTCTCTCTTCTCGATCGACGGGATGACTGAAGCGAAGTGGAAAGCCTTTCGGAAAATACGGTGGCAGTATCTCATGCGCGATTCGCGCACCCAAGCGCATGAAAAAGCGCACGGGCTGAAGCCCGTGCCCACTTGAGATCTCTGAGAGTAACGTGTAGTGGGGACGGGCTTTAGCCCGTCCATCCAGTCAGCCGCTCCGTCTATTTTCAAAGCAGTATCTCATGCGCGTTTCGCGCACCCAAGCACATGAAAAGCGTCGGAATCGGCATCGGGATCGCAATCGTGGTCGCAATCGGCTTTTGCAGACCAACAACTTCGATAGCGATAGCGACCCCGATTCCGATGCCGACATTTGTTGCCTGCCACCGTATTTTCTTCTATCCGGGAGATCGCAGTAGCGTCCTTGATCTGCTGAATCGTGCGCACGAACGCCTTCGCAATATCCGGCTCCATTTGCTTCGCTATGCGCGGGATACCCTGTATGTTTTGGATTGGCATCTATGTAATACCCGCAAGTCTTTAAAGTAGGAACGACAACTCTTCCTACCGGAAGAGGGCTGCAATTGCGATCACTGACTTGGATGACACGGATCTTACTCAACCGCGCGATGAAGCCGACTGGGCCAGCCTTGAGGCATATCTTCGTACGCCGGCCGCCAAGGCATGGTAAAATGTTTTCTTAAGAAGGTATCTCGGAAACAAACCAATAGCGGCCGCGATGCCCCGAACTGCGCATCCAATCAGGCGGAGTCGGGCACAACTAGAATGGCAAAATTCAACGAACGCAAAATCTATGGCGCCTGGAGCGACGGGTACGTGCTAGACCTTCAATGGCGCCTTCGAAGTCAAGGTGCTTCACGCGAAGGGGCATCGCGTTTTGCTCTTGGATGATCTTTATCGGTCCGGTGCAACGATGAACGCTATCGCCCAGGTGCTGAGCCGTTCAGGCGCCTCAGCGGTGTTTGTGTTCGCATTCACCCAAACGAGAAGTCGGGCATGAGTAGAGTGTTTATTGGCGGCTCACGTCAGATCAGTCGATTGAATGCCGAAGTTCAAAACCGACTACGGCAGATAATTGAGAAGCGTCTTGACGTTCTCGTGGGCGACGCCAACGGAGCAGACAAAGCTGTCCAGAGTTTTTTTAGCGAGCACCATTACCCCAATGTGGTCGTCTTTTGCACCGCTGGCGAATGCCGAAACAATCTCGGAAACTGGCGTGTTACACCCGTGAGGCCGCCGCATCGCACACGCGATTTCGAGTTTTTCACCGCAAAAGACGCCGCAATGGCCGGCGAAGCTGACTTTGGTTTGATGCTCTGGGACGGCAAGAGCGCCGGAACACTTGTGAATGTGGCGCGCATGGTCGCGTCCAAGAAGCCCGTTGTTCTCTTTACTAGGCTAACGCGCAGCTTTCAAACTCTGAAATCACGCGAAGAGCTAGCGGCTGTTCTTTCGGCGTGTCCAGCAGAAGTTCGCGGCCGCGTTGGCGCGTATATTGCAGAGTATGCTCGTGAGTTTGCCCAACCCAGCATGTTCAATACCTGCTAACGCGCTGCAGCGGACGCCGACCCGCGCGTCGCCGCGTCAAAGCCGTTGTTGATTCTTCGTGAGGAAAAGCCTATGGCACCGGCTGCATCCAATTTGTGGTTGCTTTCCAGGCTGCTTGGCCCTCGTATGCCAAGATCACGGTTTCAGTCATCGTCCAGGCCTTCTGGATCAAGCGATTCTCGTCTCAATTGCAGGAAATCCTCATTTGCCAAGCCAGTGAAAGCTCCTTTGAGCCCAGATTCCGCGGTACGGTCCGGCGGGTCACTCTAGCGCGAACTCCCGCAGAAAATCGCCGACTCGTTCGATGACTTCGAGATTGAGTACGACGTCATCGAGGAGGCGACGGACGAGGAATTGAAGGAGTTCTTCCTGCGTCTCCAGGCCGGGTTGCCGCCATTGCTGCACGAGTTTGCTCGACCCGATCCATCAGCAGGCCGTCCGTTGGGATCTCGGCCACACTCAGGCCTTGGCGTCGCAGGCTCTCCAGGTATGTACCCTCGTGCTCAAATCCCTTTTCTCTCAAGAGCAGCACTTGCTCATCGGGCCTAGTGCGATTCGGTGGATCTTCAAGATCTGCCAGATCCAGCCAGGTACAGTGCCGGCACTCGAGGAATCGCCCAAGATCATGTGCCAAGTACAGCCGACTGCTCTCGAAGCAGCGCATCGGAGAGTCCTTTCAGAATGTGGAATGCTCATAGACTGACTGACGCGTTCGCATTCCCTGCGATCAATAGCCTTTCCGCAAGCTCATGAGCGTCGACTGGCCAGAAGTCGGAAGATCTCGCATGGTGCGCTCCGACCTCACGCAATGGCCTGCAGGTGAGTACCAGCTGCCGCCAACGGGCCGGGATCGCGTCCCGGCCGTGCATGGCACCCAGCAAAGCGCGCAGATCGCGGCGTTGGTGTCGGTGTCCCCACCGCACGCAAGCGCTTCGACCAGTGCCTCCTCAAATGATTCTGCATGGAGTGGTCGCTTAATTGTCGGGCCCCAATCCATGACTCGAATCTCTAAGTATCCATACGGCCGCCGTCGAACGCATAATATGTTGCGATAATGGAGAATCTGAGGTCAATCGGGGATGATCAGGCGGCGCTTGCCGCGGTCGAATTCAAGAGGGATCTTTTCCTCAAAATACCCGAAGGCTTCATAAATGCGTCGAACGAGCCGGAATCCACACCAGTCCGGCTCATTGATGATCTCGCTCCCAGGGAAGATCAAAGGGCGTTCCCAGACGAGATCCCTGCCCTCATTCCAGACATGGGGAGCTTTCAGCGGATGCTGGAAATGGATGCTTCGTGGGGAGTAGGGTGGTAGTGCCCATCCTTGAGCTCCGATCAGTGCCGCATCAGCTAAGACCACGGCCAAGTCGGCCGCTCTTTCATTGCGGTACAGGCAGCTTGCCAATCGATACAGCGCAACCGGGTACTCAATCAAAGCAAAAGGGTAGATCTCCCGCTCGTTATTGCCGTGCCGGAGCCCCTCGAGATCGACCATCAAAAACAGACTTCCATCGTCCCACACCTCAATGGTACGGCCTGCTTTCGCCCCATGCACGAGCCGGCCCCTGCGCAGTTCCGGCTCATCATAGGGACTCATGAAATTCCATCCGTGCGGCCGGTTTCCGGTTTGTGTCGCATCCTGAAGGTAGCCGCGAACGACGGGATCCTGGATGTCAATCGTCACCGCAGGCTGCGGCTTCAGGGCGATCCAATATACACTCTCACCTTTACGCTGGTGACCGTCCCTCTCGTTCCATAGCCCGGCAGCGGTTGCCGTAAGATCCCGGGAAACTGTCCGTCGTGCGCGCGGTGGAAGTATCTCCTCGCGCGACATGGGACGGAGGCGGTCGCCCACGCGAACATAGAAATACCTCCCGCCACCTCTGAGCAGCGCGTACGGCTTACGGTTTTCCGTGGGCCGGACATGCACCCGCAGTACGGCTCGCCCGCCTTGATCTTTTTCGATCTCGACACGGACCTCCGCGCTCCGAGGAGGCGGCTCCAACACATCCATTAAATAATCACGGAGCGACCGTTGCGCGGTCTCCGGATCATCGATGGAATCTAGTGATACGGCCGTCCCATCCTGCTCTTTGATGCCGATCCATACCTCGCCGCCCTTGGAATTCAGCATTCCTACAATCTCCCGAGCGATCGATTCCGGATGAGCTAACGAGTCCTTCTGCTTGAATTCGAGTGCGCCGGTCTCTTTCTGGCCCAGAGGGATTCTCTTCACGGAACTGCCTCTCCCTTCAAGCAAGCATCTGTGTTCAGCAGGAAATAAGGCAGCGGAATCGTGCGGATGCCGTCACGCTCCTGGCGTTCTGCCCCGCCATGCACCAGAAGGATGCGATCTGCCCTCGCCGCTCTTGCAGCCGTTGAGAGACTAGCCAGCTTTGGAATCACATCCGCGCTGCCTGTCACCTCGATCGCAACTGCACCATCGGGAAGATCGACAACGAAATCGATTTCCAGGCGCTCGCCTTCTCTGAAATACGACAGCTCACCCTTCAGGCGGTCGATAGCTTCTCGAAGGTGCCGAAACACCACTGCTTCGAAGACGGCCGCCCGAATCTCCGGGGCTTGGAGCGGATCGGGGAAGGGAGCAAAAGCTGTGACAACACCATGATCCGCTGCATAAATCTTCGGTTTGGATCGAAGCCTTGCCGCTGCATAGGAGGTTCGTCGTGCGAGAGATGCCAGCAGTTTCGCGTCTTCGAGAAGCCGGCACCAGTTCCTGACCGACCGGGGATCCGCAGCGACATCCCGTGCGCGGGCAGCCGCATCGAAGATCGAACCGGAGGCTTGAACCAGGTAGACAAAAAGTGCGCGAGCCTGGACGACGTCCACGCCGAGGAGCGCCAGGTCCCGCATGATTGCACGGTCAACTATGTCCGCGCGCAGTCGCCGGCGCACATCCTCGAATGCCTCGTTGCGCGCATGCTCCGGGAAGCCGCCTGCCGCCAGATAACGCGCCGTTGCGTTCGGCACCAGCTCAAAGACGCTGCCGGCGCTATCGCCGGGCCGCTGGAGGCGAAGGAATTCGGAGAAGGATAAACCCTCCATGGGAACCTCATCCCACCTCCCCAGGCCGGACTCGCGAGATTGATCCCTTATGAGGCTTGCTGCTGAATCGGTGAGAACGAATCGCCCCACCCCGGAATCTACAGCCTGCTTAAGCCAGTCCGTCCAGTGCTCAGCCCGGGAGATCTCATCGAACAGAAAGACGCGCGGGTTGTCTTTCATACACCCGGTGGGGCGTAATTCCGTGATCTGGCGTGGAGAAATGGAACCAGTGGGAAGACGATCGTCAGAGAAATCGAAATAAGTGATATTGGCGGCGGGCCACCCCTGTCTGAGCAAATCCTCGGCTGTTTGGAGCAACAGCACCGTTTTCCCGACCTGCCTGGAACCATGGATTACAAGGGCCCTGCGCCCACCGACCCGGAGAAGATGCTCGAAAACGCGCGGCTGCACGTCCCTTCGAACCGGAAAACGTTCTGCCGGGTATTCCGACACAGGTGTCCGCCACCACGGATTTTGGGCTTCAGCGATCGACACTATAGACATTGCAATGTATTTATATCACAACAAATCTGACATAGCAATGCACAGTGTTTTAGAAACTATCCGGTCATGGAATACCCTGGAAGTAGCCTACCCGTGCAGATCAGTTGCCAGAGCTCCGGGCCGCCAAAGAAATCATCCGGCAAGGGGATGTCGGTGATTTGCCCTGGGTTCCAATCCAGGCGTCATTCCGTTCGGCTTCCTATATCTTGGCCCGAAGCTGGTCGGTTTCTGTCTGCGTGTCAATTCGGATGAGTTGCATGATGGTTTCTCCGTCTTGGTTACAGTTTGGTTATAGTGGGCGGAAAAGTGTGCCGAGTCGGCCGGTTCCGGCCGACTCGAACTGCGATCGCATGCTTCTTGAAGCTGTTGGTTTGATTGAGGCTCAGGAGATTGCAGAAGAAAAAGGAATTGGTAGCGACGGGTGGAATCGAACCACCGACCTTGGGGTTATGAATCCCACGCTCTAACCGACTGAGCTACGTCGCCACTCTGAAGGCGGGGCGGAGCATGCCCCTGCGGCACTGAATTTTGCGGTTTGCAGCTGCATATTTCAAGCGCAAAGTGGCAACCCGAAATTGGTGACAGCCACCTTTTATCGCGGCGCTCTGATTCAGCCACTGATATATCCCGAGCGAAAAAAGGTGCCTGTCACCAATTTCGGATCTCGAAAAAGGTCAGCCGATTGCACTGCCCGCGCGTCTAATGTATCGTAGGCCGGCAACAAATCCTGAGGTGCAGTTGTGACCAGGCGCGTGTGGCTTTTTGCTGCCAAGGAAATCGCTGACGGGTTCTACAGCTTCCGAGTGCCTGCAAGCCTCATCCTCATTCTTGTACTGTTTACGAGCGTCAGCTTTACCCTGGCGCAGCGCTACCAGGACACCTTTGCTGATTATCAGAAGCGAGTCGCACAGAACGAGGAGGCACTCAGGCAGACCCAGACGTATTCCGGCATACAAATTCCGATTGAAAAGCCGCCGACCCCGCTGATGCTCCTGAACATCGGCCTGTCCGAAAATGTCTCCAACAGTTTTTCCATCACCCGCCTCGGCTATCCGGATGTCGCCAGCGTAAGCCTGACAACGGGTTCCTTGCTTCAAATCTTTCCTTCCTTCGACCTCTCCCTCGTCATCCAGATCGTGTTCGGATTGCTTGCGCTCGTCTTTTCTTACTCGGGAATCGCCGGCGAAAAGGAGCAGGGAACCCTCAAGCTGGTTTGCTCGAACACTATCCCGCGCTGGGAGACCCTGCTCGGAAAGATCTTCGGGAACCTCTTCCTGCTGGAGGCCCTGCTTGCCGTTGGCTTCGGCCTGTTCGCGTTCGTCGTGCGCTTCATCTCGGGGATCGCCCTGACCGCCGACGCTTGCGTTCGGACCTTCTGGGTCTTCTTGGTGGCATCGCTGTACACGGGCCTCATCTATCTGATCGGGCTTTTCATTTCCTCCCGCTCGTCGCGTTCCTCGATCGCGCTTGTGGCGTCAATGTTTTTCTGGATTGCACAGGTCGCGCTTCTGCCCCTGACTGTCAATTACTTCGTCGGGACCTTGATGCCCGTGCGCGAGGATCCCCCTTCGGCACGCACCTCGCGTGCGGGCCCGATTTACAACAAGATGATGGAGGCAGTGCGCAAAAGCGGCGGTCCGTGGGGATATAGCGTCAGCAGCAGCGGAACGCTTTCCATGAGCGGCCTGAATGATGAGGGCCGCAGGATCGTCCGAGAGTACATCCCGGAGTGGGTTCGAGCTCAGGAAGAAGATACGAAAGGCGAGTGGGACCGCCTCGAGTCCGCGCGGCGCAAGCTCGAAGCCCAGGAATCCGTCGCCATGTGGATCAAAATGACCAGCCCGGCATTCGTCTTCGACCGCATTTCCGCCAACCTCGCGGGCACGGGGGCCGGTTCTTATCGCCGCTTCCGCAACGAGCTTCTCGAATACCGGCAGCAGATCTCACTCTGGCTGAGGAACGAGAATGCCTATGAATCCGTCCAGTTCTTCGACGGGGACGCGGGTCCCATCGACGTGCGCAACCTGCCGAGATTCGACATCTCCCGAATCCTGCGCTGGCAACAGGACGTCTCGGGAGCCCTTCCATGGTTGTCCGGGCTCTCGATTGCCGTGGTGCTGTTTTTTCTCCTGGCCTTTCTCTCCTTCGTCCGACTCGACATTCGGTAGGGCCTATGTTCGGAACTCTCGTCCGCCGCGAAATCCTGGATCACGTCCTGCGATGGCGCTTTCTCGCTACCCTTATCATCACGATCGGGATGTATGTCATTGCCGCTTTTGCATTCATTTCGACCTACCCGAAGGCCATCGCCGCCCCCGCAGGCGGTTTCGGCAGGTCCCTGTACGGCGGCGCAAGCGAGAAAGCGGTCAGGAACCGCGTGGCAAATTTCGTGATTGCGCCGCGCAGGCCGATTGCCATTCAGTTTGCCGCAGACGGGGACGACAAGTTCATCCCGTCGCGCTTCGGCATCCGTGCCGACGACCGGATGGAATTCGGGTACATTCGCTCCGGACCGGGCAACTACCTCCTCGGCCGATTCCAGGACATCGACTGGATTTTCATAGTCGGCATCGTCCTGACGTTTGCCGCGATCGTGCTCTCCTATGACTCGATTTCGGGCGAAATGGAAGACGGCACCCTCAAGCTGGTGCTCTCCAATTCGATTTCGCGGGCCACCGTGCTATTCGCGAAATTTGCGGGCGCGTTTCTGTCGCTGTTGGTTCCCCTGGCCATGGGCTGCCTGGCGAGCCTGCTGGTTGTCCAGACCTCGGGGCTGGTCAAGTTCGATGCCGACCTGTGGGCCAAGCTGGGTGCCCTTTTTCTCCTCTCGTGCCTGTACCTGTCCTTGATCGTCTGGATCAGCATCTTCGTTTCCGCGTGGCTGGGACGGCCCGCTGCCAGCCTGGTCGTCCTGCTCGTTTTCTATGTCGTCTCCGTACTCCTGGTGCCGGGGATCGCGGGCGTGCTGGGTTCGCAGCTCGTCCCGGTGGATCCTCCCAATGTCGTTCGTGCCAAAGAAGCATCGCTGCAGGGATTGCCGGTCGCGGCCGGCATGGGTGGAGGATTCTTCTCCCGGCAAACCGTCGATTTTGCCAAGATGACGCCGGATGAAAAGGCGAAATATCAAAAAGAGCAGGCCCGGATCAGGGCGGAACAACAAAAAGCCGTCACCATGTATCGGCACGAGCAACTGCAGCGGCGGGAACGACAGCTGGCCGCCGCGATCCGTATAGCCATGTGCAGTCCCTATGGCCTCTACAAGTACAGTGCCACGGCCCTGGCCGGGACCGGGATATATCGCTACGAGCGTCTCGTGAAGCAGCTGCGGACGTTCAGAATCACCCTCAGGGATTTCTTCCTGGCGCAGGAACGGCTGGATCCGAAGTCCACCCACCCCACAGATTTGGCCAGTCCGTCCCAGTTTTCGGGGAACATCATCATCCCGGACGACCGCATGCTGCAGTTCGAGGAGGCCAGGCCGGCACTCGCGCAGACCGTGCGCGACGCCGTGATTCCCGGGGGGCTCCTTTTGGCGGTCAGCGCGCTGGCGTTTTTCGCAGCATTCCTGGTTTTTGCCCGTAAAGCCGTAACTTAGCTCGCGTCACTCGCCAACTAGGGGCAACGGGGCAAAGGGACAAAGGGGCAAAGGGGAAACAAGATCATGGCTGAGTGCTGATCTTGGCCTTGAGGCCTCGAATGAGCGCCTCCAGCATCCTTTCGACTTTGGTATTCATAGCGAGTACTCCTTCATGAAGCATTCTGCTGAGTTTCATCGTCCAAAAGGAGGTCCTTGAGCCCTTAACGCCTTTGCTCCTTTGCCCCTGACGACTTGACGCAAGCGCAGGAAAGCCTCTGGAATCTCTTTTTTTCAAATCCTCGCGTAGTTTCCGAGAGCAGATACTCTGCACAGGGCGCAGAGAAAGACAGAAGACGCAAACAGGCCAGGGGGTATCTCAGGGTCTTGGATGAGGCTAATGGAATTGGCCTAAGTAGTCGAATAGAAAGGAGATGACGTGTCGCCAGACTACCGAGATCATTTCCTTTCTTGCTATTGGTGCGCTGCTCGCGTGGGTCGCCGTTGCCTGGAGTCCGCCGTCTGAGTCGGGCTGGCTGGGATACGCTTTTGTTTCGCTCGGCGCAATTGCGCTCGCCGCGCTTGTCGCGACCTCACTAGCCAGGAGCGCACCTGCGGCGGAACAGGCTGCCGGCCAGACGCCTGATAAGAGCCCGGCCCGTCATGACGGGCTTGGCCACGAAAAGACGCTCGAAACCATCCGATCTCTCGGTCTGACGCAATTTGCTATCGACCATGCATCCGACTCTGCCTTCTGGATCGGGCAGGACGGGCGTCTCATGTATGTGAACAAGGCGGCCTGCCAGGGGCTCGGCTACACGCGCGAAGAACTGCTGGGCATGACGATCCACGACCTTTCCCCACCCAGGCCGAAAGAAGGTTGGCCTGAACGCTGGCTGTTCCTCAAGCAGATCGGTTCCCACACTTTCGAATCCATCCATCGCACCCGAGAGGGACGGGAATTTCCGGTGGAGGTCACCAGCAATTACATCGAATTCGGCGGGCAAGGGTACATCTGCGGTTTTGCCCGCAATATCACCGAACGCAAGCGAATCGAAAGGGCACTGCGGGAGGCCGAGTCGAAGTACCGCGACATCTTCGAGAATGCGGTGGAAGGGATTTTTCAGAGCTTTCCGGAAGGAGAGTTGCTGCGCTGCAACCCGGCGATGGTGCGCATCTACGGCTACGATTCTGCTGAGGAATTCAAGGCTGCGGTGGCGGACGGTCGGATCTATGTAGATCCGGACCGCCGCGCGGAGTTTGTCTGCCTGATGCAGGCGCAGGGATCCGTGTCCGAGTTCGAGTCCCAGATATATCGAAAAGATGGAAGCATCATCTGGACTTCGGAAAAGGCCCGGACGGTGGTGAACGAGGAAGGCAAGGTCCTCTACTACGAAGGCTTCGTCGAAGATATTACCGAGCGCAAGCGGATCGCGGAGGAACTGCGCCAGGCGAAGGAAGTTGCGGAAGCGGCGAACCGCACCAAGAGCCAGTTCCTCGCCAACATGAGCCATGAGATCCGCACGCCCATGAACGGAATAATCGGCATGACGGAGCTTGCGCTCGGCACCGACCTTACCGATGAGCAACGCGAGTACCTCGAGATTGTCAGAAGCTCCTCGGCCTCGTTGCTGGGGCTGATCAACGACATCCTCGACTTCTCAAATGTCGAAGCGGGCAAGCTGCAGCTGAATCCGGCCGAGTTCAGGTTGCGTGCGACTCTCGACCATATGTTTAACGCTCTGGCTATGCGCGCGCAACGGAAGGGCTTGGAACTGGCTTGCAGCATCCTGCCCGACGTGCCCGATGCGCTGATCGGCGACGCCGACCGGCTGCGCCAGATCCTCCTCAACCTGGTGGACAACGCCATCAAGTTCACTGAGAAGGGCAGCGTCATCGTTCATGTCCAGAGCGAGCTGGAGTCGGCCGAGAAGGCGATGCTGCGCTTCAGCATCACGGACACGGGCATCGGCATCTCCGAGGACAAGCAGCAGATGATCTTCGAGGCCTTCTCCCAGGCCGACGATTCCATGACGCGAAGGTATGGCGGCACCGGACTCGGGCTTGCGATTTCCTCTCAGCTGGTCCAGATCATGGGCGGGCGAATCTGGCTTGAGAGCAAACCGGGGCACGGGAGCGCGTTTCACCTTACCCTGCCGTTTGCGCTGCCCGAATACGCACTAACGACACTCCCGAATCAGACGTCGTCCCCGAAGTTGCGCGATGTGCCGCTCCTCGTTGCCGATGACAACTACGCAAACCGGCGCATTCTTCAAGGGATGCTGATCAACTGGCACATGAGGCCGCACCTCGCTGAGGGAGGCCGCTCGGCGCTCATCGCTCTGCAGCAGGCAGCTGAGATGGACGATCCTTTCGCGCTCGTTCTCTTGGATGCCGCAATGCCGGAAATGGACGGCTTCGCTGTGGCAGAGGAGATCCGTTCCACGCCGGGCATCTCGGACACTCCCATCATTTTGCTCACCTCTGCCGACGTCAAGCAGTGCTCGGCGCGCTGCCAAGAGCTGGGGATCCGCAACTACTTGACGAAACCTGTGAAGCAGGTGGATTTGCACGACGCGATCGTACGCACGCTCTCGCTGGCGCCGGAGAAGCCCCGCGCGTCATACGCTTTGACGCCTGCCGAAGCGGATGATCTCCCCGTGCTGAGACAGGAACATGACTACGGCGCCTCCGGGCAGCTGCGCATCCTGCTGGCGGAGGACAACCTCACCAATCAGCTGCTGGTGACCAACCTGCTGAAGAAACGGGGACACATCGTTGTTCCGGCCAGAAGCGGCAAAGAAGCGCTGGCCGCATGGGCCGCCGAGAAATTCGATCTGATTGTGATGGACGTCCAGATGCCCGAGATGAACGGGCTGGAGGCTACGGCCGCAATTCGTGAAGCAGAAAAAAGCAACGGCTTCCATACCCCGATTCTGGCGCTGACTGCCCATTCAACGGATAGTGACCGGGAGCGATGCCTCGCCGCCGGCATGGATGCTTACATCTCGAAGCCGATCTGCGCCAACGACTTTATGTCTGCGATCGCGAGGTTGGTACCTTGCAGCGTCGAAGTCATTACGGATCGCATCAGCTCGAAATCTCCGCCGCAATTGCTCGACACCAAGGACCTGATGGCGCGCTTCGACGGCGACACCGCGCTTCTGCAGGAGGCAGCTGAGCTCTTTCGCCATAGCTATCCGAAGCTGCTCTCGCAGTCGCGCGACGCCATAAGCCGCGGCGATGCCGAGACGGTGGAGCGAACAGCTCACACGATCAAGGGATCTGTAGGCAATTTCGGCAGTACGGCATCCGTCGAAGCCGCCATCAGGCTGGAAAAAATGGGCCACGCGCGGGATTTGCGGCATGCCTCCGAAGCCTGCGATGCGCTGGAATGGGAAATCGAGCGGCTGATGCCCGTGCTCACTCGGTTTGTTTAGGAGGAACCATGAGGGTCCTGATCGCCGATGACGACGATGTCCTGCGTCACATTCTTGAGGCGACGCTAGCGAAATGGGGATATGACGTCGTCGTGGCAAGAAACGGGCTCGAAGCCTGGCGGCTTCTCCAAGGTAGCGATGCCCCCAAGCTTGCGATTCTCGATTGGATCATGCCAGGAATGGACGGTGTGGAAGTGTGCCGGGAGATCAGGAGAGGGGAAGACCGGCCCTATATCTATGTGCTGTTGCTGACTGCGAAGCATAAGAAAGAGGATGTGATCGCCGGCCTCGAAGCCGGGGCCGACGACTATATCGCCAAACCCTTCGATCCCCAGGAACTCAGGGTGCGCCTGCGCACCGGCCGGCGGATTCTCGACCTGCAGGCGGAGCTGGTTAGCGCCCGCGAAACCCTGCGCTACCAGGCAACCCATGACGGTCTGACCGGACTGCTGAACCGGTCAGCTGCCCTCGACGCGCTGCGCAACGAGCTGGAACGGGCTACACGGCAGGGTGCGCCCCTGTGCCTCATGCTCGCGGATGTCGACCACTTCAAGGAGGTCAACGATACCTACGGACACATGGTCGGCGATGCCGTCTTGTGCGAGGCGGGTCGCAGGATGCGATCTTCCGTGCGTTCCCACGATAGCGTCGGCCGATACGGCGGTGAGGAGTTCATATTTATCCTGCCAGGATGTGATGGTGACAATGCCAGGAACATGGCCCAAAGACTGCAGGCCTGTGTCACCTCCCAGCCCGTCGAGCTCCCGCGCCTGACCATCTCCTTTACCATCAGCACTGGGGTCGTGGTCAAGTACAACGCCGTCGTCGAAGACCTCGACTCCCTTATCCAGGCTGCAGACACTGCTCTCTATGAAGCCAAGGTCAAGGGACGCAACCGGTTTGTCTTGTCTGAGAGAACTGAGGCGTCTTTGAAACCGGTTCTGCCGGTGATGCTCCTGCAACCGCGAGCTTAGCGCCAGGTCAGGGACCGGGCCGCAAATACCTTCACACCCAACCCGGACGAGCCGGAACCACGGAAGGCATGATTGACAAGCACCGGGCCCGCGCGTAGCATCCTTTCATGTTTCAATTTCTTTGACGGGGGAGCCGACCGGGAGGATCTATGCCTAAACCCAGAAGCAACAGCGTTTCGGTGACGTGCCCATGCTGCGGCGCATGCCTTACGATCGATCCGGATCTGGAAAAGGTAATTGCGCATGAGGCGCCGCCTCCGAGGCACCAAGCGGCTCCCGACCTCGGTCGTGCCGACGCACTCCTGCGCGAGCAGGCGGTGCGCCGCGAAGCGGTCTTCCGACAAAGTGCCGAAGACGAGAAGGCCAAGCCTCGGTTGCTGGAAAGGAAGTTTGAAGAGGCGCTGAAAAAGAGCAAGGGCCAGCCTGTAGAGAAACCTGCCCGCGATATCGACCTCGATTAGAGCGCCTAAACCAACCACCAAGACACGAAGACTCCAAGACGCCAAAAGGACTCATTTTCCATTGGATTTCTTGGAGTCTTGGTGTCTTGGCGGTTCATGGAAGTCACCCTATTGACAGGGGCGGACTTATCCTTCATCGTTTTGGATCGGATGCAGACAGGGGATGCTGGAAACTATGGGAAAGCAATACAGGAAAGAAATGCCGGCTGGGGCGAAGGATTCCGTCGGCAACATCATCTTTGCGGGCATTATCTGCCTCGCTGCGGGCGTGGGAATCGGGTATTACTTTGGAAAATCCGTCGGTTCCTCCTCACTGCCGGTGTCCGCTCCTGCTTCGTCCCAGGCACAACCTCCAGTCATGGATCCCGCCACGTTCCTCCAAAACGAAGCCAGCCTTAAATCGATCCTCAGCTCCAATCCCAGAGACCTGGACGCTCTCGTTCGGCTGGGCAACCTTTATTACGACAACACTAAGTACAGAGATGCGATCGAGTACTACGGGAAGGCTCTGGAAATTGACCCCAACAATGTCGATGTCAGGACTGATCGAGGCTCCTGCTACTGGAGCCTGGGACAAGCCGATGCGGCAATCGGCGAGTTTCAGAAGTCTCTCCAGGTGAATCCATCACACGGACAGACGCTCTACAACCTGGGGATCGTCTATCTGCATGGAAAGAATGACATGGAAGGAGCGCGGAAGGCGTGGCAAAAGCTGCTGGCAACCAACCCGGAATTTCCGGACCGTTCCCGCATTCAAGAGATGCTGACCTCTCTCGCCTCCTCCGATGCCAACTCCGCGATCTCTCCGACGGGTTCGGAGCCTACGGGCCAGAGCAAGACCGGTTCGTCAAGCATGGAAGAACTTTTTCGGCGTATGAAGAAATAGCCCTCGTCCAAGAAGAGGTCCTCGAGCCCTTGACTCCTTTGCCCCTTTTCCCCTGACGATTTAACGTAATCGTACGAAAGCGTCTGGAATCTCTTTTTTTCAAATACTTGTCTAATTTCCGAGACGTTAGGATATCCGTTACAGCCAGGGTTGCGTCCCGCCGATCTTTCCGGATGTGCCGGACAATTGGGGGATGTTCACGAGCGCCTGGTACAACTGCTGAAAATCGAGCGGCTTATTGAAATAAGCATCAATCAGCCCGGCATCCACGGCCAGTTCGTTCAATTGAAAAGCCGTCACCAAGAAGATGATTGCGTTGGGCTGGGCTTTTCGGATACAACGCGCGACTTGCAGCCCGTCCAGGTCTGGCAATTGGTAGTCGAGCAGAATGACGTCGAATCCGGACTTTTCGAGCTGGGCCATGGCCTCGTTGGCAGTAAAGACCGGATGCACATCGAAGCCCCATTTGGACAGCGACTTCGCGAGGGACCAGTTCAGCAGTTTTTCGTCCTCTACGACGAGGATGCTCTTGTCTGCTTTGGCTATCATCGTATTAGTAGCAAGCAACTCTATTGCCAAGCTCCAGGCGCTTCTGGAACTTCAACGTGTCATCCATAACTAATTGCTGGATAATTACATAACCCGTATGAGTCATTTAACCCAGCGGTCCGCTCCTGTGTCAAAACTCGCCGGCGAATAGTAGAACGGGTTATAGCGCCCAAAACCAGAAGCCATCGGTCAGGAGTAGGAATTCGGAAATAGAGGAGGGAAGCGGGTATGCTGGGTTCATTTTCGTGTATGCTTCATCATTGACTCCGGCATGATGAATTATGACTTTTGATTTCGAGATGTTCGTGTTAGGCTGCGCAATTTATGGGTGATATGGCACATTTTAGCGCCGGCGGAACGCAAGTCCGTTCCGATCTGAGGCAAGGTCTGCTCATCCTGTTGATTTAACAGGGCTAATGATCTGGCGCGCAAATCCTTATCTCCTTGGGTTTCGGAACGCGGATTGCCTTCTTATTGTGTGAAGCCATCATGTGCCGTTCCGCCTCCATGGGGGGACAGGCAAGTTAGTGTAATCGGCCGGAGGAAGTCATGGGCGATACTGATCGCGGCGATGTCCAGATTGCTGCCCACCTCTGTAAAGGTTGCTGTCTCTGTGTTGCGGCGTGTCCACCTGGGGTCCTGTCCCAGAGTCGTTTCTTGAATCGGCAGGGCTATTACGCAGTTGCCTATTCAGGCTCGGGATGCACAGGATGCGGCATCTGCTTCTATGTATGTCCCGAGCCCGGCGCCATTACGGTGCGTGTGCGCAAGGGCGACGAAGAGGCGACCGAGGAGGAGAAGATGCAGCCCAGGTTGGTGGAATCTGGAGGAGGCCTTTGATGAGGCAATTGATGAAGGGGAATGATGCGATCGTGCACGGTGCGATCGTAGCCGGCTGCAGAGCTTACTTCGGGTACCCGATCACTCCGGCGAGTGAGATTGCCGAAACCTCATCATTATTGTTTCCGGAAGCTGGTGGAGTATTCCTCCAGGCCGAGAGCGAAATCGCTTCCATCCAAATGGTGTACGGAGCAGCTTCGGCGGGTGTCCGGGCGATGACTGGGTCGTCCGGGCCGGGAATCAGCCTGATGCAGGAGGGGCTCTCCTATCTTGCCGGGGCAGAATTGCCTTGCGTGGTTGCCGACATCATGCGTGGAGGGCCGGGCTTGGGTAATATCGGGCCGGAGCAGGGAGACTACTTCCAGATGGTGAAGGGGGGCGGACATGGCAACTATCGGAACATTGTCCTGGCTCCCAACAGCGTGCAGGAGATGTGCGACCTGACGGTCCGCGCATTCGAACTGGCGGATCGCTATCGCAACCCGGCCGTGGTGCTGGCAGATGGCGCCCTGGGCCAGATGATGGAGGCCGTCGAGCTGCCGGCCCCATGCGGGCCGCAGCCGCCCAAAGATTGGGCGGTGACCGGGGAGGCCGCGACCCGCAAGAATCTGATCACATCAATCTATCTTCGGCATGAGGAACTGGAGAGGCACAACGAGAAGCTCCAGGCAAAGTACCGCAAGATGGAAGAGCAGGAAGTCCTTTGGGAGGAGTATCTGACTGGGGATGCTGAACTGCTGCTCGTAGGTTACGGAATCAGCAGCCGTGTGGCACGCGCTACGGCAGACGAAGCGCGGAGTCAAGGAATGAGGGTCGGGTTGTTCCGCCCGATCACCTTGTATCCGTTCCCGACAAAACGGCTGGGCGAGCTGTCTGCAAAGATCAAGTCGGTCCTGGTCGTGGAGCTCAGCTACGGGCAGCTCCTGGAAGACGTGCGCCTGGCTGTGAATGGGAGGGTTCCCGTGCGGCTGTTGGGCCGGGCCGGTGGAATGATCCCGACCGAAGAGGAAGTCATGGCGGCCATTAAAACGATGGAGAACGCTCGTGTGGGAGATTAAGCATACAAAGCCCGAGACATTCTATGATCTGTTCGAGCGCAAGGGCGGCGACCTGGAAGTGACTCACTACTGCCCCGGCTGCGGCCATGGCGTTTTGCACAAGCTCATTGCCGAAGCAATCGACGACCTGGGAATCCAGGATCGGACCATCTTGGTCAGCCCGGTCGGGTGTTCCGTCTTCGCCTACTACTACCTCGACGTAGGCAATGTGCAGGCGGCTCACGGGCGTGCGCCGGCAATCGCCACAGGCATCAAGCGGGTGCGCCCGAACAGCATCGTCATCTCTTATCAAGGCGATGGCGATCTGGCAGCCATCGGCGGCAATGAGATCGTCCATGCAGCCAACCGCGGCGAGAACATCACCGTCTTTTTCGTCAACAACGCCATTTATGGCATGACGGGCGGGCAGATGGCCCCCACCACGCCGCTGGGCGCGCGGACCACCACCTCTCCGCGCGGGCGTACAGTTAAGAACGAGGGCTATCCGATGAGAGTGTGCGAGTTGCTTTCGAGCCTGGAGGCCCCCGCCTACATCGAGCGTGTCGCCCTCACCGATCCCAAGCACACCATGAGGGCGCGCAAGGCAGTGCGACGCGCTCTCCAGTGCCAGATCGAGGGCCGCGGATTCTCGCTGGTGGAGGTGCTGTCGACCTGTCCGACGGGTTGGAAAGTGTCGCCCGAGGAAGCCACGCATTGGGTTGAGAAAAACCTGATGCCCATATTCCCGCTGAAGCTGTACAAGGAGCGCATGGGCAACGGGACCGACGTCTCCAGCGATGCTGAAGCCAAAGCCGCGAAGGGTGCTCCGCACGAATCCGGGGCTGCCGAGCCCGCTGCCTCCGGGCGCGGGGCCATCGCTCGCGGAGAGCTTGCAGGGGTCTGGATGAAGATCAGCGGATTTGGCGGCCAGGGAGTGCTCTTTGCAGGAATTGCCCTGGCTGAGGCTGGACTGAAAGAAGGTCTCCAGGTTTCCTGGATTCCCTCTTACGGCCCAGAGATGCGAGGAGGTACGGCCCATTGTCATGTGAGGCTTTCACGCAGCAGCATCGCTTCGCCTTTGATCAGCCGTCCTTCGACGGTGATGGCGCTTAACGAGCCCTCCGTTGCGCGGTTCGTGAACGAACTTCTGCCCGGCGGGCTCATGATGCTGAACTCGTCGATGGTAACGACGCAGCCGACGCGGCCGGACATCCGGGTGATCGGGGTGCCGGCAACGGACGCCGCCAAGGACATGGGAAATCCGAAGGTCGCGAACATGGTAATGCTCGGCGCCTATCTCCGGCTGACGAAGGCAGTGGATGATGAGTCGGTCCTGTCGTCGCTGATAGAGCATGGATTGCATGCCGATCTGGTTGAGATCAATCGCAAAGCGCTCATGGCCGGCCGCGCTTTGATCCACTGAGGGATAGTAAAAACCACCCACAGTCAAAGCCTGCTCGACGGTAATTCCGCAAGCAAAAGAGCTTAAATTATTGAATTTTGGTGATACTCTATGCAGTTTGGCACAGCCAATCCATAGACAAGCTAGGAGCCATTATCTTCTGAATTCGAGGTAAACAATTATGACAAGAGAGATGGTCACAATCGACGGCAACGAAGCAGCCGCATATGTTGCGTTCAGAACCAACGAGGTTATCGCCATATATCCGATTACTCCCTCTTCCCCCATGGGTGAATGGTCGGATGCCTGGGCCGCCGAGGGTTTGCGCAACGTCTGGGGCACGATTCCCTCGGTCACCGAAATGCAGAGCGAGGGCGGCGCCGCCGGCGCCGTGCACGGGGCGCTTCAGACCGGTGCACTGACGACTACATTTACCGCTTCGCAGGGGCTCCTCCTGATGATCCCCAACATGTTCAAGATCGCCGGAGAGCTCACACCCACTGTCTTTCACGTTTCCGGGCGGACCGTCGCGACGCATGCGCTCTCGATTTTTGGGGACCACAGCGACGTCATGGCCACTCGCTCTACGGGCTTCGGGATGATCGCTTCCAACTCGATTCAGGAGATTATGGATTTCGCGCTGATCGCGCAGGCGGCCACACTGGAAGCGCGCGTCCCTTTCGTTCACTTTTTCGACGGGTTCCGCAGTTCCCACGAAGTGATGAAGATCGAGCAGCTCACCGAAGACGACATGCGCGCGATGATCGACGACAGACTCGTCCTGGAGCACCGCGGCCGGCGCATGTCGCCGGAAAACCCGATCCTGCGCGGCAGCGCACAGAATCCGGACGTATTCTTCCAGGCCCGGGAGACCTGCAATCCATACTACCTGGCTGCGCCGGCAATTGTTCAGAAGGCCATGGACAAGTTTGCACGCATCGTCGGCCGCCAATACCACCTGTTCGACTACTTCGGCGCTCCGGATGCGGAGCGCGTGGTCGTGCTGATGGGATCCGGTGCGGAAGCCGCGCACGAGGCCGTCGAATACCTGACGGCGCGGGGAGAAAAGATCGGTATGGTGAAGGTGCGCTTGTACCGGCCGTTTTCGGTCGACTCCTTCGTCGCCTTGCTCCCGCCGGCCGTGCGCGTGATTGCAGCCCTGGACCGCACTAAGGAGCCGGGCAGTGCCGGCGAGCCGCTCTACCAGGACGTCGTGACTGCGGTCGCGGAGTCCTTCTCGCGGGGCACCGCTCCCTTCAAGTCTTTCCCCCTGCTTGTGGGCGGGCGTTACGGCCTGTCGTCGAAGGAGTTCACACCGGCGATGGTGCGCGGCGTGTTCGACGAGATGAAGAAGACGCGGCCGAAGAACCACTTCGTCGTGGGCATTGTCGACGATGTCACCAACTCATCGATCGACTACGACCCGTCGTTCTCGACCGAAGGGGACGACGTGGTTCGCGCCTTGTTCTACGGGCTGGGAGCCGACGGTACAGTAGGCGCCAACAAGAACTCGATCAAGATCATCGGCGAGGATACGCCAAACTACGCCCAGGGCTACTTCGTCTATGATTCGCGCAAAGCGGGCACCGTCACGGTCTCGCACCTGCGCTTCGGTCCGCGCCCAATCCATTCCACCTACCTCGTCGACAAGGCCAACTTCGTTGCCTGCCACCAGTTCGTTTTCCTGGAGCGCTACGACATGCTGAAGGACGCCGTCCCCGGCGCCACGTTCTTGCTGAACAGCCCGTTCGGTCCGGATGAAGTCTGGGACAAGCTGCCGCGCAGCGTCCAGCAGCAGATCATCGACAAGAAGATCCGCTTCTTCGTGATCGACGGTTACAAGGTCGCCAAAGAGACCGGCATGGGAGCCCGGGTTAACACCATCATGCAGACCTGCTTTTTCGCGATCTCGGGAGTCCTTCCCCGCGAGGAGGCGATTGAATCCATCAAGCAGGCGATCAAGAAAACCTATGGTGCCAAGGGTGATGAGGTTGTGCGCAAGAACTTCCTCGCGGTCGAGCAGACACTGGCGAACCTATTTGAGGTAAAAGTGCCTCCGCAGGCGACCAGCAGCTTTGAGCGTCCGCCCGTGGTGGCGAGGGAAGCTCCTCCTTTCGTCCACTCCGTGGTGGCGCCGATCCTGGCCGGCCGCGGGGATTCGCTGCCCGTAAGCGCCTTCCCAGTCGACGGCACCTTCCCGGTCGGGACGTGCAAGTGGGAGAAGCGCAATATCGCCCTGGAAATACCCGCCTGGGATCCGGGAGTCTGCATCCAGTGCGGGAAGTGTGCGATCGTCTGCCCGCACGCCGCCATCCGGACCAAAGCCTATGATATGAAGCTCACGGCAAAGGCGCCGAAGACGTTCAAATGGATGGAGGCCAAAGGGAGTGAGTTCATCGAGGGCATGGCATATACCGTCCAGGTTGCCCCGGAGGATTGCACGGGATGCGGCGTGTGCGTGGATGTGTGCCCCGCCAAGAACAAACGAGAAACGCGCCTCAAGGCGATCAACCTGGCGCCGCAGATTCCGATCCGCGAGACGGAGCGCGAGAACTACGAATTCTTCCTCGATCTCCCTGAGTACGACCGGCGCCTGGTGCGCATGAGCAGCGTCAAGGCAAACCAGCTCTTGCAGCCGCTTTTTGAGTACTCCGGCGCCTGTGCGGGCTGCGGCGAGACGCCGTACGTCAAACTCATGACGCAGCTCTTCGGCGATCGCGCGATCGTTGCCAATGCGACCGGATGCTCGTCCATTTACGGCGGCAACCTGCCGACGACGCCGTGGGCTGCCAACAGGGAGGGGCACGGGCCGAGCTGGTCCAACTCGCTGTTCGAGGACAACGCGGAGTTCGGGCTGGGATTCCGGCTCACTCTCGACAAGCATGCGGAGATGGCGCGCGAGCTGGTGCAGAAGCTATCAGCGGAGATCGGGGATGAGCTCGTCACAGGCATTCTGAGAGCGGATCAGTCGGATGAGGCCGGAATCTATGCACAACGCGAGCGTGTGGCGGCGCTGAAGAAGCGGCTTGCCGAGCTGAATACCACGGAAGCGCGCAACCTGACGAGCCTGGCGGATTCCCTGATCAAGAAGAGCGTCTGGATCATCGGCGGCGACGGCTGGGCCTACGACATCGGGTACGGCGGGCTGGATCATGTGCTGGCATCGGGACGGAACGTCAACGTCCTCGTGCTCGACACCGAGGTCTACTCGAACACCGGCGGACAGATGTCGAAGTCTACACCGCGTGCAGCCGTGGCCAAGTTCGCCGCCGGCGGCAAACAGGCAGCCAAGAAAGACCTCGGTTTGCATGCGATCAACTATGGCAATGTCTACGTCGCCACCGTGGCCTTGGGCGCGAACGACGCCCAGACCGTCAAGGCGTTTCTCGAAGCCGAGTCGTACGACGGGCCTTCGATCATCATCGCCTACTGCCACTGCATCGCCCACGGCATCAACATGACTCTCGGCATGCAGCAACAGAAGGCTGCCGTCAACAGCGGTTACTGGCTGCTTTATCGCTACGACCCGAGGCTGGCCGCGCAGGGGAAAAACCCGCTGGTTCTCGATTCGAAGCCGTCCAAGATGCCGCTGAAGGATTACGCTTACAATGAGACGCGTTACAAGATGCTAACTCATAGCCAGCCGGAAGAGGCGAAGCGCCTGATTGAACTGGCTCAACAGGATGTCCTGAAACGCCTCCATTTCTATCAGCAGCTGGCGTCGCTTGAGTACGGGGAATGATACCAGGCTACCGTGTCCCCATTTTCCGGAAAATGGGGACACGGTAGCCTGGTATCATTTCCCTAGGCCGAACGAAGTCGCGGCGAGGGCTGCTATGTGCCTGCCGATGGCAATAGATGCCGTGGCCGCCGGCGAAGGCGCATTCAGGACGTGAATTGCATTCGGTGCCTCGACGATCTGAAAATCATCCACGAGCGTTCCTTCCGGAGTGACCGTCTGAGCGCGGACGCCGGATCCCCCGGGCTCGAGATCTGCATCCCTTAGGTCGGGCACGAGCCTCTGCAGAGCGCGCAGAAACGCACGCCGGCTCAAGGAGCGATACAGCTCATAGACCTCCATCCGCCAGTACTTCCAAGCCATGCGCCAGAAGCCGGCGTACGCGAACATCTCGAAAAGGTCCCCGAGACAAACGTCGCGCATGCGGTAGCCTTCGCGCGCGAGCGCCAGAACTGCATTCGGGCCCGCTTCGTAACCCCCGTGAATGCGTTTGGTGAAATGCACGCCGAGAAATGGGAATTCAGGGTTCGGCACCGGATAGATAAGCGCGCGGACCATCCGGCAATCGGGCCGGAGCGTGTAATACTCGCCACGAAAGGGGATTACGAGAATCCTTGGGTTGATGCCCATCAGGCGTGCAATGCGGTCCGCGTACAGGCCGCCGCAGTTGATGATGTTGCGGGCCGCGCAGGTTGTAGTGTCGGTGTTGAGGTGCAGAATCCCAGCCTGGCGTCGAATGGCGCGCACTCGCGCTTGCTTGAAGATGTGGGCGCCGCGCGCGCTGAGTTGGGCCGCCATGGCGGCCGCTACTTCGCTGAAGTCCACGATCGCCGTGCTGGGGGAGTACAGGGCGCGCAGAGCACACGCGTGCGGTTCCAGCTCCCGCGCCCGTTCGGGGCCGATGATCTCGAGACCGGGCACGCCGTTCGCGACGCCGCGCTCGTAAAGTTCCTGGAGGCGCGGCAGCTCCTGCTCGCTGGCCGCGATGATGATCTTCCCGCATCGATCGTAAACCACGCCGTTTGCCTGGCAGAATCCCGTCAGCAAGCGCACTCCTTCGACGCATAGCCTGGCTTTGTCCGAACCCGGCCTGTAATAGATGCCGGCGTGAATCACGCCGCTGTTGTGGCCCGTCTGATGGCTTGCCAGCTCGCGTTCTGCCTCGAGCAATGCGAGTGTGTATGCGGGAAAACGTTCCGTCAACGCCAGCGCGGTTCCGAGCCCGACGATCCCGCCGCCGATGATCGCGATATCGAAGGTTTCAGCATTCATGGCGACGAATGAACTCCCTTTCCCCTACAGGACGGCGCAGGAGTCGTAGCGTATCGGAAGAGTGATGCACTCATGGCCTCTGGGAGGATCATCTTTTATCACTAACGCTTCAGGAAACCAAGTCTTCTCCGCCCTGCCACACGGCCACGGCAAAGTCGAGAGATAGGCCGAAAAAAGGTGCCCGTCACCAATTTCGCATCATTGGTTATTCCACCCATCTGCCTTCTCCGGTTACAATGGCGCGGGCTGATTTGATTTGTCCAGCCAGATATCGCCATTAACTCCCAGGAGGTGGACTATGCGTGCGTTCCTATCCGCCGTTGCTTTTCTGTCGTTGCTAGGGACACCGGCTACGACACCATCAAGCATGCAGATCATGCGAGTCGGTCGCGACCTCAAGCTCCCCTTCAGCCCAGCAGTTAGGGCAGGGAAGTTCATCTATCTCTCCGGCGCCCTCGCGACGGATGAAACCGGCAAGTTTGCGGGGGGAGACATCAAGGCGCAGACTAAGCGCGTCCTGGATAATCTCGGCGGAGTCCTCAAATCTGCGGGCTCGCGGATGGAGAACGCGGTGTCGGTTGCCGTTTATCTACGCAACGCTTCCGATTTTCAGGCGATGAACGAAGTTTACGGAAGATATTGGCCTAAAGATCCGCCGGCGCGCGCCACAATAGCTGCAAATCTCGCGATGCCGGAAGCGCTGGTTGAGATCTCGATGATTGCCGTCGCGGATGGCGCAGAGAGGCAAGTCGTGCATCCTGAGGGATGGGTCCGACCCTCCAGCCCATACAGCTACGGCATCCGTTGCGGAGACACGCTCTATCTGGCAGGCCTGCTGTCGCGCAGCGGCAAAGACAATTCGACGATTTCGGGAGACATCAAGGTTCAAACCAGGACGGCGATGGACAATGCGGGCGAGATACTGAAAGCCGGCGGCATGACCTATGCCGACGTAGCCAGCGCTCGTGTGTACATCACCGACACGGCGCTGTTCCAGGACATGAATGCAGCATACCGGTCTTACTTTCCAAAGGATCCACCCGCGCGCGCTACCGTCAAGGCCGGTCTGACGAGCCTTGAAGCGGCAGTCGAAATCTCGCTGGTGGCTGTGAAAAGCGGCACTCGAGAAGCGATCAACCCGCCTAACGCGGACAGTAGCCCGGCGCAGCCCAACCCCAACCTGAGCTCGGCAATTCGGGTGGGCAATCGTCTCTTTCTTTCCGGCATGCTAGGAAACGACGCAGGCAACAAGGGAGACCTCGCCGGGCAGACGCGCACGGCTCTGGCGCGAATCGCGCGGACGCTCCGTGCAGCTGGGTTCGGTTGGCAAGACGTGGTGGACGGAACGGTCTACATCACCGAGATGAAGAACATCAACGCGATGAACGAAGCATACCGGGAAATCTTCACCCGCGATTTTCCCGCCCGCGCTACAGTAGAGGCGGGACTCATGAGTCCGGATGCTTTGGTTGAGATCATGTTTACTGCTGCGAAGTAGACCTCCAACCTCAGATCACAACCTCCTTGCCATCGGATGAGCCTGATGTCTGAGATCAGATGCCGAACTTTTGCGTATCAACCCATCGCATTGAAAGCAGGGACCAGAAGTCCAGGGCGAGCTTGTTCAAGACATAGTCGTAGGGCAGCCAGCCATAGCCGTTGTCGCCCCAGGCCGTTCCCCAGGAGTTGCGGATCAGCAGTGCGCCGGTTGTCTGCTTGTTACACTTGGTGTTTGTGATCTTGAGGGCGTCGTCATAACCGACGGCAACAATCGCGTGGCCCCACTGCGCCTTCTCGCCGGGACACGGGTAGGGGATGCCTCCTTTCACATCGCTTTGTCCGAACGACGCGAACCCATAGAAACCGAACATGGAGGGAATGCCGGCAGCTAAATAGCTCTTGACGCTGGCGAGCACATTGGCCGGCAGCACGTTTTGTCCCAGCAGATCGTGGCAGAAATAGCTGGCGCCCTCGTAATTATCGGCCACAGCGTAGACGAACGCCGTCGGCTCCTTGTCGAAATCCTGACTCTTGTCGGTATACGGCCAGTATTTCTCAGCGGGAACGCCGCACAGGACGAGCGCACCCATCACATTCCGCAGCCACGCGCCCGTATCACCAGTAACTCCCATCAAATCACGTGTGGTTTTGTAAAGGAACAGCCGCGAGCCGTCAATGTATTTGTTGAAAGCTTTCAGCTCTAAATACTCAACCACACCCATGCCCGCATGCGCCGAGCATGATCCCAACCCGCCCTGGTTCTCGATGGGCGAGCACCACTGCCGCAAGTTCACTTTCGCCGGCAGCACGGGCGCTCCCAGCCTGACCCCAGCAATGCCCAATTTGTTGTTCATTTCGGCGATGTCGGGATGCTCTGGTGAATAGTCGCGCAAGTCTGGCAGCGGCGGCAGCCATCCAGTGCCGACCACTTCGTTGGTCTCGGCGATGACGACTTTCTTAAACGCAGCGTACATGTTTACCTCCTTTTCAGGGTTGAGCCTTTCGTGGATACACCGGCAATGTGCGACACCGGATGGGCTTAAGCCCTCGTCTTGATGCCTGGCATTCAGGTCTGTTGCGGCAGCCGTTTGCTCGGCGCCCAACACTTGAGTCTGCTTCTTCCCTTATCCCCGGTTTGCGCGAGACGAAAGCGGAGCCCGCAAAACTCTGCGCTCCAACCGCGAGTAATCCTACTACAAGGGATACGGGGCAACGCAAGGAGGAAAACCGGCTCTTTGGTGAGACAATTCCGGACGGTTTCCGCCTCAACCGATGGTATGCTTCTCCCACCAACGAAAAGCAAACTGCCGTTTTAGGGCCGCGGCGGGCGCACGATCGTGCCGCCGCCCGCAACCACGCTGAAGATAAGGAGGAATCGATGCAGATGAAACGCTTGTTGGTTTCGTTCCTCACGCTGCTCGCCACCGCCCTTTTCCTCGCCAGTTACCAGAAGGCGGCTCCACCAATCACGAGCCCAAAGGCGGAGCTGGGCTTCAACATCGGGGATGACTACCAGCTCGCCAACCACACGCAGCTCTCCAACTACTGGCGAAAACTGGCGCGGGAGTCGGATCGTATGAAGGTGGTGGAGTTCGGAAAGACCTCCGAAGGGCGCCCGATGCTGATGGCGATCATCACCTCGCCGGAGAACCACAAGAAGCTCGATCACTTCAAGGATCTCGCGAAACGCCTGGCGCTGGCCGAAGGGCTCACCGATGACGAGGCGCGCGCGCTGGCGGCGGAAGGGAAGGCCGTGGTGTGGATCGACGCGGGCCTGCACGCCACCGAGGTCGCGAACGCGCAGTCGCTGACCGAGATGGTCTATCAGATGCTCACCCGCAACGACCCGGAAACACTTCGGATCCTCCGGGACGTGATCTTCCTGGCGGCGTTCTCGAACCCCGACGGCTTGGAGTTGGTCGCCAACTGGTACATGCGCGAAAAGGAACCGGCCAAACGGTCCGCCGCGAACTTGCCGGTTCTCTATCAGAAGTACATCGGGCACGACAACAACCGCGAGTCACTGCTGTGCAACATGCCGGAGTCCGAATCCATTGCGCGAGTTCTGTATCGCGAGTGGTTCCCGCAAATCATGTACAACCAGCACCAGACCGGACCGGCCGGGGCGGTCTTGTTCATTGGCCAGATGCGCGATCCATCGAATCCCAATCTTGATCCGCTCCTGGCGCCGAGCACGGAGTTCGTGAGCGCAGCGATCCACTCGCGCTTCGTGGCCGACGGAAAGCCGGGAGCCGTGTGCCGGACGTTTGCCAGCTATCAGAACTGGTGGAATGGCGGAATCCGCAGCACCGTATGCTTCCACAACCAAATCGGCATCCTATCTGAGATTACCGGGAGTCCCACGCCGACCGAGATATCCTTTGTTCCGCAAAACCTCGTGGCGAGCAACGACAATCCGTTCCCCGTCCAGCCTCAGAAGTGGTATTTCCACCAGGCGATCGAATACCTGCTCACGGCCGACCGCGCCATCCTCAGCATCGCTTCGGAGCACCGGGAGAATTTCCTTTTCAACATCTATCGCATGGGCAAGAACTCGATCGAGAAGGGAAGCCGGGACAACTGGACGATGTCGGCCCACAAGGTAGCGGCAGTCGAGGCTGCTATTGTCAAGGACAACGTTCCACGCGGCCGCGGCGGCGTCCCACTGAAGTACTACGAGTCACTGCGCGATCCGGCAGCAAGGGATGCGCGAGGATACATACTTCCGTCCGATCAACCTGATTTCCTGACGGCCACCAAGTTCGTGAACAGCCTGATCAAGAACGGCGTGACGGTCCTCAGGGCGACGCAATCGTTCCAGGTTGCAGGAAAGACTTATCCCGTAGGTTCTTACGTTGTCAAGACGGCGCAGGCTTTCCGGCCGCACGTCGCGGATGCGTTCGAGCCCCAGGACTACCCGGACGATTTCGCGTACCCAGGCGGACCTCCTGTCAGGCCGTACGACGTGACCGGCTATACCCTGGCGTATCAGATGGGCGTCCAGTTTGATCGCGTGCTCGACGGATTTGACGGTCCTTTCGAGAAACTACAAGGCTTCGCCAAGGCTCCGGCGGGCAAGCTGACCGGTAGCGGCGGCGCGGGGTTCATACTGAGCCATCAGGTAAACGACGCCTTTGTCGCCATCAATCGCCTGCTTGCGACGGGTGAGGAAGTGTACTGGCTGAAGAATCCTGTCCAAGTGGGCGGGAAGACCTATCCGGCCGGGACCATCTACATTGCGGCCAAACCCTCGACAGCGCCCGCGCTGCAGAAGCTGGCCCAGGAAGTCGGATTGAGCTTCGAGAGCGTCCCATCGAGGCCGCTCGGCGAGGCGCTGCGTTTGAAGCCGGAGAGGGTAGGCATTGTGGATGTGTATGGTGGATCGATGCCTTCAGGCTGGGTCCAGTGGCTCTGTGGGCAGTACGGATTTCACTATGAAGTGGTGTACCCCCAGACGCCGGATGCGGGAAACCTCGCCGGCAAGTACGACGTCTTGATTCTTGAAGACGGAATCATTCGGGGCGGAGGGGGAATGCGGGGAGGGTCGGGACCAAGCCCAGAGAGCATTCCCGCCGAGCACCGGAATAAGTTGGGCGCAATCACCGAATCGAAGACGATTCCGCAGCTCCGGCAGTTCCTTGCTGATGGCGGAACGATTCTGGCGATTGGAAGCTCGTCGGGCCTCGGCCAGATGCTCAGCCTCCCAGTGACAAACGCCCTCGTGGATGAGAAAACCGGAAGGCCTTTTCCAGCGGAGAACTTTTACATTCCAGGTTCAGTCCTCCAGGTGCGGGTGGATCCATCGAATCCACTCGCCTACGGATTGCCCGAGAAACTGGATGTCTTTTACGACAACAATCCCGTCTACCGCTTGAAGGAGGCGCCCGGCATCCGCAAAGTGGCCTGGTTCGACACCGACAAGCCGCTGCGCAGCGGATGGGCCTGGGGCCAGCAGTACCTCAATGGAACAGTGCCGGTTGTTGAAGCGGAAGTCGGGAAAGGGAAGTTATTCCTGTACGGAACGCTGATTGCCTTCCGCGCGCATCCACACGGGACGTTCAAGTTCCTCTTCAACGGGATCTATTACGGGAACGCGACACCGGTAAAGTTCGATTGAAGCGCTCCTGCTCTGAGGCGCAGGGATTCAATCTAGACTGGATAGTAGGGATTCTAACGACACCCATTAACTTGTTTGGCGGATTCACCAACTGTCGTCCTTTGTGCGGGCGCGTTAAGCGGCCTCGTGAGCTTATCCGAACGGATTGCAGCGGTCGCACCGCCGGTTTAAGACGCCCTCCAACGCGGCGGTCAATACGCCCCTGCCGTGTGTTAATTTGGCCGTGATTGCAGGGATGGGAGAGGCCATCAGGTCGGCGGAGAGAAAGGCCTTCGCGAGGATGCATGCCAGCCGGGGCGATCGAGGCAGCAGCATGAGCAAATACACGACAGGACGCCATGGCCATACAAGAGCAAGAGGTACCCGCAGAAACCACACGCAATGAGGATGCCTTAAGGCTGCTTGATGCACCCCTGGATTTGCTCGAGGTCAGTTTTGTGTTCTTTTGGAGCAAATTCAATAACGCCGCCATCCGAAACCAGTCGGACTCCTGTGCAGGTTTTTCTGTTATAGGCGTTATCCCCTCATGCTCTTGCGAGCAAGGCCATGGCATATTGGATTCATATCATGCGACCCGGCGCGACGCATCTGGAGCGCACAATTTTGAGGTGTAAAAGGTCTAGTACAATCTTTCTTTCAGGGAGTCTGCCGGACCATATGAGCAGATCTCTCGAGTTGCGAAAGTATTTTGCCTCCTTCTTCCTCTCCAGCCCTGCCCTGCTAGGATAGTTAAGGAAAATGAACATGAGGAGCTATTTTTGCAGATTCTGCGGTCGAGACACAAATTACAGCATAGCCCATGCCGCTACGCTCACTGGTGTATGCCGCGAGACCATCTACAGGTGGCTACGACGCGGGTTGATTCATGGAATCGCGCTCCCCAGCTCCCGCGTCATGTTGTGCGTCGAGTCGCTTATAAAGGATCAGGGGGCGAAGGCAGAATAACCTCCGTGATGATGGATGCAAACGCAAGGTGCACGAGTGCTCCTTCTAGGCGCGCGAAATCGTCGCCTCGAAATCCAGCGCATAGGGAAAAACTCTACGCGGCCCGACTCTTTTTTGTCGTTTCACGCGCCGTCACATCGGTCGAAATCCGAATCACTTCTTCAGCCGAATATCCCCTCGCCTCACAAGAAACTGTAACGAAGTGTCGCATTTTGTCTACCTTTGCTGCTTGACATACTCATTACAGATTTACATCATGGGCACGTAATTCAGTTTCAGATTGAAAGCGTTTCATCGTGCTTCGCCGGCGCCAGGAGGATCGTCCTAGGTTCACAAACGCAAGCCCCCCGATGAAACTCCGGCTTGTGGCGCGGCAAGCAGGAAGATCTCCTTGATGGAGTCGTAAAAACACCGGCTCAACTCACCCAGGAGCTTGCGATCGTACTTGAAACAGGCGATGAGGGCACCAAGGACCGCCGAGAACGCATCTTCGAAACGGATGACAAGGTCTTGAGGCGCATTCCCGCGCACCAGGCTACTACCACGACCCCGGTCACCAGGAAAGGGAACGCAGGAAGCATTTTGCCGCAGTTACAGTATGGAAGGGAACGTAGGCCGTCGGGCTGGGATCTTGACTACGTATTCCCAGCAGGGCGATTGCGCTAATCGTCCTCCCAGATGTTCTCATCTCGCAGAAGTTTTTTTGAACCCACCCGTATCTTTTTGCTTCCTCGCGGTAATAATATGATGAACCAGACATGAGGGCCAAGCAATGCAGAATTTGGATCATGCATCCGGTGAGTGCCTCCTAGAAAGGAGCCGGTGTGGGGATGAAGCTGCATTTCAGCGGTTATACGAGCGCCATCGGGACGCCACGTTCCGTTTTGCATACATGATGCTCGGATCCGCCGAGAAAGCAGAAGATGTCACGCACGACTGTTTTGTGAGCTTGATTCAGAACTCCAAGAAATTTGACCCAAGCCGGGCTTCGCTGAGGATGTATCTGTATTCTGCAACAAGAAACCTTGCCGCAAAGAGTTTTTGTGACACGGCAAGTGAGGTCGCTCTTGATGACTTGAAGGCAGCGAGAGTCTCCGGCACGTCTGAACAGCCACTTCGCAACTTGTTGCACCAGGAACTGTCCGGAGAGATTCAGAAGGCCATCAGTCAAATGCCGCCGCTCCAACGCGAAGTAGTAGTCTTGTTCGAATATCAAGAGCAGAGTCTTACAGAAATTGCAGCGATTGTTGGAGCAGACTTGTGCACGGTCAAATCGAGATTACACCGAGCGCGCGAGAGGCTCCGTCGAGAGCTGGCTGCTCTTCTCGATGGCGACGCGCACAGAGGCAGGGAGGAATCAAACCATGAAAGATGAGAAAAAGTTCGCACTGCTATCCTCTGCCGAAGCAACCATAATTGAGCCAATGCAAGAATCCCGCTGCGAGATTGCTGAAGAGACAGACGACGAACTCCGCGCTCTCCTGAAAGCATGGCATGCTCCTTGCGTTCCTTCTTCGCTCGACGATCGAGTTATCGCGACCTACCGCCGGATTCTGAGCAGGCCTCCTTTCTGAGAGCACATGCTGATTGGCAGAACTCTCGTGCCCGTTCCGCTTGTAGTTGTTGTTGTCGCGCTTCTGTAGTTCACGACCTTTTTGGCTATCCATCCCGGGCGTGGTTGGTTTCCCATATCAGCAGAGCCTGTCACCCAATTCAAAAGCGGTGAATTGCCAGTGAATAGAGAAGGTTTAGTCACTGGGCGCACTTCAAGAGTTCTGAGCACAAAATCCTCTTCGGTCACACTGGTGTCCGGCCGGGAAACTGCCTAGTTCATTGCCGGAGCTGAATGTCATCCCTATCCAACTCCCAGGATCTATGTCTGGAGCAGCTGTAATCCATCTGAACAAAGGTGACTTCTATGAACGGCAAGATGACCATCATATTTCCCTTCTTGTCAGTTTTCTGCATCCTTGCGCTTTGCTCACCAGATACTGCCAACGCTCAGGTGTCAGGAATAAGGGGGGTGCCCATCGGCAATGCATCTTCGATGCCAAAGGTTGAGATCAATCGAGAGACCATTCTCACATTGCGGCTCTGGAGAGAGCTGATTGGAATCCTTCCCGCGGGAATCAACAAATTGGGTCAGCGCTACGGCGAAGGCGAATGGCGCCTTGGTTCGTCGACCCAGGGCAAGTATGCCATTGATGGGGGCGCAAGCATCCAGTACGAAGTCAAGGTATTACAACTTGATAGGGACGGAATGACTCTTGGTGCAACGGCAACCAAAGCTTCCGGAGCCATCCTCACTTCTCAAATACTGTCTCTGAAAAACTATGAGGAAGCAATCATGGAGATAGCGAAAGCAGTCGGCGAAGACAAACGGCTTGTGATCCGATTCCTGCCCACCATCGAGGCCATACCACCTGTCCTGGATTATCAAACGCTTGCGTATTCAAGGGCCGATCAGGAAGGCCACCCGCTATTACAAGTACTATTTAACCGAGTTCGGCGAGTATGTTGTAGCTCTGGGCCTCAAGCTTAAGGAGCTTGTTGTGATTCCCGATCTGACTTTCTTTTCGGCCCGTCGATTTTGATTTCTGCCATTTTTGGCACGAATTTAGCTATATAGGTACTCAGGCTTGACAAAGAAGGCTTTCTCATGGAAGTCGGAACAAGCAGGTTAATGTTCTGGTCTGGCGCTACTCTTCGCGGGAAAAGGGTTGGAGGAGAATTGGGCACTGTCCCTTAACTCTTCTGGAGTCAAAGGACAACGTCTTCCGTTCCCTTGGTAGCTCCAGTTTCCTGGGACGTAAACACCCGCAGCACAGATTGCCTGTTAAGCTTGCGTAATGTTTTTCTGCCGATTACCGTTGACACTGATCCGACTCACAGTTAAACTCCTCTCGACATCCGATTAGAGGATGACTTACATGGGCAAAACGAAGATGGATCTGCTTCAGGGCACCCTGGACGTGCTGATCCTAAAGACGCTCGAGCTCGAACCGTTGCACGGCTGGGGCCTGACTCAGCGAATCGAACAGCAATCTCGCGGTGAGCTTCATATAGGGCCGGGTTCCCTGTATCCTGCATTGCACAGGCTCGAGGTGCAAGGTTGGATATTGTCCGAAATGGGGGTTTCCGAAAACAACCGGAGGGCGCGTTACTATTGGCTGACTGCACCTGGACGGAAGAAGCTGCGGAGGGAGTTCGAAAACTGGGGGCGCATGTCGGTAGCCATCGGGCGCGTTTTGCAGCTTATGTCCTGATGCGCATTCTGCCCTCTGATCTGATGAAAAATCGTAGGGTATAGCGACCCTTGAATATCAGCAGCAGAACAAACGCGGCAGTTTCACACAGGTAGGGGGCTGGAGTGCTTCGCAAGGTGTGGAATCGGATTAAGTTTCGACTTCATCGGCGCGATATCAACCACGAGCTTGACCAGGAACTGCGGTTCCATTTGGAGATGCAGATCGAGCAAAACCTCCGAGGGGGCTTGAGCCCAAGGGAAGCCCGCCGCGCCGCCTTGCTGCAATTCGGCGGCATCGAGCAGGTCAGGATGGATTGTCGCGATGCTTGGGTTTGTCTGGATCTCTTTCGTCTGGACCTCATTCATGCCTTTCGCTCGATGCGCGCCCGCCCGGGCGCAACAGCAGCCATCATAGGGGTACTCGTGCTCGGCATCGGCCTCACCACCGCGATGTTCACGCTGGCCGACCCGTTCTTGATGCGACCGCTGCCGTATGCCAAACCTGAGCAACTTGCTGTAATTGAGTGCAGCTTGCGGAGAGATCGACCTGCCCGATCATTCGACGGCTTGGTGCCGACGATCCAGGATTTGCAAGCGAATACTAGTTTATTTCAGGGCGTCTCAGCCTATGGTGGGCAAGAGCGCATCCGAATGCGTATGCCTAACGGGACAGCTATGCTAACGGTCATCCCGGTATCCGAAAACTTTTTTGACGTTCTCGGTGTTTGGGTAGATTTCGCGATACCGTGGCGTGCGGCGAGTTTGGGAGCCGAACGACCCGTCGCGGTTTCGGTCGGATGGCAATCCCAAACCCAGGGATTAGCGACAAGACTCCTGGGAAGTTCCATCGCCACGCAGAACGCGGGATCCGTTCGCATCGGGGCGCTGCTCCCGTCTGCATTCTTGTTTCCGAATCCGCTAGTCACAAAACAGCCCGATGCTGTCAGCCCGGCGACGTTTGGTCCGATAGTCACGAGCCCACGGAAAGGAAATATTTCCTCTCTCACAGTCATTGCTCGTCTTCAACCCGGCGTGATGCCGCGGACTGCGCAAACTATGCTCTCGGCACAGGTGGCGGCGAGTCCCGTCGACCTTAAGGTGCAGTCGATTGCGACCTATATGAACAGCCGCCTCCGGCCTCTGGCGCTCGGCGGCATTATCGCCGCTCTTATGATCAGTCTTGCCTGCTCAGCTAACGTCGCCAACCTCCTGATCGCTCGCGGTGCATACCGTACCCGTGAGTTCGCGATGCGCGAGGCGCTCGGCGCCTCGCGTACGGACTTGTTGCGGCTTGTATTTGTGGAGTTAAGCGCGGTCACCTCAATGGCGATCCTTCTGAGTTTGGCGCTGGCTCGCCTGGTGCTGGCGGTCATGATGCAGGTGATCCCCGGCCAATACACGGCGCTAGGGCAGCCCGCCATGACGTTGCGCTCGGTGGCGTTTGCATGTGTGCTTGGTGTCGGAAGCATGTTCGCCGGGATCGTGCCCGTTTGGGTCGCATGGCGTTCGGCGCTGCCGACAGTGATCAGCAGGGCACTGGTATCGGAATCCCGCAAGGTGAAAAGGCTGCGATTCTTTTTGGCCGCCAGCCAGAGCGCTACGGCTATGACTCTGCTGGTCGGCGGCGCCATGCTTGTGCGCTCCTATATAAACCTTCAGTCCCAAGACACGGGATTCTCGGGAAACGTAGCCATCATCTCGGTCTCCTATCCGCTCGATGAGCCAGCGCCGCGTTTGGCTGAGGACATAAACGCGACCACCGAACGGCTCCGGCGAATTCCTGGCGTTACAACAGCCGCGGCAGCGTCCGGGCCGCTGCTCGACACCTATGGTGCCTTTGGATTTGTCCGGCTAGCCGGACGAGGTGGAATGGTCACTGATGTCCAGATTACACCCGGCTTCTTTGATACGGTTGGTACTGCGCTTCGCGCCGGGCGGTGGTTAGAAGCGACTGATCACGGATGGAACGCGGTTGTCATTAACGAAACGTTCACCAGAGTGCTCTGGCCCAACGCGGCGCCTGAATCCGTTATCGGGCAAGTCGGTACGTCAGGTGATGGAGGAAGAATCATGGAAATCGTCGGAGTTGTGCGGGACACGCGTGACAAGGCCTTGGACAAATCCCCCGCCCCAAGGGTCTATCGACCAATCGAAAAACCGGATAGCTTCCTCCCTGTCAACTACGTCATGCGACTGCACGAGAGTTCCACTAACTTCGAAGCGGCCGCTCGGCGCGCCATCGCTGCCGTCAATGCCGATGCAGTCGTCACGGAGGCTGGCTTGCTCCGAGATAGGTTGGCCGGCACGGTCAAAGCTCGATCCTTCGCAACGCTGATCCTGAGTCTTTTTGCCATCGCCGGACTCGGAATCACAGCGAGCGGCCTGTTCGGCATCGTTGCGTTCGTTGCAGCGCGGCGGACCCGGGAGATCGCGATCCGCAGGGCCGTCGGCGCACAGGCGCGACATGTCATCTGGGTGGTAGTTCGAGAGGCTGTGACCGCCGCCACGTTCGGCTCGGTCAGCGGGTTGCTCGCGGGACGATGGATGTCTGGATTTCTCCAGAGCCGGCTCTATAACGTTAGCGTCGGCGACGCTGGCTCGTTCGCGGCTGCCGCAATTGTAATGATTATGGTCGTCGCGATTGCCGCCTTGCTTCCAGCGCAGCGTGCGCTACGGCTTTCGCCAACCGAAGCTTTACGGCTCGAGTAGTCTTCACCTTTTCGTCGAAGGTGACTATATTCGCGACCAGGAAGCATTCGGGTTGCTGTAGACGGATGCTATCTGTTTTGAAGTCTTTTGCCAGACGGCTGGGTGATCGCGAGCGATTGACTGGACGTGGCAGGTCCGTTCGCCTGGGACGAAGCAGCACATTGGCGATGTAAACCAGCTGATCTCCCGCCAATTGCGGACGCCCGGGCTCAGGTAGGCCCTTGGCTCATCCGGAGCGCTGCACACAACACCGACGATGTCGTTTGGTTCACATACCCAATGGCCGTGCACAAGCAGATGTAGAGCAGGGTTCTATCGGATGTGATCCACAAATGGTTCGCCGTGGTTCCTTGAAGTCGGCCGGCGCGAGCGGTGGATTAATCTCTATCGACTGGAATCGAATGTCATAGGTCAGTGTGCCTCCCTCCATATACGATAGATGATGAGGTAAGCGCAGTCCTTTTACGTCCCGCCAATCATCAACGCTCATGATCAGGTTGACGATTGGCCCCAGGGCACCGGCTATGTGTATCTGCTCCTGTTTTCGGAGCCGGCAGGGAAGGTGACTCGTCTTATCCAAGTCCACGAAGATGGGGAAACCACCGTCGCCGCTGAACTCCAGGGTTGTACTCGAATTGCTGGCACGAAGCGTCAACGGAGTCCCTGTGTCCATCCGCAATAGCAGGAGGAGCATGAGTTGAGCAAACTCATCTTGCAATACTCCTAGCATACCTGGCCCATCATGTTCATTTATGAGGGCTCTCCCTCGAAAGCCGTTTTGTACAATATGGCCCAGGAACGTGCGAGAACGAACATAGTTGTCAGGAAGAAGGGCTCGCATTTCGATAGGCGTCACAATGTATTTATCGTCCTGGGCGCCAAAACCTGCCATCTGGTTGAGACTCCGTTGTTCGCCTTTGAGGATTAGAGTTTTAATTCCGGAAAGTCTCGCTTCTCCTCCGAGAGCAGTGCGCGCTGCCTTGAGAAGCTCGGCGCTTGACTGTTTGGATGTCTCCTGAGCGGATCGCGCGTCGACTTTTATCGTTGCCGCAACGAAGGTGAAAACGATGGTAAAGGTGGCGATGCTCGCAGTGACTTTCATATGCCCCCTTTCATGGATCAGAAATGGGTTGGAAATCACCATCATGGAAGAACGTGAAAAAATACCAGCCAAATCGCCGCAAAATTCCAAAACTTATTTACGAGCTTAGAAGAGACTGCCGCATTCGATACCCATCAGCACATCCTGCATCCCCGAGGAGCGGGTAAGTATAGCATCCTGCTTTGATTCTCCATTCTTTCTGCTCGCAAGGAATGAATGCAAACTCTCTTGGCTCTTGCCACACATTATCATACTCACCTTCTCCTGTCATCGATCATCTGAATCCGTACTTTTCTGAACATCCGCCGGAATAGATACCTTCAACATCATCCGCGCCGCAGGCGCGGCGCCCGTCATCATCTTCCTGTAGTCTTTTGCGGAAGGCCGAGCAGGGGAGACCCCGATCGTGTCCTCGACCGGGGTCCATTGGCAGCACCTCTCGTGAGAGAGGTTGTCTACGCAGCCGGCATTAAGCTGCCATGATCGGCAGCCGTTGTCCAGTCTCGCCTTCGGGCGAGAATGAGATACGCGGCTGAAGATGTTCTCCGTCAACGGTTTTGCCGGGCGCAAGGGTGTGGCGCGATATTTTGGATCTGCCGTCGCTGCGATCGCGGCCAGCAATATTGCAGCGACCATTGCCGCAGCAAAGCGCGCCGGGAGCAGCGTCGAGCTGCGAACCTTCGTCATCGGCAAACTCCAGAAGGGAGACTTGATCAACGGGATCGCCAGCGGGCCTATCGGCGACGGCTGGCAGCAGTTTCCGTTATGGATCAAGGTTCCCCCGACGAACCTCCTGCTGGCAATATCCTCACGCCGGTGCTTCTCTCGCCGGTTGGCGCCGAAAATGGCGGCAAACAAACACAAGAAACCAGAGTGATTCATGATCCCGGAGTTCCTTACTGCATCATCTGCGGTCGGACAGGCCGATTTGTGGATCCTTTTCATCGACGGAGGTGATTTACATGATTGACCAGGAGACCCGCGCCCGGATTCGCCACTTGTTTTATGCCGAGCATTGGAAGGTCGGAACGATTGCGCGCGAACTCGTTCTCCACCCCGAGACGGTCAGCATTGCCATTGAAACCGATCGGTTCAATAACACCAAGACGCTGCGGCCCAGTGTGACGGATCCCTATGCCGGTTTCATTCGGGAGGTTTTGGCAAAGCATCCGCGCCTGCGGGCCACCAGGATTTTCCAGATGATCCGGGATCGCGGCTACTGTGGCAGTATGGTGCAGCTGCGCCGGGTCGTCGCCTGCCTCCGCCCCGCCCACAAGGAAGCGTTTCTTTGCCTGCGCACTTTCCCCGGCGAACAAGGACAAGTTGACTGGGCACATTTTGGAGAAGTTCCCGTTGGCCGGGCTCGTCGGCGGCTTTCCTGCTTTGTCATCACACTATCCTATTCCCGGGGGCTGTATCTCGAGTTCTTCTTCGACCAACGCATGGAGAGCTTTCTGCGCGGCCACGTGCACGCTTTTGCCGACTGGGAAGGTCTTCCCAGAGTCCTGTTGTACGATAATCTCCGCAGCGCCGTGCTCGAGCGCCGCGGCGATGCCATTCATTTTCATCCGCGGCTCCTGGAGCTGTGCGCCCATTACCACTTCGCCGCCCGACCTTGCCAGGTTCGTGCCGGCAATCAGAAAGGGCGAGTCGAGCGGGCCATACGGTATATACGGGAATCCTTCTTCGCCGCCCGCCCGTTTACCACTTTGGAGGATTTCAACCGCCAGGCCCTAGCATGGCGCGATCGGGAAGCCCACGGCCGCCCCTGGCCCGGCGGCGATCACCGCACAGTAGAGGAGGCTTTCGCGGAAGAAAAGCCACGCCTGCTGCCGCTGCCTGCACACCGGTTCGACTCCGATCTGCTCATCCCGGTGCAGTCCGGCAAAACCATCTACGTCCGCTTTGACCTCAACGACTACTCGATCCCTCCGGCAGCCGTCGGTCGTCCGCTCGTGCTGGCCGCTTCAGAATCCACGGTCCGCATTCTCGACGGCAGCCAGGAGATTGCCCGCCACCGCCGCTCCTATGACCGCCGGCAGCAGATTCTCGATCCGGCGCACCAGGAAGAGTTGCTGAAAGAAAAACGCAAGGCTGTTGGTTCCACCCGCGGCGGCCGGCTTGCCCAGGCAGTTCCCGAAAGCGAAGCCTTGCTCGATGCCGCCTTCAGTCGCGGCGAGTCCGCCGCCAGCCAAACCGCTCAACTGCTGAATCTCCTCGACCTATATGGAGCCAGAGAGTTGCGCGCTGCCGTTTGCGAAGCTCTTGAGCGCAAAACACCACGCGCTTCCTCGGTAGCCTTTATTCTCAACCAACGCCGCCGCTCCAACAAACGGCGAACTCCATCCCCCGTCGACCTGTCTCATCACCCTGAGCTCGAAAACCTATCCGTCACCCCTCATGCCTTGGAGACTTACGATGACCTTGCCAAAGACGACTACACCGACCAGTGACATGAACTTAAAACTCGACAAGATTGGATTGCGGGCAATTGCGCAAAACCTCGATGACTTTATCGCCCGTGCCACGACAGGACGATGGTCTCCACGCATGTTGCTTGAACAACTGTCGGAGATGGAGGCGGACGATAGGCCGGGGTCAGGCCTGGAAAATTTAGTTTTTTCAGCGTTCCGCTGAGAGCCTGCTAGTGTGCCCGTCGGCGCGAGATTTGTGAATCGACAGAAAGCCGCCGTTGATTGGACGGGGGCGGATGTCGGATACTTGCGCACATGAAACACGACACGATTGCCGTCATAGATTTCGGTGGACAGTACGCCCACCTCATCGCCACCAAAGTGAGGAAGCTGCATGTCCTCGCGGAGATCCGCCAGCCCGACGATCCGATCGAAGCGTTCGAAGGATACGAAGGAATCATCATTTCCGGCAGCCCGAGCTTCTCCGCTTTCGGCGAAGATTCCCACTATACGAAGTCGATCTACGATCTGCCGAGTCCCATCCTCGGATTCTGCTTCGGTCACCAGGAGATCGCAAAGCACTATGGCGGACGGATCATCCACGGCGGCCAGGAATGGGCTCACGCGGAGCTTCACATCACCGCCGAGAGCCCCATCTTCGCGGGCCTCGACCCCGTAGAGACGGTATGGATGAGCC
>Ga0315280_10001196_pt1 | contig 45437 bp, 36 predicted proteins | sample YL17G06_40_MG_FD_203697 | JGI IMG/M metagenome (GOLD analysis project Ga0315280, IMG submission 203697) | Sediment microbial communities from Yellowstone Lake, YNP, Wyoming, USA - YL17G06_40 | ecosystem: Environmental > Aquatic > Freshwater > Lake > Sediment | place: USA: Wyoming | collected... | reverse complement strand
ACGCAGCAGGAAGAGCCCCCTATTGGCCCGCCTCCATGCCGGCGTGGCGGAGGGACTGCTTGACGAGCAGCCCGCAGTTTTTCTGGAAGAAATCCAGCGGCAGCAGCGGCGCGTGCGCGTAGACCTCCGAGCCGAGTTGCTCGGCGATCTGGCGGACCGACCTCCCGGCGCGGGCCTCGCCGAGGATGCGCTCGTGATACTGCTCAGTCGCCGCGACGGCGCCGCCGAAGTAAGCCACGACGGCCTCGGCGCCCTTGATGACGCCGTTATGGCTCAGGCACAGGACCTCGGCATTCAGTTGCGCAAGGCGCCGGATCGAATCCAGGTACGCCGCATAGCCGCCGAAATAATTCGGCCACCAAAGCCCCAGGTCGGGCAAATAGTACCCAGTGGCATCGGAGATTATGAGCACGCCCTCGCCCGGCTCGTGAAAACTCAGGCTGCACTCGCTGTGGCCCGGGGTTTCGAGAACTCGGAAAGAGGTCCCGGCGTCCACCGCGATAAGGTCGCCTTCCTTAACGATGCGATCCACGGCAATCCGGTCCTCCAGAAGGGGGCGCGGACGGTGCGCTTCGGCGATCCGTCCGGCCTTGGCGAGCGAACCGGTCAGCGCGTCGTCGACCTGGCGGAAAAAGGCGATGGCCTTTGCCGCCGAGAGCGTCCTTGCCGCCGCCTCCGAGGCCAGGACCTTGATCCCCGGCAGCGCATCCCGCAGCCTCGGCACGGCCATCACGTGGTCCGGATGGGCGTGCGTGATGACCACCTGCTTGACGAAGTCGCGGCCGATGCCGAGCCCCTGCAACTGCTCAAGCGCCAGGGGCGCCATGGCGCCGACGCCACCTTCAAAGATCGTGCCCTCGCGGTCGCCCTTGTAGAGGAACAGGGGGTACTCGTTCGTGGCAAGCATCACCAGGCGGGGGGTGATCGCCACCGGGGGGTCCTTGATCAGCATGGCGGCTCTCCTTCCTGGGCCCGCTGGAGGGCGGCCAGGGCCGCCCCGAAAGCGCCGACGTGCTGCGGGTCCGCGGGCACCAGCGCCGGCCGACCGAAGGCCTCTTCGGCCAGCGTCACCAGGAACGGGTTGTGCGCCACGACGCCGCCCGTCATCACCAGGGCCCCGTCCACCGTGTCCATCTCCAGGAGTCGCTTGACGACCGAGCGAAATGCGCCCTTGACGATGTCCTCGACCTTCTCGCCGGCCCTGATCCTCGCCAGGATTTCGGTCGCGGTGAACACGGTACAGAAACTGCCGAGCGTGACCTCTTTGGTCGAGCGTGCCGCCAGGCCGTTCAAGGCCGAAACGGGCAGGTCCAGGCGCAGGGCGATCTCTTCGAGAAAAGCCCCCGTCCCGGCCGCGCACTTGCGGTTCATCTTGAAACTCGTGCGGCGCCCCCGGTCGTCGAGATGGATGATCTTGCTGTCCTGGGCGCCGACGTCGATGACGGTCATCCGGCGGCGGAAATGGAACCAGGCGCCTCTTGAGTGGCAGGCAATCTCGGTCCTCCTGGCGTCGGCCCAGGGGACGTTGTCGCGGCCGTAGCCGGTCGACACGCAGGCGCCGAGATGTTCCTTCGTCAGGCCCGCCGCCGCCAGGGCCTCCTCCAGACACCGCGCCGCGGCCTCGGCGTAGTCGACCCCGGACCGCCGCAGGGCCCTGGCCACCGTCCGCCCCTTCTCGTCGATGATCACGAGTTTGGCGGCCGAAGCCCCTATGTCGACCCCACAAAAGTACGGCATCGGCTGGCTCCACACGGCGACCCGGGCAGCCTTCAGCGCTCCGCCAACTGCTCCACGAAGGCCTCGATGTTGGTGCGCGCCTGCTCTTCGGAATACAGCCGCAGATCATTCAGGTCGCCGTTGATGACGAGGAACGGCTTGCCCGTTCTCTCCTGGAGGCGCTGCGGCATCCGGTAGCGGTTGTTCGAGTTGTTCGGACAGGTCTTCGAATCGTGGTAGAGGATGCCATCCACCTTGAACTTCGCCATCATGTCGGCCAGGTACTTCTCCTTGTAGTCCTCGCTGCGGCAGATGAAGAGGCTGGAGTAGGCCCGCGCCATGCTCCTGAACGGGTCTGATGGCTGAAGGTCCTCGAAGACCCAACTGTTGCAGTAGGTCGAGGCAACGACGCAGGTCCTGCGTTCTGCGAACTGTGTGGCGAGGTCCCTCAACTTGCCCCAGATGGGCATCCCCTCCCAGTAGATGCGGAACCGCTCTGCCTCGACGGCCGCCACGCCGCCCACGACACGCTCTCGGAGTTCCGCCAGCAGCGCCTCGTAGTATGCGACCGCGTCCTGGTGGCCGCGAAGGACAACGGCCGGCCCCATGTGGATCGTCCCGTCGAAGAAGGTGATGGGCGCCGGCACGCTGGCCGCCGTATCGAGCGCCGCCTTCCAGAGCACGGTGCACCGCCTGGAGAGTTCGAGGGTCTCCTTCAGCCGGTCGATGTCCAGCGTCGTGCCGGCCACTTCCTCAAGTGGCTTGACGAGCGATTCGGTCTGCCGCGCCACGGCCTCGATGATGGGGTCGCCCAGTTCGCCGATCGCACGCGGCGTGTGAATGCCGAGGCACGGGACGTTCCACTCGCGCCCGTAGAACTGGAACCAGTCCTTGACGTCGCGGCACTGATTGGTGTTGAAGACCAGGACGTCGGCCCTTGGAGGCCCCGGCATCTTCATCTTGTGGAAGGGGCTCTCGCCCTTCAGGTACGAGCCGATGTCGCTCGTCAGGTAGGAACAGATGTCGGGCGAGAACCCCCGCGCGTTGGCCAGCGGGATGAGGTCCGTGGCCATGCGCGTCGCGCCCAACATCGCGCCGTGGTTTTCGGGAAAGTAGACGTTGAATCCCATAGCGCGAAGGAGTTCGGCCGGGCCGACGCTCGTGCACCAGGCGGTTTTCCTGCCCTCCTCGCGCCCCTTCATGAGTTCCAAGTAGTACTTCCCCATCACCTCCTTCAGTTTCTGAGTGGCCGCAAGGTCTTTCCGCGGCGCGGGTGACGCCATTTTCAGACTCCTTCCGTTTCTCGCAGCAGCCGGCACGGCGAAAACCGTGGGCCGCACTGCGCGGCCAGCCTCTCCAGGTCCGCCCGGACGTTGCCGAGCCCGAGGTGCCGCGCGTAGTTCAGCACGCCGCCGCAGAAATCGGGAAACCCCGTCCCCAGCACCATGGCGACGTCGATGTCCGATTCGCGCTCGGCGATGCCCTCTTCCATCACGTGGAACGCCTCGCCCGCCATCCGCAAGACCAGGCGCCGGGTGATCTCGTCCTTTCGGACCGGGCGAGGCGCGCGGCCCTCGCTCCGGCGCACCTCGGCTATGACCTGCGCGGCCTCGGCGCTTGGGCGGGGCGTACGATCGCCTTTGTCGTACCTGTAAACCCCCGACCCGCTTTTCTGGCCCAGGTACCCGCGCTCCACCAGGCGCGCGGCGATCTTCGACAACGGTCCATGCGAAGGAAACGCCTTCGCCAGCACGCGGTCGGTAAGCACGAGCACGTCCAGCCCCGCCATGTCGATGAGCGCCAAAGGCCCCATCGGAAATCCGAACTCGACCATGGCGCTATCTATCGCCGGCGCATCCGCGCCTTCCTCCAACAGCCAGAAGGCCTCCTTCAGGTAAGGAATGAACAGGCGATTGACCAGGAACCCCTCGCGGTTCCTGACCAGGACCGGCGTCTTGCCAAGGGTCTTGGCCAGCCTGACGGCCGTCGCCACGACGTTTGCCGGCGTGGCAGCCCGCCGGATGATCTCGACGAGCGGCATGCGGTGCGCCGGATTGAAGAAGTGCATGCCGATCAGCCGCTCGGGGCGCCTCATGCCTTCGGCAAGCACGTCGAGCGAGATCGTCGACGTGTTCGAGGCAATGATCGCGGCGGCCCCGCACGCTGCTTCGACCTGCCCAATGACGGCGCGCTTCACGGCCGCATCCTCGAACACCGCTTCAATGACAAGTTGTGCGTCGGCGACGTCCGGCCAGTCCGCCGTGGTCGAGAGCAGGCGGAGCATGCCTTCCGCCGCATCCGGCGCAAGCCGGCCTTCCTCAACGCGCTTCGCAACGCTGCCCCGTATCCGGTCCGCCCCCCGCTCAAGGGCCGCACGGTCCTGGTCGAGGGCCACGACCCGAATGCCGCCGGCGATGAGGGCCTGGGCGATGCCCGTCCCCATCGAACCCATGCCGATGACGGCTGCTTTCGTGATGTCGGCGGCCGCCCCCGCCGGGAGCCCGGGGATTCTACCCGTCTCTCGGGCCGCAAAGAAGAGGTGAATCTTGTTTCGCGTCGCGAGCGTGCTCATGCACTCCGCAAAGCCCTCCTGCTCTTTGCGGAGGCCCGCCTTGAAGGATTCCTTCAGGCCGGCCTCGACCGCTTCCAGGATTTTCCGAGGTGCGATGATCTCAGGCCGCACGCCTGCCAGCCGCTCGCGCCCTTGACGAAAGGCGGCCTCGTTGGCCGCAGCGTTGCCGACCTTGTCTGTGCACTGGCTCGTCCTTCGCGGCCCTTGAGCGGATCGGAGCACCGCGCGTGCGCTTTCGAGGCAGTCGCCGCCCTCCGAGATCGCGTCGATAAGGCCGAGAGCGCGGGCCTGCTGCGCGTCAACGGCCTCGCCGGTCAACAGCATCCTCAGGGCCTCTTGTGCGCCCACCAGCCGCGGCAGCCGCTGAGTCCCGCCCGCGCCGGGATTGATGCCGAGGGTGACCTCCGGCATGCTGAAGCGGGCCCCCGGGGCACAAACGCGAAAATGGCAGGCCATGGCCAGTTCCAGGGCGCTTCCCATGACCCGCCCCGCGACGGCCGCCGCCACGGGCTTACGGGAATCCTCTACGGCCTGGAACGCCTCTTGAAAGACGCGCGATATTCGGACCGCCTCTTCGGCAGACGCGAGGTCCCTGAACAGGCCCACGTCGGCGCCCGCGCTGAAATGGTCCGAACGGCCCGTTATGACGATCCCCCGGACCTGGGGGTCCAGGTCCGCCCGGCCGAGGGCGGCCCGAAGGTCATCCAGCAGCGCGAAGGTGATCATATTGAACGGCGGCGCGCTCAGCCCGAGCATGCCCACGCCGCCCGATACGCTGTACGCGATCATCCGCGCCGCCTCGTCTCGGTCACAGTTCCAGGGTAAGTTTCAGGGAACCTTCGGCACACGTGGCGTACATCTCGAAGGCCTCGGGGGCTTTCTCCCAGGGCATGCGCGGCGTGACCATGGCCCCGAGGTCCACGCGTCCGTCGACCACCATGTCGACGGCGGTCTGGAAGAACGCCGCACACTCGGGCCCGACCGACGTGATGATCGTCGTCTCGTTGCGGAACGTGTCGTACCACGGAAATCGCTGGTCGTTGTAGTCGGGCATGCCGAAGACGAAGAGGCGCCCGCCGCGCTTCGGCAGGTAAGCCGCCGTGGCCATGGAGTCGGTCTTGCCGGCGGCATCGACGCAGAAGTCGACCTTCTCGCCGCCGGTCAGTTCCTTGACGCGCTCGATGACGTTCTCTTTCGAGGCGTCCACGATGGCGCTTGCGCCAAAGCGCTTGGCCCACTCCAGGCGCCACCTCAACAGGTCGGCCGCGATCACCTGCCGGGCGCCCATCCGCCCCAAGAGGTGGGTCCAGATCAGGCCCATCGGGCCCTGGCCGATGACCGCGCAGCGCTGGTTGACGACGTTGCCTGTCTGCGAGAGGGCGCGCAGGATGGTCGACAGGGGCTGGGCCACGATGAGCGCGGCCACATCGGGGGCGTCGGGCGGCAGCGCGGCAACGCCCGGAGGCTTGGCCCGGATGAATTCCGCGAAGCCGTAGTAACCCTCGGGCTGGGCCAGGACCAGCGTGCCGGGCTCCCACCCTTGGCATCGCGATTCGACGATGGTGCCGATGTTCTCGTGTCCGGCCCAGCCGACCGGATTCGGGAAGTCGATCTTGCCCCAGACGCCCTCGCCCGTGTACTGCCCCATGTTGCTACCGCACAGGGCCACGTAGCGGCACTGGACCAGGACCTCGCCGGGAAGCGGCTCGGGTTTCGGGGCGTCAAGGAAGGCGATTCTCCTCGGTTCTGCGATGTGGATGGCTCTCACCGGTTTTTGTTCCTCCTGCGCGAGCGTGCCGACTGACCGGCCCGCGCCGTCGCGCAGGACACCATACCGGTCAGGCGCAGGCGGGTCAAGCGAACTGCCGTGACTCGGCACCGGCCGGTGCAGCCGCAATGCGCGCTTGCATAGGGGACCTCCGCGTGCAAGAATACCGGGGGCTAACCCTTGAGGAGGGCATGGACGATGTTCATCCACAGCGGTCGCCGGCTTGCACCGATCGGCCTGGTCGCTACGCTCCTTCTATTCGGCCCAAGCGCGCTGGCCGACCGGCTGGAGTTTGCCGACGGGACCGTCCTCGACAAATGCTTCGTCCGCGACGAGGGGATCCGTTACCTCGTCTGGGAAAAGATGGCCGACGTCGGCGGGCCGGCCAAGATATACCCGAGGAGCCGGGTCAAGAGCGTCAAGGTCGACCGCGACGATTCCTGGGACGTCCACCCCAACCTGCCGGACCTCTCGGTCACGTTCATCGAGATGAACCCGAAACTGGCGGGCCTGCACGGGCGGGTGAACTACGACTCCTACGGCCGGCCCAGCCTCGGCGGCGCGAAGGCCATCCTCGACCTGGGCGAGCGGACCGTCATGGAGCCCCAGGAGGCCGCCAAGAACCTCAAACTCAAGTACACGCCCGGCGAGGAAATCACCCTGACCGCCCACGTCAAGAACGTGGGCTTCGCCGACTCCAAGCCCTTCAAGTACGCCTGGCTGATCGACCAGAAGGAGGTCGCGAAGGGCGATTGCAGCAAGTCCCTGAAGGAGATGGAAGAGACCACCTTCGACTGCAAGTGGAAGTGGGAGGAGGGGTTCCACCACGCCGCGTTCAAGATCCTCACGGACCAGCCCGAGATCGCCACGTTCAACAACGAGGCCGCCGACCCCCTGTGGGGCTGGGGCTACTGGTTCTACGTCGAACCCGGCCGCGTCAAGGCCTGGCACCAGAACCGGACCGACGCGGGCACGTTCTCATTCGAGGATTTCTACCGCTGGCATGTTGATATCATGAACACGCTCTTTGCCGCAAGCGTCTTTCCGTCGGCGCCGGAGGGCATCAAGGCGCGCGTCCGCCTCGACCGGATCATCTATACCGACAACGTCGAGAAGGACGGGCAGAACCAGCATTCCCCGGCCGACGGGATCGCTTATCACCAGGGGGCGTGGATCTGGCAGAACGACGAAGACAAGAAGAAGGAATGGAAACCGCCCGACAAGGCGTGGCGGAACCAGACCGAGTGGTCGCTGCCCCACGAACTCGGCCACCAGTTGGGCATTACCGACTGGTACTTCCTGGACTACGAGGGCAGCAAAGACCACCTCTGGCCCGACACGGGCGAGAAGATCGCCCACTTCCAGACCCACCCCGACACGATGATGCACTGGCACGGCCCGCACGTCTACTCGGAAGTGGACGCGGGCTACCTGAACATGACCTATGACAAGCCTCGCGGCCACTTCGGCGACTACTACTTTGCCATCCCGCGCGAGTGCTTCCTCGAAATTCAGGACACGAACGGCCTCGGCCTGCCCGGGGCCAGGGTCGAGATCTTCCAGCGCGGCACCGTCGTGGACCCCAAGGGCCAGCCCGCCGAGGACCACGGCGTGAGGTACTTCCCCGTCGTCGAGGATGGGAACTTCGGCGTGCCGGTCTCCAAGGACCCCGTCATCGTCGGCGAGACGGACGCCTTCGGCATGCTCCGCCTGCCGAACCGGCCGGTCATGGAGGTCGTGACGCTCAACGGCTACCACCGGCAGCCGAACCCCTTCGGCAACATCAACGTGGTCGGCGAGCGCGGCATCATGCTGGTGCGGGTGACAAAGGACAACCGGCCGACGTGGTACTGGCTGGAGGTCTACAACTTCAACGTCGCCTGGTTCCGCGGCCAGAAGGACAAGTTCGTCACGGTCCTGCGCACGCCATACCGCTCGGCCAGTTCGCCCCTGGCGCCGCGCAACGTCCGGGCGACGCTCGGCGGCTGGGAGAACGACAAGGTCCGGGTCGCGTGGGACGCCCCCGAAGTCCGCCACGAGCAGCAGTACCTGGAGCGCGCGATCGGCTACCGCGTCTATCGCCGGATCGGCCCGATGGGCCTGAACGACCGCCCGTGGTTCCCCGTCGCCGCTCTGAACCCGGCGACGCGGGAGGCCGTGGTCGAACTGAAGCAGAAGCCCGAGGACATCGAGTGGTTCTCGCAGACGAACCGCTTCGCCGTCTCGACCATCGGCGAGTGCGGGATGGAGAGCGAACTGATCGAGGTCCTTCTGCCGAAACCCAAGTGATCGGAGCCGCCGCGCGCTACGGCAGATTCGATGTCGGATATCTGCGAGGCGGGGCTCCGTATGCGTTCAGGGCCGCAGTCTTTCGTTTGCCGCGGGTGCCCGAGCAACGCGCGGCACGCGGGCACAGCCGCGGTAAACTCTTACGGCCTGCCGACCCGCCGCGCAAACACACGATGCCGGACTGCCATAGGGTGAGCAACGCATGAAAACCATCCGCCTGCCGAAGAGTTTCCCGATCTCCGACTACACCCCGCACGGGTACATCGACAACCCGCACCACTCGATGGTCCTGCACCGCAGCGGCGCCATCCGGAGCGTCCCGCCCCTGGGGTTCGGCTACTGGCTCACGGGGTTCGAGGGCTCCTACGGCGGCGGCCAGCGCGACCACGTCAACTACCTCTCCCTGCTGGCCGTGAGCGTCGGCGTCGACGGCGCGACGTTCGCCACGCCCGATGACTTCCAGAAGCACGGCGCGCGGCTCTCGTCGAAGTATCACACGAAGCACCTGGTCAGTTACGACTGGACTTACCAGGGCCTGACCTTCAGCCTCAAGTTCTTTCTGCCGCGCGAAAACACGCTGGCGTGCATCGCCGAGATCGAGAACTCGGGGCCGTCGCGCCGCCAGGTCCTCCTGCACGCCACGAACATCTACGGCCTCTGGGACCGCAAGTACTGGGGCAGCGACGGCGTGGCCGCGCGATATCACGACAAGGCCGACGCCGCCGTCAGCAAGGTCTGGGCCTACGGACACGCCTTCGTCCTGGGCTCGACCGCCGCCAGCGCCGCTCACAAGGCCACGCCCGACGAGGCCCGGTGGCTCGACTGGATCCGCCGCGGCGACCTCTCCAGCCTTCCGGGCAGCACGGTCGTCGGGCCCGGCCCGATGCGCACGGTCCAGTCGTACGAGGTCGCGGCGCCGGCCGGCGCGAGCGCCTCCCTCGTGCTCCTCCTCAGCCGCGGGGCCAGCGAGGCGCTGGCACTGGAGGAGTTCATGGAGGGCCGGCGGACCTTCCGCTCCGGCCTGCGGAAGCAGTTGGCGGCCGACGAGGCCTTCTGGGCCCAGGCGCCCATGCTCGATGGCGACTGGCCCGCGGCGTGGAAACATGGATGGGTCTACGATTATGAAACCCTCCGCATGAACGTCCGCCCGCCCCTGGGCGTCTACCGCCATCCGTGGGACGCGATGCAGATCCATTCGCCCCGCGCGGTCCTGGGCGAAAGCAGCCTCGACGCCATGGCACTCAGTTACGCCGACGCGGCCCTTGCGATGCAGGTCCTCCTGGGCACGTTCGCCGACGCCCCGGCGCCCAACGTCCCCTGCTCCCGCGAAGATGGAAGCATGAACATGATTGCCGCCGACGGCTCCGAGTGCGGCACGTACCCCGCCTGGGGGCTTCCCTTCCGCGTCATCCGGTCGATCCACGCACGCAGCGGAAACGACCGGTGGATCCGGGCGCTGTATCCCCACCTGAAGGCCTTCGTCGAGTGGTGGCTCAGGAACCGCACCGACGCGCAGGGCTGGCTCCACTGCAAGTGCAGTTGGGAGGCACAGGACGGCTCCAAGCGGTTCCTGATCCCCGAGGGCGGCCACGAAGGCAGCGTCTCGGAGCACGTCCGCACGGTCGACGCCGAGGCGGCCATGGCCGAAGCGATGCGGAACCTGGCCCTGTTTGCCGGGATCGCCCGAAAGCCCGCCGACGCGCGGCGCTGGCGCCGGATGGCCGACGAGCGGGCCCGCCGCGTCCGCGCCATGTACGTCGACGGCTGGTTCCGCGACTTCGACGCCCGCACAGAGCGCCCGATCGTCATCCCGGACTACTACGACGTCATGATGCTCGTGCCGCTGGCCTGCGGCGTGGCCACCGACGAGCAGATGGAGGCCATACGGCCGAAGTTCCAGCACTTCCGCGCCAGTCCGGTGCCGTGGCTCGAGTGGCCGTCGTTCGTTTTCCCGCTCTGCGAAGCCGCCTGGAACGCCGGCATGAGGACCTTCCTGGCCGAGATGCTCGCCGACATCGCCGACCGCGTGTACGCGCGGAGCGATCGGCCCACCGTCACGGTTCCCGGGCCCTGCGCCGGCAAGCCGTTTGAGTATCGCGTGCCGGGCCAGGCCGTCGAGTACTGGCCGATCAATCCCGAACCGCCGTACGGCGGCGGGGAATGCTACGGCTGGGGCGCCACCCTGCCCACGAACCTCATCCGCAACCTCATCGGCTTCCGCGAGCGCGCGGATGCCGGCCAGACAGGGTTCTTCCTGGCGCCGGCCCTGCCCGAGCGGCTGCGCCACGCCGGACGGACCTACGCCGTCAGGAACCTGCGCTACAGGAACCTGGTGCTGCGCGCGGCGTACCGCGTCATCGAAAAGGACCGCCTCCGGATCACCCTGGACTTTCGCGCAACCCGGCCGGGCATTCTGACCGTCAGCCCCCAGGAAGGGGCCGGGCCGGCAGCGCAGACCGTGAAATCCAAAAAAGGCTCGGTATCGTTCGACGCCGAGAACGGCAGCATCTACGTGGTCACATGGCCCTAGCGCCCGGTCGGGGGCGAACCGTGGGATAGCCGGCGGTCGCCCCGAAACCTTGGCGCACCCAGGCAGGAGTTCCGCATGACAGGCGCCGCAGCCGGCAAGTACGTCCTGTGGTACACCCGCCCGGCCGAGGAGTGGTTCGAGGCCCTGCCCGTCGGCAACGGGCGGCTGGGGGCCATGGTCTTCGGGCGGACGACCAGAGAACGCATCCTCCTGAACGAGGAAACGGTCTGGACGGGCGGGCCGTACGACCCCAGCCAGGAAGTCGAGCCGGGCGACTTGGCCCAGGTGCGGCGCCTGGTCTTTGCGGGCGAGCACTTCAAGGCCCACTACCTCTTCGGCCGGACGATGATGGGCAGGCCCGTCGAGCAGATGAAGTACCAGGTGCTCGGCAACCTGTGGCTGGAGTTCCCCGGCCACGAAGACGTGCGGGATTACCGCCGCCAGTTGGACCTCGATTCGGGCGTGGCCTCGGTCTGGTACCGCGTGGGCGACACGACGTTCACCCGCGAAGTTTTCGTCTCTGCCGTGGACCAGGTCATCGCAATTCGCCTCGCGGCAGACCGGCCGGGCCGGATCGCCTTCGCGGCCGGCATCATCGGCGGCGAGCGCGGCGACCCGGCGGCAGACGACTGGTTCACCAGCGAAGCCACTGCCCCCGATGAACTGGTCCTGTGCGGCCGGACCGCCTCGTTCCGCGGCATCCAGGGCCGCGTCCGCTACGTGGCCCGCGTCAAGGTGCTGGCCTCGGATGGCAAGGTTGAAGCCGGCGGGTGGCATGCCCACGGCGTCCGTTCCGTGGGCATGGCGGAGAATCAACGCGGCGACCAGGTCTTCTCGGTGGCGGGCGCAGACGCCGTGGTCCTCCTCATCGCGGCCGCAACGAACTTCGTCAACTATAAGGACCTGACCGCCGACCCCGAGGCCCGCGTCCGAGAGGCCCTCGACAAGGCGGCCGCCAAGCCGTACCCGGTGATCCTCGAAGACCACCTGGCCGAGCACCGGCGGCTCTTCCGCCGCGTGACGATCGACCTGGGGGCGACCGAGGCCTCGGCCCTTCCCACCGACGAGCGCATGAAGGCCCACGTGGAGGGCCGCGATCCCGGCCTGGCCGCCCTCCTGTTTCAGTTCGGGCGGTATCTGCTGATATCGAGTTCGCGGCCCGGCTGCCGCCCGGCCAACCTCCAGGGCATCTGGAACGAAAGCGCGAGTCCCGCCTGGGAATGCAAGTTCACGGTCAACATCAACCTCGAGATGAACTACTGGCCCGCCGAGACGGCGAACCTGGCCGAGTGCGCCGAGCCGCTCCTTCGCATGGTGGCCGACCTGGTCGAGCCGGGCGGCCGCGTGGCCCGCCGCCACTATGGCGCATCGGGCTGGGTCCTGCACCAGAACACCGACCTCTGGCTCGCCGCGGCCCCGATGGACGGTCCCACCTGGGGCACGTGGACCACCGGCGGCGCGTGGCTCTGCCGCCACCTCTGGGAACACTACCTCTTCAGCGGCGATAGGGAATTCCTGGCCGAGGCCTACCCGGTCCTCAAGGGCGCGGCCGAGTTCTTCCTCGACACGCTCCAGGAGCACCCGACGCGCGGCTGGCTGGTCACCTGCCCATCGACCTCGCCCGAGAACTTCCCGGCCAGTCCGGGCAACCGCCGCTACCTCGACGAGTACCTCCAGTTCTACCTGCCGGGCACAAGCATCTGCGCCGGGCCGACGATGGACATGCAGATCCTGCGCGACCTGTTTGCGGCGTGCATCGAGGCGGCGGCAGTTTTGGGCGCCGACGCCGAGTTCAGCGGCAGGGCCGCCACGGCACGCCGGCGCCTCGCACCGATGCAGGTCGGCCGCCGCGGCAACCTCCAGGAGTGGATCGACGACTGGGACGACCTGGAGAAGCAGCATCGCCACATCTCGCACCTCTACGGCCTGTTCCCCAGCGACCAGATTTCGCCGGAGGCGACGCCCGAACTGGCCGAGGCCGCCAAGGTCTCGCTGGCCGAGCGCGGCGACGGCGGCACGGGGTTCTCCATGGCGTGGAAGGCGGCCTGCTGGGCACGACTCGGCGACGGGAACCACGCACTACGGTGCCTCACGAACCTCGTGGCCGAGCAGACATGCCCGAACCTCTTCTCAAAATGTTTCAAGGTGCCGCAGGTCGATGGCAGTTTCGGCGCGGCGGCGGCCATCGCCGAGATGCTCCTCCAGTCGCGCATCATTTCGACAGGCTCGCCCGGAAAGGATTCGGCGCAGGCAGGGCAAGCCGGTGCGCCGGGCCCAGGGCCAGGGGCGGAGATTCATCTCTTGCCTGCCTTGCCGGACGCCTGGCCGGCGGGCGCGGTGACGGGCCTCCGTGCCCGCGGCGGCTTCGAGGTCGACATCCGCTGGGCGGGCGGCGAACTCGCGGCCTGCCGGATCCGCTCGCTGTTAGGCAACCCGTGCCGGGTCCGCTGCGGCGGCGCGGTCGTGGAGTTCGAGACCGATGCCGGACAGTCCTACCGGTTTTCCGGCAAGGCGCTGAAGGGGGCGGATGGAGGAATCTAGGCCGAAATGGGGAAGCACGCCCACTGCCTCATGTCACAACGCGCAAAGATGGCTTGCTTCGGGGTCACTGCCTCAGTAGAATCAGCGACGGCAGCGGGCAGCGGGATTCTATTGAAGGAAACTGAAGTATGAAGCCCATTCCCAAGGCACTCGTTGACGCGACGCATCCGGTGGTATCTAGAGACGGGGTCTCGATCTTCCACGCGGATGTCTTGGACCTTTACGACTGGTGGGAAAGCCCCGTAGTCATCATGTCAGACGGGCCTTACGGCGTGGCCGGTTTTCCCGGTGACCCGCCGCGGGCAGAAGGTCTGCCTGCCTGGTATGAACCACACATAGCCGCTTGGTCCAGAAAAGCGACGCCTATCACTACTCTGTGGTTCTGGAACACTGAATTGGGCTGGGCCAACGTTCACCCGGTGCTTGTTAAGAATGGTTGGACTTACAGAGCCTGCCACATATGGGACAAGGGCATTGCTCATGCCGCAGGCAACTCAAACACCAAGAGCCTCCGCAAACTGCCCATTGTGACCGAAGTTTGCGTGCAATACGTCAAGGAAGCCGATTTCGGACACAACGGGAAGCCAGTCTCAATGCAAGAATGGCTGCGCTCCGAATGGGAGAGAACCGGCCTCCCATTCTACCAGACCAATGAAGCGTGCCGTGTCCGGAACGCTGCAACGCGCAAGTATTTCACGAAATGCCACCTGTGGTATTACCCCCCTGTTGAGGCTTTTGAGCAACTCGTTGCATATGCCAACAAATATGGCAGGAAGTCAGGCAGGCCGTATTTCTCGATCGACGGGAAGAAGCCCGTGACGGCCAAACAATGGACCAGAATGCGAGCCAAGTTCTATTGCGAGCCGGGCGTCACCAACGTGTGGCGCCAACCGGCGGTCAGAGGGGTGGAGCGACTGAAAAATGGCTCGAAGTGCATTCATACCAACCAGAAGCCTCTGCGTCTTGTCGAACTCAGCATCCGACTTTCGTCGGATCCGGGCGACTTGGTCTGGGAGCCCTTTGGCGGCCTATGCTCCGGCGCCATAGCCTGTCATAGACTCAAGCGGCGATGCGTCAGCGCCGAGGTTGTCAAGGAATTCTTCGATGTCGCGGCCATGCGACTGGAGACCCATGATGCCACACAAGACACCTCCTGCTCCGGTTGAAGTGATGCCAGACCCTGCTTGGGATCACTACACCCTTTACATGGGCGTGCGCGACTCTATTGCGTCACTGCCCCTGCATTTCAGGACGGAGACCGTCATCGGGGGCATCATGGCGACGGACCTCTTCACCCTGGGAGCAGCGCTTGGAGCAACCATTGAAGAGCAGTTTGTCGAGACGCTTAACAGCATGCGGGAACAGTGGGACCCCGAGAAACGATACTCTCTCTACCATTTCCACCGACAGCCTCAGACATTCCCGGACGTCTTGCTCAGGAAAACCTCGGAAGCCGGCGACGTGATCCTGGGCTTGGAACTCAAGGGCTGGTACTTGCTCGCCAAAGAGGGTGAGCCGAGTTTCAGATACCAGGTGACACCCCAGGCCTGCAACCTCCAGGACCTTGTGGTCGTAATCCCGTGGGCACTGTCCAACGTGATCTCTGGAACGCCCAAGGTTTTTGCCCCCTACATGGTCTCCGCGCGCTTCGCCGCTGAGTATCGCAACTACCATTGGCGATACTTGAGGGAGGCCAAATCCGATGCCGGCATCAAGTCACCGAAAAGGGTCTCTCCCTACCCGTGCAAGTCAGACGAAATCGCGGACAGACCTGCTTCAGATGCCGGAGGCAACTTTGGCAGGTTTTCACGCACAGGTTTAATGGATGCTTATCTGAAGGAGGCCAGCCAGCAGACTCTCTGTGGCATCGAGGCCCAGTACTGGAGGTCTTTCTTCAAGGCATTTCACGAGCACACAACACCAGACAGCGTTCACGCTGAAGTCGAAAGACTGGTTTCGTCTCTGTCCAAGGGACCAAGAGCAGTCAACCCGACAACCCTGGCCCGAGTACAGACAATTCTCCGAGAACTCGAGGGACTAGTTTCCGAGTAGTTTGGGATTCCGCATCATCGGTTCTGCGCCTTGGCTGGCGCCCCGGGCTCCGGCCGCCTCCCGGACGTCCGATTGCACCCCGGTCTCAGTGCCCTTCCGCAAGCATGGCGGCTACCCGCGCCGCTTCGGTGTCGGCGGCAGGTCTGCCTGACATGGCCTCAGCGATAGCCGCCAACCGCTTGCACTCGGCGATCGCCATGTTGACGTCCAGCGTCCTGGGTTCAGCGCCGACCAGGCGGATGAAGTTCTCGCGGTAAACGCCGTTCAATACTTCCCGAGGAAGCGCCATTCCCCGAATGACGCCATCTTCCGGCGGACCGAGGAGGAAGTCGGCCCCCTGCGGCACCCGGAAAACGTCGCCGCTCTCCAGCCAGCGGAAAATGATGCCCGCGCGCCAGCGCCCTTCCTCGACGGTCAGTCCGCTCGCCAGGTCCGTGCCGAAGACGATGCGGCTCGCGTGCTTGACGAAGAATGCCCGGCCGGCCTCGGGATTTCGGCTGATGTTGTACATCATCTCGATGCCCGGCGCCAGGTCGAAGCACACGTTCGGATGCCCTTCAAGAAAGCGAGCGGCCCGCGGAAGGTCGGCCGAAAGAAAGTAGAAATGAGCAAATATGATCTTCAGCCGCGGGTGCCTGGCAAGCACCTGATCCACCTCGGCGTAGAGGTCCTCTTTCCGGACATCGCCAGCGCCATATCCCCAGTTCTTCTGTCTTGCCCAGGCGGGCATCCTCCGGGGGTCCCAGAACTCCTCCGGGTCGGCCACGTGCCACAGCACCGGCATGCCCCGCTGCTCGACGGCGGCCCAGTAGTCGGCGAAGTAGGGATCGGTGACGGGCACGTTCAGTTGCCGCCGCGACGTGGGTTTCCCCTCGATCATCTTGATGCCGTCGCAGCCCATTCTTGCGAAACAGCCGGCCTGTTCGGCGAGGCCGGACGTGCGCACCTTCATTCGGGAGAGTCTCTCGGCATGATTCAGGCCCGCGAACACGTAGAAGGAGGCGGGATGCCGGAACTTCATGCCGAGCGACTGGGGCAGCCCCGTCCCTGCCTGCGGATCCTGAATGGAGGCCAGCGCCATTTTCTCGATGCCCGCGGCCCGGCGGATAGCCAGCATGGCGTCCTGGCCGTCCATGCTCCCCATGTGCGCGTGGCCGTCGATGATGCCTCGGGCCTTTGACTGCCATGTGCCCATCGCGGCGCCCGCGGGGCCGGCGGCATCTTCTGAAGATGACGGCACAGGCTTCCTGGGCTCGCGCATGCGCTCTGCCATGTCCGGCCTCCCATGGCCGCCGCCATCGATGCTCCGGCGTCAGGTTGGCATGGTCGAGACGCCTGGCCCGTCGGCCGGCGGCTTGTCAGGTGGCGGAGGCGGCCCTTCCCTCGGGCGGCCCCGCGGGCGCCTTGCGGGAGAAGGCCGTTCCCTCGATCTCCACCAGCAATTCCGGGCGGCAGACGTCGGCCACAGCGTAGATCGTCGGCAGTTCGCCCAGCCGCTCCCGGCATACCGCCCGGGTCCTGGCATAGTCCTGTTGCCGCTTGATGTAGACGCGGGCCAGGGCCAGGCTTTTCAGGGAGGTGCCGAGCCCCGGCAGGCCATGGCGGCAGAGATTCTCCTCCGAGATCAGGGCTGCCATGTTGTCGAGGGTCTCATGGGTCTGGGCAACCACGTCGCCGACGTGCCGTGTTTCGGAGTTCGTGATGCTCGCCGTACCGGAGATGAAGATAGTTGCATACTCGCCGCAGGACAAGGCCATGGCCCGTGAGAACTTGGGGCTCGCCGGGCTGTGGTGGGCGCCGTAGGCGTAGGCGGAGGTCTGCCGGGGGTTTTCCAGCGGCACGGCCACGATGTCTTTGCGGTCGGTGGCCAGGGCAATCGCGCTCATCATGATCCCCCTGCCCTCCGTGCCGATGCCCGTGCTGGCCGGATAAGCCGGATCGCGGCGGCCCGCCGGGACGCGGCCGGCGAGAAAACCGATGTCTCGGTAGAAGTCCGTGCGCGCGCGGTTCAGTTCCTTGTATCGCTGCGTGGCCCCCTCGGCCTCGACGATCCCGCCAAGATAGAGCCACGTCCGGATCACCTGGTCGAAGCGGACGCCGACGCCGGCAAAGACCGAGCGAATCTGTTCAAAGGCGCTCATGGCGCCTTCGTACACTCCGGCGGCGGGGGCCTGGGGAACCACCTGCGCGCAGTGGACCCAAGCGATGCCGTGGTGCCTGGCGATGGCGACTTGTTCGCTGACGCGCTGGATCGCCACCTCGCCCACGCCCCGCCCAACGCCCAGGGCCTCGATCGCCAGCCGCTTTCCCTCGCAGGGGCGCTGGGGGATGTAACTTGTAGCAGGCAGTTCGCTGCCGTAGAAATCGCGGATGACCTGGCGGCATTCGTCGGTCTGGCCAATGTCTGCCAGGAACACCGATTGATGGACGATCGACCCGCGGGTGCCTTCCTCCCGGATCACCGTTTCGATTGTGCGCAGGGCATCGTGGGCCTGCTCGCGGAGCGTGGAGCCGCGGCGCGGAACGGCGGCCGCGAACAGGTGGCGGACGTCGCTCACATCGACGACAGAGTAGCCTATCCCCTCGTGGGACGCCTTGCGGATCGTGTGGTCGGCCATACGCGCTTGTTCCTCGCGAGTCCTGTGCGGTCAGCCACCCGGGCGATTACCCGGACGTGGGGCGCCCCTCGGCCCGGGCCCGTGCGGTACGCTCCTAGAGTCCGCAGCGCGGGCGGCGCCGTGGCTGCGGCTGCATGATCAACTTTCGGAGGCGGGGGTGCCCGACTCCGCGTCGGCCGGGCGCACGTCCGCATTCCCGAACATCGGCTCCTCCTGGACCCGAATCGCCTCTTCGTGGATGATCTGGTAGACCTGGGATACGAAGTCCTCGTTGAGCCCCCTGGTTCGTGCGGCGGCGCTGCGGCTGGCAAGGATCTCCTTCCATCGGGTCGGCTGGAGCGTCGAGACCTGGTAGCGGCGTTTCAGGTCGCCCATGGCGCGGACCACGTCCATTCGCCGCGCCAGGAGGTCGACCAGGTCGTCATCGATCTCGTCCACGCTGTGCCGCAGTTTGTGCATCTGGGTCTCGTAGGACGGGCTGTCGCCGGATTCCTTTCGGACGATCAAGCGGGCGAGCATGTCCCTGAACTGCGCCGGCGTCAGTTGCTGGGCGGCGTCGCTCCAGGCTTCGGCCGGATTGTGATGCACCTCGACCATGAGCCCGTCGTACAGAAGGTCGAGCGCCTCCTGGGCCGTGGGGAAGACGATGTCGGCCCGGCCGCACATGTGGCTCGGGTCGCAGACCAGCGGCAGGTCCGGCAGACGCCGCTTCAACTCGATGGGAATCCGCCACAGCGGCGGGTTGCGGTACCGCGTATCGTTGCAGGTGGCAAAGCCGCGGTGGACGGCCCCGAGGCGTCGGACCCCGGCATTGTGGACCCGCTCAAGCGCGCCCAGCCACATCTCCAGGTCCGGGCCGACGGGGTTCTTCACCAGCACCGGAATATCCACGCCCTTCAAAGCATCGGCGATGTCCTGCACGGCGAACGGATCCGGCGTGGTTCTGGCGCCGATCCAGACCAGGTCCAACTTGTGCCCAAGCGCGGCCTCCACGTGGTGAGGCGTGCCCACCTCCGCCCCGACAGGGAACCCGAATTCCTCCCGGATTCTCACCAGCCAATCCAGGGCGGCCACGCCTGCGCCTGAAAACGTCCCGGGATGCGTCCGCGGCTTCCAGATGCCCGCCCGAAAGAAACTGAGGGTGCAGCCGGCCAGCCCTGCGGCGGTCTTGCGCAATTGGTCTTCCGACTCGGCGCTGCACGGGCCGGCGCACAGGAACATGCCCGGCATCGGCAGGCCCCACTGCCGCAGCGGCTTGGCGGAAGCGCCTGGCATCCTTCTCGCTCCTTGGCCCGATCGATGCACAGCCCCCTGAAAGAGACTAACCCCCGTTTTCACCCAAGGTCGCTCTAGAACCAGAATGGCGCCGCGGTCCACCGCACCCGCCCTTTCATCAGCCGCAGCCGAAGGAGGCGATAGCGAGGAGTAAAAGGCCGCGGTGCGCTGCCGGGCAAGAACAAGGCTTGCAGATAATTGACACACAATAGACAAGTCAATGAGCCAGGGCTCCCACAATCCTGTAACCTGCGTCCTGGCTGAAATAACTGCCGCAGCGCAATATGTGCTTGCGCTGTGGCATTACGCCGCAATTCTTCTTGTGGGTTGAACCGGGAGGCGCGGCGCGCGGTCCTACTCCCCGCGCGGCGGCCAGTCTCGCGCACCGCGCTTGCCACACCCACATTCTCAAGCGTGTCGGACTACTGGTTCCCGCCTGCCGGGGGGCGGGGCCGCTCATCGAAGGCCTCCGGCGCCTTTCCGGTCACGGTCCCATCGATCACCTGAAGCGCGTCGGTGACCAGCCGGTATCCGAGGCGGTCTCGCTTCTCAATCAACCCTTGAATGGCCGTCCAGCCTGCCTTGACCGCCTCGTCGCGGACCAACTGGTTGATGTCACAGACGTAGTGCGGGATCGTCGCGTCTTCCGTTGGAATCGAGCGGTCGTCCTGGTCGGCAATGGCCTTGACGATCTGGGCGGCGGAGAGCCATCCGCGGGCCCGCGGAGGCAAACGCCGCGTGTCGTCCATCGCTTGCGCCAGGGCGAGAATCAGGCGGACGTAGGCCGGCCGGAGTTCGACGCAGGCCTCCTCGGTCGGTGACGACGAGAACATGAGGAACCCGCGCCGTTGCCGTCCGGCGGGCAGGTACAACAGGGGCGACCACTTCGCCGCCGGCGAGCGGCCGCCGGAGGTCCGGCGCCGTCGCCTGCCCGCTTTCCGGTCCGCCCCGCGGGAATTGCGATTCGGCTCCATGCGAGTCTCCTTCCCGATGCAACTTCAGTGGACCCATTGGTGCCATCACGCGGACACCGCGGCCTCGCGGCGCCGACAGCCCGGTCGACCCCGGCCCCACGTTCAGGGCCGTCACGGATGTTCGCATGCCCATCTCTCATACAGCCGCAGCCGGCCAACCCTTCAGCGGGCCGCCTTCGGGAAGTTCCTGCTCCACCAGAGGGCCTCGACGGCGATGACGAAGGCGGCCCGCATCCTCTGTTCGCCCACGCGATACGCATCATAGGCGCAGCGGGGCTCGTCGAGGTCCGCAACGAAGTGCTCCGCGACCTTGAAGTCGCCCATTCCCGCCACCGTGAACATCCTCGCGCAGATCAGCAGTTGAACGGTGCCTTCCCACGGAAGCATGTTGGCGAGGCCCTTGCGCCTGTAGAACAACTCGTACAGGGCCCGGCCCAGGCCGAAGAAGCCGGTCCGCGGCTTGGGGGGATGGCAACGGTCCGTCCGGCCCTGGACGAACCATCTCATGGTTTCCGGAAACCGGATCCACAGTTCCAGCACGGTGAAATCCTCGAGCATGTTCTTCGGGATGTCTTTGCGTCTTCCTTCGCCCGACAAGGCCGCGGGCACAAGGAAGTTGTTCTCGCAGGCGCCGGCGGCGGCGGTAGTGGACTCGTAGGTTCCGAGAACCAGGTCGGCATCCCCGCGATTGCAGCGGTCAATGAACGCCTGGAGCCGGGGGTCGGCGGCGCCGGCTGCCGCAGGCGGAAGCATAAACATAATGTCGTAAGGTAGATAGATGATCCGCCGGCCCTCCGCGTCCTGGAACGCGCGCCAGATGTTCTTGTTCCAGTCTTCGCAGCAGCCGACGGGCGTGCCGTCAACGTCGCAAAACAGGTCGGCCCCGAACGGGGGCCGCTTGCGGGCGCTCCATTCATCCAGGGCGGCCGTCCACGCCGCCTGCTCCTCCCGGCGCCGGCCGAGAGACAGCATCTCGTCGGCATGGACGAGCAGTCCGAGCCTGTCGAAGCCCCGAAGCGGCTCGATGACGCCCTCGACCACGGAGGCGACGTACGTGCGGGGGTCGGCGCTGCGCGTATCCAGCAGCAGGATGGTTCCCGTGCCAGTGCCTTCGCCACTCATGCCATGCCTCCTGTGGGCTTGCGCCACGCCGTCAGGGGCCTGCGGGCCGGAACCCGGCGGACCGCTCTGCCGGCGCATTCGGAGGACATGGGAGCCGGAATCGTCCCAGGTCACTCCGGTCCTGAAAAATGCGCCCGGTCGACAACCTTGAAGCCAGGCCTCTTGTCCTTGACAAAGGTCTCCGTCAGCCAGTCGAAGAAACGCACGGTGACATCGTGGCGGGAGGCCTCCCCCATGATGGCCAGGTACTGCGGCCGATAAGCCTTCAGCCTGTCCTCGACCAGCGGCCAGATCGTCCGTGTGAAACGACGAAGGATGCGTTCCCGATGCAGGCGGCCTTTCACTTTCAGGCCGCTGGCGATCGTCGTATGGAGGCTGCCGGCGCCCGCATACCAGTACGGCTCGCCATAAGCCAGGAAGTACTGCCAGTGTCTCTGGTGCCGATCGGGATCCTTCTTCGCTCGTTTCCAGTCCTTCCACAAGCGCACGAGGAACCCGAGCCGGAAGTGTCTCGAACGGGGAATCGGCGGCGCCCCGGCCCTCAGATACTCCTTGCGGGCTTCGAAGAGCGCGCGGCAGTTGGCTTTCACTTCCTTGCCGATGATCCGGATCCACCATTCGGCCTTCTGGAACTCCTCGTCTGCGAGCGGCGCCCTGGCAATCAGGTGGCGGGTCGCCGTCATGAGGGCGTGCGCGATTCGCGTGAGCGGCGGGCTGGAGCATCGGACGACCAGGGAGGTCGCGCCGTAGATGGCGAGGCTGTCGGGCCGGAGGATCGGCGGAGGACACAGGCGGCAAACGGCCTTCACGATCTCGGCGAACGGCCCAGGGTCGCAGACCGTCAAGGCGTCGAGCACCGTCCAATGTGGCCAGATGCCCCATCCCTCCACTTCGCCGCGCCGGTCGTTCGGCTTGAGGAGCAGGCGGAGGGGATCGTGCTGGCCGGACTTCGCTCGCCAGAATTGCCGGATCCACGCGCCATAGTTGGTACTTGCGGCCACGACAAAGACCGGTCGATACACGTCCATTGTCATCTTCTCCCACGTCAGCAGGGATCCAGGGTCTCCCCCAACGACCCGGCTGCCGCCATCCCGGATTGACACGCCTTGGTCCGATATGCTAGAGTCCGCGTCGGCCCTGTAAAGCCGGCGCCTGGTTTTTTTTTGGCCGGGCACATGTCGCATGGGGCCGGCGCACCAGGTGCGCGGCGCCGCCCACTCAGGGAGAACGGCGATGGAGAAGTCCTTCGCGGATCTTTCCGAAGAATGGTTTCGGGAGTATGGTGTGGCCGACCCCGTCCGGGCCTACGAGTTATGGAGCAAGTGGATCTCCAAGTACCCCAACCAGAGCGATGCCGCCAAGCACAAGAAGGCCCTTCAACTGGGGTCCGGACTTGCACCCACGTCTATCCGGTTCTACATTAAGAACGATGTTAGACATCTCGGCCGATCGGCCGTCAAAGACCTGGACGCCATGTCCAGGGCCCTCGGGTTTGAGCCGCCACAGAGATACGGGGGCGACAAGGCGAGACCCCGGCACGGCGCCAAACGGATTGCCCTGCTGATGGAGTTGACAGGGCTTCCCAGCCCGCCGTATCACCTGGAAGTGACGTGCGGCTTGATTCGCGCGGCCTCGAGGTATCTCTACGGCACGGTGCTCTACGAGGCGCCTCACGAGAGGCTCGACCAGGCCATCCGAGAGGTCCTGCGTGTATTCCGGCCGGATGCGGTCGTGATGCTGCGGCTGACCCCGGACCGCGCCTCGCTCGATACTTTGGAGGAATACGGCGTGCCGGCGGTCCTCGTGCACAGCGACAGGTTCAAGTATCCGTTTCCGCCGATCCTCGCCAACATCGTCCCCGGCCAGGAGATAATCGAGCCGGAATTGTGGAAATGGGCCAAGGACCTCCTGGGTCCTCCGGACCCGCGCAAAAGCCCGGGGCGCAAGGGCAGCGGAAGGCCGGTCGTTGTGACCATGCCTTACGAACGTGCCGCCCGCCATCTGCCGACAATAGACGACGTGCCGCCGAGCATCCGCAATGAACGCATCGACCTGATTCTGGACACGTTGGCGGCGTTCCACCCGATCCGCTTCGAGGTGGAGGACTACTCGTTCAGGCATGCGGCCCGCGTGTTCAAGGCCCATCCGGACGCTCCGGCCTACGTCTGCCTTTGCGACCAGATCGCCGTGGGGATCAAACTTCTGGCCGCTGCTGCCGGCAAGGATTACGCCGGCCGGATCATCGGCTTCGATGGCAGCGACCTGGCCCGCCAGGAAGGAATCGCCAGTTTCGGCCAACACCTGGATGAGATCGGCAGACTGGTGACCGAAAAACTGGAAGCATGGTTCTGGCAGGAGGAGGGGAAGCAGCCAAAGGCCGAATGGCCAGGCTTCGAACAGGTACGGACGGACGTCCGCCTGGTCTGGGCCGCCCGGGCGAGGCGCCGAACGGCCGCACGGCGCTGACCCGGCGGCGCGGCTTGCAGCCTTTCGCGGGCAGGCATCAGGTCCGCTTGCTTCCGGCCGGCCGCGGGGCGCCTGCCAGGTCCGGGGCGGGGATCAACGCGGGACGCATGATCCCCTGGGCGATGTCGAAGGCGACCTCGCTATAGCGCAGGGCATCGCCGCCGGAGACGTAGAGCCAGAAGGTGTTCAGGATTGCCGCCGCCGCCGTGAGGTTCGCAAAAAGGACCTGGGGCGTCGACAGGAGGAGTTCCGTGCAACTCTTGTCGCCGGGGAGGCGGTCCGCGGGGCTGGCGATTTCGGGGTGATACCGCGTCAGCGGCGGGCTGAGGTCCTTGCCACAGCGTATGTAGATCTGGCAGTTTCCGTAACTGCCTCGGCGCTCGACCCCGCCGGAGTCCTTGCCGACGCCGTCGTTGCCGCCGCTGATGAGGACCGCGCTGCGGCGGCGCTTCGCACAGAAGTCGCTGCACAGTTTGCGCGTCGCGTGATTGTCGACGGCCAGCAGCACGATGTCGTTCTCGCGGATCAGCCGGTCGATGTTCCGGGGCGATAGGTACTCCTCGACGGCAAGGACCGTCAGCAGCGTGTGGGCGAAGTGCGGGGCCAGTTCGTCGCGCGTCAGCGCCGCCTTGTTGCCCTGCCGCGGGAAGTACATCCGGCCGAAATTGGCAGGCTCGAACTGGTCGCCGTCCACCAGAACCAGCCGCATGGGCCGGCGGAGCGACGCCAGATAGAGCGCGGCGTAGCGCGCCACGATCTGGCCTACGCCGCCCAGGCCAATCGCCTTGACCACGCTGTCCGGGGGCAGACGCGGCGGGGTCCGAGGCGCGTCGGGCCTGCTCTTGTCGACTTCACGCTTACGAGGCATCGTCAGCCGCCCCCTTCCCGGGTAGACCGCCGTCCGGAGGCGGCGGCCGTCGGCCGGTTGTCTCCCGGCTGCCGCCGGTCTTGTCTGCGGCGCCGTCGCCGTTGCCGCCGTGGCGCGGCTTACGGGCCGTGTCGTCGTACCGCCGATGGTCGGCCGGCGGCGGGGCGCCGTAGTAGCGGTCGACGGACGATGCAGGGGTCGATGGCAAGCAAGACGAACTCGCGCCGCACGACGACGCGCGGTCGTCGCGGCGGTCGTAGGACACCTTGGCAGGCTTCAGGTACGGGTCGTCAATCTCGATCTTGACGCGCCGGAGCCACTGTGCCGGCACGCCGGTGCGCCGCCGGTGGTATCCCTCCAGCACCACATCGGGAGCCACGGTGAAGCGGACGCCGTCGACGATGGCGTCCACGTAAAACTCCGGCGGCTCGCGGTCCACCCGCCCGACCACGATGTGCAGCCCGGGCCGGTAGACTTCATCGTACCGGTCGGCGTACGAGGCATAGGCCCGGCCGTCGACGTGGCTGTGGACGTCGCCTATCACCACCAGGCGGGCGGGCAGCACGGGCATCTCGTAGTGGACTGACAGGCCGTACACCGACCCGCTGCACGTCCGGTAGCACTTGCTGACCTGGTCAGGGATCATCAGCCGCATGCGGTGGTCCTGGGAATCCCACAGCAGTACAACGGCCGCCTCGGCGCTGAAGTCATCGGCGATGCGCCCGAAGAAACCGACGCACAGTTCCAGGAGCCGCCGCGGCACCTTCGGGTAGGCCAGGCGGACGAACTCCTTGTGGTGTGCCAGTTCCGAGGGCCAGCCGCGCGCCAGAACGCTGCTGCGGAAGAACGGATGGTTCCGGCAGATGAAGAGGCCGTCGGCGGTCAGCAGGTAGAAGACCCGGCTGTCTTTCGGCCATCCCATGTTGTCGGCCAACTTCAGAAGCACCGGCGTCGCCAAGCCGCCTTCGGAAGAATTGCTCATAGGTCGCCTCGCCTGTCTAGGCCCCGGGGTTGAAGATGAACCGGGCGATGTCGTTCGACGTCGTCGGCACCACCCCGTTGATTCCATGATTCAGGAAGATCCTGTCGACGACCTCGCGGAGCGACCGTCCGGTCGCCAGCCACTTGACGTTCAGAGCAAACAGCGGGTCCTCCTTGGTGGCCTCCTGCCAGTTCTCGACCGTCCTGACGCGGTGATCGTCGATCCGCTCGGCGCTCTCGGAGAACCACGAGTTCGTCTCGTGGTGCTCGCTGGAGTAGTTGAAGCCCGTATGGAACAGGCACTTCAGGAGGGCCGTGAGCGAGTTGCGGAGGCGATCATTGACGTCGGGGTTCGCCGCCAGCGCGTCCGTCTTCAGGTACTGCGTGCAGATCCAACTCAGGGGATGGCCCTCCTGGGGCTCGAACCTGGAGCAGTTCAGCAGCGCGGGGTAGCACAACTCGTCCCCAAGGCACTTCAGCGGTGCGACCCGGTAGAAGCATTCGTTCGAGCCGGTCAGGATGGGCTTGCCGTCCCGCCCCAGGCCGAACACGGCGAGCACCACCACGTAGGGCTGCGCCAGCCGCACCGTGTGGTACCTGGCGTCGGGGCCGAACGGCGCCGGGGAGTCGCGGGCGATCCACTTCAGATTGTGGACGCGCGGCGGAGTCTCGTGGACCACCACCATCATCGGGCCGCGCGAAAGCACGCTCTTGACCCCGTCAGGCAACAGGATCTCGCCCGTGTTCATCCGGTGCGGCGGGGCAAGTCTTTCCGCCAACACGCGGACGGGCACGGTGCCTTTGACCCCTTCGGGCGTGACGGCCACGGCCTCTTTGCCGCTGATGGTGACGATGTCCATGGGTGTCTCCGTGCACTACATGCCGCCCTTCTCCCCCGCCCGCTTGGCGAACGTGAGGACCTGGCCGGCCTGGACCACGGTGTTGTCGTCGACCTCGACGCCGTCGACGTAGGCCTGGCTGCCGGGGTCGATGTCAAAACGGTCCCGGAACCGGCGGCGCACTTCGCCCGCGCTCATCCCGGCAACCGGCAGCGGCTCGGCGTAAGGGCCGGAGCCCACCGTGACGAGGTCCTGGTCGGCCGAGGGCGCGGGATCAAAACCGCCCGGTCCGGGGCCGAAACTCCGCCGCTTCGCTCTGGTCTTCTCCAGCATGGCTTCATCCTTTCATCGTTAACCGGTTGGTAGCGGTCTGCAACTCAGTCCTTTTGCCACGTTTCTTCGGGCCACTGACTGGGAGGTACGGCCAGGACGTCGTCTGGGTCAACCTGCCGCGCCCCGCCGCGTGAGGCGGCCCTTGCCATGGCCGCGGCCAGAAGTCCGATCGCCGCCGCCGGCTGCGTGCCCCCGGCTTTCTGCGTCACGCTCAGGGCCGCTTGGATGGCGGCCGGCGCCACGGGGACGGTGCCGGCCGCGGCGAACTGGGTCAGTGCGGCCACCACGTCGCTGCGCGTCGGCCGGTCCAGCCGCACCGCCCACAGCCGACGCGCTACCGCGGGCTCCGACCCCAGCCGCGCCAAGGCCCCCTCCGACGAGACCGTCGCCAGGAAGCCAAGGCCCGCGTCCAGGCTCTCGCTCAGCAGCGCGTACCCAACGCGAGAACCCGTCAATGCGAGGTCCAGGTCGCGGATGAGAATCAGCGTGTCCTGACAGGCACCGGCCTCCGCCAGGAACTTGAGAAGCGAGCCGTCAACATCCGCGGCAAAGATGCACCCGGCGGCCAGGCGGGACCCGGAGACACGCACCACCCTGGCCACGCGCCCCGAGCGCAGGGCGGGCCATCCGGCCGCCACAAGGAGATGGTTGCAGCCGCTCCCCGTGGCCCCCCAGATAACGGCGCTGCGCGGGACGGCGGCGCGGGTCAACCCGGCCGCCAACTCGTCGGCCAGTGGCTGGCGGAAGGTGGTCTCATAGGCGCGCCGGACCGCCTCGGCCGGAATGATCTCCCCCGCCATGGCCAAGACGGCCTTCAGTGGATGCTGCTCGTCTTGCAGGGCCGCCTCGCCCAAGGCCCGGCAGACCTCGGGCGCCAGGGGAGACTCCAGCGTTTCCAGGGTCCGGCAGAGGGCCGAGGAGAGCGACCCGGCCATGGGCGGCAGAAGAACCGGCCGCCAGCCATTAATGTTCGCCGTCCCCAGGGATTGGGCAAGCGCCCGGTCCTGGCCTGCGGCGTACACCAGGTCTTCGTCGACGAAGGCCTGAACGGTCCCCTGGCCGGGCTGGCCCCCGGGCATCCGCCGCAGAAGGATGTTGGCGCGCGGCTTGTTGAACCCGGGAGCCATGGGAACCGCCTTGAACCGGAAGCAGTGCGGACCGACCTGCTCGACGGGTGGAACCCCGTGGGCCGTCAGGACGGCCAGGATGCGTTCGTCCACCGTTTCCGGGGCACCGGGGGCATGGTGGCCGCGGCGGCGCGGAGGATTCGGCCCTTCCCCCAGTCTGGTTTCGCGCGACCTGTTCATGAGATCCTCAGCAGGTCCATCGGAAGAACCGCGGGCTGCTCGATGCGCCGTACGGCCGCCACCCGCGCACCCTCGGGCACCGCAACGTACTGCGTGACGTTGTGGGGGGTGATCTGGTTCGCCACCGCCCGGATCTGGTTGTCGAGGCTGAGCATGAGCATCTCGGCATCCAGGCCCTGCTCGCTCTGGTCGAACTCCAGGTTACAGGCTTCCCCGCAGGCGTCCTCAACCGCCCGGTCAACGACGGCGCCGGTCAGGAAGTCGCGGCGGTACTTCAGAACCTTCTCCGCCGAATTGGCGATTGTGAGTTCAACCTGCCCGGGATCGGAGCCGTTCGGCGAGAACAGCCACGCCGTGACATTGCTGACGAGGCGTTGCCGGGGCCGAAGGGGGTCGCCATTCTCGCCGGCCAGGGGCAGGTCGCGGAGCCGCTTCATCAGCACCTGCGTGAAACCACGCCGGTCGAGGTGGCCGAATCTCTCGACGCGCGCCCCAATCCTCCGGACCGCCGCAGGGTCGCACTGGCCCACCACGTTGGTGCTTCCGACGAAAATGATGAGGCGCGACCGGAGTTCCGGCCGGCCCTTGTCCAGCCGCTGGAGCACCGTCGACAGGATGCGGTCGTAGATGGGTTCCTCGCCCCGGGCCCGCGCGATCCCGTCGAATTCCTCCAGGATCGAGAAGATCGGAAGGTGGAACTTCTTGCCGTTCGGGGCTGTGAAGACCCGGTCCGCCAGTTGCTCGTTCTCATCGAAGAAGCGGTTGATGTTCTTGTCGGAATCTCCGAGCCACTTGCTCAGGAACTCCGGCGGAAACAGCCGGGTGACGCAGTACGGCAGGTCCGACACCGGAATGCCCGTGATCTCGCTCATGAGTTGGTAAAGCATGTTCCACACGGCGTACAGCGAGTGGCTCTTGCCCGTGCCGCTGAGGCCTTCCAGGAGGAAGAAGCGGCACCCCGGAATCCGCCACCGCTCGGCCAGATCGGGACGCAGCATGTGGATACGCACGTGCTGCTCGATCGCCCGGATGTAACGCGGCGGGCAACCCACGTCACGGTCCAGGCAGACATCCGGCGGTGCCTGCCGCATCAGGAACCGGAAGTGCGACACCCCCTTGTCCTCGGGCAGTGCCGCGAAGGCCATCAGGCGGCGCGAGCAGACCAGGAGTTTGCGCCCGGGAGCGACCTGGCCCTTCTCAATCTGGCGGCCCAGGTCGGCCGACACCCTCATCACGGCCCCGGCCTCATCCCGGAACTCCACCCGGACGGTGTTGGTCCCCTCGATGCGGCTGTTGAAGGTGGCCTCCTCGCCCGTTTCAACCTTGCCGGCGCCGACATACGCGATCGCCTGGCAGTTGGCGTCGACAAACACGCTGCTGCCGCACTCAAGTTGCTGAAGCAGCGACTCGTCCGGCACAGCCACGTATGCCGGGGTGCCGTCGTCGAGGATGACCTCGGCGCGGCGGATCGACGGGCAGTAGCCCAGGTAGGTCGCCCGTCGCAAGGGGCCCGCCTTGATTTCCTGAATGAGTTTGTCCAGTTCGTCGCTTTTCTTGACATAGAGTTCGTGGGCACTCGCCTCCGTAAGCCGCTTGAAAATCTCGCTTTGCGCCTCGACGGCAGGGGGCGATTCGTCCATCATTACTTGCAGCATGACGTGCCGGCGAATGGGATGCGGCGCTTTCGGATCACTGACCAGGTTCATGACGGTCTGGGGTTTCTTCTCGGGCATGGCTCATCCTCTCTTGCTGCCGCCGACGCGGCACCGCGCGCCGCCGGCCCTGCGTTCCCTGTTCGATGGAGCAATCAACCGCCGCCATCCTTCCACTCCGAGATGACGAAGAATGCACGCGACAAGAGGCCCCCGTCGCGTTGGCCGAAGAGGGCGTGGACGCCCTTGCCACGGGCGTCGAGCCCGAAAATATGGCATAACTGCCAGGGCTGCCGCGCGAAGACCGCGTGGTGAAAAGCCAGGTCAAGCGAACTGACGAACGCGCTGGTGATGGTACAGGTCTGGCGCTGCTTACACTCGGGGCAGGTGATGTCCTCACGATGCGGCGGGAGGAAGTTGTGCCCATGTGCCTCCCCGAGGAGCCGGTCGCCGCGGCTCGACGGCGCCTGCTGGCGGGCAGCCATGATCGTCTGGATCCGGCGCCACGTCTCGCCCGTGTATTGGAGAGAGGCGTGCGTGGCCTGTGCATCGGTCACCTCCAGCGCATCGTACACAACGCCAAAAACTTCGCCCGTGTCCGGGCAAGAGCAGAGCGGGCCGACCAGGACAGCGCCGCTTTCGGTCGGTGGCTGTACGGCGGCCCCGCGGCGGGCCATCCGCTCGGCCTTCACAAGGGCCTCCGCCGTCATGAAGACCGGGTAGGAGGCCTTGTCGCTAGTGTCGCCGACAGGCTTGGCATTCGCCATCAGCGGCGCGATCGGCTTCTTCAGGTAGACCAGCGGCTGGCGGCGGGGAACCACCTGGATGGCGTCCGCCTGGGGCGGCTCCGCGAGCGCCTCCCCCTCCTCCGCCGCCACCACGCTGTAGTAGCACTTGGCGGTCTCCTCCGTAGTCAGCACCTTCTGGCGGACCAGGCGGGCCATGGCGCGCCGGGCCACCGGCTCGAAGGCATAGATGGAGAAGTCGACCTGGACCGTCCGGCCCTTGGGATCGGTCGTCAGGAGCGAGACCTGCTTGGCGCGCCTGTCGCCGCTCGGGATCACCGGCCGCGCCACCGCGACGAGGTCCTCGAAGGGGAAATCGGGGAACCCGCGCCGCAGTAGGGCGCTCATCCACACTTCGGCCCGCAGGGGAACCCAGTCGGCATCGGTTATCGATTCATACCCGACCGTGGGTCCGTCCTGTCCGAGCCGCAGCATCACACAGAGGGCCTGTTCGGCGGCGGCTTTACCTTTCCGCGCATCGGCCAGCAGCGAGCGCAGCATGCGTGACCTCCCTGGGTGCAGGCTCCGGCGGAGGCGGCCGAGGCCGCCTCCGCCCGGCGAGCCCGCAAGGCGCGCACCTCATCCCCCCAGATGCGCCTTGGGCGTGATGGTGAGTTTGGCGCCAGGCGACATCTGTTCCCCGATCGGCTTCTCGTCATCGAGGAACACGCCCTGGTTGTCGTCTCTCAAGGCCCAGGGCGTATTCGGCGGCAACGACATCTTTGCGACCACGGCGTCCGTGATCGCGCCGGCCGGCAACGACGTCTGGCCACTCACTCTGACCGTCTCGGTTCCCGTGCAGTTCGTCACCTCGAAACTGATGACGGGATCCGTGGCGATCGGTTCAGGCCCGGCCTTACGTTCCTCCGTTTTCATCCCCGCTTCTCCCTTTCTACCGGACCATCCCGGCTCAAGGCAGACTCCAGCGCCTGGCAGGCGACCCCCGTATCGACGAGGAAATCTGCGGTCCGGAGCAGCCATCGCACCACGCACTGGAGGGCCGCCAGGCTGCTCTTGGTTAATCCTTCAAGGAGGGGCCGCGGGGCCCCGGTCAGATCCACTTCCGCCTGCATCGACGACCCGCCATCCATCTTGGCCACGCCGAGGCGAACCAGCCGCCACCGCTCCTGCGTGTCGACAATCACCGCCTCCAGCCACTTCCGGCGGACGGCGGGGAGGTCGGACGGGATCCGCCTGACCACCGGGAACACCAGGGCCAACCGCTCCGGAGTGTAGACGAGGCTACCCTGGCAAAGGACGGCGCCCTGCCTGGCGGTGAGCGATCCGGCGGGAATCGCCGCCTCGACCTCATCGCGCGGCGGCGCCTGCCACCCCGAGGGGGCCTTGCCGTCAACCGTGGCCAAGGCCCACGACAGCGCCGCCAGGAAGGCCGAAGGAGGCTCCTCTTCGCCATCCCCGCCGGCGGGGTCCTCCCAGGCCGTCTGGAGGACCGACGGCGGCAGTTCCCAAACGCGCCGCACGAGGGCGCGGCGGCCGGTCAACGGGCCCGCAGCCACCGATTTCCACAGCCCCGGCCGGCCCAGATGGCCTTGGAGAGGATCGGCCCTGGCGTCGGGGCGGACCACCGTAAGCGTAGGCCAGCCGCGCCGGATCTCCAGGGACATGCCGTCCAGCCGATAGACGCCCTCCTGGCACTCAAAGCCGAGGGCGGCGATCTGGCGGCCCAAAGACCCCGCGCCGAAGGAACTCATCGACCCCACCGCGCTCATGGATTGCCTGCCTCTCCACTCATCACCGATCCTCTGCCGCGCTCAGGAACGGCGCGCGCGTCAGCGGAATCTTGTCTGCGTTCGCCTGCCAGAAGCGGGCGGCCTCGGCGTTGAGGACCCCGGCCGCGTCGCCGGGGTCCAGTTGGACCGTTTGCATCGACAAGGCACCATAGGTCAGGATGACGATCTCGCGCAGCGGAATTCCCAGCGGCATCCGCGGACCCAGGCACAGCGGCTGGCGAGGGTCCAGGGGCACCTGCGCCAGCCACACGTGCGACGGCAGCAGGATCTGAACGAAGGCAAGCCCCGGCAGCGCCTCGGTCAGGACCGCCTCCGGGTATTTCAGGCCCAGGACGGCCAGCGGGGCCACCTGGAGCGGCTGGTTCGGGTCCGTCAGGCACGGCACGGGCACGCGCAGTTCGGCGACGACCAGCATGTCGGTTTCCATCCGCATCTCGATGACGCGAAAGCGGTCGGCGATCTGGCTGAGGGCCAGCAATTCGCGGGCCTCCGCCCCCTTGCGGGCCCGCCAGATGGGCGACCCGATCGAGCCGGCCATCGCCGCCTGGAGCAACGCCTGGTTTCGCTCGTTGAGTTCCACCGTCGGCAGCGCCCGCAGGCCGCCCTCGGGCACCACGGGCCGGATACGCTCGACGCGCACGTTGAAGATCGACGCCATGACGGATTCCTTTCATGGGTCTGTGGCGCCGCCGTCGGCGCGATCCGTGAACAAGGCGGCCCGTTCATTGGCCGCCACCAGCACGCACTGCGGGTCCACGGCGCCAAGTTCCTGTAGCGGCCGGTGGACGGCATCTTTCAGATACTCGGAGGCCACCGGCCGGTGAGAGAAGAAGCCGTCCGAGTAGACGGGCTTCCGGCAGACGCTGCAATCCTCGGGGCCCCGGGCGCCGGGGGCCAGGAAACGTCCGATCCTCCGCCTCATGCCGCACGCACAAACCCCCGCCTGCGCGAAGACCAACTGGTCGACCGCGAACGAGACCCCGCGAAGGTCGGAGGGGAACCCGGCGGCCGTCGCCAGTTCCCAGGGCGAGCACGCCCCCAGCCGACGCGGCGGACGCGCCGGCAACCAGACCGTGTCGTGGTCGCAGATGCAGGCGCCCTTTCGAGGCGCAAGCGTCGTCACAGTCGTCTTATTAGTGTAGCCGGCGTACTCCAGGACGTAGTCGCCGCGCTTGGGGCCGAGTTCCAGGACGTGCTTGAGGACCTCAATCACGGCCAGGTCCGCCGCCAGGCTGCACAGCGAACTGACGCTGCGCGTCGGGACCGCGGCCGCAGGCCCCGTCGGCGTCGCGACGCCGGACCCGTCGCACTTGTACTGCGCGGCGGCGTTGAGGCTCTCGATCTCGGCCCGGTTCAGCGAGCAGGCCGGGCAGGCCCCGGCGGCATCGGCGTTCCGATAAACTCGGACTTGGGCAGTCAGGGTCTCGCCGTGCACCGACGCGTGGTAGAGGGGCTTGCGCTGGCGGAGGCACCGCTTGCCGACGTCGACCTCGGCCGCCACGTTGTCGGTGGCCAGGACCACCAGGTCGCAGCCGACCAGCGCGTCCATGGGCATCGACTGGACGGACCCGGCGTAGGCCCTGACCGGCGTCCTGGGGCTGATCTGCCTGCACGTCTTCGCAGCGTACAGTGCCTTCTGATGGGCAAGGGCGGCGTCCCGCGGAGAGATATCGTGCGTCAGAAGCGACGCCATCTTGAACCGCCCGTGGTCAGCCAACAGAAGCCCCCCCACCTGGAGCCGCGACATGGCCAGCGCGATCGCCAGCCCCACCGACCCGTTGCCGATGACCGCCACCCGAAGATCGTCGAGCCTGCCGTCGGCGTCGATCTTCAGGCCGAGCCACTGCGGCAGGCGCTCGCGGCGATGTGGCACCGCCGCCGTGACCGCCGCCGGCAAGACCTCCACGGCGCTGCCCTCGCATGCGTCACTCATGCAGGACCTCCTCCGGGAAACTCGTGTACTGCGCCTCTAGAAGGATTCGCGCCTTCGAGCAACTCGGGCACGCGCTGACGACGCGAGCGCAATCGAGCCGGTCTTTGCCTTCCAGGTGCATCGGCGTGCCGCAACGCCAGCAGGCGTAAACCATCGTCGTCTTCTTCGTGATGGCCGTCCGGCAGACCGGGCAGGTCCGGCCGATCTGGTCGGCGGCCGGCGGCCCGATACGCGGCTGGTGGTACGTCGTCACGTGCAGGACGATCTCGTCCGACACCTGGACCTGGTCGCGCTCCGTCAGCAGGGCCACCAGCGGCGCAGGCTGACCGTTGACCTGCGGGCAGCGGCCGGGGCGGCTCACAAGGAGCAGTTCCGGGTTCGTGCCCGCCAGGATCGGTTCGATGACGAGGGCGCCGTCGGGTGCCTCGCCGCACCTCATCACGCGGGGGGCGCCGTCTTCGCCGACGACCAGGCACGACGGGCCCTCGGACGGAACCTCCAGGACTTCCGGCCTGCGCGCGGCCGCGCCGGCCTTGTGACGCCGATCGCCCGCCCCGCGGCCCTCCGCGTGCAGGCGGTCCACCACGAATCGAAACTGATAGGATGGCTCCATCTCTTCACTCGCCTTTCCGCCATTGGCCTCTTTTAGTGTATAGTGCCCTGCCGGACTGGAGAATTCACAAGCCCATGCCTTCCGTGCGGAGCGGGCATGCACACCAGGGGGCATGCGAGCGTTGACAAGCCCATGCACGCGGCGGTCGGCGCGACCATGCATCGCGCTGCCGGCCCGGCCAATCCCCCCGCCTTGGCGCTGCTGCCGCCTTTCGCAGGTGCACTGTATCAGGCTTCTTGCGCCGCGTCCGGGCGGCGAGGCCCCGTCACGGCCCCCAAGAGACACAAGCCCCTGTGGCGCCGGCACTTAGACTTCCGATTTTCTGCGCGTCACAGGGGGTCACTTCCGATCTCAAGATGCGCCACGCGCCTGCCTGCGGTCAGCATGGCCATACCGGCGGCCCTGACCGATGCGGCGCATGGGCGCCGCCGCCAGGTGCGACAGGGGGCCGCCGGGGCCTTGGGCAGGGTCAGTTCACCGAAAGCGGCGGAGGCGTTGGCAGGCCGACTGCAAGACGTGGCTGTGGACCCCGGTGTGCGAGAGGCCGCCGTGTCATCGGGCCAGATCGGCTCGCTGGACGCGGTGGATGTGCTGATCGGCCGACTTGCGGATGAACATTACGACGTGCGACAAGCGGCACTCTGGGCCTTAAGGGAGATCGGTTCGCCGGCGGCGGTTGCCGCACTGGGTCACGTGGTGCGGATACACCTCGGCGATGACACGGGCGATTGGAACCATGTGCCCGCCCTACGGCGCCTCCTCGGGCCTGTCAAGACACAAATAGTACTATGTCCCCAGATTCCCAGATTCTGGGGACTCCATGGAGTTTCATGTTTCACCGGGCGGGGCACTAGACTCCAAGCGGGCCAAGAGGGCGGGAATGTCGGCCTCGGCGGCCCGCCAGACTTCTTCGCGGTTGATCCCCTCATAGTGATGCACCATCTTGTCCCGCATGCGGGCAATATCGTCCCACGGCACGGCAGGATGAGCGGTCTTGTATGCCGCAGAGAGGCGCTTTGCGGCCTCACCGATGACCAGGAGTTGGTGGATGATCGCGGACTGGGTCTTGAGGTCTTCCAGAAACGCGGCGTGGTCCAGCCCCTGCTTGAATTCGAGAATCAGACGGCCGGCCGTCACGATGTCGAGAATCGTCGCCTGGTCGCGGTCAGGCGGCATAGATGGTCTCCGCGGATTCCAGGATCGCCCGCCGGCGGATCCAGTTGGGGCTTTCCTCGATGGCCTTGCGGCTCACCAGGTCCACTTCCCGGCCCAGCATCTTGACCAGTTCATTCTCCATGTGGAAATGGTCGAACAGGGTCCACTGGGCGTCGGGGGCGAAAGTGACAAGGAAATCCACGTCGCTGACAGGCCCGAAGTCTTCCCTGAGAGCCGACCCGAACAGGGCCAAGTGGGTGATCTTCCAGCGGCGGCAGAATTCGGCCAGCGGCTGATCCGGGATCACGATGTTTCGGCGCACCATTGCGGGCCTCCCGCCGCCTCAACCGCCGGCCGGGGCGTTCAGTATTCTACCGCCACGCCGCGATGCCTGCAAGTGCCATAGGCCGCGTCAACGCCGCGGCATCCGCACCTGCAAGCCGCCATGAAGCCGGGGCGTTGCTGCGGCCTACGCCTTCTTGGCCGAGGGCGCGGCAGGCGGGGCAGATTTCGGTTCCGGCGTGGGTTCCGGCTTGGGCTGCGCCTTGGGCGGCGGGGGCAGGAACGACTTGGGCGCGGGCTTGGTGTCGGTCTTCAAAGGCCCGCCGAGGGCCGCCAGGCGCTTCCTGGCGGCGTCCTGCTCAGGGTCCTCCGGGTAATCCTCGACGGCCGACTGAAGCAGGAGCCGTGCCTTGTCGGTCTCGCCGCGGGCCACGTGGCACTCGGCCGCCAGCATCAGCAGGCGCACGGCGTAGGCGCTGGCGGGACTGGCGGCCAGGAGGTCGCCGGCCTCCTGGAGGGCCGCGTCGCGGTCGCCCCTGGCCGCCAGCGCGGTCGCCTTGAGGAGCGACCAGTGCCCTTCGAGTTTGTCTTTCGGGAACTCCCACGCCCAGTCTTCGAGGGACTTGAAGGCCCACTCCCAGTCCTTCCGGCGTGTGTATTCCTCGACGTACCGTGCCAGGGTGCCGACGCGGACGGCCTGCTCGTTGGGGGAGGCAGCGGAGATTTTCCTTGCTGCCGCGGCGCCGTAGGCCTTGCGTGCCTTGTCGGCGTCGCCGCGGTGTCGCCAGATGTCGCCGATGCCGATATTGGCCTGCCGCAGGACCTCCTCCGCGCCGGTGGTGGCGAAGGCCTGGAGCACCCGCTGATATTCCTTCTCGGCGTCGTCCCAGCGGTGGAGGTTCTCGAGGAGCGTCTCGGCGATCTGGACGGCGGCGCGGGCCTTCAGCGTCGGCATCTTTGCGCGGCCCTCCAACTGCCGATAGGCGGCCACGGCCTCCTGGGCCTTGCCGAGGTTGCGGAGTGCGTCGCCCAGGAGGAGGCCCACGCGGAGGACCTCCGCTTCTTCGACCTCGGGCCGCTTCAGCGCCAGTTCAGCCGCCGCGGCCGCGAGGGCCTCTTTTCTCGACTCGTGCTGGAAGAGGCTCACGGCGGCAGTCAGGCCGCGAACGTCAAGTTTCTGGAAGTTGTACTGGGCCGCCTCATCGGCATACTTGGCGATCGGCTCGATCGCCGGGTCCATCTGCTTCCACCAGTTCCGCTCGACGCGGACCTTCGTGCGGAAGGTGCTCGACGTGGCGGCCAGCGTCTGCCTGAGGGTCACCGTGTAATCTCCGGGGGCCAGGTAGACGTGGAGCGGGCTGGCGAGTTCGCTGGTCTGGCCGTCGCCGAAGTCCCACTCCGCGCGGCCGATGCGGCCGGGGGCGGCGCCCTTCGTTAGGTTCTTCAGCCGCATCCGCACGGCATACCGGTCGGGCCACCAGGTCTCGCCGGCGTTCTCGGCAAAGAAGTCGGCCGCCATCTTCTGCCCCACCACGTCGGTCTCGATCAGGGCGGCCTGCGTGACGGGCAGGAAGACCTTGGCCGGGATCGCCTCGAAGCCCTTGGCCTCTGGCGGTTGCCAGGCGGCCAGGTTCATCATCGGGCCGCTGTCGTTGGCGTTCCAGAAATCCAGGCGGTGCACGCCCTGGGGCAAGGGCACAGGAACGGGCCTGCGCGAGTGCCCGATCGGCCCGTGAGACCCCGGCCGCGCGATCCTCTCTTTGCCGTCCACGAGGAGCCACGACGCACCGTTCGTCGAGATGTCCATCGGGTAAGTGCCGGGGGGGTCCGGCGTGACGAACCAGCCCGTGTAATGATAGATGGCGGGCGTGTCGCTCTCGGCAAACGGGTTGAAGCCTAAGGAGACGCGGCTGACGAAGTCAGCGCCGAGCGGCTTGGCCTTGGCCCAGGCCGCTTGGAGTTGCTCGAACTTCTGGGGCGCCGGGCCGCCGGGCCAGCGGCGAACCTCCAGCATCACGCCGCGCTGCGGCTGCCACGGCTTGGGCGCATCCGCCTTCGGGTTCCCGTAGTAGACGTAGTAGTGCTTCTCGTTGGGGAGGACCTCGAAGGCCAGGCGCACCAGGTCGCCAGGGCCGGTCTGGAGGATTCTGGAGTTGACCAACTGGCGTCCGCCCACGGCCACGCGTACGTCGCTGGAGTCGGGCTTGGCCAGGCCGCCGGTGTAGAACGCGCAGGCGGCCACCTCGCCGCCCGGCTGGCGCGGCTCGTCCATCTTGATGTCAACCACGCGGCGGACGGTCCACTCGGGCGACAACCAGGGGGCGGTATCGGCCATCGCCGGCGGCGCCGCCGCCGCGACAAGGACAACCACCCAGAGCCCTGTGACGAGCCTGCCCGACCGCATCTTGGCCTCCGGGACACGGGCGCTCCGGAGAAATAAACCGGCCCGACGGCAACAGGTATCGGCCGTCGGGCCAGTGTTCTCCTGCCGAATGCCACCGTCCGCTTTAGCCCTTGGGCGCCGGCTTGGTCTCGGGCTTCGTTTCGCCCACCGACTTCTTCGACGACTTGTACTGCGCGTTCAGTATCTTGAGAACTTCCTCTGTGAGGTCCGTAACGTTCGACGGATACAGGACGCGCTGGCCCATGATGCGGTTCTTGAGGTCGTCCAGGCCCTGGGCCGTCGTCACGTCGATCTGAGGGGGCGACAGGAACGCCTTGGTGAACACCATGTCGAGGCCCTTCTCCTTGGCCAGACGGCTCGAGACCTTGATGATCTCGTTATACATGTCGAGCAGGACGTCGCGGTGCCGCCGTTCGATCTTGAGCCCCTCCAACATGACCCAGTTGCGATATTCGACTTCGGCCTTCAGCAGTTGGTCGTCGAGTTTCTTGTACTCGTCGGTGCCGCGGTTGAAGCCGTCGCGCTTAATGCTCAGGTCTTGGAGTGCCTTGCCCTTGGGTTCCGCGGCGGCCTTCAGATTGGCCTGTTCCACCTGGAGGTCGGCACTGGCGTCCTTGGTCCGGTCGTACTTGTTGGTGACTTCGACGATGTCCACGACGCCCAACTTCAGTTCCGCCTTCACGACGCCCGTCGCGATAAGCGGAAGCCCTACGGCCAATGCGGCCGCCAGCAACACCCGTAAACTGCGCATAAGTGACTCCTTTTCTAAAGAGGATGCCCTCTGCAAGTTACCTGATTTATCGGAGAAGTCTGCCCCGTCTCCGCAGCAAAAATCGGGCCCGGCCCGTGGCCGGACCTCTGGGATTGTTCCTCGGCCCTGTCCCCCCGCCCTCAGAAGGACGTGCCTATCGAGAACGAGAAGATCTCGGTACGGTCGTCCTTATTTTTCATCACCGGGACGCCAAAGTCAAGGTCAAATGGCACCGGGCCGAAGAACGGGATCGTGAACCGGATGCCGAAGCCGACCGCCGCCCGCCACGACGAGACCGAGATGTTCTTCTCCACCGTGCCGGTGTCGAGGAAGAGGACGCCTGAGAGGTTCTTCTCGAAGATGGGGAAACTGTACTCGCCCGACGCCAGGGCCATGAAGTCGCCGCCAAGTTCCGTGTCGCCCTTGCGGGGGCCGACGCCGCGGAACCGGAAGCCGCGGATGCTCCCCTGGCCGCCCGCGTAGAACCGCTCGAAGATCGGGGCATCGCCCGGAATGAACCCCACCCGGCCGCGGACCGCCAGGACGCTCCTGCGGTCCAGCACGTCACGCGTGACCGTCCAGTACTTCCGTGCATCCACGGTGAACTTCGTGAAACTGGGACTGCTGGCGGCCTGCTCCACCGAACCCATCAGGCGGTAGCCCTCCGTCGGGAACAGGAGGCTGTCGGTGGTGTCCTTCACGAGGCCGACCTCGACGCTGGCCAGGGCGTTGGACCCCTTGACGTCGAGCACGTCTTTCGGAACGCCCGCCTCGACCTTCGTGATATTGATGCTCTCGAGGCGGAAGTTGACGAAGGCCTGGAGGTCCTCGCGGATCTCCTTGCCGAAGCCGAAGTTCAGGCCCACGCGCTGCTCGTCGTAGGTATCGCGGCCGCGCTCGAAGTAAAAAAGGCTCGACGAGAAACTGTAGTCGGTGTCCCACAGGTGCGGCTCGCGGAAGTCGACGCGGTAACGCTGGAGTTCGGTGCCCGGCTCCAGGACGATCTGGAACGTCTGGCCTGCGCCGCGGAACGACTCGCCGCGCCAGAACTGCTGCCATGACTTCGGCACGTCGGAGATGTCGAAGTTGCGGTTGATGAGCGAGATGTTGCCCAGGAGGCCGCTGTTGGAGGAGATCCCCGCCCCCAGGATCAGGTTGGTAGTCTCGGTCTCTTCGACGCGCACCAGGACGTCGTCGATGCCCTCCTTGGCCGTGGGGATCGTGGTGATCTGGACCGAGCCGGGCTTGAAGAGCCCCAGCCCCTCGAGCCGCCGCTTGGCACGGTCCAGCAGTTTGGTGTTGACCCACTCCTCGGGGAAGACGCGCAGTTCGCGCCGGATGACCTTGTCCTGGGTCAGGCGGTTGCCCTCGACCCGGATCTCGCCGACCTTGACGGGCGTGTGCTCTTCGACGCGCAGCGCCACGTCCACCTGGCCGGGCACGTCCGTGAAATCGACCACGGGCCGGATGAACACGTCGATAAAGCCGACCTCGCCGTAGTTCTCGCGGACCGTCTCGATGTCGTGGCGCACGATCTCGGCCGTGTAAGGTTTGCCGGGGGCCAGGTCCATCTGCTTCTCCAGGTACGACGGGGCGAAACGCTGGACGCCCTCCAGGGCCACCGACCGCACCCGGTACCGGGGACCCTCCTCGACGATGAACCGGATCGCCAGGCGCGTCTTGTCGGGGCTGAACTCCAGTTCCCGGCCCACCTTCACGTCGAGGAACCCCTGCTCGACGTAGTAGTTGCGCAGCGCCGTAACGTCGCGGGCCAACTGGTCCTCGTCGAAGACGCCCGGCGTGAAGATCGGGAAATAGGTCTTCGTCTCGATCTGTTTGTCCAGTTCCGACCCCGGGATGGAAGGATTGCCCGTGAAGTAGATCTTCCGCACGCGGACGCGGGGGCCCTCGGAGATGGCGAACTTCGCGATCTGGCTCTTCTTGAGGAGTTCCTCATCCAGCGTCACGCTGGCGAAGTGGTAGCCCGCGTCGTGGTACTTGCGCTCCAGCGCCCGGGCGCCGGCGAAGATCTTGTGGCGGTCCAGCAGTGCCCCGGCCGTCGCGCCGATGGCCTCCGCCAGTTCCTTGTCTTTGAAATGGCGGTTGCCCTCGAAAACGAGCCGCTCGAGCGTCGGCCGTTCCGTCACCTCGACGACCAGGTTCAGGCCCCCGGGCGTCTTCTCGGGGCGCAGGACGACGTTGTCGAACTCGCCCAGGGCGTAGATGCGTTTCAGGTCCTCGTCGACGGCGGCGGGCGCGTAGGCGCTGCCCTCTCGCAGGCGCATCTGGGCGAGTATCTTGTGGGTGTTGGTTCGGACGTTGCCCTTGACGACGACCCGGACGATTCTCTCGCCGGCGGGCTCCGACTCGCCGGCGGCGACAACCAGCCCCGCCGCCAATACGGCCAGCGCACCGGCGGCCAGAAGCATCCCCTCGGCACGGCGCCGCCCGCGTCTGGCCGGTTGATCCGTCATGCATGCGCCCCGACTTTGCGGTGCCTCAAGGAATGAAGCAACTTGGCACGCATTCTACAGATTCGCGCTGAAGACTTTCATCAATAAAATGTCAGGATTCGCCCGCCTGCCCGCCACCTCGCGTGGAATCGCGCCCGCCGGAAGCGCCGCCGGACCCAGGCGAGTGGAAAAGCAGCGGCCACAGCAGCGGCAGCAGCGTCAGCATCGGCAGCACCAGGCCGAACCACGCCGGATCCGTGTTGACCTTGTCGCCCCGGAAGCGGTTCCAGACAAACCACATCACGCCCAGCGCCAGCAGGGCGACATTCTCGATCAGGAAGGCAAATCGGGCCCAGCGGACCCCGCGCAGGTACTTGATGCCCTCGAAAACGGCCGCCCCGAGGGCCAGGGCCGTGGCCACGAGGGCCACGTACTTCGCCGCCTCGGTAGCGCCTTTGCCCGCCGACAACATATCCAAGAGGAATTGCAGGTAGCGTAGAAAGATGATCCCGAAACTGACCGTCAGGGCCAACACCTCGGCGGCCACAAGCAGCCAGGTCACCCTTTGCCGCATCCGCGGATCGCGTTGCCACCGTGCCATATGCCCTCCTTCGCGCCGAATCGCCCGGCGACCACCGCCGAACGGCCTGCGCCGCTACTGCTCCGGAAACGTCGGCCCGACCAGCGCGTCAAAGGCGTCGAGAGTCGAACGGTCGCCGCCGGCAATGACGCGAAGGGCGGCGTCGGTCCGCGCGGCGGCCCGTCCGATGAACCGCCTGGCGGCCGCCGCCTTCGCCTCCGAGTGCCGCCCCATCCGGCGCCACAGGTAGCACAGGTAGATGTCCACGGCGACGTCAACCAGCGGCCGGGACACCAGGTCCAGGTAGTCCGCCGGCCCCCGCTTGAGGGCGGCGACGGCCGCCTCGAGTCCGGCCCGCATCCGTCGGATGGGTTCCGCCACGTCCTCGAGGCCCGGCGGCGGGGCCTCGGCCTCGAATTCGGCGAACCGTTTCTCGGCCGTGCCGCTGGTCACGTTCCGCACCGCGGCCAAAACCTGAAGTTGGCTCGTCCCCTCGTAGATCGAGGTGATGCGCGCATCGCGGTACAACCGCTCGAGCGGGTAATCTTTCATGTAGCCGGACCCGCCCAGGACGCTGATGGCTTCGTAGGCCACGCGGTTGCACATCTCGCTAAGATAATACTTGGCCGCGGGCGTCAGAAACGCCGCCAGCCGCTTGTACCGCTTCTGCTCCTTGTTCATCTCGGTGCGCCTGGCGGCGTCGGTTTCGCGCGCCACGGCCTCTTCGAGGGCGTACTCGTAATCGGCCGCCAGGGTCGCCTCGTATAAGAGCGCCCGGCCCGATTCGACGGCGAGTTTCATCTCGGCCAGCAGGTCAGCCACCGCGGGGAACCGGTCGATGGGCCGGCCGAACTGGACCCGCGTGGCCGCGTAGTTGCGCGCGACGCGCCAGGCCGCCTCCGCAATCCCCAGGCTCTGGGCCGCGATGCCGATCCGGGCCCCGTTCATCAGCGCCATGACGTACGTGACGAGCCCCCGGCGCCGTTCGCCCACCAGTTCCGCGGGGGCATCGTTGAACTGCATCTCGCACGTCGGCGAGCCGTGGATGCCCATCTTGTTCTCGGTGCGGCGGATCCTGATGCGGTCGTTGCGCCCGGTCAGAAAGAGGCTGAGGCCCAGGCCGCCCGATTCCTGGGGCTCGCTTCGCGCCAGCACCAGCAGCACGTCGCCGCAGCCGTTCGTGATGAACCGCTTGACGCCGCTCAGGCGCCACTCGCCGCCTTCGTCCTGGCAGGCCCGCAGTTGGACGTTCTGGAGGTCGCTGCCCGCGTCGGGCTCCGTCAGGACCATGGCGCCGGTGACTTCGCCGCGGGCGAACCGCGGCAGGTAGGCCGCCTTCTGGTCCTCGGAGCCAAACATGTTGATGGTCTCGGCGATGCCCTGGAGGCCGAAGATGTTCATGAGGCTCGCGTCGGCCCGGCTGACCATCTCGACGGCCGCCGTGTAGACGATGCCGGGCAGGTTCAGCCCGCCGAATCGTCGCGGCAGCGTCGCCCCCATCAGGTCCGCCTGCGCCAGCGCCCGCAGCGCCTTCCGGATTCCCGGCGCGTACTCTACGCATCCTTCTTCGGGACAAAGGTGCGAGCCTTCCGTGTCGATGTCGGGCGCGAGCGGCGCGATGATGTCGCCGGCGATCTCGCCCACCAGGTCGAGGACCCGCCGGTAGTTGTCCATGGCGTCGGCCGCGTCGGCCGGCGCGTAGTCGTACTTGCCGGCGTCCTCGAAGCCGCGCTCCCGCAGCCGGATGAGCGGCTCCAGGTCCATGTGATCCAGGTGGAACCGGATATCGGCGTTATCGGCATAGAAGTTGGCCACAGTCACGCTCGCTTCTTGATCGCGTCGATCATCATGGGCACGACGCGGTTCAGATCGCCCACGATGCCGTAGTGGGCCACGCTGAAGATCGGCGCGTGCGGGTCGGCGTTGACGGCGACGATCTTGAGGGCCTCGCTCATCCCCGCGCGGTGCTGGACTGCGCCGCTGATGCCCAGGGCGATGTACAGGGCCGGACGCACGGTGGTCCCGGTCTGGCCGACCTGGTGGTCCTTGTCGATCCATCCGCTGTCGACGGCGGCGCGGCTTGCGCCGACGGCGGCCCCCAGGGCGTTGGCGAGGTCCCAGACGAGACGGAAATTCTCCTTGCCGCCGACCCCTGCCCCGCCCGCCACGATGACCCGTGCGGCCTTCAGGTTGACCTTGCGCATGGTCCGCCGGTGCTCGAGGATCTTCAGGGCCAGGTCGTCGGGTTTGAGGTGCGGGGTCAGTCGCACGATCTCGCCCCGGCGGTTCGGGTCGGCCTCCGGCATCCGCATGACGCCCTCGCGGACGGTGGCCATTTGCGGCCAGCGCCGGGGGTTCACGATCGTCGCGATGATGTTCCCGCCGAACGCCGGGCGAATCTGGTAGAGCAGGTTCTCGTACCGGGCGTCAGTGTGCGGCTCGACGTGCTCGCCGATGTCGAGGTCCGTGCAGTCGGCCGTGAGGCCCGCGCGGACGGCGCTGGCCACGCGGGGCGCCAGGTCCCGCCCCAGCGGCGTGGCGCCGAAGATGACCACCTGCGGCCGATGCTCCTGCACCAGGCCCGCGATGACCTTCGCATAGGGGTTGGTCTGGTAATGGCCAAGAAGGGCGTGCTCGGCGGCAATGACGCGGTCCGCCCCGTGCCGGACGAGCCGCGCGGCGTGCTCCTCGACCTGGGCACCCAGCACCAGCGCCGTCAGCCGGACGCCCAGCCGGTCGGCCAGTTGGCGGCCCTTCGAGAGCAGTTCCAGGCCGACGTCGTGGAGTTCGCCGTCATTCTGCTCGGCGACCACCCAGACGTCGCCTT